>ERZ773359.1442-NODE-1442-length-32840-cov-12.051944_pt1 | contig 32840 bp, 27 predicted proteins | sample MGYA00374955_ERZ773359 | MGnify/ENA primary metagenome ERZ773359 (study PRJEB29098, sample SAMN04486028) | biogas fermenter metagenome | study: EMG produced TPA metagenomics assembly of the Biogas fermentation microbial communities from Germany - Plant 4 DNA1...
AATAACAGCCATATCAATTCCTAGATTATCCATTTCATCTAATAGCTCTTCTGCCGTTCGCGAAAAATGAGGAGTAATACCGATATGACAATGAGAATCTATTATTCTCATTTCAGCATAATTTTTAACAGAATTTCTATCCAAAACACAATCACCACCTTTATATTATTTTAATCGTTTCTTAATATAAATTTAGTATTCCCCATGTAGGGAAACAACATCGCCTGAATATCAGAGGTAGGCATTACCTCATCAGCAATATTGATGCCTAAAACATCTTTCATGAATTGCCGTCGTTTTTCGATTCGCTTCCATGAGTCTGGATATTGAACCCGGATCGCTTCTCGGGTTGCTTCATCAGCGATAAATACACCATCTTCCACATGAACTCCACCATAGGGCTCACCAGGAAAAGCGATGATATCACCCTGAAGAGCCATTCCCGATTTCACCTTGTGAGGTGACCCTTCGAAAAAGATGCTGTTGGTCCATTCTTCAGTATGAATGAGATGACCGGGATTCAAACCAATACCAAATTTTTTCAAGTCTCCTATCGAATCCCTGACTGCCTGGAATACCTCGTTACCAGTCACCCCAAGGTGAAGAGACTCATACCAACTACATAAAGCGTTGAAATAAGGGATGTAAAAATTTTCAACTATTCCTTCCATCGTCAGCGGTATCTCTTCCTTATTTCGAACAAACAAACCGGTTCGAGCAACCAGAGCGTAACGGTACCCCATACCAACCGTGACAACTTCCCCAAGTTCTAACTTTTTCTTATAGGTTGGACTTTTTAATCCAGGAAGCACATTTTCTAATCCAAAATTGACATTGGGGTGTACACTCAGAGGATCACCATCTATAGCAAGGTGGCGAGAAGCTTCGATTTCACTCTCACCAACCCGGAGATTTTTAATGGTTTGCAAAACTCTCTGCGAAGTTTTAGTGCCAGATATTTCATGGAAAATGAGCTCTTCTACATCGAGAGATATACGTAGACCATAATCAGGGTGAATCATAAAATCGGAAGTATTTCGTACATTTTCCCAGCCTACTATGTTTGATAGTTCCTGAATAATATAGTGAGGAACTTCAAAAGTTTGCGAAGGATCTGTGCGCTCAATTGGAGAAAAATACTTCCAGCCAATGATACCTATTTTGCTGTTTTTCTTAATCCCGGCATCCCGGAAAATCTCGTCTAATGACTTGCTCTGTCCTCTAGGTTGCCCCACCAAGCTAAAGCTTTGAAATAAAACCTTCTGAATTTCAAAGGGAATAATAGCTGAATAATCCAATCCTTCGTTCCCAACCACAATAGTAGGTTCTTGTTCACCAGACAAGATAAGAAGGGCTTCCTCAAAACGGGGGTCAAATCCGGTTAGAAAATGAATATTCGAATAGTGTTCTCGATCACCATAAATGATTAAATGAGTATAGCCTTGAGATAAAGCCATTTTAAGCAGCGATTGTATTCTTTGCTGATAAATTGCTTCATCGAGCGTTGGTGCAGAATCGTAATCAATCTTATCACTTAAAGGAAGATGTTCTAATTCTTTTTCTACTACTTTACCCATCCATGAACCTCCTTATTGATTATTAAAATTTAATTTTTTTGATTACATTCTCCTGTTGAAGACCGAATAATTAACTCACAAGGAAGAATAGCAATTTCTTCCAATTCCATGTCTTTTTGCTGAATCATAGAACATAATTTTTCTACCGCTAAATTACCCATTTCAAACGTTGGAGCCTTAATGGTAGTTAAGGGAGGATCAACCACCTTTGATATTTCACTATCATCAAATCCAACCACTGAAAAATCACTGGGAATCTTGTAGCCTTTATCGTGTATAGCTTTAATCGCGCCAGCAGCCATGAGATCATTTCCACAAATAATAGCTGTTGGTCTTGGGTCTTCTTCTAATAACTCGAGCATTAATCGATATCCGCTATCTATCTGGTAATCCCCAAATTTAATTAGATTTGGATAAACTTTTAAATCTCTTGCTAACAATGCATCTCTAAATCCCTTAGCTCGATCGACCATATGAAGCTGTTCTTTAAGTCCACCAATCAATGCAAATTTCGTGTGACCAAGCTGAACAAGATATTCAATGACCTCAACTACTGCTCCATGATTATCAAAATTAACCTCCGCCCGGGTTGGAACTGAAGATCTACACCCAATTAGCACATAAGGAATATTTCTTTCTTCCAAATAGATTAAAGATCTGTGGTCAATAGGCCAGGAACCAAGAATTAAAAGCCCATCTATATATTTATCTTTAAGAAGATTTTCAAAAAATTTTGATTTTTGTGCTTCTTCAACAAAACCAATACCGACTTGAAGATTGTAAGGAGTATCTCTCAGACAATCATAAATACCTTGAATCACAGGAAGCTCATATCGCCAGGTAGAAGGAAGAATAGGATTTTCTTCAATCATCGACAACATAATTACGTTGGATACCCCTTTAGCTAAACTCCGAGCAGTTGAAAGAGGAACATAATTTAATTTTTTAATGGCATCTTCAACTTTTTTTCGAGCTTCATCACTCACCGAAGGATGACCATTGAGAACTCTTGAAACAGTTCCGGTAGATAAGCCGGAAAGTTTAGCTACATCGATTAATGTAGCTCGTTTTTTAGACATCTCGTTATTCCTCTTATTCCTCTTATCCATTGCTTTTCAACCACTTTCATAATCTATATACTAGATTTTTATTTGTTAGCGATTACATGTTATCGGTTACACAATATAATAAGATTTAATTTTTGTCAAGATGCGCGAGGCTATATGTGGAGTTCTCCTGTAACAATGTCACTTCCAGAGTTTTTTGGGAAAGCTTTGTCTTATCTATTCAAATAGCTTCTGAATTCTATCTTTTTCCCTGCTCTTCTGCTATTTTTTCAATCTCTCGCAGGCGATGATAAACTCCGGATTTAGAAAGAGGAGGAGAACAAAGGTCTCCTATTTCCCTAAGAGAAGCATAAGGATGTTCTAATCGCAGGCGGGCGACTTCCTGAAGGCGAGGAGGTAAAGAGTCCAGGTTAATTCCCTGAAGCTTCTGGCGCTGACGCAAGGAAGAGTTTACCGTTCTTTCCAGATTAGCGGTTTCCCAGTTTACCCACCGGGTGAGGTCGTTGATAGTGGATTTTTCTATGGCCAATTTTTCCCATTGCAGGTAAGCTTGAGAAGCTCCCAGATAGTGCAAGAAAGAACCAATAACGGAAGAATTTTTGGTGTAAATATAATTCTCTTTTTTTCGCTCCCGAAACTGAAAGGGTAAATTCTTTTCCTCCAGATGCTCAAGAACTACAAAAACCAGATCAGAAGGAAGAGGGCCAATTTCTAAGTGATAATGATGCAAGGGGTCCGAGATATAACCCCGGGCTTCAAACAACCCTCGCAAAAAAGCACGGGCAGTTTTCCCCTCAAGCATATCTTTCAAGAGAGAAGCATCAGAAAATCCTCCCTCCTCCCAGAAATTCTCCTCCCAGAGGATATCCAGAGAATACCATTTTCCGGCATTAATCCCTCTTTTTTCTTTTTGCAAGAGAAAATGAGGAAGATGAGGATAAAGTTTATTTTTCAGCCACAAACACTTTTTTATTAAACTTAAATCGGTATGAGAAAAGGAAAGATAGCTATTACTTTCTCTCCTTTTAATTGTTCCTCCTCCCCGAAATATTCCCCACCATTCCGCTCGACACATGGGAAGAGAGGAAGGAATCTGAGCGTAAATTTCATCTTTGAGAAAAGTTCTAAAATCCACGAGATAAGTTTTTCTCCAGTTGTTTTTTAACTTCTTCTATAGTTTTTTCGGGAATACCCAGGTTTTTACTAACTTCCCGAGAGTCGGCCTCTAAAATCTCTCTTAAATCATTAAAGGCAGAAAGAAGTTTTTTCTTCCTCTTTGGTCCTATTCCTTTCACTTCTTCTAAAATCGAACCAAAAGATTGTTTATTACGCCGCAAGCGGTGAAAAGTGATGGCAAAGCGGTGAGCCTCGTTTCTCACTCTCTGCAAAAATTGTAAAGCCTCAGAGTGAGGAGGCAGGCGCAAGGGCTGGTGTTCCCCGGGAAGATATATATCTTCCCACTCCTCAGCTAAAGATACAACAGGAACTTCAACTCCCAGGTTCTCCAAAACCTCCAAAGCCACATTAAGTTGCCCTATCCCTCCATCTACAAGAATTAAATCGGGAAAAGGAGAAGATTTCTCTTGAAGAGAACGGAGATGTCTTTCTAATACTTCTCTCAAACATTCATAGTCATTAGGATAGTCAGTTTCTCGAATGATGAACTTCCGATAATTATTTTTATCCGGTAATCCATTTTTGAAGGAAACTACGGCTCCCACTGTTTCTCCTCCCTGGAAAGTGGAGATATCCACTCCCTCTACCCACTCCGGGGGTGACGGAATACCTAAGAGGGCTTGTAGCTCTTCTTTTGCTTTTTCTGAAGCTCTTTCTCTTTTTTCCATTTTTAGTTTTTCTACTTCTAAATTCTTCTCCGCATTACTCCGAGCAAAAGTCATCATCTCTTTTTCTTCCCGGGTTAGAGGAGGAGTAAAAGTTATAGCATACTCTTCTTCTATTTCAGGTATTTCTCCTCCCTCCCAGCACACCCGGGAAGGAAGGTTAAATCTATTCAAATAAAATTCCTCCCCGAATTCTCTCAATATCTCTTCTCTCTTCCCGCCTGATGTGAGAAAACTCTCGCTCCCTATCAAGCGTCCTTTTCTCACCCGGAGCACTATAAGAGAAGCCAGGGTTTCATCGCCAGCCATATCAATAAAATCTACATCTTCTGCCCTGGAAAGAACCAGTTGATATCGAGCCACAATTTTGTTCACTGCTTCCCACCTATCCCGATAACGGGCTGCCTCTTCAAAATCCAGCTCCTCTGCCCTCTTCCACATCTCCTGCTCCAGCCAGGAAAGAACTCTTTCATAATCGCCATTCAAAAAATCTTGAGCTTTTTTCACTCTCTCTCCGTATTCCTCTTTAGTTACTGAACCCAGACAGGGAGCACAACAGAGACCCAGTTCAAAATCCAGACAGGGTCTATCCAGAGGGAAACGCTTCTCCGAAATAGCGCAGCCTCGCAAGAGAAAAAGAGAGCGCAGAAGTTTCAAACCTTCCTTCACCTTTTTCACATCGGTAAATGGGCCAAAAAACTGACCAAAAGGAGTGGTTTTTCGCCGGGCTACTCTCACTGCTGGAAAATCCCCATCGGGAGAAAAAACTATATAGGGGTAGCTTTTGTCATCTTTTAAGCGCAGGTTATAACGGGGCTGGTGAGTTTTAATTAATTCATTCTCCAGAAGAAGAGCCTGGTGCTCATCAGGAACCAGAAAATAACCAATGGTGTCTATTTCTTCTGCCATATCCCTTTTCAGGGGAGAAGAGTAACGGTGATGAAGATGAGAATTCACCCGCTTGAAAATGTTTTTCGCTTTACCCACATAAATAATTTCTCCCCGGGAATCTCGAAAAGTGTACACCCCGCACTCCGGGGGTAATTTATTCCAGTCTTCCTTTTTAACTTCGAACCGAGTATAGCTCCTCCTGGTCAAGGGAAAGCACTCTCCTCAAAAATTGCCCGGTATAGGAAGCGGGATTTTTTGCCACTTCCTCAGGGGTTCCTTTGGCTATTAGATACCCTCCTTTTTCTCCTCCTTCTGGTCCTAAGTCAATCAGATAATCACAACTCTTGACCACGTCTAAATTGTGCTCAATTATTAAAACTGTATTTCCCCGACTGCGCAACTCCAGCAGCACATCCAGCAGTTTTTCTATATCGGCAAAATGAAGTCCCGTAGTTGGCTCATCCAGAAGATATAGAGTTCTACCGGTGGCTATTTTACTCAGTTCTCGAGCTAACTTTATTCTCTGCGCCTCTCCTCCTGAGAGCGTGGTAGCCGGTTGCCCCAGCCGGATATAACCTAACCCCACCCGGTCTAAAATCTCTAATTTTCTCCGGATGGTCGGTATGTTTTCAAAGAAAGAAAGAGCCTCGCTTACTGTCAAATCCAGAACTTCAGCAATGTTTTTACCTTTATATTTAATATCTAAAGTCTCCCGGGCATATCTTTTGCCTTTACAGTGCTCACAGGTAACAAACACATCGGGGAGAAAGTGCATTTCTATTTTAATCGTTCCGTTACCCTGACAGGCTTCACACCTTCCTCCTTTAACGTTAAAACTAAAGCGTCCCGGACGATAACCTCGAGCCCGGGATTCAGGAAGCTTGGTAAAGAGATTCCTGATTTCTGTGAAAACTCCGGTGTAGGTAGCAGGGTTAGAACGAGGAGTTCTACCAATGGGAGACTGATCAATAACCACCACTTTGTCCAGAAATTCCACCCCTTCTATAGAATCGTGTTCCCCTGCTTCCCAACGGGAACGATAAAAAGTCCGGGCTAAAGACCGATACAAAACATCATCCATCAAGGTGCTTTTTCCCGAACCAGAGACGCCCGTTATCCCCACCAGAAGCCCCAGAGGAATTTCCACGGTGATATTTTTCAAATTATGGGCTCGCGCTCCTTTGACTACCAGCCATTCCTCTCCCGGTTTCTTTCTTTCTCGAGGAAGAGGCACTTCTCTTTTTCCGCTCAAATACAGACCCGTTATACTATGAGGGTCGTTCATTATCTCTAAAAGGGAGCCCTGGGCTATTACTTCTCCCCCTCTTTCTCCTGCCCCTGGTCCCATATCCACGATAAAATCAGCATTTCTGATGGTATCGGCATCATGTTCCACTACTAAAACTGTATTACCTAAATCCCGCAAATTTTTTAGAGTAGAAATCAGCTTCTGGTTATCTCGAGGATGCAGACCAATGGTAGGTTCATCTAAAACATAGAGAACTCCCACCAGACCCGAGCCAATTTGAGTAGCCAAACGGATTCGCTGCGCTTCTCCTCCTGAAAGAGTGGCAGCGGGGCGATTAAGCGTGAGATAATCAAGACCCACTTCTTCTAAGAATTTCAAACGAGAGAGAATCTCTCGCATTATGGGTTGAGCAATTATCAGTTCGCTCCCGGAAAATTCCAGTTGAGAAAAAAAGGAGCGTAACTCAGTAATAGTCAGGCGAGAAAGGTCTCCAATGGAGAGATTCTGGATTTTCACCGACAAACTCTCTTTTCGCAGGCGGTCTCCCTGGCAGGTCGGACAGGTTCTCGTAGACAGATAAGGAGATATTTCTTCTTCCTCCCACCATCCTGTAGCAGAACGCAGTTTTCTCTCTAAATAATTGATGACTCCCTCAAAACCTCCATCACCATAGAAAATTAAGTCTTTCTCTTCTTCCTTCAGTTTTTGGAAGGGTTTATTCAAACTTATCCCGTGAGATTTCAAAAACTTTATAATTCTCTCTCCACTATAACTATCAGAGTCTAACTCTCCCCAGGGTTCTACCGCTCCTTCCCTCAGGCTTTTCGACCGATCGGGAACTACAAGGTCAGGGTCAACAAAACTTAAAAATCCCAGCCCACTACAGGCCGGACATGCTCCATAAGGATTATTGAAAGAAAACATTCGGGGAGTGATTTCAGGAAAACTAACTCCGCAGTCCACACAGGCAAAATGCTCGCTAAAGAGGACGTCTCTATCTTCTTCCCCTTCTTTAATTCTCATCTTTACTACTCCCTTACCGTAGCGGAGGGCTATCTCCACTGAATCACTTATCCTCCTTGCCGCATCTTCTTCTACCACTATCCGGTCCACCACTAAATCAATTTCATGTTTTTTATTTCTGTCTAACTCTACATTTTCCCAGTCTTCCAGCTCTATCATTTCCCCGTTTACAATCACCCGAGCAAAACCATTTTTCAGCATATCTCCGAGGAGCTTGCGATATTCCCCTTTTCTTCCCCGCACTAAAGGTGCTAAAATCATCACCCGCGTGCCAGATGGCAGAGATAAGATTTCATCAGTTATCTGAGTAACAGTCTGGCGTGTGATGGGCTTTCCACACTCCGGACAAAAAGCCTTCCCGCAGCGAGCAAACAAGACTCGCATATAATCGTAAACCTCAGTAACTGTCCCCACTGTAGAGCGGGGGTTGCGAGAAGCAGCTTTTTGATTTATAGCAATAGCTGGAGATAAGCCTTCGATGTAGTCCACATCGGGCTTTTCCATTCTCTCCAAAAACTGTCGAGCATAAGAGGAAAGAGACTCCAGATACCTTCTCTGTCCTTCAGCATAAATGGTGTCGAAAGCCAGAGAAGACTTCCCCGACCCCGATAAACCAGTAATAACTATAAAGTGATTACGAGGAATTTCTAAATCCACATTTTTAAGATTGTGTTCCCGTGCTCCTTTAACTACGATTTTCCCGTTTAGATTCATGTTTTATTCCCAACTTTCAATTCTTTCCTTTTTTCTTTGATTATCCGGTTACCAGATTTTATTTTGAGAATTTCATCTCTCAAAATAGCTGCTTTTTCAAACTCTAAGCGACGCGCTGCCTCTTGCATCTCCTGAGTCAATTTCTCTATCCACTTCTCTTTAGTTTCTCCTTTTTCTTTCAAGCCTTCCACTAATTCCACCACCTCTTCTGCTTCCTTAGAAACAACCCCTTCTTCAGGAAGAAGAGTGCGCACCTCTTTAACTATACTCTGAGGTATTATTCCGTGTTCCCGGTTGTATTCTTCCTGAACCTTCCGCCGGCGTCTGGTTTCCTCTACCGCTCTTTTTAAAGAACCGGTCATCTCATCAGCATAAAGAATAACTCTACCTTCTACATTGCGAGCTGCCCGACCCATAGTTTGAATAAGAGACACTTCCGAGCGCAAAAACCCTTCTTTATCGGCATCCAGGATGGCTACCAGTGCCACTTCCGGTAGGTCTAACCCTTCTCGCAACAGGTTAACTCCCACCAGGACATCAAACTCTCCTCTCCTCAAATCCCTGACAATTTTTGCTCTTTCTAAAGTATCAATTTCGGAGTGAAGATAGCGCACTTTTATTCCCATCCCGTAGAGAAAATCGCACAGGTCTTCAGCGCTCTTTTTGGTAAGAGTAGTTACCAGAACCCTCTGATTTTTCTTTACCACTTTTCGGATTTCTCCTAATAAGTCTTCTACCTGCCCTCGCGCTTTTCTTATTTCCGCCTGAGGGTCTAAAAGACCGGTAGGTCTGATCAATTGCTCTACTACCTGTTCACTATGCTCCAGCTCAAAAGCAGAAGGAGTAGCAGAAACAAAAATACACCTCTTCACTTTGCTTTCAAATTCCTCAAAAGTAAGAGGACGATTGTCAAAAGCAGAAGGAAGCCGAAAACCAAAATCTACCAGAGATTTCTTCCGGGAGCGGTCTCCTTCCTGCATGCCCCTCAATTGAGGAATGGTAACGTGAGATTCATCTATTATAACCAGATAATCAGAGGGAAAATAATCGAGCAAGGTATAGGGAGGCTCTCCCGGCTTTCTCCCATCTAAATGACGGGAGTAGTTTTCTATCCCCGGACAGTAACCGGTCTCCCGCAAAAGCTCCAGGTCATATTTAGTCCTTCTTCTCAATCTATCCGCCTCCACCAGGCGTCCTGCAGAGAGGAAAAAGTTTACCCTCTCTTCCATCTCTCTTTCAATATTCTGGAGAGCTCGCTCGAATTCACTTTCATCTACCAGATAATGTTTGGCAGGGTAAATGAACACTTCTTCCAGTCGCTCCAGAGTTTTACCACTCACCGGTTCAAATACTTTTATACACTCCAGCTCCGGACCAAAAAATTCCAGGCGGAGGGCAGTTTCGCTATAAGCAGGATATATCTCTACTGTATCTCCTTTCATCCGGAAATACCCGGGGCTGAATTCAATCTCATTTCTTTCGTAAAGCAAGTCTATGAAACGTCTGACTAAATCTTCCCTTTTCCATTCCTGCCCTACCCTCAAGTGAAAAATTCTCTTCTCATATTCCCGGGGAGAACCAATGCCATAAATACAGGAAACCGAAGCCACTATTACCACATCTCTTCTCTCCATAAGAGAAGAGGTAGCTTTCAACCGCAGGCGGTCTAATTGCTGGTTAATGGAAGCATCTTTTTCGATATAGAGGTCATATTCAGAGACATAAGCCTCCGGTTGATAATAATCGTAATAGCTGACAAAATATTCTACAGCATTATCAGGAAAAAAGGCTCTCATCTCGCTGTATAATTGAGCAGCTAAAGTTTTATTATGAGAGATAATGATGGTGGGAAGATTGATTTGAGCGATGACATTAGCCATGGTAAAGGTCTTACCCGAGCCGGTAACACCCAGTAAAGTCTGGTACCGATATCCTTTCTTCAAGCCATCCACCAGTTGTTCAATAGCCTGAGGTTGATCCCCGCAGGGCTCATAAAGAGAAGAAAGATGAAAACTATCTTTTTTCATTGGCCTTACTGCTCCTTGCTATTTTTTCCTCCAATAAAAACCCATCAGAGGATTTTCTATTTCAGCTCCTCCAGCCAATCTTCGATTGTTTCCTCCAGCTCCTCTAAAGAACCCTCATTTTTCAGGATAAAATCTGCTCTTCTTTTCAAGCAATTTAAGAATCTCTGTAAGCGCAGACGGTCTCTTATTTCTCTCGCTTTTAGTCCTGTGGTTTTCAATAACCTCTTTTCCCTTATTGCCTCATCCGCCTCTACAAATATCAATTTATCCCAGAGAGGCTCAAAACCAGCCTCAAAAAGGACAGCTCCTTCAATTGCTACTATCCGGGAAGGAGGAACTGAAGCTAACTTTTTACGCACTTCCTGGAGAAGAACAGGATGAGTAACGCTATTGAGATTAAAAAGGTTTTCCCAGTCCCGGAAAACCATTTTTCCCAGTTTAGTGCGGTCAAGCTCTCCCTTTTCGGTCAAAAACTGCGGCCCAAAAGTTTTTACTATGCTCTTCCACAGAGGCCCTCCCTTTTTAGAAAGCTCCCTGCTCAATTTATCCAGCTCCCATACTTCTATTCCTTTTTCCCGGAGGATACGGGCTACAGTGCTTTTGCCTGCCGCAGTTCCTCCTCCTATAGCCCACACTGGAGACATGAATTTCTCCTACCTTTCTCGATAAATTTCTAAATAACGGGGAATGGAATTTTCCCAGGAAAAATCAGATTGCATAGCATTAATCACCATGGTATTCCACAGTTCTTGATTTTCAAAATAAGTGTTCAGAGCCCGAGTGAGTGCTTTAGATAAATCAGAGAAGGAATAGTTTTCAAACTGAAAGCCAGTGCTGAGACAAGGATTAAAAGGATAGTCAATCACAGTGTCAATCAAGCCCCCCACCCGACGCACGAGAGGTAGTGTTCCATAATTCATGGCAATCATCTGGCTTATTCCGCAGGGCTCAAACCGGGAAGGGAGAAGCAGTAAATCAGAAGCAGCATACACTAAATGGGATAATTCATCATCAAACCTGATAGCCGCCTTTACTTTTGGGTATCTCTCTTCCATGTCTTTTAAAGCTTTCTCATAAATCTCCTCACCTGTTCCCAGGAAAAACCAGTAAGCTGGTAAATTAAAAAAGTGAGCCGGGTCGTGCAAAAGAAGGTCTATCCCTTTTTGTTCTACTAAACGAGAGACAAAAGAAATCACCGGTAGAGAAAAGTCCTTTGCCTTCGGGAAAAACTGCCGAATCAATTTTTCTTTGTTTATTGCTTTCTTTTCTCGGGAGGATAAATCATAGTTTGCCGGAATCAAAGAATCAGTGGCCGGATTAAAGACTTCTCTATCTATGCCATTTACAATACCCACTATTTTCTTTTTCTGGGAAATAGCTCGTAAAACCCCATCCAATCCTTCTCCATACTCGGGAGAGCATATCTCTCGAGCATAAGTGGGGCTGACTGTAGTTATAACATCAGAAAATATCAAGCCTGCTTTCATCAAATTCAAATTACCATAAAATTCCAGATATTCATGAGTAAAAAACTGACCGGGAAGATTAATCAAACGGAAAAGGTCACCTCGACCAATGCCCTGATAAGCCAGATTATGAATGGTAAATACTATTTTTTCTGGCTTAGTACGGTATGAAGGCCAGTATTTTACTATGTAGGCACAAAGTAGAGCGCTCTGCCAGTCGTGAGCATGAACTAAGAAATTCCCTTCCTGCCATCTCACCAGATACTCAAAAACCGCCCGGGAAAAGAATATGAACCTTTCTAAATCATCGGGATAACCATACATCCTCTCCCGAGAGAAAAAATCTTTCCCCTGTACAGCTATAATTTTTTGTTTTCCTTCCTCCATTTTGAAAAATTGAGCAGTCACTGCCGCATCGCCAAAGTAAAAATCCACCTCTCGCTCCAGAGAAAAGGAATAATTATCCAGCACTCCTCGATAGGCAGGAAGAAAAAGAGTAACAGAAAAATCGTAATCGGGCAGATACTTAAAAAGCGCTCCAATTACATCTCCCATTCCTCCACTTTTGGCATAAGGATAGGCTTCAGTGGCAACCAGTATTACTTCTTCCATATTCATCCTCCCTTATAATTAATATATCACTCTTTTTCTTCGCTCGAGCGGGAAAAAAGAGAACCGCTATTCACTCGATTTTTCAAGAGGCGTTCTTTAACTTTCCGAAACTCCAAAGCATCCAGCTTCTGGAACAATTTGTTTTTATCCACTTTTGACCATCCCCAGGCTTTTATCTCTAAATCTAAGGGGAGGTCTCTCTCCAGGGCAACCAATTTTCTATTTTCCTCCACTTTATCCCGGTTGCTTTCGATGGCTTCCCGGAGCTTAGGAGGTAAAAGAGAGAGGTTCTTTAGAATTCCTTCCCAGCTACCAAATTGTCTGATTAGTTTTACTGCCGTTTTTTCTCCTATCCCCGGAACACCAGCAATGTTATCTGAGGGGTCTCCACTCAAAGCTAAAACATCAATCCACTGCTCGGGGGAGATACCCCACTCTTTTTCAAATTCTTCTAAATCTATTTTCTTCAAATTAGTAACTCCTCGGTGGGGTTGAAGAAGTACGGTTCTCTCATCCAGAAGTTGCAGCATATCTAAATCAGAAGTAACCAGTAAAACCTGAAAGTCGGGTTTTGCTTTTTCTTTAACAGTTCCCATCAAATCATCGCCTTCCCAGCCGGGCATCTCTAAGATAACAAATCCCATGAGCTCCAGAAGTTCTTTAACCGTCTCTATTTGCGGTTTTAGCTCATCGGGCATAGCTTCACGCTGTGCTTTGTAGCTTTCCTGTAGCTCATGGCGAAAGGTCTTTTGGGGATGGTCAAAAACAACCACCATATTAAAAGGACGATAATCGTCAAGAAGTTTCAAAACCATATTCAAAAAACCCAGAGCAGCTCCGGTGGGCAAACCAGAAGAAGTAGTTAAATGGGGCATGGCATAAAAAGCACGATAAATCAAAGAACTTCCATCTATCACTACCAATTTTTTATCTTCCATTTCCTGACCTCAACTAATTGACAAAAAGATAATTTTCCTTATAATTTTCTGATAGAGCCGAAGTGGCGGAACAGGCAGACGCACTAGACTCAAAATCTAGCGAGCTCTGCGCTCGTGCGGGTTCGACTCCCGCCTTCGGCACCACTTCACTCCCCGAGATAAAATCCTGTGTCCGGATGAAGTAATGCATCTTCTTCTGATAAAGTAGCACTAACTTTCACTTCTCTTCCTTCCACCTCTAATTCAACTTTTTTTATTCCTTCCACTTGTTCCCCGGACAAATTCAGTTGTTGAGCAAAGATTTTTTCATACAGAAGAGAAAGCTTCTCCCGGAAATTTTCGTCTTCCCCAAAACGCTCTTCACACTCTTTTATAAATTGATAAACCAGCTCCTGGTCCTCATCCAGATTAAGAAGCAGGTTGTCTAAAGCTTGCTCATACCCTCTCCGCTCATAGGAGTAAAAGAGAGAGCTTAAATTTCTTCCTCCCCACCTCATTATCCGAGCCCCCAGGTAAGGGGAAGTAAAATCTTTTCTTCCTAATAGCAGAAAGGCCTTAGGCATTAGTTCTTGCCAGGCTTCCTCTTCGCTGAAAGAAGGAGTGCCTCCTTCCAGAAATATACTTTTTAATCTCTGGATATCACTTTCTTGCAGAGAGACATAAGAGGGAGCATAATAGCGCCATTTTTGAAAAACATCCCGATTATCAGGTTGAGCCATTAAAACCACAACCCACTCTTTAAGTGCTTCTTCTATCCTGCCCAGTTGCTCTTCAGTTTTTCCCAGCCAGTATCGAGCTTCCCAGAAATTGGGGTCTATTTCCAGAGCTTTCCTGTACCACTCTCTGGCTTCTTCATACTTACCTTGAGAAAAGTAAATATAGCCATTCTGGTAACACTCCTCCTTGGTTTGAGCCAAAAGCCCTGGAACTATTCCCAACACCAACCACACTATGATAATCAGTTTCCCAATTTTATTTTTCATCCTGCTAACCAGACCTCTCCCTCCTCTAAAGAATTCTTAATTGTCTTTTCTATCTTTTCATTCCAATCAATACAAAATGACTTTCCCAGCTCTACCGCCCAGTTTTCCTTTTCTCCCCGGATATGAAGTATAACCGGAAAAGAACCGGGAAAACGGCGAAGATAGTCTTTTAAAAAGTAAACAGTTTTAAGGGTATCTTCTTTCTCGGGAATTGCAATATGCACGGTGGAGATGTTATTTTTCTTTTCTTCTATATCTATCAGCTCTTCAGCGATTATCTTACGCTCTCCGTTATCCAGCAGGTCCACTTTTCCAACTACCCAGATCACCTGCTTGTGAGAAAGATAATCTTCTAACTGGGAAGCCAGTCTGGGAAAGAAAACTACTTCAACGCTACCAGTTTCATCCTCCAGAGTGACAAAATACATATTGCCTCCATTCTTGGTGGTGATTTTTTTACTTTTGCTCACCACTCCTCTCACTCTGACTCTCACTTCCTGGCTAAAGTTAGAAATCCGCTCCAGAGGAACAGCAGACCAGGAAGAAGAGATAGATTCCAGCTTCAGAGGATGGTCACTGATATAGAGACCCAGCATTTCTTTTTCCATTCTCAAGAGCTCTTCCCGGGGTAGCTCTTCTGCCTCCCGGAGGGAAAAGCTTTCTCCGCTATTGTTTTCTTCCCCGAAAAGACTTTTTTGTTTTTTTTTGCTTTTTTTCTTACGGGAAAGAAGAGATATATCTTCTAATGAAGCCAAAAGTTGAGCCCGATGGGGGTGAAGTTCATCAAATGCTCCTGCCTGCACCAGGCTTTCCAAAACTCTTTTATTTATGACTCGAGAATCCACTCGTTCTACAAAATCAAAAATACTCAGGAATTTCCCCTCTCTGCGTCGGGTCAAAATTTCCTCCACTGCGATATCGCCCACATTTTTAATGGCTGCCAGACCAAACCTGATCTTATTTTCTCCCACTACGGTGAAGTTGGCCAAACTCTCGTTTATATCAGGCAACAAAACTTGAATCCCCAATCTCTTGCACTCCCCGATGAATTTAGCCACCTTTTCATTGTCATTGGCCACGCTGGTAAGATAGGCCGCTAAATATTCTGTGGGATAGTGAGCTTTCAAGTATGCCGTTTGATAGGAAATTAAAGCATAGGCAGCGCTATGAGATTTATTGAATCCATAACCGGCAAAATATTCGATGAGGTCAAATATCTCTTCTGCTTTTTCTTTGCTGCATCCTCTCTTTAGCGCTCCTTCCACGAATTTAGCTCTCTGCTCTTTCATAACCTCTGGCTGTTTCTTACCCATCGCCCGGCGCAAAATATCCGCTTCTCCTAAAGTAAAACCGGCCAGTTCTGCAGCAATTCTCATAACTTGCTCCTGATAAACTATCACTCCATAAGTCTCTCGCAAAATAGCTGCCAGTGCTGGATGAGGGTAATCTATTTTCACTTTTCCATGTTTTCGGTTGATGAAATCTTCAATCATTCCGCTACCTAAAGGACCGGGGCGATAAAGAGCTAAAATAGCTATCAGGTCTTCAATATCGGAAGGGTTTAGCCTCTTTAATAATTCTTTCATCCCGCTACTTTCCAGCTGAAAAACTCCAGTGGTCTCTCCCCGCGAGAGCAAAGAAAAAGTAGCTTCATCATTCAGGGGAATTTTTTCCAGGTCTATTTCCTGGTGCCTGGTATTTTTAATTATCTGCAAGGTCTTTTCTATTACCGTCAGAGTCCGCAACCCCAGAAAGTCCATCTTCAGAAGCCCCAGCTCTTGCAGAGTGTCCATTTCAAACTGGGTAACTATTTCCCCCTCCCCCATCCTCTGCAGAGGAACATAATCGGTAAGCGGCTGATTGGATATCACCACCCCGGCAGCATGAATTGAGGCATGACGACACATCCCTTCTATTCGAGAAGCTATCTCCAGAAGATGCTGCAGTTCTTTATTCTGTTTGGATAACTCCCGCAGCTGAGAGTTAGATTCCAGGGCCTTTTTCAGGGTAACTCCCGGACCTCCGGGAATTAGCTTGGCAATCTTATCCACCTCGCCATAGCTCCAGCCCAGAGCTCTTCCTACGTCTCTTACTGCCTGACGCGCCATCATTCTTCCAAAAGTAATAATCTGCGCCACGTTGGTTTTTCCATACTTCTCTTCTACATATTCGATAACTTCTCCCCGCCGTTCAAAACAAAAATCGATATCAATATCGGGCATGCTCACCCGCTCAGGATTCAAAAAACGCTCAAAGAGTAAGCCATATTGCAAAGGGTCAATGCTCGTAATCCCCAGAGTATAAGCCACTATACTACCGGCGGCTGAGCCTCTCCCTGGGCCCACCACTATGCCCTTTTGCCGGGCAAAATTCACAAAATCCCAGACAATCAGGAAATAGGTAGAATAGCCCATATCCTCAATCACTTTTAATTCATATTCCAGCTGCTCCCGGGCACGCTCGGGAGGAGGCTCTCCATATCTTCTCGCTAAACCCTGAAGACATAAACTGCGAAGGTATCCTGGCGCATCAAATCCTGGAGGAACAGGAAAATCGGGAAGATTGACTTTCCCCAATTCTAAATCCACCTGACATCTTTCTGCAATCAAAGAAGCATTTTCTAAAGCCCGAGGATAGTAAGAAAAATCTCTCTCCATCTCCTCCGGTGACTTGAGATAAAACTCTGCAGTAGGGAAACGAAGTCTCTTGGGGTCATCCAGAGTGGTAGCAGTTTGAATAGCTAAAAGCACATCATGCACTGAAGCATCTTCCGCTTCTAAGTAATGGCAGTCATTGGTAGCCACTATTTCGATGCCATATTTACTTCCTATCTCTAAAAGTGCCTCGTTAACTATCTTCTGCTCGGGAATTTTGTTTTCCTGAATTTCCAGGAAAAAATTATCCTTTCCCAGGATTTCTGCATACTCCAGTGCAACTTCTTCTGCTTTTTCCCTTTCTCCGTTCAAAATCAAGCTGGGAATTTCTCCTGCAAGACATGCCGAAAGACCAATTAAGCCTTCCCGATGTTCTCGAAGAAGAGCTTTATCAATACGAGGCTTATAGTAAAAACCTTCCAGGAAGGCTTTGCTCACCAGCTGCACTAAATTTCTATACCCTTCTTGATTTTCAGCTAAAAGAACCAGGTGATAAGCGGACTCAGTCCCCCGCACCACTGTTTTCTCAAACCGGCTTCCCGGTGCCACATAAACCTCACAACCAATGATGGGCTTAATCCCTGCTTTCTTAGCCCGGGCATAAAAATCCACCACTCCATACATTACTCCGTGGTCGGTGATGGCTACCGCTTCCATCCCCTGGGATTTTACTTTATTTATCAAATCATCAATCCGAATAGCTCCATCTAAAAGACTGTATTCGGTATGAACATGTAAGTGGGAAAAACTCATTTTCACTCCTCACTGGAAAGTACTTTAATCAAAATACTTTTGGTCAATTCCGGGTCTGCTTGTCCCCGAGTCTCTTTCATTACCTGACCGATTAAGAACTGAAGAGCTTTTTCTTTGCCACTCAAGTAATCGGCTACGCTCTGGGGATTTTTTTCGATGACTTCCCTAACTATGTTCTCCAGTTCTTTTTCATCGCTTATGAATGAAATTCCCCGCCGGGTAATGACTTCCCGAGCTCGAGCCCCAGTAGCAAACATCTCTTCTAAAACACTTTTCGCTATGGTTCCACTGATTTCTTTTTTATCCACCATCTTAAGCAGCTCAGCTAAATGTGCAGGAGTAATACTTGCCTGAGAGATGTCTATTCCCAGTTCTTTCAAATTTTTAAAAACCTCCGTTGTTATCCAGTTACAAACCATCCGGGGTTCATTAAAATCTCGCAAAGTATCTTCAAAAAAATCGGCTATTTCCTTATCCTGCACCAGGATTTCTGCTTCTCCCTGGGAGAGTTCATACTCGGTCATGAACCTCTCTTCTCTCTGTAATGGTAACTCAGGAAGCTCCGATTTTATTTCCTCAATCATTTCTCCTTTAATAGAAAAAGGTAACAAATCCGGGTCGGGGAAGTAGCGATAATCTTCTGCTCCTTCTTTCCCTCGAGCAGAAACCGTCACTCCTTTTACCTCATCCCAGTGGCGAGTTTCCTGAAAAATGGGTTTTCCTTCTTCTAACAATTTCCTTTGCCTCTCCACTTCGTAGCTCAGAGCCCGGTAAACCGAACGAAAAGAATTCATATTCTTAACTTCTACCTTAACTCCCAAAAGTGAAGAAGAAGAAAGAGAAATATTGGCATCACACCGCAGTGACCCTTCTTCCATATTACCATCACTCACTCCCAGATAGCAAACTATGTTACGCAACATCATCAAACAATCTCGAGCCTCCTCGGGAGAAGAAAGTTCGGGTTCAGTAACCACCTCCGCAAGAGGGATTCCACATCGATTACAATCTACACCTGAAGTCCCAGGAGGAAGAAAGACGCCTTCGTGAATCAATTTACCGGCATCTTCTTCTATATGTACCCTTTTTATTCTCACTTTCTTTTTAACTCCCCGGCTGTAAAATTCCAGAAATCCGTCCACTCCGATGGGTAAATCATACTGAGAGATTTGATATCCTTTGGGTAAATCAGGATAAAAATAATTTTTACGGTGAAATACTCCCTGAGGGAGAATCTGGCAATGGAGGGCTAAAGCTGCCCGGAGCGCCAGCTCTACCACTTTTTGGTTGAGAACAGGAAGCGATCCCGGTAGGCCGAGGCAAACCGGACAAACCAGAGTGTTAGGTTCTTTTCCAATGTAATCAGTACTACAGTGGCAAAACATTTTCGCCTGAGTGAGTAACTGACAATGAACTTCTAAACCAATGGTCGTTGTAAAATCACTCATTGTTATCCTCCTTAAATAGCGGAAAAGGAGAAGGGAGAGCCAGAAGTTTTTCTAAGAAAAGAGCCAATCCCAGTAGTTTCCCTTCCTCAAAAGGTCTTCCTATGATCTGCAACCCCACGGGAAGCCCCTCATCATAGCCACAATTCAGAGAAAGAGAGGGAAGCCCGGCCATAGCTGAGGGAACAGTAAACATGTCATTTAAGTACATCTCATAGGAGTCTCTTCCTTTTTTTTCAGGAAAGAAAGGAAGAGAGGGAGTGGTAGGGGTAATCAAAAGGTCGCATTTCCCGAAAGCCTCTTCGAAATCCTGTCTCACCAGAGTCCTCACTTTCATACCTTTTAAATAGTATTCATCATAGTATCCGGAGCTCAAAGCATAAGTCCCCAGAATTATTCTTTTTTTCACCTCTCTACCAAAACCAAGGGTGCGAGTTTTGAAATACATATCCTGCAGGTTCTCTCCCTCAACACGCAAGCCATACACCACCCCATCATAGCGAGCTAGATTAGAGCTCGCCTCCGCCGCTGCCACTATATAGTAAGATTCTAAAGCATAACTGGTATGGGGAAGATAAACTTCTACTATTTCAATTTCCTCTTCCTTTAGTTTCTCCAGAACCTCTTGAATTTTTGTTTTGATTACTTTTTCTAATCCAGAAGGAAAATACTCTCGAGGAACTCCCACTTTAAGTTTACGAATTTCTTCTGGAGCTGGGATTTCACTTCTCCCGAAAGGAGGATAAGGAGCACAGGTAGAATCCTTATCGTCCTTTCCACTCACCACTTCTAACAGAGTGATAGCATCTTCTACTTTACGAGTGATTAACCCGACCTGATCCAGAGAAGAGGCAAAACTCACCACTCCATAGCGAGAAATTCGACCATAAGTAGGGCGCAAACCTACCACTCCACAGAAAGCCGCTGGTTGTCTCACCGAGCCCCCGGTATCCGAACCTAAAGCGAAAGGAGCTTCAAGAGAGCAAACGCTGGCTGCAGAACCACCGGACGATCCTCCCGGGACTCTCCTCCGGTCAAAAGGATTATAGGTGGGACCAAAAGCACTGGTTTGAGTAGAAGATCCCATAGCAAACTCGTCCATATTAGTTTTACCCAGTATTATAGCTCCGGCTTTTTTAAGTCTCTCCACTACTGTAGCATCATAGGGAGGAGTGAAGTTTTCCAGCATTTTAGAGCCACAAGTGGTGGGTATACCTCGAGTGCAGATATTATCCTTAATAGCTACCGGAAGTCCCCACAGAGGCGGCAATTCATCAGGCAGGTTTTCGGCTTTCTTTTGCGCCTCATCTTTTGCCTTTTCTTCGTTTACGAACAAAAAGGCATGAATTTTATCTTCCCCTTCCTTTATTCTTTCTAAAAAGAGATTAACCAATTCTAAAGGAGAGATTTCCTTGTCCTTAAAAAGACGATGGTAATCTCCAATGGAAAAATCCCTAAACTCTTCTATCTTCATTTTCCTTCTCCTCTTTGTCTACTACCCGGGGTACTACAAAATAACCATTTGCCACCTGTGGAGCTCCTTTTAGCACCTCCTCGCCACCTTCCCCTGCCCGGGGCTCATCAGAGGAGAAAGGAGGCTCACTCCAGGAAAGATGGGAAGTAGGAGAAATATCCTGTAGATCAAGATCGTTTAGCTTTTCAAAACGAGAAACGACGTTATTAATGTCTTCAAAAAACCCCTGGAGCTCTTCTTCCGAAAGTTCCAGTTTAGAAACCTGTGCTATCCTTTTCAATTCTTGAAGGGAAATCACTTCCCTCATTTTACCACCTCCCTCTTCAAATTCCCAGTAGTTGATAAAACTCTTCCTCGGTAAGAATTTTTATCCCTCTTTCTCGAGCCATAGCTAACTTGCTCCCCGGGTTTTCTCCCACCACCACATAATCCACTCGATGAGAAACCGTATCAGCAACTTTTCCTCCCCTCTCCTCCACGAGAGCCCGGGCTTTATCTCGGGAAAGCTTAGATAGGGCACCGGTGAAAACAAAAGTTTTTCCTGCCAGAGTCCCTTCTTCTCTTCTTTTTAATTCTTCCGGCTCTACCCCTAAGCTCTTTAGCTCTTCTAACATCTGGCGGTTTTGAGGGTTAGAAAAAAATTGTCTCACTGAATCTGCAACCGTAGGACCAATACCTTCTATAGTTAAAAGTTCCTCTTCCTTTGCCTCTTTGAGTCTATCTAAAGAGCCAAAATGCTCGGCTAAAAGTCGGGCAATGAATTGCCCCACATGGGGAATTCCCAGAGCATAGATGAAACGAGGTAATTCTCTTTTTTTAGACTTCTCTATGGCCCGCAGCAAGTTATCGGCTGATTTGTTTCCCATTCTCTCCAGCTGTAAAAGAGTTTCTTTATTCAAACGGTAAAGGTCGGGTATGGTTTTAACCCATCCTCCTTCTACTAACCGGTCAATCAATTTCTCTCCCAATCCTTCAATATCCATGGCATCCCGGGAAGCCCAGTGACGAATTCTCTCCTTGATCTGAGCGGGACAACTAGCATTGATACATCGCCAGGCCACTTCCCCTTCCTCTCTCACCACCCGGGAATGACAGACCGGACATTCCTCAGGCATGGCAAAAACCCGCTCTTCTCCCGTCCTTCTTTCTTTCAAAACTTCAGTAATTTCGGGAATCACCTCTCCAGCTCGGGTCACCATCACCCAGTCACCAATTCTAACATCTTTCCTTTTGATTTCATCTTCATTGTGTAAAGTAGCTCTCTTTACTATCGCTCCCCCTACATTTACCGGCTCCAGTATCGCCACCGGAGTAAGAATCCCCGTCCGACCTACGTTTACTTCAATATCCAGAACCTGAGTTACGGCGTAAGTGGACTCAAATTTATAAGCTATAGCCCACCGAGGGCTTCGGCTGGTCGCCCCTAAAATCTCGTGATAGGATAGAGGGTTTACTTTTATGACCAGGCCATCGATATCGTAGTCTAAATTTTTTCTTTCTTTTTCCCATTTTTCATGAATGCGGATGGCTTCCTCGATATCAGAAATCAGCTGAACATGGGGATTGATTTTAAATCCCAGTTCCTTAAGATAGTTCAATAGTTCCCAGTGAGTGGAGGGGTAGTAGTCGCTATCAATCAAGAAAGCACCGTAATTGAAAATATCCAGTTTTCTTTCTGCTGTTATCCGGGGGTCTAATTGCCGTAAAGACCCGGCTGCTGCATTACGAGCGTTGGCAAAAAGAGGCTCTCCTTTCTGCTTTCTTTCCTCGTTCAATTTCTCCAGGTCCTTTTTTCTCATGAATACCTCCCCCTGCACCTCTATTACCCGGGGTATTCTATCCCCTCGCAAGCGAAGAGGAATACTATGAATAGTTTTAAGGTTGAGAGTAACATCTTCTCCTACTGTTCCATCTCCCCGGGTAGCCCCCCGGTTGAATATCCCATTTTCATAGCGCAAATTGACTGCTAAACCATCAATTTTAAGCTCTACCACATAATCCAGACTCTCTACCTTAAGCATCCTCTTCACTCGTCTGTCGAAATCCCGCACCTCCTCGGGAGTGAAAGCGTTATTCAAACTGAGAAGGGGTCGAGAGTGGAAAAAAGGAGTAAAGGCTTCCTGCGGCTGGCCAGCTACTCTCTGAGTCGGAGAATCAGGAGTAACGAGTTCCGGATACTTTGCCTCGAGCTCCTGCAGTTTTCTAAAGAGAGCATCGTATTCTTCATCACTTATTTCCGGGCTATTTAAAACATAGTAACAATAATCATGATGACGAATGATTTCGCGAAGTTTTTCTATCTCACTTCTTATTTTTTCTATATCTTCCATAAAGGACTTTTTAAAAAATCTCCTTTCTCACCAGAGTGTTCCGCCGCTCCTTCCCTACTGAAACTATAGCGATGGGAATCTGCATAAAATCTTCAATGAATTCCACAAATCGCTGAGCCGAAGAAGGTAAATCGTAATAAGAAGAAACCGAAGAAATATCTTCTTCCCATCCTTCCATCTCTTCATAAACTGGCTCACACTTATCCCACAAGTGAGAACTTACCGGAAAATCATCCACTTCTTCTCCTTCTACTAAATAAGCTCTGCATACTTTGAGGGAGTCTATCCCCCCTAAAACATCCAGTTTGGTTAAAGCTAAAGAAGTTATACCATTTATCCTCGCGGCATAACGCAAAATCACTCCATCCAGCCACCCACAACGGCGAGGACGACCGGTGGTAGCCCCGTATTCTCCCCCTTTGTCTCGCAGATAATCTCCCATCTCTTCCTGGAGCTCCGTAGGAAATGGTCCTTCTCCCACTCGAGTAGTATAAGCTTTGCACACCCCTAACACTTCCAGATTGGAAATCGACCCCAACCCCAGTCCTACTCCCAGTAATGATCCTGCTGCCACAGGGTAGGAAGAGGTAACAAAGGGATAAGTCCCGTGGTCTAAATCTAACATAGTGCCCTGCGCTCCCTCAATGAGGATATTTTTACCTTCCCGGTAAAACTGGTAGATCATCTTGGAAGTATCGGCAATGTAAGGTCTTAAAAGAGACGCATAACTTAAATAATCCTCTAAAATTTTATCATAAGGAAGAGGCGGCTGATTAAAAGCTCTTTCTAATAAAAGATTTTTATAGTCCAGAGTTACCCTTAGCTTTTGAGCAAAAAGCTTTTCATCCTCTAAGTCCCCCACTCGTATTCCCCACCGGGATACTTTGTCTTCATAAGCAGGACCGATGCCTTTTCCTGTAGTTCCCAGCTTTCTCCCACCCCGAATATTTTCGTAAATTCCATCTAAAATCCGATGATAGGGTAAAACCAGATGAGCTTTAGAGCTCAAAAACAACCTCTCCGAAACATCTTTCCCTTTCTGGCGCAAAAAGTCAATTTCTCCTAAAAGAGAGGAGGGGTCAACAACCATCCCATCTCCCAGTATTCCCACTTTACCAGGATGAAGAACACCGGAAGGGAGAAGATGGAAAACATATTTTTCTCCTTCCACTATTACCGTGTGACCGGCATTGTTACCACCTTGAGCCCTGGCCACTACCTGGGCATTTTCTCCCAGATAATCAACTATTTTACCTTTCCCTTCGTCACCCCAGTGAGTTCCCACAACTATACTAACTGCCATTTTTTTCTCCTCTTATTCCCATTCGATGGTAGCCGGAGGCTTGGAAGTAATATCGTATACCATTCTTCCAATCCCTGCTACTTCATTCACTACTCGCCTCGCGATGGCATCCATGGTGTCATAGGAAATTCTTGCCCAATCAGCAGTCATTCCATCTTCGCTCATCACCGCCCGTAACACTCCCACATATTTATAAGTTCTTTCATCTCCTACTACTCCAACACTTCTCACCGGCACCAGTACCCCAAAAGACTGCCACAGCTTCTTATAAATAGGAGACTTTCGGAGTTCCTGGTTAATTATAAAATCCATATCCCGCAAAATCTGCAGACGGTCTTCGGTAACCTCGCCAATTATTCTCACCGCCAGTCCCGGGCCAGGAAAAGGCTGCCTCCAGACTATTTCCTCAGGAATACCCAGCTCCACAGCCAATTTTCTAACTTCATCTTTAAAAAGAAAACGAAGAGGCTCTATCACCTTGAGTTGCATATGCTCAGGTAACCCTCCCACATTATGATGGGTTTTTATCCTGACCGATGGACCATAAATGGATATGCTTTCTATGACATCAGGGTAGGTAGTTCCCTGTAAAAGATAAGACACATCTCCTAATTTTTTCGCTTCTTCTTCGAATACTTCCACAAAAGTTCTACCAATTATTTTCCTTTTTTCTTCCGGGTCTACAACACCCTGGAGAGCAGAGAGGAACTGTTCTGCAGCATCCTTATAAATTACTCGTTCTTTTCCCAGAATTTCTTTCATCTTGGAAAAAACCTGTTCCGCTTCACCTTTGCGAAGAAGCCCGTTATCTACGAAAATACAGGTCAGTTGCTCTCCAATGGCTCGATAGGTCAAAACCGCGGCAGTAACTGAATCTACTCCTCCACTCAAAGCACACACTACTTTTTCCTCTTTTACTTCGTTGCGTATCCACTGAATCTGCTCCTTGATGATTGATTCAGGAGTCCACTCTGGCCGGCAGGCACAGATTCGAAATAAAAAATTAGATAGTATCTCCCGACCTAAAGGAGTATGAGAAACTTCGGGATGAAATTGAACACCCCATATCTTCCCTGTTTCATCTCTTATCGCGGCGTATTCATAATTTTCAGTTCGAGCTATGCTCCGAAATCCGGGGGGAAGCTCTTTAACGCTACCTCCCTGGCTCATCCAGCAAACTATATCTCCAGCCAGATTTTCGAAAATCCCCCGGTTTTCTATCACCTGTAGCAGGGCTTTACCATGTTCTTGACTTTGAGCATGCACCACTTTTCCTCCCTGGGTACTAACTAAAAGTTGCATCCCGTAACAAATACCTAAAACAGGTTTGCCACTTTCTAACACCTGGGGCGGGAGCGATGGAGCATTGGCATCACCTATGCTATAGCGACTGCCCGAGAGGATAATCCCTTTAATCTCCGGACTGTTTAAATCATATCCTTTAAGATGATAAGGCCATATCTCACAATAAACCTGACATTCTCTGACCCTTCGGGCGATTAGTTGAGTATATTGAGAGCCAAAATCCAGAATAACTATTTTATCCATTATCTACTTTCCCATTCCCACTCCCTGAGTTCTCTGCAAAAATTTTCCTTCCGTCCAGATGCTGGGAGCAACAACAATTTCCACTTCCTGCATCTCCCGGATAGTTTTTGCTCCTAAAGAACCCATTGAAGACCGTAAAGCTCCCACTAAATTCATAGTACCATCGGTAAGGTGACTGGGACCGAGGAGAATTTCTTTCAAAGTCCCCCTTATCCCCACTTTGACCAGAGTTCCTCGAGGAAGGTTAGGGTCAGGAGTAGCCATCCCCCAGTGATGTCCTTTTCCTGGTGCCTCTTGAGCAGAAGCCAGAGGAGACCCCAGCATCACAGCGTCTGCGCCACTGGCGATAGCTTTAGCTATATCTCCTCCCACTCTCATCCCTCCATCGGTAATCACTGCTACATATTTGCCCGTGGCTTTTAAATAGGTATCCCGCGCTCGAGCAGCATCCCAGGTAGCGGTAACTTGCGGCACGCCTATACCTAAAACTGCCCGGGTAGTACAAGCCGCACCGGGACCTATGCCCACCAATATTCCTGCTGCTCCTGCTTTCATTAAATCTAAAGCCACTTTATAAGTGGCACAGTTCCCCAGGATAACAGGAATGGGAGTTTCTCGACAAAATTTTTCCAGATCTAACACTCGGGAGGTAGAGGAGCAATAACGGAGAGTGGTTACGGTAGACTGGATTACTAAAATATCTAAACCGGCCTCCTGTGCTACTTTACTTAAAGTTTCTGCTTTAGAAGGGGTAAGAGAGGCTACTGCTTTTACTCCTTCTCTTTTTATCTCCTGGATTCTCTCTCCCACTAAATGTTCCTTTATGGGAACTCGATAAACTTCTTGAATGAAATCGGTAATCTTTTCCCGGGGCTGATTTACCATCTCCTCGATAATGGAATAAGGATCGTCGTAACGGGTGAATAGCCCCTCTAAGTTTAGAACTCCCCATCCTCCCAGGCGCCCCATCTCCACTGCCATTTGAGGATCTATCACTCCATCCATAGCTGCACCTAAAATGGGGATATCCAATTTTTCACCACCAATAGTAGTAGTTATATCCACTTCCTGCGGGTCTATGGTAATTTCTCCCGGAACCAAAGAAACATCGTCAAATCCGTAGGTAGTACGTAAAAGACCTTTATCGCTTCGAAACCAATTTTCCATTCTACCCACCTTTCTCCCGTTTTCCCCAAATTATACTATTACCCTTGCTTAATCTCAAATTTTCTCTTCTGGCGCTTCAAATATCAGAGCTTCAGAAATTAAAATCAAAGAAACAATACTTTGAGCATTGGACAATGCCACTCGCAGAACTTTGGCCGGGTCTATTATTCCTTCTGTTATGAGGTCAACAAACTCTCCCTTTTGAGCTTCAAAACCCACTCTCCAGTCGCCCTTCCTTATTTCTTCTACCACCAGAGAGCCGTCATATCCTGCATTTTCAGCAATCCAGTAGGCTGGCGCCTCCAGAGCTTTTCTTAAGGCTTCTGCGCCTTGCCTTTCTTCTTCTGGTAAATCACTAAAGTCTAATTCCTGCGCTATGTGCACAAAAAGCGCTCCTCCTCCCGGAACTATACCTTCCTCTATCGCTGCTTTTGCAGCGTTTATGGCATCTTCCACCCGATATTTTTTCTCCTTTAGCTCTACTTCGCTCGAGGCACCCACCCAGATAATAGCCACTCCTCCTTGGAGCCTTGCCAGCCTCTCTTGCAGCTTTTCCCGATCATAAGTAGAAGTAGTTTTCTCTATCTGGGCTCTAATTTGCCTTTCTCGGGCTTCGATGTCTTTTTTATTTCCCCTCCCCCCGATTAAGGTGGTGTTATCTTTAGTTATCCGTACCTTATCCACTTTCCCTAATAGATCTACGGTTACCTTTTCTAACCTCATGCCCATATCTTGAGAAATTACCTGCCCTCCAGTTAAAACGGCTATATCTCCCAAAATCTCCTTTCTTCTATCCCCAAAAGCGGGAGCTTTAACTGCTGCCACCTTTAGCACTCCCTGCAATTTATTCACTACTAAAGTAGCTAATACTTCCTGTTCTATATCCTCGGCAATTATAAGAAGGGGCTTATCCATCCTGAGCACTTGCTGCAAAAGAGGAAGAAGAGAAATAATGTTAGCTATTTTGAAATCACAGATGAGCAGAAGAGGTTCTTCTAAAACCACTTCCATCCGCTCAGTATCGGTAACAAAATAAGAAGAAAGATAACCCTGGTCAAACTGCATACCTTCCGTTATCTCGATGGTAGTCTCAGCCGATTTAGATTCTTCCACGGTGACCACCCCGTCCTTCCCTACTTTCTCCAGAGCCTGAGCCACTATTTCTCCCACTACCGGGTCATTAGACGAGATAGAGGCTACCTGAGAAATAGATTTTCTATCTTCCACCACTAAGCTATAACTTTTAATTTTTTCTATGGCTCTGTTTAGTGCTTCTTCCATTCCCCGACGGAAAAGGACTGGATTGTGACCAAAAGCTATGCTCCTCAACCCTTCCCGGAGCATTTTCTGCGCTAAAACTAAAGCAGTAGTAGTTCCATCTCCCACGAGATCGTTGGTTTTAGTGGCTATTTCTTTAGCTACCTGTACCCCTACGTTTTTCTCTGATTCTTCCACCTCTATTTCCTGAGCAATGGTCACTCCATCGTTTGTAACAACGGGTAAACCGTATTTCTTCTCCAGAAGAACATTACGACCTTTGGGACCCAGGGTAACTCTAACAGCATTCGCTAAAATATCCACTCCTTTACCCAGAGCTTCTCTTGCCTTTATATCTTTTATTATTTCTTTGGCCACTTACTTCACCTTCCTCGCGTAATATATGGATATATAAGTCATTCGCATAAAGGATTATAACAGACAATAAGGGGGATTTATCCTCCCCTCATAACTTTTTTTCTGTCACTCCTGAATGGCTCTATCAACCATAAGGAGGTGAAACCTCCCTATAACCCCCAAAAAGACAAAAACTAAAAACTTAAATAAAAAGAAAAGACAACTGAGGGAGAAAAAACAGACAGCCTACGGCGTAATATTAAAAGATTACTGAGGAAGGAAAAACCTCCCTCAGTGGATTCCCCGCTAAATTTTGGAATGACGGGAAAAGGGAATGCGTCTTTTATGTGTCATTCCTGAATGTATTTATCAGGAATCTAAACAATGGGAGGAGACGCTCCTATGATTCCCGATAAAAAGAAGAAACAAAAACTTGGATTACCGATAAAGGATTTCGGAAATGACAGAAAAGCACTATGAGGGGGTTTGCCCCTGTATAATCCCCAAAAAATAAAGAGAAAGCTGAAAAACAAAAAAGCGTAAAAGACAAAAGATAAAAAGCAAATACTACTGGTGGGAAAAGCTCCACCGGTGAATCTGGAAAAACAACGCTGGAGAAAAGCACCCAGCGTGTCTGCGGCGCTAAAGACGAAAGCAAAATAGGTGAAGAAAACTAATTACGCTGGAGAAAAACACTCCAGCGAAAGAAATCAAGCATTAGTAAATGCCGTTTTGCAGGTTATTTCTCATTCTGGATATGACCTCAAAAAATTCTTGACCATATCGTATATTTCCATTGCCAATTCATAAAATTTTCTTGCATCTTCCAGGTCGGTTTTCCATATGACAATATTCCCCATTCTGACGGATAGCGAGCATCGATATATAGCGCATCAAGTTTCTTAACTAAATCCCAATCAACTTCAAATTGTATAAAATCATCTACGGTAGCAAACAATTTTTCCAAATTATGAGTTTTAATAGCTCCTATTTCGAGCTCCTCTATAACTGCCTTCAGAGATTTCTCTATAGCTTGCTGAGAGTGAAGAGCCACAATATTTGTCAGGCGAGGATTATCTATGATCTCACCCATAGTCTCAATATCATCATATGCCCTTTCGAGCCATTCCTCAGTTATTTCTTTCATATATTACGATTCCTTTCTCAGCTATTTCGCGGTAAAACATACTATTAAGCTCTATAAATCTTTTATGCATCGGTTTTGTGTGTACGATAAGGTCAATAGGGATCTCTCTTTGTATATCTGTAAGAACATTAGAGACTTTCAAGTAAAACTGCATTTTTTCATCGAAATTACTTGGCATAATATCATCATCGGTTACCACAATCAAATCAATATCACTATCTTTTGATGGCTCTCCATAGGCGTAACTACCAAAAAGGATCACCTTTTCAGGATTTAGAGGTTTCAGCCTCTCTATCAATTGATTTTTTAGGTTTTCATCAAGTTTCATAGTAATTAGTATACCATTTTAAATAATATAATTCCTCTTGTTTTGCCCCCTATGAGTAAACCCACCGTTCCCAAAACCCGGAAACCCAACTTTTCGGCAACTTCTCTTACCTCTTTCTCGTTAAGCAGAACCAAGCCCGTCTTTTTCTTCAGTACCAGGACCAGGATTTCAGCCTCTCCATAATCTATACTACTTCTTTCCATACTACGATGGGGATTACTGGTTTCGCACCCTTACATCGTTTTCTCAACAGATCCAGCCGACTAATTGCACTCAAAACAATCAATATCGAAGAATTGCAGACCACAGTCAATCCAACTCTTCCAAGGTGTTGAGGTTAGTTCAGAAATAATTGTTTCAAAATTTTCGGAAAGCCAGATGAGTTTCTTAGTAACCCTTCGCCCTACTTGCTTTTCGATTATCTTGAGATCCTTTACCGCTTCTTCCGTCCATTCAATCCTGGCCAAATTCCTCTAATACCTCTTTATGAGAAATTCTCCCGGATGGCTTCTTCAGACGTTTCGCTAATTTCTTCTTGAACTCATCTGTTAATTCTATCCTGGAAATACACCAGGATAACAGCCTACGGCGTAAGATTAAAAGATAAAAGAACAAAAGGATACAGGATAGACGTTCGTATTTTCATGGTCATATGGTGGTGTTGCGAGCAGCATGGGCGTCTATCCTGGAATCAAAATCCCAAAGTATTTCTAAAACCTTTTGCTCTATCAAGTATTCCAGTTCATCTATACTCACGTCTTTAACCTTATTTACTCTCACACCCCCTTTCGGTTGAGTTACTATACCCATTGTGATATTACCTACTTTAGCTTTTCGCCAGTCTGAAAGGGGAATGAGCTACTTTTTTTGGCTTACAGGGAGGGAAAAGCATAAGGGAATTAAATTGTGGCTATATTACAATATTTAAAAAGAGGATTGGCATCTATGGTGGGGAGAGCTTTTGACTGATTGAAGCCAGCAGAAAAAGCGGTAAAAGCTCTACGCCTCTTTATGGGGAGTGGGGAGCGACCTGGATGTGGTGGTGGTTTTACGAAGATCTCCTTATCCCTTCTGGGAGCGGTCACGATACTTTGATACTATGAGCCTGCCGGTCCCCGTTGACCTTTTGGTTTACACTGAGGAGGAATTTGAGAAATTAGAAGGACGTTTCGCTCAAGTTATGCAAAAAGAGGTCCGGTGGCTATAGCCTTCGGTAGATTATAGGGAGAAGAACCCCCAATCACCCCTTTCTTTATCCACTCTTTCACCCACTTGCCAAATTTTGATTTGACAGGGAAGCCGGACACTCCCACAAGAGGTGGAATAAGGAAGTCTCTCCTTACAGGAGAGGGGAAAAGAGTTCCACAAGTAGCGAGAGCGCTTTGTGGCAATTTGCCACGAAATAGCTCGACAACACAGGATAAAAAAAAGACACAAAGGCTTAAAAAAACCGCTGAGAGAAATCCTCCTCAGTTTCTGCGCAACACAAGCGACACAAAAAACAAAGATGAAAAAAGACAATCAATAAAACTTCTAATTTGATATAATGGGAAAATGAACAAGTTAGAAAGGCTCAAAAAAATTTGTCAGAAATATAATATTGCCCTGGCATATTTATTTGGTTCTCAAAAAGAAAACGCATTACGGATTTTAGAAGATAAAGATGTCTCCATAAATGACCCATTGGCCGATATAGATGTAGGGATAGTTTTCTCATACGACATAGAAAATGTGAAAGAAAGGTATAAGCTTTACGGAGATATATATAATGAGTTAGAAGAGCTGTTTAAGCCTTACCCCTTAGATTTAATATTTCTACAGGAGAGCCACTCTGTCTTTCAGGTTGAAGCACTAAAGGGAATATGCATATATAGCGTAAGTGAAGAATTCAAAGACAATTATGAAATGATGATACTCAGAAGAGCGGCGGACTTCAAATATGTTCTGGAGAAATATATAGAAGAAGCTCTGGAGAAATATTAACATGATAAACAAAGAATTTGTGAGAGAAAGGTTACTTCTTATAAACTCCTTCTTGCAGGAGCTCCACGACCTGGCTTCACTGGATAAAGATTCCTTTATATCTCAAAAAAGAAATGCAGCAGCAGCAGAAAGCTTCTTGAGAAGAACTTTGGAAGCCATCTTTGATATAGGACGTCACATCTTGGCAAAATCAGGATATATGGATTTATCTACTGAATATAAGTCGATAGCCAAAGGATTGGGAGAAATAGGCATTATAAATAAGGAGCTAAGTAAAAAACTGGCACAGATGGCCGGATATAGAAACCGACTGGTTCACCTTTATAATTTGATAAGTGATGAGGAATTATACAATATAATTACTTCTGATTTAAAAGACATAGAAGACTTTGTATCAGCTATAAAGAAGTATATCTCGAACTGATGGAAGAAAGAGGATTAGGGTGAGAGTGAATTAACCATAAGGAGGTGAAACCTCCCTATAACCCCCAAAAAGACAAAAACTAAAAACTTAAATAAAAAGAAAAGACAACTGCTATAAAAACACTCCCCTTATACTGGTGGAGTGTTTTCTTCCTCCTTCTTCCTCTTCTTTTTCCTCAAATTCTTTGGTAACCACCGTGTAGTTACCAAAAATGTCATAAACTACCACCTGAGCTATACCCTCGCAGCTCGCTACCGAAACTTGCTGAGATACGAAAGGAGG
>ERZ773359.1443-NODE-1443-length-32821-cov-12.060612_pt1 | contig 32821 bp, 35 predicted proteins | sample MGYA00374955_ERZ773359 | MGnify/ENA primary metagenome ERZ773359 (study PRJEB29098, sample SAMN04486028) | biogas fermenter metagenome | study: EMG produced TPA metagenomics assembly of the Biogas fermentation microbial communities from Germany - Plant 4 DNA1...
AGTGGCAAATATAAACCCTATCGCCTTGGTGACGCAGTCCGCATTCCCCATGAAGAACTGGGCCAACTGCCGGTCGAAGATGGGAGCCTCATGGTTCGCCATGCAGTGTGTTGGAGTGAGAACTGCGTTGAAGTCTGCTTCTTCATCCGCGGATCAAGGATCAGTTCACTTATTCAAGAAACTGAGCCAAGTGCTGTAAAGACCGTGGGGGTTCGCACTGCATCTCCTGCCGCAGCGCGGAGCAGCAGTCTTGCCATGCCCCAGCTGCCTGTTCGTACCGCAGTCTTTACGGAATTAACGGTACCTGACCAGTCGAGTGTGGATCTACCGCTGGATCTGGTTGAAGATGTATGGCTTGATGTAATCGTTGAGTTAGGTCACACCACCATGACGCTTCATGAACTGATGGAGCTAGAACCCAACACCACGTTTGCGCTACACAGGCCAGCAGGCGATCCTGTGGACGTTTATGTAAGTGGCCAGTGTATAGCCAAGGCCGAGGTAACTGTAGTTGATGATCGTTTTGGGATCCGCATTCTCGACATAGTACCAGAGGATGAACGCATCAGGGACGTCACGGGAAGCTAGGGTAGGTGAAATAGGTGGACACTGAGCTGATCCTTGGGCTTTTGCGAGTCATCGTAGTTTTGGCACTCTTAGCTCCCGCTGTCTACTGGGCAGCTCGCTGGTATGGGCGGCGTCACACCGGAAGTACCAACCTTCAAATTAGAGAAGTGCTTCCGTTGGGAGTGAACCGCGCTTTGTATGTTATCGAATGGGACAAGCGCCGCTATCTACTGGGTGTGACGCCTCAAGCCATCACATTGATCGATTCTGTCGATCAAAGTGACAGCGGCCTCAAGAACGGAGAGGAAACGTCGTGAGCTTTTTCTTACAGACAAATATCCCCATCCCGCGGATCGACATTGGCGTGGGCGCGGCAGAGGGGCCGCAAGACGTTGCAGTAACTCTGCAGATACTTTTGGTGTTGACGATCCTAACACTGGCACCCGCCATCCTCACACTTCTAACGTCGTTTACGCGAACGGTAATTGTACTCTCGTTAATTAGAAACGCCCTAGGAACGAACCAGGTCCCTCCTAATCAGGTTATAATTGGCCTGGCCCTGTTTTTGACCGCGTTTGTTATGGCTCCTGTTTTTGGTGCTGTATATAGCGATGCGGTTGTGCCGTACATGAGCGGTAGCCTATCTTTTGACGAGGCCTTATCAATCGGTCTTGAACCAATTCGAGAGTTTATGTTTTCACACACTCGTGAAAAGGACCTGGAGATGTTTATCGATATGCGGGGCCAGGAGCGTCCTGCTACGAAGGCGGACGTTGACACACTAACCTTGATTCCCGCCTTTGTTATTTCTGAGCTCAAGACCGCTTTCCAGCTTGGATTTGTGCTTTTTATACCGTTCCTAGTGATTGACATGATTGTGGCCAGCACCTTAATGGCGATGGGAATGATGATGCTGCCACCAGTAATGATCTCACTGCCATTCAAGATTCTACTTTTTGTCCTAGTCGATGGATGGCATCTAGTGATTCGCTCGCTGCTCAGCAGCTTCTTGTAGACTGAGGATGTGTAAACAATGACAGAGACAGTCATAATTAATCTTGGTCAGGAAGCGGTAAAGACCGTGCTCTTAGTGGCGGGGCCTCCGTTAGGTCTAGGGATTTTGGTTGGGCTGCTCGTAAGCATCTTTCAGGCCACAACTCAGATTCAAGAGCAAACCCTGACCTTTGTTCCAAAGATTATCGCCGTACTGGTTTCCATCGTAGTCTTCGGTTCGTGGATGCTTCGCATTCTCATTGACTTTGGTGAGCGACTGCTGGGGAACCTGCATCTGTACATTTCATAAGCAGGGGAGAGGAAGATGCTCATACCAGAGCTTGCAGCTCAATTCGCCCTGGTACTGATCCGTATTACTACGTTCTTTGTTGTATCCCCGATTTTCAGTAGGCGCAACATTCCTAGTCTCACAACAATCGGGTTCAGCACGTTGTTGTCGTTAATTCTGCTGCCTACGCTTGATCTGTCTGCGTTCCCTAATTTGTCTGTAGGCACTCTGCTTGTACTGGCCCTCCATGAAATCGCGGTGGGCCTTCTCCTGGGATTGCTTGTGCTCCTCGCATTTGGGATTGTACAGTTCGCTGGCCAGCTGACTGATGTTCCCATCGGTTTTGGTATGGCCAGCGTATTTGACCCGGCAACGGGCTCTCAGATGCCTGTGTTTTCACAGTTCTATTTTATCTTGGCGGTTCTGTTGTTTTTTGGTATCGACGGCCACCTGTGGCTGATCCAAGCCTTAGCAGAAAGCTATGAAGCAATTCCTCTTCTCGGCTTCCTAGATATGGAAATCGCGTATAATACAGTGGTTGCTCTAGCTCAGGATTTGTTCACGATAGGTATGAAGCTTTCGCTGCCTGTCATCGCCACAATCCTGCTCATCGATATCGGCTTAGGTATTGTTGTGCGCGCAGTACCTCAGATCAATGTGTTTGTGATTGGGTTTCCTATCAAGATTTTTGTAGGTATGCTTATCATTGCGCTTGCCGTACCCGCTTACGTGGCAGGTGTCAGCAGGCTTTTCGCCTATGATGGGCTGCTCATGTCATATCTGCGCGCAATCCTATCCGCGGGAGGTGCTTGAGTGCTGGACAAGCGGATTAACCTCCAGCTCTTTGCTGGCGAGAGGACGGAGCCGGCAACCCCTAGACGACGCGAAGAAGCCCGCAAAAAAGGACAGGTGGCAAAGAGCAGCGAATTAAGTATTGCTGTAATGGTTCTAGCCGGCTTTATCGTTGTGGACGCCCTGGGCCCCTTTATTGCAGGTGAGGCCAAATCCTTAGTGGCACATTTTCTCCACAGTCTCCACGAGTGGGATGGAACAGTCGGCAGTCTGCAGGGTATGTTTTTTACTGCTTTGAGAACCGGTGCAATTGTACTGCTGCCCATTTTAGGTATTCTAGCCGTGTTTTCATTTGCGTCTCAAGCACTGCAGGTAGGGTTTATGGCGACTCCTGAATCCATCATGCCGAAGTTCACCCGCATCAACCCAATGGAAGGATTGAAGCGGATTTTTTCTAAACGGGCACTTGTGGAACTTGTCAAATCTGTCTTTAAGATCAGCATTGTCGGATATATCGTCTACAAGCAGCTGATGAATGCAGGCCCCTGGCTCATCGGTTTAGGGTTCTCTGATCTCCGTCAGAGTTTTCGCCTAGTGATAGACGCTGTGACCAGTATGGCAACTCGCATTGGTATCGTTCTCTTGGTTCTGGCAGCCGCCGATTACCTTTACCAGCGGTGGGAATTTGAGCAAAGCATCAGGATGAGCAAGCAGGAGATCAAAGAAGAACTGCGGCAGACAGAAGGAGACCCCCTGGTGCGATCCAAGATTCGTCAAAGACAGCGTCAAATGGCTGCCAGCCGTATGATGACTGCTGTTCCTACAGCTGATGTAGTCGTAACTAACCCCACTCACTATGCAGTAGCCTTACGTTACGATGCCGATAACATGCAGGCCCCTCAGGTAGTGGCTAAAGGTATGGGACATGTTGCACAGAAGATCAAAGAAATCGCTCAAGAAAACAACGTATCAATTGTATCAAAACCAGAATTAGCCCGAGCCCTGTACAAGACCACTGAAGTAGGGCAGGAGATTCCTCCTGATCTGTATCCTGCCGTCGCAGAGCTATTGGCCTTTGTATATCGCCTGCGGCGGAGAGCGGCTCAGGTGTAAGCGAAGGGATGTTATGAATGGCAAAACCCGCATCGTTTCTGAGCAGAGCATCTAGCCTAAGCGACCTGACAGTTATAGTTGGTGTGGTACTGATCGTCGTAATGATGGTAGTACCGCTGCCCCCAGCGATGTTGGACCTGATGTTGGCCCTCAACATGAGCTTGTCGCTTCTTTTGATCCTGCTCACTATGAACGTGGTTGAACCTTTGGAGATTGCAGCTTTTCCATCAATTGTTCTGATTATGACGCTGTTCCGCGCAGCTCTAAATGTGTCGTCCAGCCGCCTTATTCTGCTGACAGGAAATCCCGGCAAGATTATTACTGCCTTTGGCCAGTTTGTGGTAGGCGGTAACTATGTCGTGGGATTTGTTATCTTCTTGATCCTTGTAATTGTACAGTTCATGGTTATCACCAAAGGTGCTGAACGTGTCGCTGAGGTAGCAGCTCGCTTTACGCTTGATGCGATGCCTGGTAAGCAGATGAGTATTGACGCTGACCTCAACGCAGGCTTGATCACCGAATCGGAAGCCCGCGCGCGGCGACGATCCGTTGAAAGAGAAGCAGATTTTTACGGGTCCATGGACGGTGCCTCCAAGTTCGTCAAGGGTGATGCGATTGTTTCCATCATAATCACCTTGATCAACCTCATTGGTGGCTTTGCAGTCGGTATACTGCAGCGCGGCCTCAGTTTTGACCAAGCTCTTACTCGATATACTCTGCTCACCGTCGGCGATGGGCTAGTATCACAGATCCCGGCGCTCTTGGTTTCAACAGCAACTGGCATTATCATCACGAGAGCCGCGTCGGAAAACAATCTCGGTCATGAGATCTCGCATCAGATGCTCTCTAACCGCAAAGCACTCTTGACGGCAGGTGGGATCATCTCGGTATTTGGCTTAGTCCCCGGGCTGCCAACGCTTCCTTTTCTCACACTGGGAGTTATCTGCGGCGTATTAGGCTATTACACAGGACCTGCTGACGTAATACCGGAGGAACAGCAGGCAGCAGAGGAACAAGCAATTGCTGAAGAGGGCCGCAGCCCTGAGCAGCTGGTTTCACTGCTTCAGGTTGATCCGATTGAGCTCGAAATTGGTTATGGCCTTATCCCATTAGTTGATTCGTCTCAAGGGGGAGACATGCTCGACCGGATCAGCATGATCCGCCGCCAATGTGCTCTTGAGCTTGGGCTATTGGTTCCTGTCATCCGTATTCGCGACAACTTACAGCTTTCACCTGGGGCTTATGTTGTAAAAATCAAAGGAATCCAGGTAGCAAAAGGCGAACTAATGACTAACCATTACATGGCTATGGATGCGGGCGGTGTGACGGAACGGGTCGAAGGAATTCCTACCACTGAACCGGCCTTTGGCTTGGATGCTCTGTGGATCAGTGCTTCAGAACGAGAAAAAGCTGAGTATGCTGGTTATACGGTTGTCGATGCGCCAGCCGTACTGGCGACTCATCTAACAGAGGTTATTCGTTCCCATGCTCCAGAACTTCTCGGACGTCAAGAGGCTAAGACGCTTATAGACGGCCTGCGCTCCGAATACTCGGCTGTCGTGGATGAGCTGATTCCCAACCTGATGACTCTGGGCGAAGTTCAAAAAGTCCTTCAGAACCTGCTGCGCGAAGGCGTGCCGATCCGCAACATGGTCACGATACTGGAGACACTTGCTGACACAGCTCCCCTAACCAAAGACACTGATATCCTCACAGAATATGTGAGAGAAGCTTTAGGCAGGCAGATCACCAACATGTATCTTGAGGAGGACGTTCTGCACGTACTCACGCTCAGCCCAGAGTGGGAGGAAGCTGTCAGTTCTTCGATAGAGTACACCGAACGGGGCATGGTCATCAACTTTGACCCACGTCTGCTGCAGACATTGTTCTTGCAGTTGGGTAAAGCACTAGAACAGCATCCGCTGCCGCATCCCATCGTGCTTGTGGCACCACAAATAAGGCCGGCTTTGAAGCATCTTACTCAGCGTGCCATTCCAAAACTTATTGTCCTGTCGTACAATGAGATTACGCCTGATATTGAAGTCCAAGCCCATGGGGTGGTGAAGTGGAAAGACAATGAGGGTTAAGCGGTTTACTGGAAAAACCATGCAGGAGGCTGTTGAGCGTCTGCGCCAAGAGTTTGGCCGAGATGCCGTCATCCTCCACACTAAGCAAAAACGCGGCGGGATCTTTGGCCTTTTTGGCAAGCCGGTCTATGAGATCATTGGAGCGGTTGATCCCCACGCGGCAAAAAAAGAGCCAGATCTAACGCGTCCCTCTGAACCGATCGTGCAGGCACCACCCCCACAGAAGAGGCCGCTCCAGACTAAAAGGGAGCTTATTTTTCCCGAAGAAATGGATGGGATCTTTCAAGACCTTCTTAAGACGGGTATTCCCAAGGAGCTTGCGCGGACCCTGATCGCTGATGTGCTGCGCGGCCTACCTGAGGCAGAATGGACAAACGTGCAGCGGATCTGGGATGAATTAGGGGCTCACATAGCGCGTGAGATTGCAACGGTTGAGCCATGGTCCCTCGAGGAAGGGCAAGCCAAGATCGCCGTCTTGATCGGCCCAACAGGAGTAGGCAAGACCACAACCATCGCGAAAATCGCTGCCAATTTTGCTTTAGTGGCTCACAAGAAAGTAGGAGTAATTACAACTGATACTTTTCGCATTGCGGCGGTTGATCAGCTCCGCACATATGCCGATATCATAGGTATACCGTTAGAAGTAGCATTCAGCCCAAAGGAGCTTCACGAGTCTATCGCGAAAATGAAAGATCGCGATCTGATTCTCATTGATACGGCTGGGCGAAGCCCGAGCAACCAACTGCATATCAATGAACTCCGCAGTTACTTCAATGATATTGATGTTGAAGTACACCTCGTTATAAGCGCAACCACTAAAGAAGATGATGTACCTAAGATTGTTGATGTGTTTGGTGAGATGCCGGTTAATCGAGTGATAATCACCAAGCTCGATGAGACAAGCTCCTATGGCATCATTTTGCATGTCGTTAAGTTGGCTAACGCGCCCATCTCGTTTATTACCACTGGCCAGGGGGTCCCAGACGACATCGAAGTAGCGGATGGGCATCACATTGCAAAGCTGATTTTGGGGGACTATCTATGACTGATCAGGCTGAAGTACTGCGCAGAATGGTAAGCCAACAGCACAGTGACGGGCCGAGGATTGTGGCTGTCACCAGCGGAAAAGGTGGCGTGGGAAAGACTAACGTCTCGGTTAATCTGGCGCTGGCTCTGATAAAACTGGGGTATCGGGTTGTACTAGTTGATGTGGATCTTGGCCTAGCAAACGCTGACATTCTCCTGGGCATTTCTCCGGAGTTCAATTTAACTCATGTCTTGACCGGCCATAAGCGCATCAGCGAGATTTTGGCCGACGGGCCCAACGGGCTTAAGGTTCTCGCTGGTGGATCGGGCTTGTACGATATAGCCAACTTGAGCTCATCGAGGTTGGATGCCTTTGCTAAGGCAATCGAGAGCCTTAATGAGTTTGATTTTGTCATCCTTGATACGGGAGCTGGTATCCACAAGAATGTGGTCAGTTTTGCTGTAGCGGCATCGGAGGTACTGGTTGTTACAACTCCCGAGCCGACAGCTATTACTGATGCATACGGAGTGATAAAGGTGATTCTCCAGCATAATCCGGAAAGCTCCATTCATGTTGTTGTGAACACGGCTCACAGTCCACAGGAAGCTGAGCTCGCAGCAGAAAAACTAAACACCGTTGCGAGACAGTTTCTCGGGAAAGAAATCCACTACGCCGGCTATATTCTCTATGATCATCAAGTTGTTAGTTCTGTTGCCGAACAGCGCCCAGTGCTGTTGGCCTATCCATCGTCAATGACAAGCCGTGCAATTCGCCGAATTGGGCAGGGGCTGATCGGAACGGAGCTGCGCGAGCCACCCGGCCAAAACCGAGTTCAGCGGTTCTTCCAGCGGGTGCATCGACTGCTGCGCGTTTAAGGAGGTCACAGGATGGCAGTACGCCCGAACCAGAACATCTACTTATACGTCGAATCATTTAGCGGAACGAAGGTATACCGAACTAGAGTTGAAGACATCTATGATGACATTATCGTAGTGGCAGCACCTCTTGAACAGGGGACATTGGTTCCCATCCGTTTGGGGACTGAGATCTATCTAGAATACAAAGATACAAGCGCCAAGTCCCAAGGCAGGTATCGTGCTCCCGCCATTGTTGAGACACGGCAGCGGGGGCTCGTCTCTACCATATCTTTGCGGCTCTTAGGCGAATGGCAGAAAATCCAAGACCGCCAGTTTGTGCGGGTTGATGTGTTCATAGAGGCCACGTACGCCTTAGTCTTGGACGACGAGGTTCAAGGGATCCGTACCTGTGTGGTGCGCAATCTCAGTGGAGGCGGAATGTGGATGGATGCACAAGAAGAGCTCTGCGAGGGGGACTTCGTTTGGATATGCCTGCCGCTTGAGCAGGAAACTATCCAAACATATGGCGAAATCGTCCGAAAGCGTGAAGGTGAAACTGGTTTTGGATATGGAGTCTCGTTCATAAATCTTCCTGAAAGTGAACGGAAATCCATTATTCGTTATGTCTACCAACGCCAGCTTGAGCTGCACCGCAAAGGACTACTTGATTCTGAGGCAGGTGGGAGTTGAGGAACTTGTCAGGTCTGATTGCTAATGCCTCCCAACTGTGGACTAGGTATAAAGAACATCGCGATGAGGAGGCCCGCAGAGCGCTGATCGAACATTATGCCCCGTTGGTCAAATACGTCGCAGGCCGCCTTGCAATACATATGCCGAATAACGTTGAAATAGAGGATCTAGAGAGCTACGGCGCATTTGGCCTATTAGATGCTATCGAGAAGTTCGATCCGCAGCGGGATGTGAAGTTTGAAACCTACGCAACTACAAGAATTAGGGGCGCAATTATCGATGGTCTGCGCTCATGCGACTGGGTGCCTAGAAGTACGAGAGCTAAGGCTAGAGCGTTAGAAAAGAAGATCCAAGAACTCACTCACAGTCTTGGACGCACGCCTTCTGATGACGAAGTAGCAGCAGCCTTAGAACTGCCTAGAGACAGATATTTTCAGATGCTCGACGAAGTCAGAGGGACCACCCTTGTTTCCCTTGATGATGTGGTCGGAGGAGAATCACCCCAAGAAGCAGTGCGCCTTTCTGATTTGGTAACTACTGATGACCCACCGGTCGATCACGATCTAATTCAGAGTGAGTCTCTTTCAGAACTAGCAGCCGCGATTGAGGAACTGTCAGATAGGGAGCGCATGGTATTATCTTTGTATTATAATGACGGTCTTACGCTAAAAGAAATCGGACACGTTTTGGGTGTGTCAGAGTCTCGCGTTTCCCAAATTCACACTAAAGCTATCCTTAACTTGAGAGCGAAGCTTGATTGGTTCTGATTTCCACCGGGGGTGAGCGTATGTCCATCAAGTTCCCAGATTTTCAGGTGCTTGTTACTCGTACCGACCAGGTACCCCGCCTGCAGCGTGAAGGGGATCCCACTGCTGCTGCAGGAAGGCTCGCGCCCCAGGTTCAGCAGGATTTCGTACGCCGTCAGCAGCGCATCGAACGCACACCAAGCGATGTGAAGGTTCGCATGCAGCGCGAAGAGCATAAGCAGCACCAAGAGCAGCAAGACCAGCACCAAAACCCAAGACGCAGAAAAAGACGGGGTATCGACATTCGCGCCTGAGGAGGGCAGGGGGTATGGAGTTTTTCATCGTGTTCCTGCTCGGCATCATGCTGGGCCTGGTAGGACTTTTTTTGGTGCGCCCTAATCTGTTCGTAAAACAGCCACCCAACTTCAGCCTGTTGGAAGATCTGGCCGATGAGTTAATTGGCCGCATTGAGGAAAAGGAAAAAGAACTCGATGCTAAGTATGCAGAGATTATGCAGACTATTAACCAAGAAGAGCAAAGGCTTATGCAGATCTCCGAGAAGATTCTTCAGGCAGTTAAACATGGTGACTTAACATCACCGAAAGTGAAAGCAGTGATCGAGTTAAAACAAGAGGGCTGTGATGCCCGTACAATAGCCAAGCGCCTCGGTTTGGGCCTAGGCGAGGTAGAGTTGATCCTCTCACTCAATGACAGCATTTCCTCTTGAAGTACAGTCCAACTTGTGGTATATTTAACTACGGTGTTAACACACACGCTTTCCGATGCTGGTGGGTGTGCCATATGGTTCCAACAGCAGGCGAGGAATGCGGAGGAATAACAAAGAAAGGAGGTGGGCGACTTGGCCATAGTATCTATGAAGCAATTGCTTGAGGCCGGCGTTCACTTTGGACATCAAACTCGCAGATGGAATCCGAAGATGGCAGAGTACATCTTCACCGAGAGGAATGGCATTTACATCATCGACCTTCAGAAGACCGTTCGTAAGGTAGATGAGGCTTATCGTTTCGTGCGTGATTTGGTGGCCAGCGGTGAGAAAATCCTGTTCGTAGGAACAAAGAAACAGGCCCAGGATACCATTAAAGAAGAAGCCGAACGGTGCGGTATGTTCTACGTTAATCAGCGCTGGTTAGGCGGTATGCTGACAAACTTTAGAACAATTGCTGCACGAATTGCCCGCTTGGAAGAGATCGAAAGAATGGAACAAGACGGTTCTTTCGATGTTCTGCCTAAAAAAGAGGTTATCGGCCTGCGTAAAGAGCAGGAACGTCTTAACCGGTTCCTCGGCGGTATTCGCGGCATGAAGACTCTGCCTGGTGCCTTGTTTGTAGTGGATCCTCGCAAAGAGCGGATCGCAGTCGCTGAAGCTCACAAACTGGGAATCCCCATTGTAGCCATTGTAGACACCAACTGCGACCCTGACGAGATTGACTATGTCATTCCCGGCAACGACGATGCCATTCGTGCTGTTAAGCTCCTCACAAGCATCATTGCTGATGCTGTTGTAGAAGCATCCGAAGGCCGCAGTAATGCTCCTAGTGCTGATGATGCAGCTCAGGACGAAGCAGAATCTGCTGAGCTGATGGATATTGAGGAAACAGCTGTAGAAGAGTAATTAGAGATTACGGGAATAGTGGGGGAGTGAGAGGGAAACTCTCTTCCCCTTTTCTTTAGCAACCACTTGAGGAGGGATCCCATGGCAGAAATTACGGCAGCAATGGTAAAAGAGCTGCGTGAAAGAACTGGCGCAGGCATGATGGACTGCAAGAAGGCGCTGAGCGAGACAAACGGTGACATGGAAAAGGCAATTGACTACCTGCGGGAAAAAGGCTTGGCAGCTGCAGCGAAGAAGGCTGGCCGGATCGCCGCAGAAGGAGTTGTTGAGTCCTACATCCACATGGGTGGACGGATTGGTGTCCTGGTAGAAGTCAACTGTGAAACTGACTTCGTGGCTAAGACCGACGCGTTCAAAGAGTTGGCTAAGGACATTGCCATGCACATCGCTGCTTCTCGTCCTGAATACGTTCGTCGCGAAGAGATTCCTGAAGAAGTGCTCGAGCACGAACGCAGTCTCTATCGTCAGATCGCCCTCAACGAAGGCAAGCCTGAACATATCATCGACAAAATTGTGGAAGGCAGAATTGACCGCTTCTGCAAAGAAGTCTGCCTCTTAGAGCAACCATACGTCAAGGATCCAGACATGACAGTCGGAGAATTGATCACGTCCATGATTGCCAAGATCGGGGAAAATATCTCTATTCGGCGTTTTGCCCGGTTTGAGCGCGGTGAAGGCCTAGAGAAGCGTCAAGAGGATTTTGCAGCTGAAGTTGAAGCTCAGATGCGGCAATAAGAGGACACCGTTGGTGTTCTCTTTTTTTGCCGTGAAAAGGGATATTTATCTAAAGGAAGAATAAATAGGGAGAGATGTTCATGGCAGCACCGAAGTATAAGCGCGTATTGCTAAAACTAAGCGGGGAGTCCCTTGGTGGAGGCCAATTTGGGATCGACCCTGAGGTGGTTGGCGCGATCGCCGACGAGATCCGTTCGGTACATGATTTAGGTGTACAGATGGGCATTGTTGTCGGAGGCGGTAACATATGGCGGGGAGCCACAGGCAGTGCTAAGGGCATGGATAGGGCAACAGCAGATTATATGGGAATGCTGGCCACCGTCATGAATTCTTTGGCCCTGCAGGATGCCTTAGAAAAGCGGGGAGTACCAACGAGAGTCCAGACCGCCATTGAAATGCGGCAGATCGCCGAACCTTATATCCGGAGGCGTGCCATTCGCCACCTGGAGAAAGGCCGTGTAGTTGTATTTGCTTCAGGCACCGGAAACCCCTATTTTTCCACCGATACCACTGCAGCTCTACGCGCACTTGAAATTGAAGCGGAAGTCATATTAATGGCCAAGAGGGGGGTCGACGGAGTCTATGATTCTGATCCCCGCACAAATCCCGATGCTAAGATGTACGAGCGTATCAGCTACCTCGAAGTGTTGAACCAGAATCTTGGAGTAATGGACTCTACCGCTGCGTCGCTGTGCATGGACAATGACATCCCGATCATCGTGTTTAACTTTAGCGAACGGGAAAACATCGTAAAAGCCGTTTGCGGAGGAAAACTAGGTACATTCGTAGGAGGCGAAAACCATGACGACAAATGAGCTTCTTAGAGAAGGCGAAAGCAGAATGCAGCAGGTAATAGCAGCTACGAAGAAAAACTATGCAGCCGTCCGCACTGGCCGGGCTAACCCTGCACTGCTCGACCGCATTGTTGTGTCTTATTATGGTACCCCAACTCCTTTGACCCAGATGGCTGGGATCAGTGCTCCCGAGCCGAGGCTGTTGGTTATTTCACCTTGGGACAAGAACTCTATTAAGGACATTGAGCGGGCTATTCTCAGCTCTGACTTAGGATTGACTCCCACAAACGATGGTTCGGTCATTCGCTTGGCCATCCCTCCGCTGACAGAAGAGCGCCGCAAGGAGCTAGTAAAGATTGTGCGCAAAGATACTGAAGACTTCCGCGTCGCAATACGCAACATCAGGCGTGATCTAAACGAGGCTGTCAAGAAGATGGAGAAAAACGGCGAAATCTCTGAAGACGAATCTCGCCGCACACAGGATGAAATTCAAGAGATGACTAATAAGTACATCGAGGAGATCGATAGTCTCCTAGCCCAAAAAGAAAAGGAGATTATGGAAGTTTGACAAAACGTGTCGACTCCGTTGATTGGACCCTCCTAGTCGGTTATTCCCGCGAAGAAGCGGAAGAGGTCCTGCAGGAAGAAGAAGTAAACTGGGAAGTAGTCATTACAAGTCCGCCACGGAAACAAGCCGATGAGGAAGAACTGCGGGTAATTGCCGTTCAGGTACTTGAAAACAAAGTTCGGCTGATCTGCGCTTCCCCTGATTGGTCTGTTAACTAGGAGGTTGGTCCCTTTGGTTGAATTAGAGTCTTCTCAAGTGCCATCTCATGTCGCCATCATAATGGATGGCAATGGCCGGTGGGCCCAAAAGCGTCGTTTGCCTCGCTTTATGGGCCACCGCCAAGGTGTGACAGCCCTCAAGAATGCTGTCCGTTTCTGTAAGAACCGTGGGATAGGCACTTTGACGGTCTATGCCTTTAGCACTGAAAACTGGGCCAGGCCTGCTGAGGAAGTCAGTTATCTGATGACCTTGATGCATGAAACATTCTTCAAGGAAATCGATGAGCTGGAAAGGGAAGGTGTACGCGTAGTCTTAGTTGGAGATAGAACATCGCTTTCCCCAGCAATTCTTGAACTGTGGGATCGCGCTGAGGCACGCACGGCCCATAACAATGCTCTTATTCTAAATGTTGCCTTTAACTATGGAGGGCGCAACGAGATTGTGGCCGCGGCAAGACAGCTCGCTGCAAAAGCAGCTAGAGGTGAGATAGACCCCGAAGCAATCGATGATGCGATCTTTTCTAAGCATCTATACACGAGCCATTCACCTGATCCAGACCTTCTGATCAGAACTGGAGGCGAACTGCGGCTGAGCAACTTCCTCCTGTGGCAGTCGGCCTATACCGAGATCTACGTGACAAATACCCTCTGGCCTGACTTCGATGAGCAGGAATTTGACGCCGCTTTGCAATCATTTGCAAGACGCGAGCGACGTTTCGGCCGAGTACCAAAGAAGGGAACTGAGAACTAGAATGCTGCAAAAAAGAATACTGACTGCGGTTGTAGGCATCCCTATAGTGGGAGTCTGTCTTTATCTTGGCGGATTCGCCCTTCAGGCATTAATATTTGCTGCTGTTGTGGTGGGTTTAGTCGAGTTCGCACGCCTGATCGGGCCACAGGTGAAACGTGATTATCTATTTGCCGCCGGACTATCTTTCATTCTCCTTTCATATGGTAAACTGAGCACAAGTAACCTTATGATTTGGTTGTTTGTGCAGATGCTGTACTTCTTAATCCGCACCACTTTTTCCTCGAAGAAACCTTTTGCAGCAGCCGAGAGCATCCTTGGAGTGTTCTATGTGGCTGTACCATTCAGTTTTATGTGGCTCCTCCGTAATGAGTACGGCTTTGGCTGGATTGTCTATGGCATATTAGTAACCTGGGTCACAGATACTGCTGCCTACTTCGGAGGACGTAAATACGGCCGCAGGAAGCTTGCACCTGCTATCAGCCCAAATAAATCCGTAGAAGGAGCCATATGGGGTGGTGCGGCAGGCATGGTGCTTGGCGGGATCTATGCCCTCTGGCTTGGGCAGCCGCTGTGGGCTGCATTATTGATGTCGCTAGTTCTCTCTGCAGCAGGCCAAATCGGAGATCTCTGTGAGTCAGCCCTGAAGCGAGAAAAATCCGTCAAAGACACCGGTTCCATACTTCCTGGCCACGGAGGGATCCTGGACCGAGTTGATTCATTAGCATTTGTGCTGCCTCTTCTCTACATCTTTCTTACCGTCATGAACGCTCCCTCTGGCCTTTAAGGAGTTGAGGTTCAGTGCGGCGGCAGATAGTTCTGGCCGCAGTTGTCTTCACAGCAGCTCTACTGGCGGCCAAGTTCCTACTGCCTTATACTGCACCTTTTGTGATAGCGCTTTTCGCCGTCATCGTATTGGAGCCAGTGGTGAACCGGCTGGAACGGTTAGGCATTAAACGTTCTCTGGCCTCATTTGTGCTTGTCTTTTCTTTTTTCGCTGGTTCTATTGGGCTGATATCGCTGCTGCTGACAGCATTGTGGCAGGAAATCAATCATCTCCAGGAGGCCTCAAAGTGGCTTGAGGCGTCTTCTGAGATTTTCCAACGCTGGCAGGCGTTGATTTCGGATCTGCCATATCCGCTGTCAGAAACAGGCCCGATAGTGGCTGAACGTGTTCGCTCATGGCTAGGTCATTTCGGTAATCTGTTGGTTGATGTAATCACCGCTATTCCTGATGGCCTGTTTGTGTGGCTGATTGCTGCCATGAGCGCCTTTTTTATCTGTAGAGATAGGGCAGTCTTCAGCCGCGAAATTGCCCGAGTCCTACCTAAGCAATGGGACGCATGGGTCAGGAAACTGACACGCGAGGTTTCGGATGGTGTGCTTGCCTATTTGCGAGTCCAGCTTATGCTGGTAGCGCTTTCGGCAGCTATCACCATTGTGTTTCTGCGCGCAGCAGGTATCAGATATGCCGTGGCGTTGGGTCTTCTCACCGGCATACTAGATCTGCTTCCGGGAGTGGGCCCCAGCGGTGTTTACATACCTCTTGTCTTAGGACAGGTGCTTCAGAGACGATATGACTTAGCCGCGGCCTGTGCTGCCACAGGCTTAATCATTTTTGTTATTCGGCAGGTATGGGAGCCACAGCTCGTCCGCTCCCAGCTGGGAGTCCATCCTTTAGTAGCTATAGCAGCAATCTACAGCGGATTTCGGTTGTTTGGGATCGCAGGCCTTCTATTGGGGCCTTTGTTTGCTATATTAGCTAAGGCATTGTATCGTACAGCTTTGATAGAAAGGAAATAGGCATGCCCAATGTAGTAGTCCTTGGTTCTACAGGCTCGATTGGTACCCAGACCCTGCAGGTGATGAAGCACTTACCCGAATTTCGCGTCTTGGCACTCTCGGCAGGGAGAAACACCGATCTTCTCAGAACCCAGATTGAAGAACATAAGCCTCGTAGAGCTGCAGTCTTAGATAAAGATGCTGCCCAAGCGTTAGGGCAAGAACTAGGTATCCCAGTAGGTTTTGGCTCTGACGCCTTGTGTGAACTGGCCACCCTGCCTGAGGCTGACATCATCGTTGTGGCGCTGGTGGGTGCCGCAGGCGTAAAGCCAACACTCGCCGCACTCAAGGCCGGCAAGCGCGTCGCCCTGGCTAACAAAGAAACTCTGGTAATTGCTGGTCATCTTATAGAGGATTACCTTTCACAGATCATTCCCATTGATTCTGAGCACAGCGCCCTCTGGCACTGTTTTTATGGAAGAGAACGAGAACATGTCGATCGCATAGTGCTTACTGCTTCAGGTGGGCCTTTCCGAAACTATCCCAGGTCTCTGGAAGAAGTGTCTGTAGAAGAAGCGTTGCGGCACCCGAATTGGGATATGGGCGGGAAGATTACCATCGACTCAGCTACACTTATGAATAAAGGCTTGGAAGTCATCGAAGCCCACTGGTTATTTGACTTCCCATACGATAAAATCGATGTAGTAGTACATCCTCAGAGCATAGTTCATTCGCTTATCCGCCTCAACGATGGTTCCTACATAGCTCAGTTGGGGCCTACAGATATGCGGATCCCCATCCAATACGCACTTACGTACCCAGAGGTATTGGTGTCACCTGTGGAGCCGTTGGATCTGGTACAAGCTGGAACATTAACGTTTGAAGCTGTTAATCACGAACGCTTCCCGTGTCTTAGTCTCGCTTATGCCGCAGGAGAAGCAGGCGGAGAGCTCCCAGCGGCTTTGAATGCAGCGAATGAGGTGGCAGTTGAGATGTTCTTGGCCGGCCGCATCGGGTTTATGGATATTCCTCGCCTCGTTGAGGATGTCATGGGGCGGTTTGCCGGCAAATCTTTTCTCTCGCTGGAGCAAATACTAGAAGTTGACGGCTGTGCCCGCCAGCTAGCCCGAGAATGGGTGTCCAGCGGGAAGTCCACCCTTAAGAGGTGATTTTTGTGTTGACGCTAGTAGCTTTTGTTGTAGTGTTTGGAACCATAGTGTTCTTCCATGAACTAGGCCATTTCGTTGTAGCGAAACTTGCTGGAATCAGGGTATACGAGTTCGCCCTCGGTTTTGGTCCTTCCATCGCCAAGGTGCGCCGTGGTGAAACCGATTATTCGATTCGGGTCTTTCCGTTAGGCGGTTTTGTCAAGCTGGCTGGAATGGATGAGGCCGAAAATTTTGAGGATGAAGTAGACGAACACGACCCTCGTAGTTTCGTCAATAAGCCTCTGCCTGTGCGCCTAGGCACTATCGCGGCTGGACCGTTCATGAACTTCGTTCTGGCAGTGATACTTCTCACTGTATATTTCTCACTAGCTGTTATTCCACCCACTATTGTGCAAATCGAGGCACAGTCTCCTGCTCACCTCGCTGGATTACTTCCTGGTGACGAATTTGTCGAGATAGACGGCAATCCAGTGAAAACCTCTGCGGAGATAGTAGAGATCATTCAAGCTCATCCCGAAGAGGAGCTTCAGGTCACAGTCAAGCGAGAAGGGAAACTCCTGACAATCCCAGTTCGCCCTACCCTAGAGAAGGGCCGTGGAGCCATCGGTGTGGCAATTGACCATAAGCCGCGCTACCCCATTTCTGTTTCCGTGCCGGCAGCAGTAAGACAGACCTGGCAGATGGCAGGCCAACTCGTAAAAGCCCTAGGACAGATGATTACAGGGCGAATCGAACCAGAGCTTTCTGGCCCAATCGGTATTGTCCAGATCGTGGGGCAATCAGCCCGGCAGGGGTTACCCAGCCTTTTGATATTGGCAGTTGTTCTCAACGTCAATCTCGGGCTTTTGAACCTGCTACCTATACCTGTATTAGATGGTGGCTGGCTGTTGATTTTGATTATCGAGGCCTTGCGAGGCCGGCCTTTGGCACCCGAATCCCGTGGGATCGCCCAATTTGTGGGATTGGCTCTGCTGATACTCCTGATGATCTTTGCCACATTCCAGGATATCAGCAGGTTAAGTTGGTTTTCTTAGAAAGGTATAGATTCGATGAAACGCAATCATACTCGGCCTGTTAAAGTAGGAGAGGTTACGGTAGGGGGCGGTGCCCCTATTGTCGTTCAATCAATGACGAATACAGATACCAGAGATGTGCAGGCAACCTTGGGGCAAATCCAAGAGCTTGCCGAAGCTGGATGCGAAATCATCCGTCTAGCTGTAGTAGATAGCGAAGCGGCAGCCAAGCTGAAAGAAATCGTGAAACATAGCCCCATCCCGGTTGTGGCTGATATCCACTTTGACCATCGCTTAGCCTTAGCCTCACTTGAGGCAGGCGTACACAAGCTGCGCATCAATCCAGGTAATATTGGCTCCGAAGCTAAGGTCAGAGAGGTGGTACAGGCAGCTCAAGAGCGGCATGTCCCGATTCGCATTGGGGTAAACTCAGGGTCAATTGCAAAACACCTCCTCGAGCGTCTTGGCCGCACTGCTGAGGCCATGGTGGAGAGTGCCCTAGAGCATATCGCTATCCTGGAACGTCTAGGTTTTGAAGACATTGTGGTTTCGCTGAAGGCTACGGATATCAACATGACGGTCCAGGCTTATGAGATGCTAAGCGAGAGAGTTCCCTATCCGCTCCATCTAGGAATTACAGAAGCGGGTACTACATGGTTTGGCAGCATAAAGTCAGCCTGCGGCCTAGGAGCTCTCTTGAGCCGGGGCCTAGGTGATACCCTAAGAGTATCCCTCACAGGTGATCCCGTAGAAGAGGTACGCGTAGCTTGGGCAATCCTGTCAGCCATGGACCTTAGGCGCAGAGGGCCTCTCTTTATTTCATGCCCAACTTGCGGCAGGACAGAAATAGATTTGGAACGAATTAGTGCAGAAGTAGAAGAAAGACTGCGTGACTATCCACTCCCTATCACAATTGCTGTCATGGGCTGTGTGGTAAATGGCCCTGGTGAAGCAAGCCATGCTGATCTTGGGATAGCAGGTGGAAAAGGAGTCGGACTTGTTTTTCGTGGGGGCAGGATTGTCCGCAGAGTAAAAGAAGATGAACTTGTAGATGCGCTTGTGCAGGAGGCGCAAGTCTATCTTGAAGAACGGAATTGATGGAGGCTGGATACGAATGCTGATGTCCCAGTTATATGCACCAACGCTGAGAGAAACACCTGCCGAGGCTGAAATTGCAAGCCATCGGTACATGCTGAGAGCTGGATTGATCCGCCGAACTGCAGCGGGCATTTACTCTTACCTGCCGCTAGGTTTGAAAGTTATTCGCAAAGTTGAAGCTATCATACGCGAGGAAATGAATCGCATAGGTTGTCAAGAGGTACTCATGCCTATTGTTCAACCATCGGAGCTCTGGCACGAAACTGGACGCTGGGCAGATTATGGCCCTGAAATGTTTCGGCTGGTTGATCGCAACAACCGAGAGTTCTGCCTCGGTCCTACTCACGAGGAGCTCATTACGGCGCTAATACGTTCTGAAGTGCGTTCATATCGCCAGCTCCCCTTGCGGCTCTATCAGATTCAAAACAAGTACCGCGATGAGATTCGGCCCCGATTTGGTTTGATACGCGGCCGCGAGTTCATCATGAAAGACATGTATTCTTTTGACCGTGATGAAGAAGGCCTTAACAATGCTTACTGGGATGCTTACCATGCATATGAGAGGATTTTTGCTCGCTGCGGCCTAAAGACTCGCCCCGTAGAAGCAGATTCTGGAGCTATCGGAGGCGACGAAACCCATGAGTTCATGGTACTTGCCGACTCTGGTGAAGCATTGATTGTCTACTGCCCTGACTGCGATTACGCGGCGAACGTCGAACGTGCCGAATACCGCTTTGTATCTCAGAAAAACGAGGCTGCTCCACTAGAACTCGAAGAAGTGGCCACACCTAACGCTGCCACAATTGCCGAGATCACTGCCTTCCTCGGCGTTGAGGCTGCGGACTGTCTGAAGACCCTCATCTATGTAGCCGATGGCAAACCAGTCGCAGCTTTGGTTCGTGGCGACCATGAGTTGAATGAGATCAAACTGCAGAAGGTGCTGGGATGCCAGACTCTAGAACTGGCAGGGCCAGACATCATCGAAAGGGTAACAGGTGCGCCTGTTGGATTCGCTGGGCCTGTAGGGCTGGAAGTCCCGATTATTGCTGACCGCTGCGTAATGGATATGGTCAACTGCGTAGCGGGAGCTAACAAGGCAGACTATCACCTGAAGAACGTTAATATCGGCAGAGATTTTAACGTCACGACTACCGCTGATATCCGCATGGTGGAAGAAGGGGACCTCTGCCCGAAGTGCGGTACTGCTATGGATAGTGCTCGAGGCATAGAAGTGGGCCAGGTGTTCAAACTAGGTACGAAGTACTCTGCCGCACTAAAGGCAACGTTCCTTGATGAAAACGGTAAGGAACAACCCCTGATTATGGGATGCTACGGAATTGGGGTAGGGCGGACTGTCGCCGCAATCATCGAGCAGCATCACGATGAAAACGGCATTAAGTGGCCGATGAGCGTTGCGCCGTATCATGTGATTGTAGTTCCGGTCAGCATCAAGGACGAAAAACAGGCGCAGGCTGCCGAAGAAATCTACACTGCTCTTCAGGCAGCTGGAGTAGAAGTGGTTCTTGACGATCGCAACGAACGTCCAGGTGTCAAGTTTAAAGACGCCGATTTGATTGGCTTCCCCATCAGGATCACCATTGGTCCCAAATCTTTGGAAAACGGCAATGCCGAGATTACACTCCGTCAGACTGGAGAGAGATTTGAGAAGCCCATCAGCGAGATTACCGATTATGTACTGGGCTTAATTGAAGGCTAGGGGATAGTATGGGAGTTACCGCGATCGTGCCAGCATATAACGAAGAAGCTACAGTCGGGCGGGTCATCGAAGCCCTGCTCGACTGTCCCGCTGTTGACGATGTCCTCGTTGTCAGCGATGGTTCGACAGATCGAACTGCCGAGGTAGCGCGCTGCTATCCTGTTCGCGTCTTGGAACTACCTGAGAATAGGGGTAAAGGCGGAGCCATGAAGGCAGGCGTAGAAAACACGACGAATGATGTAGTTGTGTTTATCGACGCTGACTTAGTGGGGCTCAAGCCAGAGCATATCGCTAATCTGATAGAACCTGTCAGATCTGGCCGAGCCGATATGTCAGTGGGGCTGTTTGAAGATGGCCGCTTTGCTACAGATTTGGCTCAGAAGATTGCCCCGTTCCTGTCTGGACAGCGGGCAGTGCGCCGCAGCCTCTTTCAGGAAATACCCCAACTAGAGCACACCCGCTATGGTATTGAGGTTGCTCTATCGCGCTATGCAGACAGGCACGAAATTCCTGTAGAAATCGTCCATCTTCATGATCTTTCTCAGGTCATGAAGGAAGAAAAACGGGGCGTGGTCAAGGGATTATGTGCACGGATGCGGATGTATTGGGAGATCATGAAATGGGCCCGCTACTAACTCCTGGTGAACAACCTGGAGTTCTTTTTTGGAGGTGTTTTTTTGGCTGAGATGTATTTTATCCGACCAGATAACGCCGACTTCCTCGCCTCAGTCTCTGATCATCCCCTGATTAAGCAGGTAAAGATCAAAGAGATCGCAATCGATCCCGTTCTCCGCAAGTGGACCCTCCACATGGACGGGGCTCGGGCTGGAACAGAAGAGTTCTGGGATGACATCGCTCGCAAACTTAAGAGTTCAATCCCTGAAGTGGACTATATTGAGTTTGCTTGGGAAGAGAAGTCCGATGAGGAAAGCTATATGGAACAGATCGTAAAGGGCTTCACTCCTCAACCCGTACAGTACTCAACGCCCGGAGGCAATGGAAACGGTAACGGCACTGGTTTTGAGAATGGTAACGGCGGTGCTGGCACCCGTAGAAGTCGAAGAAGAAGGCAGATTGTCCGCGAGAGCATTAATGGCACACCTCAGCCTATCAAGGAGATCCAAGAGGAAGAGCGGGGTGCCCTAATTGCCGGTGAAGTAATCGACTTCGAATCCCGTCTAACACGCAGCGGCAGCACTCTTATCACCTTCAGTGTTTACGACGGTACAGACACAATCGGATGTAAGTTATTTGTCGATGATCCTGCTGAGTGCACCATTAAGACAGGTGCATGGTACCGGGTTCAGGGAAATGTGCAGTACCAGTCCTTTGATAACGAGTTGGCGATGATGGTTACAGCTCTGGCTCCGATCGAGCCGCCTGATCCGCTGCGTGATAATGCAGAACACAAACGTGTCGAACTTCATCTGCATACAAAGATGAGCGGTTTAGACGGCGTCATTGACGTTGATGACGCGGTCAAGATGGCTGCTTCTTTGGGCCACTCCGCGGTAGCAATAACAGACCACGGTGTAATCCAAGCCTTCCCTGACGCCTATAAGGCTGGCAAGAAGCACGGCGTGAAGATCCTCTACGGAGTCGAAGGCTATCTGGTGAACGAAGAGAAGGGGCGATCGTATCATATCATCTTGATTGCCAAGAATAAGGTGGGGTTGAAAAACCTTTACCGCCTTGTTTCCCTTTCTCATATGGATTACTTTTATAGACGTCCACGCATCCCTCGGCACGAGCTGATCAAATACCGCGAAGGGATTCTAGTCGGTTCTGCTTGCGAAGCGGGTGAGGTATTCCAGGCAGTACTCCGCCGCAATCCGAAGGCAGCAGAGATTGCGGCCTTCTATGACTATCTTGAGATTCAACCTTTAGGCAATAATGAGTTCCTGATTGGTACCGAGTATGTCAAGACCAGAGATGACCTGATAGCCATCAACAAACAGATCCTGCAGTTGGGCAGGGCATTGAACAAACCGGTGGTGGCCACAGGAGACGTTCACTTCTTACGGCCAGAGGACGATCTGTACCGCACAATTCTGCTGGCAGGGCAGGGATTTGAAGACGCAGAACGCCAGGCGCCGCTCTATTTCCGGACGACAGAAGAAATGCTGGCGGAGTTCTCGTATCTCACCCCTGATGAACGCCATGAAGTAGTGGTAGCCAATCCCCAATGGGTGGCAGACCAATGCGAAGAGTTAGCACCGGTTCCAAATAAGCTCCATCCACCAAGAGTCAAGGACGCCGAAGATATGCTGTGGGAAATGGCTTACGCCAATGCGCGCAAACTCTATGGCGAGGAGATGCCTGAAATAGTAACTGCCCGTCTTGAAAAAGAGCTCACCGCAATTATTGGCAACGGTTATGCATCTCTGTACTGGATTGCACACAAACTAGTGAAGAAATCCCTCGATGATGGTTATCTCGTTGGTTCCCGGGGTTCTGTTGGCTCGTCTCTGGTGGCGACAATGTGTAACATCACAGAGGTAAACCCACTGCCTCCTCATTATGTTTGTCCGAACTGCAAATGGAGTGAATTCTTCACTAAGGGAGAAGCACCCACAGGCGTGGACCTGCCAGACCGTGAGTGCCCACAGTGCGGCACTAACTTGGACAAGCATGGGTTTGACATCCCCTTTGAGGTGTTCATGGGTTTCCATGGCGATAAGATTCCAGATATTGACCTTAACTTCAGCGGTGAATACCAAGGTAATATGCACCGCTATACTGAAGAGCTTTTCGGGCGCGAACATGTCTTTCGAGCTGGAACCATCGGCACGCTTGCTGAAAAAACTGCCTACGGATTTGTCATGAAGTATCTTGAGCAGGTCGGGGAAAAACGCCGCAGTGCCGAAGTCAACCGCCTGGTGCGCAAGATTACTGGTGTCCGCCGTACCACTGGCCAGCATCCGGGCGGCATGATGGTAGTTCCCGAAGACATGGAGATCTATGACTTCACGCCTATCCAGTACCCGGCAAACGACGGTTCGAGCGGTATTGTCACTACACATTTTGACTACCACGCCATTGAGGACTGCTTGGTCAAACTGGATATTCTCGGGCACGATGCGCCGACAATGCTGCGCATGCTCAGTGACCTGACAGGTATCGATGTCCAAGAAATCCCCCTTGACGACCCAGCGACCATGAGCATATTCAGCAGCCTAGAAGCTCTGAATCTGAAGGAAGAACAGATCGGCACGCCAGTCGGTACGCTGGGAGTCCCTGAGTTCGGCACACCCTTTGTCCGGCAGATGTTGGTTGAAACGCGGCCGACGACATTCGGTGAACTTGTGCGTATCAGTGGTTTGTCCCACGGGACTAACGTATGGAACAGTAACGCACAGGATCTTATTCGGGCAGGAATTACCGACCTGAGCAACTGTATTGCTTGTCGAGACGACATCATGGTTTACCTAATACATCAGGGCTTGGCAGCAGGAGATGCTTTCCGCATCATGGAACAAGTCCGGAAGGGACGCGGCCTCACAGAAAAAGACGTGGCCCTTATGAAAGAACATAATGTACCTGATTGGTATATCGAATCGTGCAACAAAATCAGTTACATGTTCCCGAAGGCCCACGCTGTAGCTTATGTAACGATGTCGTTCCGCATCGCATATTTTAAGGTACACTATCCCTTGGCGTTTTACGCGACGTTCTTTTCTACGAAAACAGGCGACTTTGATGCTCACCTAGTCGCCCAAGGAGAACACCGTGTCCGAGCGGAAATCGCCGCTATCGAAGCGAAGGGTGTTGAGGCTACACCGAAGGAAGCAAACATGGTGACTATCCTAGAGGTCGTCCTCGAAGCTATGGCTAGAGGGGTGAAGTTCAAACGAGTTGACCTCTACCGCTCTTCTGATCGCCATTTTCTGATAGACGGTGACGCCCTATTGCCACCGCTCGCATCCTTGGAAGGTGTAGGTGCGAGTGCGGCTGCTGGGATTGTAGCTGCTAGGGAAGAAGGCGAGTTTAAGTCGGTTGAAGATCTCCGTCAGCGAGCAAGGATCACCAAGGCTGTGATTGAAACACTGCGGCAGCACGGCTGTCTCGAGGGCCTGCCGGAGACGAATCAATTGACACTCTTCTAGTACCATGTTATAATCAGAAAAGAATGGGAAAACTTTGACGGGCCGAAGAGTGGGTGTCACCCACTCTTTTGCCGTATGGGAACATTTTTACAGAACTCATGCAAAAACGGGCATGATTATAGTGAGATATAAGGAGCTAGTGATGGAAAGGGGCTTGGCTGATGAACAAGAATATGCTTGTGGCTCAGGTCGCCGAGTGGGTCGAATCGATTGTCAAAGACAGTGAAATTGAGTTAGTAGATGTAGAATACGTTAAAGAACCGCACGGATGGGTGCTGCGTGTCTTCTTGGATAAGCCCGGAGGGATCGATCTGCAGGACTGTCAGTCTGTCAGTGAAGTTCTGAGCGATATCCTCGATCAGGAAGACCCAATTCCTGGTCCATACTCGCTGGAAGTATCATCACCTGGATTAGAGCGGCCGCTCAAGAAAGAGTCGGACTATAAGCGCTTTGCCGGCCGGTTGGTCAATATTCGTACATATTCCGCTGTTGACGGCCGCAAGAGCTTCCAGGGAACTCTGCTCGGCCTTTCAGAAGGGCAGGTCCAAGTTGAGGTTGATGGCACCGTCTATGCCATTCCTTTAGACTTAATTTCCAAAGCACGGTTAGCTGTGGAGTTCTAAAACGGGAGGAATTGGGAGAATGAATTCAGAGTTGTTGAGAGCCCTGGTGGAGCTGGAAAAAGAAAGGGGGATCTCCAAGGATATTCTGCTTGATGCCATTGAGACAGCGATTGTCTCGGCTTACAAGAAGAACTACGGATCCGGCTCCTCTTCGAATGTGCGGGTCGAGTTTAACGAACAGACAGGAGCGATCCATGTCTATTCCCGCCGCGTCGTAGTGGACGAGGTCAATGATGAAGCTGCGGAGATTTCACTGGCTGAGGCCCAGGACATTGATCCGAACTACACGATAGGCGATATCGTGGAGCAAGAAGTTACTCCGAGAGATTTTGGCCGCATCGCGGCTCAGAATGCCAAGCAGGTAGTAATCCAAAAGATTCGTGAAGCAGAACGCTCGATCATCTACGATGAGTATGCAAATCGCGAGGGCGATGTGGTGACAGGTATCATTCAGCGCTATGAGCATCGCAACGTTATCGTTGATTTGGGCAATGTTGAGGCAGTTCTGCCAGTAAGCGAACAGATCCCCGGTGAAGACTACCCGCAGCATGGCCGGATGAAATTCTACATTAATGAAGTTAAGCAGAGCACTAAGGGGCCGCAGGTCTTTCTTTCTCGCACGCATCCAGGACTTCTTCGCAATCTCTTTGAATTAGAAGTGCCTGAAATCCAAAGCGGTGAAGTCGAGATCAAGGCAGTAGCAAGAGAAGCCGGAAATCGATCCAAGATCGCTGTATACAGCCGTGATCCAGACGTCGATCCAGTTGGAGCATGTGTAGGTGCACGCGGTTGTCGAGTTCAGGCTGTGGTTTCTGAACTGAACAACGAGAAGATCGATGTTGTAGCCTGGGTCGAAGACGAAGAAGAGTTCATCAAGAACGCACTTAGCCCTGCTAAGGTCTTTTATGTGCGCCTCGATGAGAAAGAACGGGTAGCTTACACAGTAGTACCAGAGGATCAGCTCTCTTTGGCCATCGGTAGGGAGGGGCAGAATGCGCGCCTGGCAGCCCGCCTAACAGGGTGGCGTATCGATATTAAGAGTATCGATCAAGCTGAGGAGTTCTTTGCCCAGCTGAAGCTCGAAGAAGCCGAGAGAGAAGCGGACGAGGCTGAAGAAGCTGTCGAAGAAACGACAGACGTGGTCGAAGAGATTGACTATGCCTCTGACTTCGAAGAAGCCGAAGAAACCGATGAAGTAGAAGAGGCAGAAGAAGCCGACGAAACAGAGGAAAGTAAAGACACTGACAAGGCAGACGACGTAAAGGAACCTGCCGCTGAAGTCGAGCAACCTCGCGAAATCGCTCCTGAAGAACTGGCTGCACTCACCAACGTTACCAAGCGCAAGTCATGGACAGAGAGATTCGGCCGGTATATGACCCCGGGCTCCGAGCAGCAGCCGAGTGCTTCTAGCGAAACTACTGAAAAGCAGGAGACAAGCAAATCTAAGCGAAAGAAGAAGGAAAAGGTAATTAAAGACCTCAGTCAACTCGAATTGATTGACTTTGATTTTAATACAGAGGAATAGGTGGTCTAAGTGCGCCAGAAACACGTTCCTGTTCGTACCTGTATCGGATGCCGAACAGCACAACCGAAGCGCTCTATGCTGCGCATTGTGAGAACCCCGGAAGGTGAAGTACAGCCGGATCCTACGGGCAAAAAATCTGGCCGCGGGGCCTATATTTGCTATTCCACCGAATGCCTCCAGCTGGCTCTCTCTGGGCGTAGATTGCAGCGCGCCCTTGGGTGTGATATAAACGAGACGACAATTATGGAAATGGAGAGTCTTGTTAGTGAACAGCATACTTAGTCTTCTAGGACTAGCTCAGCGTGCTGGCAAACTGGTCTCTGGTGAAGACGCCGTAGAAGCGGCCATACGCAGAGATAAGGTACATCTGTTGATTATCGCAGCGGACGCTTCAGGCAATACTCAAACAAAGTTTGAAAACATGGCCAAATACCGTGATATTGATTTTGCCGTGTGGGGCGAAAAAGAACAGCTGGGAATGGCAATCGGCAAAGCCCGCCGCGCGATTATTGGAGTAACTGATCGGGGATTCGCGAAAGCGATCCATTCCCGTCTAGCGGTGGAGGAGAAAAACTAGGAGTGATGCTGATGAGTAAAGTAAGAGTCTATGAATTAGCAAGGGAATTAGACTTAGAGAGTAAAGTACTGGTGGATTTTCTGATCGAGCTTGGGGCTGATGTGCGCAACCACATGAGCACGATCGATGAAGATATTGCGGAGATGGTTCGGGATCACTACAGTCCTGATGTAGAAGCAGCAATTCCTGGTAATGTCATTCCTGATGATGACGATGATGACTATCGCGCAAGAAAAGCTAAACGGCGGTCTGGAGATGAAGAAATAGAAAAGAATTTTCATTCAAAAGGGAAGAAGAAAAACAATAAGCGTGGTAAGAGCCGCAGAGAAAGACCTGACCAACGCTCTGAAAAAGCAGAACCCAAGGTCATTACGCTGGCAGAAACCGTCACCGTGAAAGATCTGGCTGAGAAGCTCTCTGTAAACGGCACTGAGATCATCAAGCGCCTGATGAAGATCGGCATCATGGCATCACTCACTCAGTCGATCGACTATGATATTGCTGAGATTATCTGCAGCGACTTCAATGTTGAAGTTCAGCCAGAAATGGACTTGGCAGATCGGGTCTTTGCCGAAGTCGACGAGGACCCCGAAAACTTGGTTCCTCGTCCACCAGTAGTGACCATCATGGGTCATGTCGACCACGGAAAGACCACGCTGCTGGACTCAATTCGTAAGACAAAGGTTACAGCTACCGAAGCAGGCGGCATCACACAGCATATCGGTGCTTACCAGATCACTTATAAGGGACAGCCCATCACATTCTTAGACACACCTGGCCACGAGGCCTTTACCGCTCTTAGGGCGAGAGGAGCAAAAGTGACCGATATCGCAGTCTTGGTAGTGGCTGCAAATGATGGTGTCATGCCTCAAACCGTAGAGGCCATCAACCACGCAAAGGCTGCTGGGGTGCCCATCATTGTAGCTATTAACAAGATTGACCTGCCTGCGGCGAACCCTGACCGCGTGAAACAAGAACTGATCGAATATGGCCTTGTTGTAGAGGATTGGGGCGGCAGCACAATTGCTGTACCGGTTTCGGCATTGAAGGGCGAAGGCATTGACGAACTACTGGAAATGATCCTTCTCGTGGCCGAAATGGAAGAGCTTAAGGCTAATCCGAACCGTCATGCTCGAGGAACAGTCATTGAAGCGCAGCTGGATAAAGGGCGCGGTCCTGTAGCTACCGTGCTGATTTCGACAGGTACACTAAGAGTTGGTGACCCGTTTGTAGTCGGAAGCGTCTATGGAAAGGTTCGGGCGCTGGTCGATGACACGGGCCGCAACATCAAAGAAGCCGGTCCTGCCACACCGGTCGAGGTCTTAGGAATCAGCGAAGTACCTGAAGCTGGTGACCAACTTGTAGTAGTTGATGATGAGCAAACCGCTCGCCAAGTTGCACAAATTCGCCAGAATAAGATTCGTGAAAAAGAGATGGCTCGTACAAGCCGCGTGACCCTGGATGATCTGTACCAGCGGATCCAAGAAGGTGAGATCAAGGAACTCAATCTCATCGTTAAGGGTGACGTACATGGTTCTGTCGAAGCAGTGCGCGCGTCGCTAGAGAAGCTGTCCACTGATGAGGTTCGGGTTCGGATCATCCACCAAGCAGTAGGTGCCATTACCGAAACAGACGTCCACTTGGCAGCTACAAGTGATGCTGTCATTGTTGGATTTAACGTCAGGCCAGAGCCCAGCGCACGGAAAGAAGCAGAGCGCGAAGGTGTCGATATCCGCTTGTACAGAATCATTTATGACCTCCTAGACGATGTCAAGGCTGCCATGGCAGGTCTGCTCGATCCAGAATATAAGGAAGTCGTCCTTGGGCGTGCAGAAGTTCGCCAGACCTTTAGAGTACCAAACGCGGGTGTTGTGGCTGGGTGCTACGTCCAAGAAGGCAAGATCACTCGTTCTGCGGAAGTCCGCGTTTTGAGAGACAATATCATCATCTATGAAGGAAAGATCAGTTCGCTGCGCCGCTTTAAAGATGATGTCCGTGAAGTAGCCCAAGGTTATGAATGCGGTATTGGTATCGAGAAGTTCAACGACATCAAAGAAGGCGACATCATCGAAGCTTTCTTCATGGAAAAAATCGAACGGACACTCTAAGCAGTCCCAGGGAGTGATTGGCATGTCCACGAAGCACTATAGACTAACAGAAGATATTAAGCGTGCTGTTAGTGACATTATTAGTAGAGAGGTAAAAGATCCACGGCTCGGGATGCTCAGCATTACCGATGTGGATCTCTCCAGAGATTTGTCATTAGCACGCATCTATTTCAGCGTTCTCGGTGGTGAAGACGAGGCTCAGAATACTCTAGAGGGCCTCAACAACGCCAAAGGGTTTATCCGTACCGAGCTAGCCAGGCGCGTCAGAATGAGGCATACACCTGATATTAAGTTCCTACACGACTCTTCTTTAGAAAGAGGAGCGCGGATCAATGCGATCCTGCGGGAACTGGGCACTTCGCTACCAGCTGATAGCGAAGGCGGCGAAGGTGACGAATCGTGAATGCGATTATTCACGCCATTAAGGATCATGAAGAGTTCATCATCACGTCGCACGAACATCCTGATCCGGACAGTTTAGGCTCAATGCTGGGCCTGTACTTCGGACTTAAGCAGTTGGGGAAGTCGTGCCGGGTGGTCTCTTCTGATCCTCCGCCAGAAAATCTAGACTGGCCAGGTTTGGACTTAATCGAAGTCCTACCCGATGGGCTCGACAATATTGGTGATGCATGGATCATAGTGCTTGACTGTGAACCAAGCCGCACCGGAATCCTATCCGTCACCCTACAGCAGTCAGACAGAATCATCAATATCGATCACCATCGAGGCAACGCGTATAGAAATCCCACTACCCATATCAACTCGACTGAGGCGGCCACCGCTGTGATGGTGTACCGCCTGTTAAAGAGCCTGGGCGTCACTCTCACGAGAGAAATTGCTACCTCTCTCTATGCTGGCATTGTGGGAGATACTGGCGGATTCCGCTACGCAAATACGACTGCAGAAACGCTAATGATCGCGGCGGAGTTGATGCAGCACGGCGTTGACCATGCTTCGATTAACAGACAGATCTTTGCTTCTCAATCGATGGAGTTCATGAAACTCTTGGGGTATGCTCTCAGCAATCTTAAGTCAGACCTTGACGGCAGGCTTGTTTGGATGGAACTAAGCTATGATGATTTTCAGCGCTTCGGTACAGATCCAAATACCACTGACCAGCTGGTCCAGTATGCCCGCATGGTCAACTCTGCTGTAATTGCTATCCTTTTTAGAGAAGCGTCTCCTGGTGAAGTACGAGTAGGCTTTAGGTCTGATTATATTGATGTAGGTGCTCTAGCGAGTCAACTTGGAGGAGGAGGCCACCGCCTTGCCGCGGGAGCAAAGATTCAGGGCAGGCTAGAAGAGGTGGTCGAACTGGTTTTAAGCAAAGCACGAAACTACCTAAATGAGGTCGAACACTCATGAACGGCATCATCAATGTGATTAAGCCTATGGGCATGAGTTCCCACCAAGTGGTCGGTTACCTTCGCAGGTTGCTGAACACTAAGCGCGTAGGTCATGCCGGAACCCTCGATCCAGGAGCGGGAGGTATCTTGACCATCTGCGTGGGGCAGGCCACGAAATTAGTTCAGTTCATGGTGGACTACGACAAAGCATACGTTGCTGAAATGACACTGGGCCTTGCCACATCGACTCAGGATGGAGGGGGCGCGACTGAAGAGGTTACGACCAACTTCCGGATCACGCCCAAGCGCTTAGCCGATGTCATGGCCCAGTTTCGCGGAGAGATTGAGCAGATCCCACCGATGGCCTCTGCTGTGCAGGTGGAAGGACGCCGCCTCTACGAGCTTCAGCGGCAGGGAGTTACTGTAGAACGACAACCACGCTGCGTTACTATCAGTGATCTCCATATCAACAAGATATGGAATGAGTACGAAGATATCCTGACCTTCGGTTCTAGAGTGTTGTTCTATGTAGAATGCTCGAAAGGCACCTATGTGCGGACCCTCTGCCACGACATTGGCGCTAAGTTGGGAGTCGGTGCACATCTGTCGTTTTTGTCACGCGTACGCTCTGGCCCCTTTACGTTTGATAACGCGTATACGCTTGAGTCGATTACAGACATGGTGGAAGACGGCGACACAAGCTTTCTTCTGCCTATGACAGCTGCGCTGCCCGACTGGCCTCAGGTTAAGGTCAGCCCGCTAGCAGAAAACCGCATCCGCCATGGGAACTTTATTCGTCCATCGGATCTGCTTGATGTTCCCCAAGAGCTGCATATCGATGATCAGGTTTTTCTACTCGATCTAGAAGGAAACGTTCTGGCCCTTGGCCAAGTCCGCGATGCGGGTGGCCTAATCTGCCAGCCTATACGTGTATTTGTGGAGGGATAGACACTGCAACTGTTTTGGAATAATCCCCAATCGGACAAGCCACGCTGTATTGCCATCGGAACGTTTGATGGAGTTCACCGCGGTCATCAGCAGCTTCTTAAGGCAGCTCTAGATCATCGCCCCACCAATGGATGCAGCTCGGTATTCACTTTCGACATTCCGCCGGGCCAGTTCTTTAAACAAGACTACCGGATGCTCTGTTCGTTCGAACACAAGGTTAGGTTGATTCGAGAATTTGGCATTGATGAAGTGATCTGGACACCTTTTAACTACGATGTGGCAAGGGTAGAAGCAGAAGAATTCATCGACCTACTTGTTAATCAGCTTCAGGCCGTCCATATTGTCTGTGGCTTTAACTTCCGCTTTGGCCACAAAGGCCGTGGAAGCGTCGAGCTTCTTCAGGAGTATAGTGAAAAACTTGGTTTTGACGTGACCGTGGTTCCTGCTGTATCTTTGGAGGGTCAAGCCATCAGCAGTACCCGAATTCGCGAGATGATTGCTGACGGAAAAGTAGATGAAGCTGCCGAACTATTGGGACGGTACCCGAGCTATCGAGGAACGGTGGTAGCAGGCGAAGGGCGCGGACGTAAGTTAGGCTTTCCTACAGCTAACCTTGAAATCGATCCTCGCATCGTTCTTCCCGGCGAAGGGGTATACTTAACGTGGGCTGTGCTCAGCGATGGCCGAGGATATCCGGCCATGACATCAGTGGGGAAGAATCCTACTTTTGCTGGAGACCGCCAGACAGTCGAAGCATACATTCTGAACTACTCAGGCGATCTCTATAACCAGAGCGTGGAACTGCAGTTTCTAAAGAAAACCAGAGAAATCGTGCGCTTTAAGACCGCTCAGGAGCTAGAAGTTCAGATTGCCGAAGACGTGAAGCTTGCCGAAGAGTTAATTGACAGATTTCATTTACAGGGAAATCGAATTGTGCTACAATGAGGTAGAA
>ERZ773359.1445-NODE-1445-length-32819-cov-8.373764_pt1 | contig 32819 bp, 27 predicted proteins | sample MGYA00374955_ERZ773359 | MGnify/ENA primary metagenome ERZ773359 (study PRJEB29098, sample SAMN04486028) | biogas fermenter metagenome | study: EMG produced TPA metagenomics assembly of the Biogas fermentation microbial communities from Germany - Plant 4 DNA1...
GGATGTCTTTGCATAAAAAGATTAAACAGTATCATCTTTTCATAGGTTTCCATGCTTATGTTATGTTCGATCAACTCAGTGTCCATCAGGGTTTCCTTAACGCCTAAATGCTTAAGGAATGTTTCAACAGTAATATGACGTTTTAACAGAAATGCACCCATTTCCTTTCCCTTATCCGTAAGCTGAATTACACCATATTTCTCATAATTTATCAACTTTCTTGCTTTCAATTTTTCCACTACTCTGCTGACAGAAGGAGCCTGGACATTTAAAAGTTCAGCTAATGTGTTAATCCTTACATAACCATTCTTTAGGCATATGCGGTAAATCATTTCCATATAGTCTTCCATGCTGGAAGTCAGCATTTTGTTTCTTCTTTTAAGCGTCTGATATCCGCGCACCGTATAGAAATTATTGCTGCCCATATTAATACTCCTTTATATATTGACATAACTCATAGGTCACTCATACATGCCGGCGGTCATATATTACCCATAGGTAACAAATTTACCTAATGCTACTTTATGAACAAGATAGTAAATAAGTTAAATATATCGGAGGTTAATTTTATGAATGACAGACTGATACCGCTTAATTTACTGCCCCTTGGACAGTTTGGAAGGGTAAGAAGGTTAAGCGCCGGAGGCAGCAAAAGAAGAAGACTTCTGGATCTGGGCTTAATACAAGGGACTCAGGTTGAAGCCCTGTGCAAAAGCCCCTCCGGAGACCCCACTGCTTATCAGATACGCGGTGCAGTCATTGCGCTGCGCTCTGAAGAAGCCTCATGCATCATGATGGAAGCATTGAAGGAGGAGTAAAATGGGCCTGACGAAGCAGTCCACCGGACATAATGCACTTAAGGAAATGTTCCAGGTGAAGTCCGATTCACCTTATGATTTTATAGTTGCCTTGGCAGGCAACCCGAACACGGGTAAGAGTACTGTTTTTAATCAGCTGACGGGATTGAACCAGCATACAGGAAACTGGCCGGGTAAAACTGTTACCAATGCTCAAGGCAATTTCACTTATAAAGATAAAAAATTCATACTGGTAGATCTGCCGGGCACCTATTCACTCTTTGCCGGCTCGGCAGAAGAAGAAACAGCCAGGGATTTCATTTGTTTTGGCAAACCTTCTGCTGTTGTGGTTGTGGCAGATGCCACCTGCCTGGAAAGAAATCTTAATTTAGTTCTGCAGATCATGGAAATCACTGATAAGGTAATTCTATGTGTAAATCTGATGGATGAAGCTAATCGAAAGAAAATCGATATCGATTTAAGCCTTTTATCCAGAAAACTTGGTGTGCCTGTAGTCGGTACCAGTGCCAGAAGCGGCCAGGGGCTTGAAAAACTAAGGGAAACAATTTATAAAACAGCTCATGGTGAAATACAGCCTGCACCGGTCAAATTGGAATACAGCAGGGAAATTGAAAAGGCCATAGAAGAACTGACATATACTATTGAGGCAGCAGCAGGTATAAGCATTAACAGCCGCTGGACAGCACTTCGCCTGCTTGATGGCGATCCTGCCATACAGAAATCTATAAATGACTTTCTTGGATTCAGCCTGATTGAAAATAAGGAAATTGCCCAAAAGCTAAATAAAGCAAGACTCATGCTCAAAGAGAATAATATGAACACCGACAGCGTGAAAGATCAATTGGTATACACCATAGTTCGTAAAGCTGAGGAATTGGCTGAAGAGACAGTCACCTTTCATAACAAGGATTACAATCAAATGGACAGAAAAATTGATAATATACTGACATCAAAGGCCTTTGGTTTTCCTATTATGCTGGGGCTGCTGGGCGTTATTTTCTGGCTGACAGTTCAGGGAGCCAACTATCCTTCTGAGGTCCTGGCAGGAGTTTTTGCGTTTATTGAGAGAAAGCTTACAGACTTTTTTTTAAGTACAGGTGCTCCCGACTGGATTTATGGAATCTTAGTACAGGGAATGTATAAAACACTGGCATGGGTTGTTTCAGTAATGCTGCCCCCTATGGCAATTTTTTTCCCCCTGTTTACGCTTTTGGAGGATCTGGGTTACCTTCCCAGGGTTGCCTTTAACCTGGATAACTTTTTTAAACGGGCATGTGCTCACGGCAAGCAGGCACTCACCATGTGTATGGGCTTTGGATGCAATGCGGCAGGTGTTATCGCCTGCAGGATTATAGATTCCCCCAGGGAAAGGCTGATAGCCATTATTACCAATAACTTTGTTCCCTGCAACGGCCGTTTCCCCATCCTTATAACTTTATCCGCCATATTTATTGCAGGTTCAGGTTTGTTTTCCTCTTTCTTCGCAGTCCTTGTCGTACTGGGAGTTATAGTCTTTGGAGTATTAATGACCCTCTTTTTATCTAAGCTGCTGTCAAAAACAATACTTAAGGGAATGCCATCCTCCTTTACCCTGGAACTTCCCCCTTACAGAAAACCGCAGGCAGGCAGAATCATTATTCGTTCCATATTAGACAGAACCTTATTTGTCTTAGGCCGAGCTGTTATGGTTGCAGCACCGGCCGGCCTTGTTATCTGGATTATGGCAAATATAAGCATAGAAGGCATGAGCCTGTTAAGCCGCTGCGCCTCTCTCCTTCAGCCCTTTGGGAATGCCATAGGCATGGACGGATATATTCTGATGGCCTTTATTTTAGGACTGCCTGCCAATGAAATTGTCATTCCAATACTGATTATGAGCTATATGTCCACAGGAGTAATGATGGAACTTGACAGTCTGGATGCCCTTAAGAACCTTCTGGTGAATAACGGATGGACCTGGCTTACTGCAGTAAATGTTATGATCTTTACGTTGCTTCATTTTCCATGCGGAACTACCCTCCTGACCATAAAAAAAGAGACCCAAAGCAAAAAATGGTCTCTTGTATCTTTTCTTGTTCCTACGGTTTCAGGTATCCTGGTATGTTTTGCCCTGACTCAGATCGTCAGATTGGCAGGGCTTGTTTAAACCGACTAGATTTCCCCCACATCCGGTTTCAGGTCGCTGGTTTCATTCTCTGCCATCCCGTCAGCTTTCTGCCTAAACTCGCGCAACGCCTTCTTTCTCCAAGTGCCCTTTGCATAAATAAAGGAATTTATCAGGGCGCCGCTTATCCAGGCAATAAGCAGGGAAATAAAAATGGATTCAGGACGTCCATTGGGGTATGCAGAACTTCTGGTAAGGTATGCAAGTCCATAGGCAATGGGAACTCGTATGGCAATAGTGGTAATCATTGAAATCCACATTGGTGTGACGGTATCACCCGCTCCCCTCATTATACCTGAGAGTACCTGAGTAACAGCCATTGCCACATATCCCACAGCCAGAATGCTCATCATCCTCATGCCTAAATCAACCAGTTCTACAGTATCAGTGAATATAGGTATCAAATACCTGCCAAGCAGCAATATTACAGCTGTTATGCCGGCCGCTGTACTGACAGCCAGTTTCAGACCTGAGCGCATGCCTTCCTTTACCCTGTCCAGATTTCCGGCACCTACATTCTGTCCTGTATAGGTTGTCATTGCCATTCCATATGAGAAATTGGGCATCATGGCAAAACCATCCACCCGCATTACAATAACATTGCAGGCAATAATCATTTCTCCAAAACTGTTGGTGAGAGACTGAACCGTAACCATGGCGAGGGAGAAGATAGCCTGTGTCAGACCGGAAGGCAAGCCCAGTTTGACAAGCCGGACTGTAAACTCTTTTACCGGCTTGAAGTACTTAAGCCTTATATCAAATAAATGACTCATTTTCTTCAGTTTAAGAAAACAAAGAACAGCTGAAAACGCCTGGGCGATGACAGTTGCCAGAGCAACGCCGGGAACCCCCATATTAAACTTGGCAACAAACCAGATATCAAGCACCACATTAAGCGCTGTTGAAACGAGCAGAAAGAGCAGGGCTGAAAGAGAATCTCCCAATCCTCTAAGCACACCTGACAGGATATTATAGAAAGAAAAGCCTGCAGCGCCTAGGAAGAAAATATTTAAGTAGTCTTCACACCAGTCAATAATGGAGGCCGGTGTATTGAGTAAATTAAGCAAAGGCCGGCTGACCAGCGGACCGACTATCATGACGACAAAAGACGCAATCACTGTCAGCGTCATGCTGACACCAATAGTACGGGACAATTTCTCCCTGTCCTTGGCGCCAAAGTACTGGGAAACCATTATTCCGGTGCCGGTTGAAACGCCCACAAAAAGCACCAACAGCAGATGAAGGATAGGCCCTGCACTGCCAACCGCAGCCAAAGCATTATCACCTATATATCGGCCCACTATTATGGAGTCTGCTGTATTGTAAAACTGCTGCGCAATATTACCTATTAAAAGCGGTATGGAAAATTCCAGTATTCTCTTCCAGGGTGCACCTTTCGTCATATCCCTGGCTGTAAAGATTGATGACAACTTAGCCATTTGATCCCTCTGTTTCTTAAGTATTATAAAATCTTCTCCATTTTATATTATCTCTGAAAATTTGTATAGCTGTTTTTTAAACATAAAGCAAAATTATAAAACTAAGTACCCCTCTTTAAGCAGCAAATCCGCTTTAAGAGGGGCATTTTTGATCTAAACCAATTATTCATGCTGAGCAGGCAATTTTTTATGCCCGGTCTTAATATCCTTTAGGATTATTCAGCATCAACCTTAGCCATATGTTCAATTAGGTTAACGACCTTGTTGGAATAACCCCATTCGTTGTCATACCATGCAACCAGTTTTACGAAATGATCGTTCAGTGAAATACCGGCATCTGCGTCAAAGATACAAGTTCTGGGATCAGTGATAAAGTCAGAGGAAACAACTGCATCTTCGGTATAACCCATAATGCCCTTAAGTTCATTTTCTGAAGCTTTCTTCATGGCTGCTTTGATTTCGTCATAGGTTGCGGGTTTTTCCAGACGGCAGGTCAGGTCAACAACGGATACATCAACAGTGGGAACTCTGAAGGACATTCCTGTCAGTTTGCCGTCCAGTTCCGGAATAACCTTGCCAACGGCTTTTGCAGCTCCGGTGGAGGAAGGAATGATGTTTGCATAAGCAGCACGTCCGCCTCTCCAGTCTTTCTTGGAAGGACCGTCAACTGTCTTCTGAGTGGCTGTTACAGCATGAACTGTTGTCATAAGGCCTTCGACAATACCAAAGTTGTCATGCAGTACTTTAGCCAGAGGTGCCAGGCAGTTGGTTGTGCAGGATGCATTGGAAACAATGTCCATATCCTTGGTGTATTTATCATGATTTACACCCATAACAAACATGGGAGCGTCTTTAGAGGGAGCGGAAATAACAACCTTCTTTGCTCCTGCTTTTAAGTGAGCGGATGCTTTGTCTGTAGTAGTGAATACACCGGTAGACTCGACTATGTACTCTGCACCGCATTCACTCCACGGAATTTCTTCAGGGTTCATAGATCCGTATACATTAATCTCGTTACCGTCAACAATCAGTTTTCCATTCTCTGTCTTAATTTCGCCTTTAAACTGACCATGAACAGTGTCGTAACGAAGCATATAAGCCATATAATCCAAATCGATAAAGGGGTCGTTAATGCCAACCACTTTAACATTCGGGTTATCCAGTGATGCACGGAAAACCAGCCGACCGATTCGACCAAAACCATTAATACCTATTTTTATCATGTAAAATCCTCCTATCTCATTTGTATAATTTTATCATTCTTTATTCTATACGATATTTACACTCTTTACAAGTATGAGAAACAAATTTGTGAAATGTCTAACATACTTTTACACCGATTTCAAAAATCTGTATTCAAAAGAGCCACTCGGATAAATAAGCGAATAACGACATGGTGGCCGGGCTGACAAAGGTTGTCAGCATAACTACCTGGGAAGCAAATTCCGGTTCATTTTTAAACTCCATGGCCAAAAGAGCGGTATTTACTGCTGTGGGAACAGAAGATGATATTAGCAGAACCTGGGCTGTAATGCCTTCATAGCCAAATAGCTGAATAATCAGGTACGCTGCAAAGGGGCCTGCAATAAGGCGCAAAAAGCTTACTATATACACATTTGCATTTCTGAAATTGAACTTTATCCGGGACAGCTGAACTCCCAGGGTCAACAGGGCAACAGGCACCAGGCCGTTGCTGATAAATACTGCAGCGGGCCAGAAAAAGAGCCGGCTTAAGTCAATCTTAAGACCCTTACAAAGAAATCCGACTGCAACTGCATAAATGGACGGTACCTTAAGCACCTGCAGCAGGGAATCTTTAACACTCATATTCCCCCGGTTTATATTGTAAACTCCAATGGTGTTGGTGGTCAGGTTCTGTGACAGCACTATCATAATCTGGGTGGATACTGCCTGGGGATTTGCGTCAAATAAAAGCATGATAAGAGGCAGTCCCAGATTTCCGGAGTTATAAAACATTACGGCGTTATTCATGGCTGCCGTCAAGGTCGGCGGGCTCTTCCTGAGCCGGGCAACACCGGTACTGATAAGGCTCATTACAAGCATCAGGGTCAGGGCAAAGCCTATTATTCCAAGCAAGTTAAGGGTTATTTCTGTTTCTGTAAGCTTTACCAGTATCAAAGCCGGCACAAAAACATAGATATTGAATTTTGTAAGGGTGTGAATGTCAAGGATAAACTTCTTGCCCAGAATAAACCCAATAAGGATTAATATGAATATCGGTACTATATTATCTATTAAAATAGTAAAAAATATTCTCACGCAAACCCCCGCCCCGCTGCTTTTTTATTTAATCAGCTCATCATTTGCAGATAGGCATGGATGAAGGGATCCAGATCTCCATCCATCACTGCCTGTATGTTTCCGTTTTCCACATTGGTTCTGTGATCTTTCACCAGATTGTAAGGATGGAATACATAAGAACGTATCTGGCTGCCCCACTCAATCCTTTTCATTTCACCCTTCATCTCATTTATTTTCTCCTGGGCTTCCCTTTCCTTAAGTTCCAGAAGTTTTGCTTTCAGCATTTTCATGGCAGTCTCCCTGTTCTGTATCTGAGACCGTTCATTCTGGCATGAAACCACAATGCCTGTTGGCAGGTGGGTTATGCGAATAGCTGAATCGGTCATGTTAACATGCTGACCGCCTGCCCCGCTGGCCCTAAAAGTATCTACCCGTATCTCTTCCGGACGAATCTCTATGGTATGGTCGTCTTCCAGTTCAGGCATTACATCAAGGGATGCAAAGGAGGTGTGCCTTCTTCCTGATGCGTCAAAAGGAGAAATTCTGACCAGCCTATGGACGCCTTTCTCAGCTTTCAGATAACCATAGGCATACTCACCGATAACATGAAGGGTAACACTTTTTACACCGGCTTCTTCTCCCGGCAGAAAATCCAATACTTTAACTTCATATCCGCTTTGCTCGCACCATCTTGTATACATTCGGTAAAGCATGCCTGCCCAATCCATGGCTTCTGTGCCCCCTGCCCCTGCATGGATGGATATAATAGCATTATGGGAATCATATTCCCCTTTCAGCAGGGTAGCCAGTCTCATGCGCTCCACTTCCGCCTTCAGCTGTTTTATGCTGTCATAAACCTCCTTAACAACTGAAGAATCATTCATCTCCTCGCCAAGTTCTATAAGAACCTCTATGTCTTCAAGTTTGCACCGGGCATTCTTCCAACTTGCTTCCTTGTTTTTTAAAGATTTCATTTCCCGGTTCACAGTTTGAGAACGTTCAAGATCGTTCCAGAATTCCGGTGACTGCATCTCTTCTTCCAGTTCCTCTATCCTTCGCCTTATACCTGGAAGGTCAAAGTGAATCACCTATCATTTGAAGTGTCTCTTGAATTGATTCAAGCTGCTGCTTTGCCTGATCAAGTTCCAACATATTAATCACACCTTTCCGTTGCCTTGGCTGAATTTGCTTTTACACAGCGCCGCAGCATTTCTTGTATTTCTTTCCGCTGCCGCAAGGGCAGGGATCGTTTCTTCCTACCTTTTTATCTCTGACTATAGGTTTTTTAGCCTGATTGCCGTGGCCGGCCTCAATAGGCTCTGCCGCCTTTTCTCTTTTGGGCATATCGTTTTTTATCCGGATGCGGTAAAGAAGGGAAACCACTTCTTCCTGTATTCCCCGGATCATTTCATGGAACATTTCATGGCCTTCAATCTGATACTCTATTACCGGATCCCGCTGTCCGTAAGCCCTGAGTCCAATACCCTGCCTAAGCTGATCCATGGCATCAATATGATCCATCCACTTCCGGTCAACAACCTTAAGGGTAATGACCCTTTCTGCCTCCCGCATGGGCTCTTCCCCATTGATTTCTTCCTGTTCTCTATAAATCTTTTCCGCTGTTTCAAGAAGTTTTTCCTGAATGCGGGCCTTGGTCAGTGATTGAAGTTCATTGATATCAATATATCCGGGGGGAATGCAAATTTTACCAAGATAAGACATCATGCCCTGTAAATCCCATTCTTCCGCATGGTCAGTGTCACCTAAATAAACTTCGATTGCATAATTTATCAGGGCTTCCACCATATCCATAATACTGCTGCGCAGATTCTCACCCTCCAGGACGCTTCTGCGTTGGGAGTAGATAACATTACGCTGGGTATTCATTACATCGTCGTATTGCAGCACATGTTTTCGAATATTGAAATTATTGCTTTCTACTCTCTTTTGTGCTGCTTCAATCTGCCCGGAAAGAATTCGATGCTCTATAGGCTGATCTTCCTCCATGCCCAAACCGGCAACAATGCTTTGAATTCTTTCGGAACCAAACAGGCGCATAAGATCGTCTTCCAATGAAATATAGAAACGAGAGGAACCCGGATCGCCCTGACGGCCGGAGCGCCCTCTGAGCTGGTTGTCAATGCGCCGGCTTTCATGCCGCTCAGTGCCGATGATGTGGAGTCCTCCCAGCTCGAGAACCTTTTGCCTGTCTTCCATGGTTTCCTTCTCATATTTTTCATACAAATCCTTATATACTTCCCTGGCTTCCAATACTTCCGTGTCATCAGTTTCACTAAAACCGGTGACCTGGTTTATTGTTTCATCGGAATATCCAAGGCGCCGCATTTCTTTCTTGGCCATGAATTCAGGATTACCGCCCAGAATGATATCGGTACCCCGGCCTGCCATGTTGGTTGCAATGGTAACAGCCTTGTATTTTCCTGCCTGGGCTATGATTTCTGCTTCCTTATCATGGAATTTGGCATTCAGTACCTCATGAGGCACGCCGCGACGCTTCAGCATGCCGCTCAGCATCTCGGAAACCTCTATGGATATTGTGCCCACAAGCACCGGCTGACCTACTGCATAACGCTGAACTATCTCATCCACAACGGCATTAAACTTCCCTTTGGCTGTCAGATAGATAACGTCATTAAAGTCCTTGCGGATCATTTTTTTGTTCGTAGGGATTTCTACAACATCAAGGCCGTATATGGCTTTGAATTCTTCTTCCTCTGTCTTTGCCGTGCCGGTCATGCCGGCAAGCTTGGAATACATCCGGAAATAGTTCTGAAAGGTTATTGTTGCCAGGGTTTTACTCTCTCTCTGAACCTTAACGTTTTCCTTGGCCTCAATGGCCTGATGCAGACCGTCACTGTACCTCCGGCCAAACATCAAGCGGCCGGTGAACTCATCCACAATTATTATCTGACCGTCTTTGACCACATAATCCCTGTCCCGTTTCATCAGGGCATGTGCACGCAGAGCCTGATTAATATGATGAGCAAGCTCGGCATTTTCGGGATCAGCCAGGTTTTCCACTGAAAAATACTGCTCCGCCTTGGCAACCCCTTCTTCCGTCAGATTGACGGTCCGGGCTTTTTCATCCACCTCAAAATCTAATTCTTTTTTAAGGCGGGGAATAAACCTGTCCACACGGAAATACAAATCAGTTGACTTATCTCCGGCACCGGAAATAATAAGGGGAGTACGGGCTTCATCGATAAGAATGGAGTCCACCTCGTCAATGATGGCATAGTTCAGCTCCCGCTGCACCATGTCTTCTTTGTAAATCACCATGTTGTCCCGAAGATAATCAAAGCCAAACTCATTATTGGTTCCATAAGTAATATCGGCCATGTAGCTTTCACGCCGCTCTTTGGCTTTAAGGCCGTGGACAATAAGCCCCACTGAAAGGCCCAGGAAACGATAAATCTTACCCATCCATTCACTGTCCCTGCGGGCAAGATAGTCATTAACGGTTACAATATGAACGCCCTTGCCTGTAAGAGCATTTAAATAAGCCGGCAGGGTTGCTGCCAGTGTTTTACCTTCCCCGGTTTTCATTTCTGCAATCCGACCCTGGTGAAGTACGATACCGCCCAGTATCTGCACTTTAAAATGACGCATGCCCAGAACCCGTACTGATGCTTCACGCACAACAGCAAAGGCCTCCGGCAGAAGTTCATCCAGAGTTTCTCCTGCCTGATAGCGTTTCCTGAATTCCTCCGTTTTTCCCCTGAGCTCCCTGTTGCTTAGAGCCTTTATTGACGGTTCAAGAGCTTCTACCTGCTCTACCGTTTTCATAAGTCGTTTGATTTCTCTGTCGTTGCTGTCGCCTAACAGTCTTCTGAATAAGCCTGCCATCATACTTCACCCCGGTTTTGTTTTATGCCACTAAACTATTCTAACACGTAAGGCCGGCCGTTACAAGAATTCCAAAAAAAAGAGGAGCAATTGCTCCCCCTGCTTTTTACTAAAATTTTCCTTTAAGCTCTTTATATGCGAGGAATTTCTCTTCGTATATTTTGTTATTCTCTTTATTGGGCAGGTATCTCTTTTGTATGCCGCCGACCATACGCTGCTGGGCTTCCTTTAAATCTTTGAATACACCGGAACCGATTCCGGCACACAGGGCGGCTCCCAGGTTTCCTGTTTCATGGGTTTTGGGTATAACAACCGGCATGCCTGTTATATCCGAAATAATCTGACACCATACAGAGCTTTTGGCTCCGCCGCCGAAAACGCATATCTCACCAACCCTGCGTGCACTCCCGCTGATCCGCTTATGAGCTGAAATGCGCTGTTTTATCTCATAACCTACACCTTCCAGCACGGAACGTATGATATCTCCCTGGGTTGTTTCCAGCCCTATGCCGGCAAAGAAACCTTTATTATACAGCGAGCTTCCCCTGTATAGGTCGGGATAAGTAAATACCCCGTTGGAACCTGCAGGTGCCTTATCGGCCAGCTCATCCATCTCTACATAAGACATCTGGGAAAAGAAAGTGTTTCTTACCCATTTGAGTGCAGCTCCTGCCGTGCCGATGGAGTTTTCAAGAATCCAGCTTTGGCGGTCAAATCCATGGCAGGCAACAGCCATACTGTCATCCACAATATGCTCAGGTGCTATTGAACAGATAGCGCTTGCAGTTCCCAGGGAAACAGTTATTATACTGTTGTCAATGCCTGCGCCTATGGCTGCAGCCTTCTGATCCTGCAGCCCCATTACTACCTTGGTTTTCGGCGACAGCCCAAGTTCATCCGCAACTTCCGGCAATACCGTGCCTACCACATCACCAAAGCAGTATATCTCCGGAAATTTGTCCAAATCTATATCGTATTTCCGGAAAAATTCAGGAATCCATTTCCTTTCAGCCGTATCATAGCAAAGTGTACCGCTGGCCATGGAATAATCCGTTGCATAGCTGCCGGAAAAACGATACAGCAAAAAGTCCAGCCCCATTAAGAATTTATGAGTTTTTTCATAAATTTCAGGACGGTGTTTTTTCAGCCACATGACCTGTGGAAAGACAAGGGAAGAAATCTGCCTTCCGGTACGGGAAAAAATCTCATAATTGTCGTAATCGGCCTTTATCTGCGCAGCTTCTTCTGTTGCACGGGTATCATACCAGCTGATAGCATTCATCAGTGTGTTGCCGGATTTGTCTACGGGAACGAATGATATACCCTGTGAGCTGGCAGATAAACCTAATACTTTTCTTCCATCAATATCGGCTTCTTTTATTGCTGTTTTTATGGCTGTTTTTACATTTTCCCACCATTCATTTGCATCCTGCTCGATGCCCTCAGGTGTGAAAATAAGATCATATTCAATATAGTGTTCACCCAGAATGTTTCCGTCCAAATCAAAAACCATGCTTTTGCAGCCCGTGGTTCCTAAATCGACACCTAGTAAATACATATATTATTCCCTCTTTAATAATCGTAATATAAAGGTCATCCTAAGCGAACGGAAAGAACTCTGCTTTATAATACTTTTCCGCTGCTCAGGATGACAGCTTGTCTGCAGCTTAAGTAATATCAGTCAAAGAATTTCTGTGTGCTGCTGACTGAATCTTTATGATTAGTAACCTACGGTTTCCATAATTTCAATGGGCTGTGCTATGCTGGGAGAAATGTAGATTGTGCATGGCAATACCTGATATATGGATCCGGGTACCATTGGTGTTACCGGTCCGTGGGTGATTAAACGGGAAGTCATGCGCTGCCATGAGGAGAATGTTCCCATGGTGGTTATTCCATGACCCTCAATTCTTCTTTTAGCATGGAGTACATCTCTGGGACCAATGGTAGCTGCCTTGGGCGGAACATTTCCTACATTACCGGAGCAGCCAAAAACACCATGCAGCGAATTCTGGGCAATTGTCAATGGATGCAGTGAAATAACCTTAGCAGGCTGCTGCAGATATTCTTCAATAGAATTAACCTCTGTGTATTCCGGAACGGGATCTATAAAAGCAATATGTCCGGCCCATCCGGGACCTGAAGTAAACAGATCAATACCGCCGTCTGTTTTTTCGTCAATCAGATCGGAGTAGTAACTGATGTTTTCCGTTGTGGGGTAGAGAATGTTCTCAGGAAGCGGCCGTAGATCTGGATCAATTTTTTCTATGAAGTACTTCATGAAAGAATATGTAAGACCGGATCTGTATGTCAGAGGCGCAACATTGCCGTCCTCATCTGCCCATTCATCCATTGTGATAAATACGCAGTTTCTGCAGCTGACGCGATGAGTATTAATCATTTCAGCCAAAGCCATGTGTGTGTGAGGGTTCGGATTTCCGAAAATAGTGGAAAACTTCTTGTTCTGCTCATCAGATTCCTTTATGCCCAGGAATTTTTCCATCAGCACTACAGCACCAAAGTTTTGCAGAATTTTAATTCTAACCTCAGGATTTGGATGCTGTTCAATCTCCTCAGGTGTCATCTTAGCTAATCTTTCTAAAAGCTCTCTATCCTTTATGGGACAGAAATCAGCAGGCTTAAAATTAAAATCACTCATTACTAGACCTCCCTAATTGATATATTTTAACATTAGTTTATCATGAATAAATAAAATAGCAAGTATTTTGGAATTGCTTCTAATTATCCTAATTGCACCAAAAATAATAATTACACATAAAAAAGAGGAGTGCTTCTCCTCTTTTTTAAATATGACGATCTTCTTATACTAATGAGCCTTATTCGTAAGTCGGCTCAATCAAACCGTATTTATTGTCTTTTCTTTTATACACAACATTAATCTCATCTGTTTCTGCATTGGAAAATACAAAGAAGCTGTGACCGAGTAAATCCATCTGCATGAGGGCTTCCTCCACTGACATAGGCTTAACCGGAAAACGTTTGGTTCGCACTATTTTAAGCTCTTCCACCTTTTCTAACTCATCGGCATGTTTTTCGCTGAACTCCATCTTGTTATCTGCGAAGGCTCCTTTGCGAAGTTTACGTGCGAGCTTTGTGCGAAACTTGTGAATCTGGCGCTCCAGCTTGTCAAGAACCAGGTCGATGGATGCATACATATCGTCAGTAGATTCTTCCGCCCTGATCAGAACGCCGTTGAATGGGATGGTAACCTCTACAATGTGTCGGTTTTTTTCAACAGACATGGTTACCTGTGCTTCCGTTCCCGAATCAAAATACCTCTCAAGTTTGCCAACCTTCTTGTTAACCTGATTTCTCAGCGCATCGCTGATCTCCACGTTTTTCCCACTAATTTTAATTCTCATTCGGTTAGCTCCTTTCCCATATCCTTAAATTATTGTATTCAGGCATACAAGCCTCTCATACCTATTCAGCCGGATATGGCTTGTATTTACTTATTAAATTATTACCCTTGTCCGAATGCTTTTAAACATTATTCAGAAAAAAACTCCTGTCAGTCAACGGGAAAAAACTTAATTTTGTTTATTTCATCATGTTCATTAAACTCTTCCGGTGTCAGAACATCATGCATAATAACCTGCCATTTATAGTTTGACTGCTTGAAGTGTACAATTGAATACAAGAAGTTCTGGCTGTCATCATACTGCAGATACATGACGGCTGTACCATCATCCATATTGTATACCCGCTCACTTATGGACAGCTGATATCGTTTTTTTTCATAACCGGCCTTTGTTATCTCCTCATCAGATACCACTGCCATCTCATCGCTTTTTAAATTTTCAGCTTCCATCTCTTTTTCATAACCAGCCGTATCCAGGCTCCCGTCCAGCCGCCGGGCAAATACCATTCCGGCCCTTTCAGCCGCCAGGGGCAGCTGATAGCCGATGGTAAAGCGGTAGTGACCATACACAGCAGCTATCATAACAACCGTAACCAGTATAAAGGATATTATTCGGCCGGCAGGATACTTTTTCATGTCATTTTTATAACTTATATAGGTTTTCACATTGTATACAAGCCATGGCAAAAACAGAAATATGCCAATCATGATATAAACAATTTTTGCTGCTTTCAAATCAAGTTACCTCCCTACAAAACCTTGCTCAAAAAGGACTTGGTCCGCGGATTCCGGGGATTGCCGAAAAGCTCTTCAGGAGTGTTCTCTTCTGCTATAATTCCTTCATCCATAAACAGAATCCTGTCACCTACTTCCCTGGCAAAGCCCATCTCATGGGTTACAACTACCATGGTCATGCCTTCCATCACCAGCTGTTTCATAGCATTTAATACTTCTCCCACCATTTCCGGATCAAGGGCAGAGGTGGGCTCGTCAAACAGCATGATCTCAGGATCCATAGCCAGAGCCCTGGCTATAGCAACCCTTTGCTTCTGACCTCCGGATAATTTGTTGGGATATTCATAGTCCTTGTCAGGAAGGCCGACCTTCCGAAGCAGTTGTACAGCCTTTTCAGCGGCTTCCTCCTTAGACATGCCCTTAAGCTTAATAGGTGCCAGGGTGATGTTTTCCATTACTGTCATATGGGGAAAGAGATTAAACTGCTGAAAAACCATTCCCACCTTTTGGCGCAGTTTATTGATATCTTTTTTATGTTCAGTTAAGGATACCCCGTCTATATAGACTTCTCCTTTGGTAGGCTCCTCCAGCAAATTCAGGCAGCGCAGAAAGGTGCTTTTTCCCGAGCCGCTGGGACCTATAACGCAAACTACTTCCCCTTTGTGAATTTCGTTATTTATGCCCCTTAACACCTGCAGTTTGCCGAAAGACTTGTGTAAATCAACTACTTTAATCACTCTTATGCAGCCCCCTTTCCAGTTTGCCCAGAGCCATGGTTAAGAGAAAGGTAACATAAAGATAAATAATCGCTATAACCAGGTAAGGCGTATAGTTTGAAAATGTACGGCCGCGCACAATTTCTGCGCCCCGCATCAGGTCCTCCAGGCCTATAAAACCGGCTATGGCAGTTTCTTTCCATAATGAAATAACTTCATTTCCCATGCCGGGCAAAATATTCTTTATAGCCTGAGGTATAATGATATAATACATGGACTGACCATACGAAAATCCAACTGAACGCGCTGCTTCCATCTGACCCTTGTCCACTGCCTGAATGCCTGCCCGGATCAGCTCCGCCACATAGGCACCGCTGTTAATACCGAAGGCAATGGAGGCTACCACAACCCTGTCAAGCCCGGTAGTTGCAAAGACAGCGAAATAAATGATCAATAATTGAACAACTACCGGCGTGCCTCTGGTGATATCAACATACTTTTCTGCAATAATGCTAAGAATTTTGTTGTTTGTAAGACGCGCCAGTGCAACAATCATCCCTATTATACCGCCTATCAGGGCTGCAGAGATCGTTAATTGAACAGATACTCCAAAACCGTTTACAAAATAAAGATACCGGTTCTCCCGGATCAGGTTAAAAAAGATCTCATCCGACAGTTCGGAGATCATTTTCATTATAACTTCCACATACCTCATCTCCTACAGAAAATATAGCATAGAATATAACATAATACCGGATTAATAACAATAATCATATAAAGACATACAGAAAGCCAGCATGATTTCTTTATGCCGGCTTCTGACATCTCATCTCTCCCGATTCAGGCTCATGATATACGTGATATGCATTGCTTGAGCCAATTAGTCCAGCAGGGAGTATTCCTCAACCCATTCATCAATTGCACCGCTGGCTTTAAGTTCTGCCAGAACTTCATTAATGATATCTTTCAGATCTGTGGCTTCTTTTCTGACTGCCAGGGCATACTCTTCATCATCTGCTGCCTTATCATCAAGCAGAACCAAACCTTCATTCTGGGCAACAATCATCTGAGCAGGCAGATCATCTACGATTACAGCATCCAATCTGCCATTGCTAAGATCAATTGCTGCCTCCATTGCATTATTGAATCTGTAAATCTTATCTGTATATTCTTTGGCTGTAAAGTCTCCGGTTGTATTTGTCTGGACTCCGATTATTTTGCCTTCCAGGTCCTCTGCGCTTTTTATTTCCGTATTGCCTTCCTGAACAATAATCTTCTGTACTGCCTTAAAGTAAGTATCCGTAAACAATACCTGTTCTGCCCTGTCCGGCTTAATGGTAAAACCGGCGGCAATGAAATCTATCTGGTTTGAATTCAAGGCATTAATGAGCCCCTCAAATTTCATGTCAACAACTTCAAGCTCAACATCGAGTTTTTCTGCAATCTTCTTTGCGATTTCCGCATCAACTCCGATTACCTCATCGCCGGAACGCATTTCAAATGGCGCAAAAGCCGCATTGGTTCCCCAGACAATCTTGCCGGAGTCCTTGATCTTTTTCATGGTTTCGCTCATCTGAGAATCTGCCGTTTTATCCCCGCCCCCACAGCCGGTAACTGCAAATATCATAACTGCTATCATTAGTAGAGCAAAAATCTTTTTAATCTTCATAATGAATTTGTCCCCCTTAAATATATGTTTCAAAACTCACTCAATATATTATATTAGAATAAATATAAAATATCAATGTATATTTATTAATATTTTGCCCTCTGCAGAATATTACGGGATGGGTTTGAGCGTTAGCAGAAAATTTTACGTCATTATTTTATAATTTTTGCAATTTGATGACGTTTTACCTTCGTAAATGTGGATATGTGGACACTCAACCTGTGGATAATGTGGATAAACCTGTGTATAAGCTGAAATCTTAGGATAATTTTTGTGGAGAAGGAGTTTTTCAGAAGGGGAACAGATTTTCTGTTTCAGCAAAATTTGCACTTCTTCGACAGAACCAGATATAATTTTGAAATTAAAAATGAACCAATATTGAAGCATAAATTGCAATTTGCAAACTAGTTTGAACTTACCGGATAAAAATAATGCCCTGAAATAATTCAGGGCATTGACCAAATTCTGATGTTAGTTTAAGGAATCCTTGCTTGGGGATTACCTTCTTGCCTGGTAGCAGTCACTGCAATAGATTGGTCTGTCGTTCCTTGGCTCAAAAGGCACCTGAGTATGAGCTCCGCATTCAGCACATATTGCATCATGCATCTCTCTCCTGCCGCCGTTTGTTCTTCTGCCGCCGTTGGCCTTTCTCTGATCGCGGCATGGTTTGCATCGGGAAGGTTCATTCTGAAACCCTTTTTCTGCATAGAATTCCTGTTCACCGGCGGTGAATATAAATTCCGAGCCACAATCTTTGCATACTAATGTTTTGTCTTCGAACATGGATATAATCCCCTCGCTTTAATATAAGTTATTACCGTTCTATTCTAGCTGACCTGGTCTTTTCCCCCACACTCGCCGTCTGGAAGTTTCGCTCAAGGGATTAACCCTCCCACTACTGCTCCTCACTATACTTTTAAATCAGACAATCTTTCTAATGTACCAGTTTTCTTACCCGTATCTGCTCCAAGACTTGAGATATGTCAAGGGAAAGGAATCAGAACATGTTCGAAGATGGGAAACTATTTGAAGATCATCTTTAAAAGATATAGGACGGACTTACATCTAGGCCGCACCATGATCACCGGAACTTTTCCGGCTTACGTGGATCGCTTCGCCTGCGACTGGCATCGATTTTCAACCACAGACCTACAATAGAACATCTAAGTTAAATTATATAATGCAAAATGCTAAATTGCAACATCTGTTTGAAATTTCTTCAACTATTTTCAAATATTTAAATCCATTCATTCTGTCATTACCAGCGCCTGGAGCTGCCTCCACCGCCGCTGCTTCCTCCGCCGCCTCGTCTGCCGCCGCCGTAACCTCCGCCGTAACCTCCGCCGCCTCTACGGTTCCCGCGGGCAAGGGCAATCAGTATTAAGCGCGTAAAGCTGCCGCCTGTGAATCGTAAATCCAGGATGATGAGAATAATAATGATTATAACAAAGACGATAGTGCCTAAACCGGACGGCCCATCGTATTCATCCGTTTGAGTCTCATCGGGACTAAGATCATAATCTCCGCCCAAGCCCTCATATTCATATCCGTATTCTTTATATACCTCTCTGACTACAGCATTAAAGCCTTCCAGTATACCCTGATTATAATCGCCTTCCCTGAAATAGGGGACCATATAAGTATCCTGAATCCTTCCGGTCTTGCCGTCAGGCAAGGCGCCTTCCAGGCCGTACCCAACTTCAATTCTGGATTGTCTTCCTCCTGTATCAAGAAGGATTAGCACCCCGTTATTCTTCTCAGCAGTGCCGATTCCCCAATAGCGGAAGAGACCGGTGGCATATTCCTCCAAAGGCCGGTCATTTAAGCCCTCCAGGGTAACAACCACTACCTGGGCTGTCGTTTTGTCATCCAGTTCCCTGGCTGTATTTGCTATTACTTCTTCTGTTGATTGATTAAGTACATTGGCAAAATCGTTAACATAAAAAACCGGTGAATGATCAGGATATACCGCCCCAAGCGCAACAGCAGGAAACAGAAACAAATGGATGCAAAGCACCAGAACAAGCAGTCCTCGCCGGTAAAGAGCGCTTTTATTAATCACCAAACAGATTTCCTACATCAGGATTTTCTCTGGAGCCTTCTGAGGCTTCAAAATATTCTACCGATTCAAAACCAAATATACCGGCGAAGATATTTGCAGGAAATCGGCGCCTGGTTGTATTATAAGTTCTGGCTGCTTCGTTATAGTCTCTTCTTGCTGTTGATATGCGGTTTTCAGTGCCTGCCAGTTCATCTTGAAGGTTTATAAAGTTTTCATTGGCTTTAAGTTCCGGGTATGACTCCGCAATTGCCAGTAAACGAGACAGAGCTCCGGTCAGTTCTGCATCCGCTTCAGCCAGCTCAGAAACAGAACCCGCACCCGCCAGTCTGGCTCTGGCATCTGATACGCTGGTAAATACCTCTTCTTCATGTTCCGCATATTTTTTTACTGTGGCAACCAGATTTGGTATTAAATCAGATCTTCTCTGGAGTTGTATATCAATCTGGCTCCATGCAGATTCAACATTTTCGCTCATAACAACCAATCTGTTATAGTTGCTTATACCGGTAAAAATCAGTATCAAAGCTATAGCACCTATTATCAATAAAACCTTTGTTCCTCTTTTCAATTAAGCTTCCACCCTTCCCTTATCTTATTTGCTCTTGTTGTTTTTATTTATCCGTTTACAAGGATTATTATATGCCGACTTTTGTTAACTTTCCATTGAATTTTACTAAAGTATCTATTTATAATTTATCCTAATTAATAATTAACTCCATTTTAATTACTCAATCACTTGATTACTGCCGCCTCCCGCCGGTGGCCAGGTCAGAAAGAACGGCGGCTGCGGTGATTACGTATATTTTGCCGGCGCCTGCCCTGCGCAGTTCTTTGCTGCAGCTGTCAACTGTAGCTCCAGTGGTATGGACGTCATCAACCAGCAGTATGTTCCTCCCCTCCACCTTTTCAGGACAAATCACTGTAAAAGCATTTTTCAGGTTTTTCAATCGATCCTGACGGTGAAAACCCGTTTGGGTTTTAGTATCAATACTGCGTATTAGAATGTCTTCCTCACAGGGAATATTTATCCGCTGTGACAGATAATCCCCCAGCAGGGCAGATTGGTTGAAACCCCTGCTCTTTAACCGGTTTTTGTGTAAAGGAACCGGAATAATCATATCAGCCGTCCAGCCGCATTCCATCAGAAGTTCTGTCATAAAATAACCGAAGGTACGGCTTAAGGTATATTCCTTATTATATTTGAACCGATGGATCAGCTCTCTGATTGTTGCCGAATACTCAAACACGGCTAAGGCCCGGTCATACTCATGATTATGATACCGGCACTCAGGGCAGGTCTCTGATTCTTCCGGGGCAGGTTTGCCGCATACATGGCACCGGGGATCATGTATGAAAGGCATGGCTTCACAGCAGTTATCGCATATACCGTGAACTGCCCTTTTCTCCAGGCGCTCGCCGCAGCAGACACAGTAGATGCGAGGATATATAAAATCAAGAGCTGCATCCAATAACAAACGAAGCTGCATTATAATCCCGCCATTCTGTAAGCTTCCTTAAGGCGTCTGCCCAGACCGGAATACCGCTTTGCTTCATGATTATTGTCAACCATCTGCTTTATCGTTTTTTCCCGGCCTACCAGCACAACCAGCTCTTTTGCACGGGTAACACCTGTATACAGCAGGTTTCTGGTCATCAGCATGGGAGGACCGGAAGCCAGAGGAATAATCACTACCGGAAACTCACTGCCCTGACTTTTATGTATGGTAATTGCATAGGAAAGCTCCAGCTCATCCAATTGTGAAAATTCATAAACTACTGTTTTTTCATCGTCAAAAAGCACGGTTACGGTCTGTTCCTCCGTATCAATGTCCTGAATAAAGCCTATATCCCCGTTAAAAACCCCTTCTCCTTCAATGGGTTCTCCCCCGTTATCGGGCTTTGCCCACCTTATCCTGTAATTGTTTTTAATCTGCATAACCTTATCTCCCTGCCGGAAGACTGCGCCCCCTGAGGATTTTTCTTTTTTATAAGGAGCAGGCGGATTAAGCACCTTCTGGAGCTCTGCATTAATATTGTTAACCCCTGTTATTCCCTTTCTCATAGGCGTAATGATTTGTATATCCCGAAGGGGATGATATCCGCCAAACCCGGGAAGCCGTCGGACAACCAGATCAATCAGGGTTTCCAGTATATCCTCTGCTGCTGTGCGTTTATCAAAAAAGAAATCTTTATCCTTAACATTCAGCAAAGGGTATTCTCCATGATTAATGCGGTGGGCATTTACTATAATCATGCTTTCCTGAGCCTGCCGAAAAATTTCTGTCAATTTTATTACCGGTACTACGCCGCTTTGGATGATATCCCTGAGCACATTTCCCGGCCCTATTGAGGGCAGCTGGTCCACATCGCCTACCAATACCAGACGCGTATCCTGCACAACTGCTTTTAACAGATGATATGCCAGGGTAATGTCCACCATGGACATTTCATCAATAATTACAGCATCGGCCTTAATGGGATTTTCCTCATCCCGCTGAAAAGCACCTTCATCATCTTCGCCGTATCCAAACTCAAGAAGCCTGTGTATGGTTTTTGCTTCATGACCGGATGCTTCCGTCATCCGTTTGGCTGCCCGCCCGGTAGGAGCGGCCAGTTCAACTTCAAGACCTTCTTCTTCCAATAAATCAATAATACAGTTAATGGTGGTGGTTTTACCAGTTCCGGGCCCTCCGGTAATGACAACCACGCCATGCTTCATAGCTTGAAGTACGGCTTCCCGCTGCCGGTCCGCCAAGCGTATCTGATTCTTTTTTTCAAACTTACTGATTCTTTTCTCTACATTCTTAAATTCTTTAAGCAAACTGTTTCCGGCCAAATCTCTTAACAGTCTTGCAGTGCCCGCTTCTGCTTTATATAGGCCGTACAGATAGACCTGAATGTAATCTTCTGCATTTTCCATAATAATTTTCTGATTTAAAGCCAGATTGGTCAGCCCGTTCTCAAGTACTGTATAGTCCACATTAAGAAGTTTTCTTACCATTTCCAGCAGTTCTTCCCTGGGCATATAGGTGTGTCCGTCTGCAGATGCCTGGGAAAGTATATACCTGATACCTGCCATTGCCCGATAAGGAGAGTTTGGGTCAACTCCCAGGCTCCTGGCAATCTGGTCCGCTTTCTTAAATCCTATCCCCGTTATATCTTCCGCCAGCCTATAAGGGTTTTCCCTAATAATATTTATGGTATTGCCGCCATATGCCTTGTATATTTTAAGTGCATATGCCGTTGTGATTCCATAGGACTGAAGAAATATCATTACTTCCCGTATTTCCTTCTGCTCAGAAAAGGAGGAAGCTATCATCTCCGCTCGGGTCTGGCCAATCCCCTCCACCTCCGTCAGTCTCTGGGGATTGAACTGGATAATGTCTAAAACATCCAGACCAAAGCGGCTTATCAGCTTCCTGGCTGTAGAAGGACCCACACCCTTAATCAGACCGGATGAAAGATAGCTCTCCATTCCGGCAAGGGTTGAAGGGGCAACGGATTCATAGGTAACCATCTTTATCTGCTGACCATAATCAGGGTGAACGGTCCACTCGCCTTCCACCCGCACTCTTTCACCTTGATTGACAAAAGGGAAATTGCCAACGACGGTAACCATTTCATTGGTTCTCTCTTCCCTTATCCCCACTACTGAAAAACCGTTCTCCTCATTTCGGAAAACGATGTCTTCAATGATGCCGATAACCTCAGCCACTGACTCTCACTTCCTATACTCACCCATTCAGCCGCATATGAACAATATTATAATTATCGTATAGGATATTACTAAGAATTACAAGATTATTGTTAAAGATGGTTATAGGGTCCGGCCGACAGCCTGGGCAATAGGCCTTAATCCCTGCATTAATTCATCGAACACTTCAGGTTTCAGCGATTGAGGACCGTCGCTGGCTGCATTTTGCGGATCATGGTGGACCTCAATGATTAGTCCGTCTGCACCGGCAGCAACAAAGGCACGGGCTGCAGCACTGACATATCTCCAGTTGCCGGTTCCATGGCTGGGATCAGCTATGATGGGAAGGTGAGATAATTCTTTTACCACAGCTACAGCATTAATGTCCATGGTGTTGCGTGTTGCGGTTTCAAAGGTGCGGATGCCCCTTTCACACAAAACCACCTTGGAATCGCCTTCCGACATGATATATTCAGCTGCCATCAGCCATTCCTCAATGGTAGAGGATAAACCCCTCTTAAGCAATACCGGCTTCTTAGTTTTTCCGCATTCGCTGAGAAGACGATAATTCTGCATATTTCTTGCACCAATCTGCAAAATGTCTGAATACCGGCTTACCAGCTCCACATCCCGGGTATCTACCACTTCAGTTATGACAAGTAAATCCAGCTCCTTTTTTACCTGGTACAGCAGTTTTAAGCCTTCCTCCTGAAGACCCTGGAATGAGTAAGGGGATGTGCGAGGCTTAAAGGCTCCTCCCCGCAATATTTTTGCTCCGCTTGCCTTAACCGCTTCAGCTACTTTATAAATTTGTTCTTCTCCTTCAATGGCACAAGGGCCTGCTATAACGACCAGTTCCTTGCCCCCGAATTTGACACCGCCGCCCACATCTACAACTGACGGCTCTTTATGCAGTTCTCTTCCCACCAGCTTATAAGGCTTCATAATAGGAACAATAGCCTCCACACCCGGCATATGGGATATGCTGGAGGCATCTATGCTGCTTTTGTCGCCTATGGCCCCGATAACTGTCTTTACTTCTCCATAAATAGGATGGGTTTTAAAGCCTAAGCTGTATAACCTTTCTTCAACATCCTGAATTTCTTTTTTAGTTGCATTGGCCCTCATAACAATAATCATGCCGATACCCTCCTCGTCTATTATATTAAATAAGTCTTTTTGTTTTGTGCAAATTATATCCAAAATAAAAACTTCTCATCCTGTTATAGGACGAGAAGTATTTCCCGCGTTACCACCTAAATTGGCCTAAATTAATAAGCCCGCCTCATTAAGATACTTATCTTTTCCTATCATTCTTTAAACGATAGAAAGATGTCATATCTTCCTTCCTTTAACGGGGCAGGATGCCGTCACAGCCTACAAGGCCGGCCTCAGCCCTTCAGCCTGCTGCTCCCGGGAGAACTTCCAAACCTATGCCAGTACCGGACTCCCACCATCTCCGGCTCGCTTTGTCTGTCAACAGGAATGTACTTTTCCCGTTCTTCGCATTTGAACCTATAAATATTTAAAAAATTATAAAATAAATATCAGCTGAAAGTCAAGTAAGAATTTTCCAATTATTTGGAAAAGAAAATATCCGTTTCTTTGCCAATTTATATTTATTTTTGCTATAATGTAAAAGGATATACAGAAATTCAACAAGTGTATATTGTTTCAGGAGAAAGATCATGAGTTATTATAGTTTTTTAAAGCACCTTTTATTTATGTCAAAAGGCGGGAGTTATCGGATTAATGCCAACACTCTCTATCTTTTCATAATATTTATTTCAATAGCCTGTCTCCTTTTCACAATCTATAAATTACGGAAACTTAAAGATGAAAATTTTCAATTGACTTACCTTAATGAGCAAACATCCCTTCCCAACAAAAATGCGCTGCTTAAAGATTTGCAGGAATTGCTTTCTGAAACATCGCTGAGTCAATCAGCTTTATTGTTTATAGATGTTGATAATTTCAGAAATATAAATAATATGATTGGTCATGATTTGGGCGATCAATTACTGCTGCAGATTGGAGAACGTCTTGTAAAAATAACACAGCCAAAAGGCCGGGTATATCATATAGGCGAGGATGGATTCGTCATATTATTTCCAGATGCCTCAGAGGATGGCCTGGGGGAAATTATGGCGGCTTATGTTCTGGGAAGATTTAAGGAAAGCTTTGAAATCTCCCATCATGTCCTTCATCTTACTCTCAGTATTGGTGTTGTGGACAAACCGCCTGCAGATAAAAGTATAGATGAAATTCTGACTGCAGCGGAAATTGCCATGTATCAGGCAAAAAAGGACGGCAGAAACCAATATGTGGTTTTCGATTCTCCTCTGACCGGTGAGCTTAGGGAGAATATTAAGATACAAAAGTATTTGATAAATGCAATAGAAGATGATGAGTTTGAAATACATTATCAGCCGCAGCTGGATCTGATAAATGACAGGATAGACGGTTTCGAAGCATTGCTTCGCTGGAACAGCAAAAAGTCGGGCATGGTTCCGCCGGACCGCTTTATTAAAGCGGTGGAAGACAACCATATGATCATTCCATTAGGCAGCTGGGTGTTAAGAAGTGCCTGTGCCTTTATTAAAAACCTGGAAGCCAAAGGCTATCCCGATTTGAATATATCGATAAATATATCTATTATACAGCTTTTGCAGGATGATTTTGTTACAACGGTACAGGAGACACTGGATTTTCTAGAACTGAATCCTCAGCAGCTGGAACTGGAAATTACCGAATCCATGTTCATGGAGTCTTTTAAATTGTCACTGCCAAAATTAGAACAGCTGAGAGAAATGGGAGTCAGATTAGCCCTTGATGACTTTGGCACAGGTTATTCCTCGCTGAGTTATTTAGCTCAAATTCCTATTTCCACTCTGAAACTGGATAAGTCTTTTATTGACAAGATTGAAACAGAACAGGAAGGCCTGATAGAGGGCATTCTATATCTGTGTAACAGACTTAACCTAAGTACTGTAGCTGAAGGAGTGGAGCACAAAAGACAAATCGCTTATCTGAAGAAAATGGGCTGCCATAAGATGCAGGGGTATGTATTCAGCAAGCCTTTGCCTGAAAAAGATATTATCAACTTTCTCCAAACTCACACAAAGCCTTCTGATAAATAAGCAGCTGTCAAAAACAATCTCCATGTAAAATAATAATTGAAAGAGTTTTTCTTGGTAATTTCATAAAATTCATAAACCGGAGGAAGAAAAAATGTATTTTGAGTGGAAAGACAGTTATGAACTGGGGGTTGAGAAAATAGACAAACAGCATAGAAAGCTTTTCAGCATTGGTGACCGGCTTGCTGTGCTGATCCAGACAAAAGAGGTTATGGACAATTATGAAGAAGTCAGACAAATATTAAATGAACTTAAAGACTATACCCTTTATCACTTTTCTTCGGAAGAAAAGCTGATGAGGGAAATAAGCTATCACGATATCGTAAACCATGCCATAGAACATAATTTTCTGCGTAAAAAACTAAAGGAAATTGACACCATTGAAGAAGCCAATCATAAAGTAGTCGTGAAACTGGTATCCTTTCTGTCTGACTGGATTTCACATCATATACTTATTACCGATGTGAAGGTCGGAAATTACATAAGGACAAGGAAATAACAAAATCCAGCCTTGCTTTAACGCTTTAGTTCTCTCTTATCGGATTTATTCTGAATCTGAGATCAGGTGACAGGCTGTTTTTGCCCTCACCGCTTGGGCCGCCCCCGGAGCCGCCGTTGCCGCCGCCAGTATCCTCTCCTCCCAGCGGAGCATAAATGATCGTTGGATTATTGCCCGATGTAACTACACCCTTATTAGTTGCTAAAGCACCTATTATAAATGCAGAACTGCAATTAGATAAGTCAACATCCATATTAGCATATACCGTCCCAAACCAATGCCTTGGGGTAGCACTATTATTTAGATAAAATTCCCCATGGGTTTCCCAATATACCATACCTGCTAATCTTATTGCAGTTTCCGGATCATCCTGATACAAAACATCTATTCTTTTCCAATCTTTTGCGTTTTCTGTTACGTATACCGGACCTGTATACATAATATCACCTTTTGAATAGATATTAATAGGTCCATTGCTTAAGTCCAGCCTTATCGATTGTCCCCATCTGGCACCATCTATTTTATTAAAAACATAATCACCAGACTTAAAAACAACAGTACTGCCGCCATTTACAAACAAATCACCATAAACCCCCGGTTCAATAGTGAAATTAGTGCTTCCTTGAGGAACAGTAATATTTTTACTTGTGTCCGGTGAAAAAACCGATAATTCCGGCGGTAAAACTTTTTCTACAATTGGAAATGTGGGCTTTTGCGGGTTTTTAGGCTTGTTTTCCGGCTGAATTATCACATTGACATTACCAGGATTATGTTGATTTGTAGAGCCGCCTGCCCATGAGTTGCCATTAATTTGAGTATTGTTCCCCTTATAAATATTTCCACCGGCAAATACATTCCCCTGAATAACAGAATTGTTATTTTTATTAGAATTCTGCATTGTTAAATCGCCATTTAAATATACATTCTGGCCTGCTTTTGTACCGCTTTCCATTAATACATCGCCTGCCGCATGTAAGTTCCCTGATATCATCGCATTGGATGATTTCAATGTAACGTTCCCCATTGAGAATAAATCTTTAGATACACTTCCATTTGCGCTTACAGTTACATTTCCAGATGAATGTACGTTTCCTGATACGCTGGCTCCTTGTAACACTGAAACATTTCCAAGTGCAAATACATCTTCAAGCACTTTACCGTTAGATGAACCTAAAGTTACATTTCCATTCGCATGAACGCTTCCTTCTACTATACCGGAGCCTCCTCCTGCTGCTACATTAACATCGCCGTTAAGTGCGTATACATTTCCTGTTACTCTTGGGATATTGCCGCTGCCTTGAATACTGACAGATGTTTCCGATATCACATTTCCATCTATTTGCGTTCCTGCAGATTTTAAATTTACATTACTGCTATATACATCCCCGCTTATATTGCTTGTGTTAGGCAAACTTAAGCTTTGAGAACTGTACACCGCATAATCAAAAGCCGAAGGTTTCGAACCTTTCACTATATCAATTCTGTGTGCTATATCAACGGTAGTGTTAACTGTTCGCTTTCTGTCGCCGATCCTGCCGATTGAAGTGATCACATAAGTGTTGACTTCTTCCGTATAATCATCTTCTGTTCTCTCGATTCTTTTAGTATCATCAACAGTTACCGTTACCTCAGCCACAGGCTGCTCACCAAAGGATTCTTCAAATTGGTCCAGGGTGACTGTGTTTATTTCATTATTTATATAATTATTTAAACTTTGGAAAAAGGCATCATGGCTCAATACTTGCTCTGAAAGCTCGTCAACCTTGCCTCTTATTTTATCGACAGCGATATTAGCCCCTGATTCGGCAATATAGTAAACCGCCTGAAAATCGCGATCCACAACTGTAAGCCTGAAATTAGAAGCAGCAACAGAAATTAAGCTTATTCCAAGAATGGTAATTATTATCGAAATCATTAATACTGTTACCAAAGCTGAACCTTTTTGGTTTTTGAAACGATCGAAATTAAAACATCTAATCATTTTCACTTACTCCCTTACAGATATATAGGAGGACAGAGTCACTTCTTTCCCGCTGTTTGCCATAGTGGTAATTTCTATTTTTATTCCGGGGTCTGATTCAATTAATTCCGTTTTAAATGACCTGATTCCGGCAACGAATTCACTGCCGTCTTTCAATAAAGTATGTGTGCTGTTTTGAAAACTATATAAAGTATCACCTATCTTAATTGTACTATCATCAATTATGTCTATCTGATCAGCCCTTCTTATCTCTCTGGTAAGCTGCCGTATTACCTGCCTTGCCCTTGCTTGATTGTCTGCATTATCAAGCTGTCTGCCGTAACTTTTTATACCTGCAAAAAACAAGTTATAACCAATGGTAAGAACTATCCCGAGTATTGCCAAAGCAATAACTAATTCTACAAGGGTTATCCCTTTTTTGTTATTATACTGTTTCATAGCTGCACCTTCTTAAATATACTACGACTGATTTAATAAATAGGTTTCCATCTGTGCTTTAAGTTCACGTTTGGTGTTATCCGAATATACCTTTATTATTATTCTGATTAAACCGCCGTCCGTTTCCACTTTCTCGTCAATCCAATAGCCCCCGCCGAAGGGGTCAGTATACTCACCGCCTGCAGGGATTGTGCCGTCTGTCTTATGCTCCGCATACCTTGTCTCTATTATGCTCTGAGCAATATATGTAGCATCCAGAATATCTTCGGACCTTTTGTTGGTTAATGCGGAAAATACAAACATGTTTAAGAGGGGTATAATAATTAATCCCAAAATAGCCAGCGATACTATAACCTCAACTAAAGTTAAACCTTTTGATTTGCCCCTTGTCTTCAATAATGATATGTTCATTTTCATTCCTACTTTCAAATTGCAAAGCGATTAATCTTAATTTTAATATGCATTTTAAATTCTGACTATAAGCTTAAGCTGTTAATTATATTCATCAGTTGTCTGGGGAAGCGAAAAAAACCTTCATCCATTGTCATTCAGGAGTAGGTAACAAGGGCAGTCTGTAAGCTTATAGTATACGAGTGCTCAAGTACAGTCAACTGTTTTATTGCATTATATTTAGGTTTTCAGGCAGATTTATCAGGCTGTTTATTTATGCTTTGGTGAAACAAAAATAATAAAAATCAGTCAATACTATTATAACAAATTATATCAGACGCATGCATGGTTTATGCCCTCAATTATTATGTAAAGGATGATTGCGCTATGATTGAAATGAAAAATAATACTTTAAGAAAAAAACTTATAAGACTTGCAGCTCTCCTTATGCTTTTGGCACTTACAATAAATACCGCCGGCTGTTCCGGTTTTCCTCCCAAGGTATCGGCAGAGAATCTTATGGAGCAGATTAAGCCCAATCCTGTTGACGGAAAAACGACGGACAGCCAATTTATTAACAGTACAGCTGATTTTATCGTCGAATTGTTTAAGAAATCCGTTGATGACAAGAAAAATTCTCTCGTATCCCCATTATCGGTTATGTATGCTCTGGCTATGACTGCAAACGGAGCAGAAGGCGAAACCCTGGCTCAAATGGAAAAGGTTTTGGGCAAGGAAATTCCTCTTGATGAGCTTAATGAGTATCTTCATTATTATGCAGAGAACCTGCCCCATGTTGAAAAATCAAAATTTAAAATGGCCAACTCCATATGGTTCAGAGATGATGAAAATAAGTTAAAAGTGGAAAAGGATTTTCTGCAGAAAAATGCCGATTATTACAATGCTGAAATATACAAGTCGCCGTTTACCGATGAAACTATTCTGGATATTAACAAGTGGGTTAAGAAAAACACAGACGGCATGATAGAAAAAATAATCGATGAGATAGACGAAGATACTGTTATGTATCTCATCAATGCCATGGTTTTTGATGCAGAATGGAAAGAGGTATATAGTAAAGGCGATATTTATCAAGGTCAATTTACAAGCTGGGATGGAACAAAACAAACAGCTGACTTTATGAGATCTGAAGAAAGCTATTACCTGGATGACGGCAGAGCAACCGGATTCATAAAGCCTTACTTCGACGATAAGTACAGCTTTGTTGCCCTCCTGCCCAATGAAGGAATAAAAATCGAGGATTATATTGCAGATCTTACAGGCGAAGGATTGCTTAACACAGTCAGCAGCGCTGAACCGGCAACTGTCTCTGCTTCTCTTCCCAAATTCAGTTATGAGTATGAAATTACGCTGAATGATGTATTAAAAAGCATGGGAATGACCGACGGTTTTAACCCTGTAACAGCTGACTTCAAAAGATTGGGAAGTTCACCCATAGGCAATATCTATATAGGCGAGGTGCTTCACAAAACCTTTATATCACTGGATGAACTGGGCACAAAAGCCGGAGCAGTAACCAAGGTGGAGATGAAGGTTGAAAGCGCAATACTGGATATAAAGATTGTTACCCTGGATCGGCCCTTTGTTTACGCCATAATTGACAATGCGACCATGCTGCCTGTTTTTATCGGAACGGTAATGAGCCTGACCCAGTGAATCTGTTAATCTCTCAATACCTCATTAAGCACGCTCCTGCAATAATCACATTCATGACAGTTTTTGCTGCAGGAGCTTGTTTTTTCAAACCAGTCTTGCGGAAATCTTGTGTTGTCTATGTATTTGGGATATATTACCCCTGCGAATCCGGGTTCAAATAAGGTCAGCAGATTGCCGTAAAACTTTCCGGAGCAATAAGCATCAATAACCCGTTCCATTGAGTCGTGCATCCGTGTCGCAAGCTTTACAACATGGAACCAGGGCTCATATTTGTGCAGATCTTCAGGACGGATCCAGGAATTCTGCAAAAGGCTTACCCAATTGTTCTCATCATTCAGATAATTCCAGCACATATGAGGCTGAAAAGCTTTAATATTCTGTTTCTCATCGATCTGCTCCTCATGGGCAACCATATTGTCATGAAAGGTCTGCCCGGAGCAAAAATTCAGACAGCCGCTGTTTACCAGCATATAAAGCCTTTTTCCATTTGCAGCGGCCCATTTGTCCAGTTCCTCTATCCTTTTAAGGTCGCGGTTATACTCACGCTGAATGTAGTATTCATCAAATAAGTGTGCTGTGTACTGCATTCCCTTGACAGTCCCGATCCTCATGTTTACCGATGCCCGCACCCGGACAGGCCTGCCTTCCCTGCTTTTTACAATATGGGCAACTGCCGGTGAGGCGGTGGTTACAATATCAACCCCGCCAACCAGGTCATCCAGATAATCAAGCACCGAATTAACCGAATTTTCCAGATGCTGTGAAATTGCATTTTCACCATAGCAGTTGGAGTTGAATAATAAATCCAAAAGTATTCCCCTTTTTTTTAGTTCACGCAAATCATGCTCCAGAATATGCTGGGCATGCCAGTTGGTGTAACCCCTGCGCCTTGTCATAACAGCCCGTCCGCTGGCTGAGTCCATCCAGGGAAAGTACACTTCTGCAATTCTGCTTATATACGGGTCAATTGTGTCTATAAAGGAAAAATCCTCACCGCTGAGTTGATAGCCTACAGCAAATTTCATCTTACTCCCCTTCTCCTGCTCTATTCAATAACCTTGCATGTATATTTAACGAGCACGGGGGTCATTCGGGTCATAGTCGGACCAGTCTACAAGCCAGGGTTTTTCCGTACGGAAAGGCCGCTTGAATGTATTCTTTATGGCTTTGCGTTTTTCCAGCTCTATCATGCATGCCCTTATGCAGCCCCGTCCGCCGCATACAGCTTCGCCATGGGTGAATACATTCCTGGGCTTTTTATAAAAGGGAGTGTATGGCGACGGCCTGAAATCATCCCTTCCCTCGATGTAATAGCCGACTTCTCCTTCCTTTACGGGTTCAGCACCTCTGAAAGCCCAAAGGCATTTCTGGGGATCGAATTCCCCCCATTCCACCTGACGGCCGGCCAGGGTCACCTTTACGGTTTTATGGGGATTTATAGCCTGACCGGGACAATTACGGACACAGCTCATGCAGCGGTTGCAAAGCGGAGGACCGTCATAAATGGGATCGGGCTCAAGCTCCATTTCGGTCATGACCATGGCGAAACGTTGTCTGGGACCGAATTCAGGAGTAAGGAATATTTTTGAATATCCGATTTCACCAAGCCCTGCAAGATAGGCTGCAATACGTACATGAATAAGTACATCAGGTGCAGGTTTGTCAGGAGCTACAGGTTTGCTGTTAAGCATATTATTCATGATAGGCGGCTGAGGCTTGCTTTCATCGGGCTTTACCCAGCTGTCCACAATATTTCCGAATACACTTTCATACCCAAAAGGCATCGCCTCATAGCCTTCATCTTCAAAAATACGGCTGAAGCGTATAACAAAGTTGGGCATAAAGACTGTATTAATAGCCCCGTAGGCCATAGAAGAATAGTTGCTGAA
>ERZ773359.1450-NODE-1450-length-32784-cov-8.592074_pt1 | contig 32784 bp, 33 predicted proteins | sample MGYA00374955_ERZ773359 | MGnify/ENA primary metagenome ERZ773359 (study PRJEB29098, sample SAMN04486028) | biogas fermenter metagenome | study: EMG produced TPA metagenomics assembly of the Biogas fermentation microbial communities from Germany - Plant 4 DNA1...
CGGATTGGAAGCGATAGGCTTTTCAAATGGAATAAGCCTTAGTTTTCTCCAAATCAATGTCGGAAGTAGCGATCAATAGCCATTATCATTCATTCCCAAACAGGATATCGGCGCCTATGGCCTTCTCCACGCTCTTTTTTATCTCCTGAATCCCCAGACCCAGGCTTCCCTGGTTACCGGGGATCAGTATAATGGCGGGATAGGGGGCGCTCCTGTACCTTTCCAGGGTCTCCTCCATATCCTTGGCCACGGATTCGGTTATAAAGATCACTGCAAAATTATCCCTGGCCATCTGATTTACAAGCCTGGATGCCTGTTGGGAGTCGGTTACGGGAAAGACGGACAGGCCCAGGGCCTTGAAGCCCAAAATGGAATCCTTATCCCCTATTACACCTATCTTATACATACACGTCACGCAACCTTTCCCGTATGGTATCGGTAGGCATGTTATTGATCTTTCCCACCATAATTATTCGGATTATCCTTATCTCATTTTCCTTGGCCAACAGGTAGCCAATAATGGGCTCTATCCCACCGGGGTTCCACCTGGCAGCCCTGACAAAGCCCAGCAAAAAATCGTCCATAAGCCGCTCATACGTGGACAATGAGCCTGTATTTATATATTCCTCTACGCCCTTTACTACCACCTGGCCATACTTTGAATCCCTTAGCCTAAGTACAAAATCCTCAATAGGCTCCTCCATGACATCTAAAAAGAAGTCCTCGCCCATGTCATGGCTGGGAAGAAGTAAACCCTTTAAGAATTCAAAGGTTTCGTCAAGTTTTCTGACCCGCAGAAAGGATCTTATATTGATAAGGTCCGCCTGCATCCTGAAGTAATCCAGGGCAAAGCTGCACTTCTTTTCCTCACAAACGTCAAATATGTGCTGGTACATGGCCTTGTCCAGGATTGTTCCTATTCTCCGAGGATCCATCCTGGTATCCATAGCCTCTTCTATCTCCTCCACAGCCTTGGCCATATAGGAGGGCAGTCCCTGGTATTTCCTTTCTTCTATGGCCTCTTTCAGAGTATCCAAGGGGATGGTTCCCCCGGCCCCTATAAGTGGTTCCTCATTATTCCTTCCCAGGTACCTGCTCTTTAACAATACCTTCAGGTTGTGAAAATCATATTTTAAGAAAAACAATCTGGTTATGTCGGGATTGGGCGAAATGGTTTCAAAGAAATCGTAGATCCTTTGAACCTCATGGGACAGTAGCCTTTCATAGTCATGAGGACCGTCCAGCTCGGAGATGGAGGCGCCGTATTCAGTCTCTGCCAGAACCTTTAAGGCTTCCTCTGCCGACGAGGCTTCCACCATCCTGTCCACCCTGTCCCGGCCTATAAGCTTGTTCTCAAGAGCAAAGATACGGGCGGATGCATATGGGTAACTCGGTAGCTGCATACTATCACCCTTCCTCCTTGAAGAGAATCCTTGCCAGCTGAGATTCCACTTCGTCTCGGCTCATTCGAATGAGGGTCCCAAAGGTATTGTTAATTTCCATTCCTCCGGTCCTCAGGATAAATCCTCCATGGAATTCTTCCCTCCTGGGGGACAGCTTAAGATCTCCCTTCCTGCCCCTGGCCTTTAACAGTGCATTTACTTCATCTACTATGCTTTGATCCAGCCTTCCCTCATCGGCCACGGAAAAGTATACTTCTTCATGGCCCTGGGCGGCTTCCAGCAGCATTTGGGTTACTATTTGCCGGTATTCCTCCCGGGGCATTTTCATAATGGCTTCCTGGGCCTTTTCCATGACATGGTCAATGAGCTCCTGTTTGGCGGCCAAAACCTCTTTTCTCATCTCCAGGCCTGCCATGGCCAACATTCTCCGCTTACGTTCCCTGGCCCTCTCGATTGTTTCCTGGTAATATCTTTCATTTTCCTTTTCTACCTGTCCTGTCCTGTCTTCCTTTAAAGAGCGAGCCCTCTCCTGTGCTTCTTCAATAATGCGGGCAGCTTCAGCCCGGGCATCATTTAAAATCCTTTCGCTAATCCTGTCGATTCCGTTCATGGCTCACACTCCTTAGCTTAATTAAGTTAATCCGGTACGATTAGAGCTGGATCCCGTTTATCATCAAGATAGAAGCTAAGAGAGCAAGAACAGCGTAGGTTTCAACCATAACCGTCATGGTAAGACCCTTACCGGAAGTCTCACCCCTTTTAGCTACCATTGCGATGGCGGCCAGGGCTGTCCTCCCTTGGTAGATAGCGGACAGAAGTCCCATTATTGCAATGGGCATGCAAGCTGCAAAGAGCTGCCATCCCTGTGCAGTGGTGATAGGCACAGGTGTACCCAACAGGCCGATTTTACCCATAAGGATAAAGGCAATCAGCATTCCATAGATTCCCTGGGTTCCCGGCAGTGCCTGCAGCAATAACACGGAACCGAACTTATCGGGATCCTCGGCTACAACTCCCGCTGCAGCTTGTCCTGCCATAGCCACACCCAGGACCGAGCCTATGCCTGCCAGGATTACCGCCAATGCGCCCCCGCTTATTGCTAAGATTAAACCTAATTCCATAAGAAATACCTCCTAGAAGTTGATGATTCTTATATTATTTAACCTCAATAATATCCTATTTTTTAATATCCCTGTACTTTGTCCTCATGCCCAGGGGTTTAAACAGCCTGCCACCACCCTGGTAGAACTTTCCATAGAACTCAATATATTGAAGGCGGCTGGTATGGACGAAGGCGCCCAATACGTTTATGGCTATATTAAAGACATGACCGCCTATCAGCACAGCCGCAGCCAATATCCAGCCATACCATGTTTTACCCGCCATAATGCCCAGCTGGTTTATAACCGTCCCGATAACTCCGGTGGTCAGAGCCAGGGCGAACAGCCTGGAATAGGAGAGGACATCGCTTAAAAATCCGGTTACATCGTATAGGCTAAGCAGTCCGGAAAAGAACTTGGCAAAAATATTGTCCTTATCCCTTCCCTGAGTCAACACGAGACCAACGGCTCCTACTATGGTCATGATCTTACCCACCTGGGAAAATGTCGGATCAAGACCGGCCATTCCGCCTGCCAGCCATAGTATCAGGCCGATATAGAATACGTACCAAAGACCCTGGTCAAATATGGCGTCTAAGATGCGCCCCTTGCGAATGTTAACATAGGCGTTAACCCCTATTCCTGCAAAGATATGGAGTACACCCATGGCGAAACAAAACACCAGCATCTTTATTGGTTCAGCCGAGGGATTAAACCAGAGGGGGGGTATGCCCAGGAGTTCTCCGGCGTTTCCAAACCACCCGCCAAAGATGGCACCCCATATAAAGGTAAAGATGCTTCCGATAAAAATAACGGAGACCAACTTTTTGGTGTTGTCCTTGGGTTTCATCTTTCTTAAAAACCAATAGGTCCCCAGGGCCATAATCAGGCCATATCCGGCATCCCCCATCATGATACCGAAAAATACGGCAAAAAACGGGGCCATTGCGGCATTGGGATCCAGTTCCCTGGGATTTGGTGTACTATAAAGGTTCGTTACCATCTCAAAGGGCGAGACAAGGGGTGGATTGTCCAATGCTACGGGGAAATCCTCGTCTGGATCCGGATCCTGGAGCTTAATATAGATGTCTTTAAACTCCTTTCCAAGGGTTGTCACAAACTCATCCGACTGCTCTGCCGGCACCCATCCCTTTAATACAAAGGTACTGTGGGTCTTCTCCAAATTCTGTATAGCCCTGTACCTGTCCAGTTCTATAAGAAGGGCATCGTATAGGAGCTCCAACTGGGGCCTTAGATCGGTAAACTCGATTATTTCTCCAACGATATCGTCCCTGGACCTTGAAATTTCCCTAAGTTCTTCCCTGGAACCGGCTACTATTCTTTGGGCAGTCCCGCTAAATCCCCCGAAGCTTGTTCTGTTAAAGGCAAACTCATTGAGTATGGATTGTACATCCCCTTCCAGGGACTTGTGATAAACAATAAAAAAACAGGTATCCTCCCTGGTTTCACCCAGTTCCTGCACAAATATAGGCTCCTCAGCCAAGGCATCTATAGCGTCCAAAAATCTATGTACAGCACCCCTGTCCACGGTGCCTGCAATAACCCTGGTTGTCAGGGTATCCTCTATCCTGTCCAAGGGGATGTCCAAAGACATCCAGGGCTCCATTTGGCCAATGGTACTGTATAGCCTGTTTTCCCTGAGGGCCAATTCACTGAGTTCTTCTTCCAGGCTCCTGCATTGATCGGCAATTTTCAGGATCTCATCCCGGGAATCCAGAGTTTCCAGGAGTTCACGGGCTTCGACCTGGGGCTTTACATCGAAGATTCCCCTCTTAAGGGGCTTATACCTATTGAAAAGTTCCAAGGTAAATTCCAGTTTGGACAGCTGGGCTTCCGCCTCCGCCATAGCCCTTAGATCCTCTTCCCAGACCATATCCAGGGTTTCTTCCCCGTCCTGTCCCTCACCCTGCTCTTCGATGCCCATAATTTCAAGATTTCCCATGGATTGGATAGCTTTTAAGATGTCCTCTTTCTCATCCTGCATCCCGACCAGGATAACCTTCTTCATCTCAATTACGGCCATAGTCTTTCACGATCCTCCCCACTACAAAAGAAACCGCCTCATCCAGATTGGCCTCAGCTTCTGTCCTCAGTTTGGAAATCAGGGCCTTATTGTCTTCTCTTAGAGCTTCTATTTCCTCTTTTGCCTGGATCTCCGTCTCAGCCATCAGCTTGTTTCCCTGCTCAATGGTTTCCCTGCGGAGATTACGGGCCAGCTCTTCCGCCTCGTCCTGAGCTCTGCTTAAAATCTTTCTGGCTTCCTCTTGAGCTTCCTTCCTGATCTCCTCGGCCCGGGCTTCCGCCGCCCTTATTCTATTCAAAACCTCCATAGAAGACATTCTACCAGCTCCTAAGTATATATCATTTGGTACCGAAAAGTCTGTCACCGGCGTCTCCCAAACCCGGTACTATGTATCCATGATCATTTAAACATTTATCCACAGCTGCCACAAAGATGTTAACATCGGGATGGTCCTTCCTTATCCTTTCAATACCCTCCGGTGCTGCAACCAAACAGACCAGTTTTATATTTCCTACTCCCCTTTTCTTTAGGAAGGTTATAGCCGCAGAAGCCGATCCTCCAGTAGCCAGCATGGGATCTACAACGATTAAATCCCTCTCCCCTATGTCCACAGGGAGCTTGCAATAGTATTCTATGGGTTCCAAGGTCTCCGGATCACGATATAGGCCTATATGCCCTACCTTGGCAGCCGGAATCAGCCTCAGCATCCCGTCTACCATCCCCAATCCTGCCCTTAGGATAGGCACGATGGCCACTTTCTTTCCGGATATTATCTTTGCTGTGGTGGGCCCTATGGGCGTCTCTATTTCTACCTCCTCCAAGGGTAGATCATGGGTGACTTCATAACCCATCAGGAGGGCCAACTCCTCCACCAACTCGCGGAATTCCTTTGAACCCGTGTCTTTATTTCGAATTAAGCTCAGTTTGTGCTGAATCAGAGGATGATCAATGATTTTCACATTTGACATCTTCTATTCCTCCTTCTCCTATGTAGATATGCAAAAATCGACAAGTAATGATTCCCTAAAATATTATTTCTTATTATATACTTTTAAATTGTCCCATGCAACTTTATTTGCACTGTATATATTCTCCTTATAATCTTTCCAAAAGCCTTTGAAGGGCCTCTTTTATCTCCATGGCACTTCTGCGGTAAACCTCAACCGAACCTCCAAAGGGATCGTCAATATCCAAATCCCCGGCCTTGGCAGCGTCCTCATCGGTATATTCCTTTAGGGTAAAGGTCTTTTCCCTGGCTCCCGGATCCATAACCCTGATAAAGTCCCTATGGCCTTCGGTCATGGTAAGGATCAGGTCCGCCCGGTCAATCATATCCTTGGTCAACTGCCGGGCCCTATGTTGGGATAGGTCGATGCCCAGCTCCTCCATGGCCTTTATGGCATTGAGACTGGCCCTGTCCCCCTCCCTGGCAGATATCCCAGCGGAAGCAGCATCAAGGTCTGCCAATTTTCCCATGCCGGAACTCTTTACGAGGCGCCGAAACAGGGCTTCTGCCATGCTGCTTCTGCAGGTATTGCCGGTGCATACAAATAGCAAGTTTTTCATTGTATTTTTTCAACTCCTTGTGCATAAATTTTTCACCACTGCCATACTCCCGGGCGGATCTCCTTCCCTACTGGGTGGTATCTACCACTTGAAATCCAGCCGCCCTAATCATCCGGTTCATAATGGCAAGGCCTTCTTCCTTCTCTTCCACCCATTCAGCTAATATTATGTCCACACCCGCCTTGTCGAATTCTCTCAAGGAAGTATAGAGTCCCGTGGCTATGGTAGCGGGCTCCTCTCGGCTGCCCATGCTGACAATCCTGCCTTGGCCATAATGGTGTATGGTCTCATCCGTAGCTAATATGCCCACTTTAAGACCACGGCCAAGGTATTTATCCAGAGCCTCATTTATCTTGTCCGCCATCCTCTTTAAGCTGGAACCCTTAAATATGATGACCTGGGCCCTGGGGGCGTAGTGCTTATACTTCATACCCGGCGACCTGGGGCTGTGTCGGGGATCGGCCGGTTTTAGAATGGATTCATCCAAGTCAACATGGCCTAACACCTCTTTAAGCATCCCGGGGGTAATACCTCCGGGTCTTAAGATGACAGGATTTTCGCCGCTCATATCCAGAACCGTGGATTCCAGCCCCACCTGGCAGGGATAGATCCCATCCAATATCATGGGAATGGCACCGGATAGGTCTTCCAATACATGTTGAGCCATGGTGGGACTAAGCCTTCCGGAAGTATTGGCACTGGGGGCAGCAAGAGGGACCCCCGACCTTTCTATGAGGGCCAGGGCTATGGGATGGTTTGGCATGCGAAGGGCTACGGTGGTAAGGCCCGCCGTAGTCTCATGGGGTACTACTCCCGATTTCTTCAATATGATGGTAAGGGGGCCGGGCCAAAAGGCCTCAATCAGGGCATGAGTTTCAGGCGGCACCTCCAAAACCAGGGGTTCTATATCCTCCGCCTTTGATACATGCACTATCAAAGGATTGTCGTTGGGCCTTCCCTTGGCCTTGAAAATCCTATCCACTGCTTGTCCATCCAAGGCGTTGGCTCCCAGACCATATACCGTCTCAGTAGGAAAGGCGACCACTTGACCTTGCCTTATTAAGGCAGCCGCCTCGTCTATTGCCCAAAAATCCTTCTCTATATCCTTTATTCTATATACTTTAGTTTCCAATTCAATCTTTCTCCTTAGACAAACATGGGGATGAACGCAAGAAACACAGCGGGACCGTCCCCCTGTGTTCTTAAACGACTGAAATTATCAGAATGCCTGCGATAATCCCGGCAATCAGCCCTATAGTTGAGCCTCTTCCTCCATGTAGCTCCCTTGATTCCGGGATCAAATCATTGCAAGTTATATACAGCATGGCTCCCCCGGCAAAGCCTAAACAGATACATATGAGCAGGGGGGAGATTTCGCCCAGCAGATAGCCTATCATTGCACCTATTCCCGTTGGAATCCCCGCGGCCAGGGCCGCAAGAAAGGCTTTGAAGGGGCCGGCTCCTCCTATTATCATAGGGGTAACCATGGCCACGCCCTCAGGTATATCGTGAAGGGCTATGATAAGGGCCAATTCCCAACCATAGGACAACCTGGCAGTAAAACCCGAACCTATGGCCAGGCCCTCCGGTAGATTGTGCAGGGCTATACCAATTCCCACCAATATGCCTGTCTGTATATATTTGTTGGACGAATACCCGCTTTTTATTCTGCTCAGACGGGTATTGATAAATTCCTCGCAGAGTATGATAGCCACCACACCCAAGGCCGTCCCTAAGAGGCCGTAAAAAAGGCCTCCTATTTCAAAGGCCTCCGGTAACAGGTCAAAGCACACCACCGCTATCATGAGACCCGATGACAGGCTGAGCAGCATACTTAAGAACCTTTTTCCCGGTCTTTCCAGGATGAAGGCCATTGCTCCACCCAATCCCGTTCCAATAATCCCTGCGCTGGCACCAATGATAGTGCTAAATAGAAAGTTTGACAATATTAATTCCCCCATGAGTATTTTGATTTACTGTAACGACTGATACATATAATAAATCTTCCATAAATTCATATCCTTAGACAGGATCAGCCTTGTGCTTATTCGGAATCCGTCTCCACAAATCCATCCTCCCCAGTAGCTTTACTGATATGTCAAAATGCTTACATATAGCCAACTGAATTAGTGTGTGTAACGGTAATAGGCTATTGATAAGCGGATGACTTCATTGATTTGGTTAAGAAAACTTGGCTTATGGAATACAGAAAAGCCGTAGCTTAAGGCAGGACGCCTTAAGAGCTTCCTTCCGGCAGGACGCCGGATTGGAAGCGATAGGCTTTTCAAATGGAATAAGCCTTAGTTTTCTCCAAATCAATGTCGGAAGTAGCGATCAATAGCCATTACTTATATTAAGGAGTAGGTTACAGAACCAGCACAAGGGCATAATCGTATAATATCTATTAGATTGTATTCAGCGGAAGGGGTATCTATGATTTAACGGGAATTTGAGATTCCCTCTTCATTTTTCAGGCTCTCTGCCTGGTCCGTGGTTATGAGAGCGTCGATCATCTCGTCAAGGTCCCCGTCTAAAAAGCTGTCCAGTTTGTATAAGGTAAGCCCGATCCTGTGATCCGTTATCCTACCCTGGGGAAAGTTGTAGGTGCGGATCCGTTCACTCCTGTCACCGGTTCCCACCTGGCTCTTTCTGGTCTCTGCATATTTGGCCATCTCCTCCTGCTGGGCCATGTCCAAAAGCCTGGCGCTGAGGATCTTCATAGCCTTTTCCCTGTTCTTATGCTGAGACTTCTCGTCCTGACAGGATACCACCAAGCCGGTGGGCAAGTGGGTTATCCTGACGGCGGAGTCAGTAGTATTTACGCTCTGTCCCCCATGGCCGGAAGATCTGAATACATCAATCCTCAGATCATTGGGATTTATTTCTATGTCCACTTCCTCAGCCTCTGGCAGAACCGCTACCGTAGCTGTGGAGGTATGGATCCTGCCGCCGGATTCCGTGGTGGGAATCCTTTGAACCCGGTGTACCCCGCTCTCATACTTTAAGCGGCTATAGGCTCCCTGGCCTTCTATGATAAAGAACAATTCCTTAACGCCACCTATATCCGTAAAGTTGGCGCTTAATACTTCACTCTTCCAGCCTTTGCGCTCCGCATAGCGGGTGTACATCCTGTATAGATCCGCAGCAAACAGAGCTGCCTCATCGCCGCCGGCACCCCCTCGTATCTCAACTACGACATTTTTCTTGTCTCTGGGGTCGGTAGGTATAAGGAGTATCTTTAGTTTACGCTCCAGCTCCTCCCTCTTTGGAAACAGCTCCTCCAGCTCCAGTTCCAGCAGTTCCCGGAACTCGGGATCCGGTTTGTCCCGGAGCATCTCTTCCGCTTCCTCTATAGCCTCCGATACCCGGCGATACTCCCTGTAAACTGTAACTATTTCCTCTATCTCGGCATGTTCAATGACTAGCTTTTTCCATTCGTCTTGATTGCTGATAATATCAGGATCGGATATAGCTCGGTTTAACTCTTCGTATCTTTCCTCAATAAAATCAAGTTTATCTATCATAGTGATGCTCCTTTAAAATAAGCTTGTAAGAAGTCTCCCGCCAGTGAGAATGTGGACAGGAGATAAATTATTTATGGTCAAGAATGGCTGCCACTACCCGCATATATCCGCTTAAATCCCTAACAAAATATATATCCCTGTAACAGCCCGCAGCCCTTAGAATATGGGCCACAGAGTTGGCCTGATTATACCCTACCTCCACGGCCCACAGGCCTTCCCTCTTTAAAATCCTGGGGCCCAGCCTGGCCAAAGCCCTATAAAAGTCCAGCCCATCCTCCCCACCGTCCAGGGCCCTTCTGGGCTCGTAGTCCCTAACCTGGGACTCCAAGCCCTCTATATCCGATGTGGGTATATAGGGGGGATTGGATACCATAACATCGAATTTGGATTCCTGCCATTCTTCCTCCCATTCTTCAAACAGAGTAAAAATATCAGCCCGGATAAGGTCTATCCTGTCCTCTAACCCATGGGCAAGGGCATTTTTCTGAGTCACCCGAAGGGCACAACTGTCTATATCCACAGCCGTCACCAGTGAGTCCTCTATATACTTTGCCAGGCTTATGGCTATGGCCCCGCTTCCGGTACCTAGATCTATTATCCTTGGGGTCCTGATTCCCCTGTTCTTAATGTGCTCAATGATATGCTCTACCAATACCTCCGTATCCGGCCGGGGGATTAAAACTCCTTCCTCCACATAAAAATCCAGGCCCATAAACTCCCTGTGGCCTATTATGTAATGGATGGGGACACCACTGACCCTTTTATCCACCAAGCTAAAGTAGGACAAAGTATCCTCCGGGGTCAAGACCCTGTCCCTATCCATATACAGGCGTTCCCTGGGACAATTCAGCAGATGTCCCATTAACATTCCGGCTTCCAGTTGGGGAGATGCTATACCTGCCTTATTCAGCTGCTCCTGAGCTTCCCTCATAGCCTTGATTACATTCAAATCCAACACCTTCCTCCTGTCCCTTGGAGGTACCTATGGCCGCCAGAAACGAGCAAATGGCTACTTCCAGCTGCTCATCGTCCGGCTCCTTGGTGGTCAGCTTTTGAAGCATCAGCCCCGGATACATGACTATATTTACCAGGCCGGAATTGCTGGCTCCCGCCCATTTGATGATCTCGTAGGAAACCCCTGCTACAAAGGGGAGCAGTAGCACCTTTATTGCAACCCTCAATATTATATTATCCCACTCCAGAAAGGAAAAGGCAAGAATGCTGATTACCATGACTATCAGTAGAAAGGCCGTTCCACAGCGGGGATGAAGGGTAGTGTATTTCCTTGCATTTTCCACCGTCAATTCTTCCTCATGCTCATAACAGTGGATGACCTTATGCTCTGCACCATGGTACTCAAATACCCTTTTGATTTCCTTCATCCGGCTGATGACGACAATATATATGATAAAGGTGGTCAGGCGAATTAACCCCTCTATAAGGCTCTTTATCAGGCCGCTTTTTATTATACCTCCTAAAAATCCCGTCAGTAATGCAGGCAGCACCATAAACAACAGAACAGCAAAGCCCAGAGCTGTCAACAGGGCAAAGAACACCATAATATCCTCGGGCTTTTTACCGGTTTTTTGAGAGATCCAGCTTTCAAACCTGGAGGGCTTATACTCCTCCTCTTCACCGTAAAGCTCGGCGGATTCCATCAAGGCTTTTATGCCCATTACCATGGTCTCAGCAAAGGTGATTATACCTCTTAAAACGGGAAGCTTTAACAGGGAATGCCTATCCTTTATAGAAGAAATATCCTTACTTGTGACCTCTATCCGGCCGTCACTTCGCCTTACGGCTATGGCCATCCTGTGGGGGGCTTTCATCATGACCCCTTCCAATACAGCCTGACCTCCAATATTACACTTTTTCATACAAACACCTTCAAATACCTTATTCTATAGACTGGCTGGTCAGCCCTACAAGTTCCATTCTGATAATAAGGATGCATGGTCAAAAGTTCTGCATTGTTATAACAAAAAATACAGACCAGGGAAATCCCCAATCTGTATTCGGCTTTTGCATTATCCCTCGTCTTCACTCAAGCCGTATCTTCTCTTAAACCTCTCGACACGACCACCGGTATCAACCAGTTTTTGCTTTCCGGTGAAGAAAGGATGGCACTTAGAACATATCTCAACCCTGAGTTCTTTCTTGGTGGAACCGGTTACAAAGGTCTCACCACAGGCGCATCGAACCACTGCTTCGCCATACTGGGGATGTATATTTTCCTTCATGGATTTCACCTCTTTCCAAAGGATTCAAATTCTGCTAGCTCAATAGTCATCACCTACTTATGTTTGAACAGCACACCGCGTTAATAAAGGATGTTTGTCGTAAAAACATAAGTATTCATATAACTTGTTTAGTATAACATAAAGGATTGATGGAATGCAAGACTGGATTTACACCACCGGAAGGCATATTCCTCATGCACAAAATCCTATGATGCCTTCAAGCCAGGGAAGACCCCTGCCTTATAAAATGCCTTAAGGATTATAATGATTACAGGCCCCAGCAGCATACCCGGAACACCCATAAGCCTCAGGCCTACATACATGCTAAACAGGGTCACCAGGGGATGCAGCCCCAAGGACTGGCCTACGACCTTCGGCTCCAGGATTTGACGGATTATAAAGATAACGATATAGAGGATCAAAAATCCCAGACCCTGGGCCACATTGCCCATAAAAAAGTTGATAATGGCAGTGGGGATTAGAACGGTACCCGTCCCCAGCACAGGCAGGATGTCCACAATAGCGGTAATCAGTGCAAAGAAGAATGCGTATTTCACCCCTATTATATTAAAGCCTATGAACAACTCCAAAAAGGTTATGAGCATTAAGATCATTTGGGCTTTGATAAAGCCCACCAGGGCCAGGAGCATATCATTTCTCAGGCTCCTCATCCTCCCAAACCAGAGGGGCGATATCCGCTTTGAAAGATATTCAGATATCTGCCTGCGATCCCGGCTCATGAAGAAGGAGGATACCAAAGTGACAATGATAAAGACCAGGACATCGGGCAGGAACGTAACAAAGTTCACCATACCCATAACCATGGCCATAAGGGTGGATGAAACCTCGGAGGCTATTTTGGTCAGCCTGGGGGCATCCATTCTAATGCTCTGTTCAATGGCATCAGCCAAGCTCTTGGGTAAACTCAGGAATAGATCCTGCCCCTTTTCAAGCAGGGATTCAAAATAATCAATTATAGGGTTAAAATCCATCCTGGATAACTCCAGGGCCAGTCTCCATAGTTCCACGGTCAATTTATAAAAGGTGAATACCAAAATGCCCCCCACTATCACCACAAAGAGCAATAATGAAATAGCAACAGCGGGGCCTCTGGGTAACTTGAGCCTCTTTTCCAGGAAGGACACCAGCCCTTCTATGGATATCATAATGATGAAAGCTGTCAGAAAAGGTGCTATATACTTGAGAAGCTGGGTAAAGAACAGGAATATACCAGCTATTATAAGAATCGCTATACCCAACCACTTTAATAAATACTGCGTTCTAGTTGTTAGCCTAACCATACCCCTTTTGCTCCTATTCTATCTGTATCCGTAGTAACCATCTCTATCGTTGAAATACCCGTCTTTTTCAATCTTCATGAAATGGTCCATCAACATATCTATAAATTCATCGTTGGAATTGGTTCGCATAAGATCATTGATTATTATCTCAGTTACCCTATCGGGCCTGCCCTCGCTCAGGTTCTTGCGCATGGCGTAAACACCCTGCAGTTCCTTTTGGGTCAGGAGCAGCTCTTCCCTTCGGGTTCCGGATCTGCTGATATCCACCGCGGGGAAGATTCTCTTCTCAGACAGACGACGATCCAAATGGATCTCCATGTTGCCCGTACCCTTAAACTCTTCATAGATAACCTCATCCATCCTGCTTCCGGTATCTATCAGAGCAGTAGCGATAACGGTAAGGCTACCGCCCTCTTCTATATTCCTGGCCGCGCCAAAAAATCTCTTGGGCTTATGGAGGGCACCCGGATCCAATCCACCGGACAAGCTCCTGCCGGTAGCTGAGATGGTTAGATTATATGCCCTGGCCAGACGGGTTATGCTGTCCATGAGAACTACAACGTCCCGACCATGCTCAACAAGCCTCTGGGCCCTTTCCAGTACCATCTCTGCAACCCTGGTATGGTGCTCAGGCAGCTCGTCGAAGGTGGAGTATACGACGTCGCCATCGATGGAACGCTGCATATCCGTAACCTCTTCCGGACGCTCGTCTATCAAAAGGACTATCAGGTATATATCCGGATAGTTCTTTGCTATGCTGTTGGCGATCTTCTTTAAAAGAATGGTCTTACCGGCCTTGGGCGGTGAAACGATCAGACCCCTTTGACCTTTACCGATGGGAGATATGATATCTATGAGCCTGGTGGCGAGTTCCTTTGGATTGTCGGGATCCTCCAGGGTTATGCGTTCATTGGGATAGATGGGGGTGAGTTCCTCGAAGGGTCGTCTCCAGTTTGCTTTCTCCGGGTTTTCCCCATTTACTGCGGTCACATACAGAAGGGCTTGGAATTTCTCACCCTCCCTGGCGGGACGGGTCTTGCCCTTAACCAAATCGCCTGTCTTAAGGTTGAATCTCCTTATCTGTGATTGTGAAATGTAGACATCATTATCTCCTGACAGATAGTTGTTGGAGCGAAGAAAACCGTATCCATCAGGCAGTGTCTCCAATACACCTTCCGCATCTCCTGTATCATCCTGCTTTAAGAGCTCGGGTATGGCAGGGTTGGAAGTGTTATAATATTTTCTGGCATAGGCTACCTTCTTGTCATATTCATTAGCCTGCCCGCCTTCTCCTTGTCTTTCCTTGGATATGTCCGCATCTGCATCTCTATTATCCCTATTCAAAGCTCCCCCCGGAGCCATTCTATAGGTGATCCTGGATTGACGAGCAGGGGTCGGAAATCGCTTAACCTTCCCTGGGGATATGGGTTTGGGGGTATCGGCTTCCTTATCCTTCAGCTCCTCTTCTTCAGCTTCTGTATCCATGGGTTTGGCTATTTCAGAAGCATCCTTTACCTCTTTGATTGGTTCCTCTGACACCCCTTTGCCGGATTCCTCTGATCTATACTGTTCCCCCTGATGGGCGGCCATCTCCTGTAGCTTTTCCTTTATCAGTTCAATCAATTGTTGTTTTTTGTGTCTGGTTACGCTCTTGACTCCCAGCTCCCTACCAAATTCTCGCAATTGGATTATCGTATTTTTTTCCAAATTGTTTAAATCCAAAACCTATTCCTCACTTTCTTTCTAATACTTGTTTTATTGTTCTATCACTTTTGTTCTATAACCGAAAATGCTTATTTTCCTTAGATCGCTCCGGATAATCCATCCTTAATTTTGATTGCTGCATAAGTACCTGTTGGGTATGCAGGTTTACCCACAATCTGTTTATATCCAATCGGAATCTGCCAATTATGGGAGTGGCATAATATCTCTTCCGGCACATTTAGATTGCTTGTGTTGAAACAAGTTCTCCAAGGGTAGTTGTTTAATTGAAGTTATGTCTCAAGACAATAAAACACATAAGTTGGGCCTATATCAAACGAAACTATAAGTGTTCTGTAGTACATGAAAAGTCCAAACCATATTAATCCATAGTATAGCCATGGTTAAATGTTTTAATTCATAAATGAACTACACACCTTTTTCAAGGTGGGGTTTTCTTGATATCTCGGCTGCGTATCCTCAATTTCCTAAGCTAAACTTGATAATCGCCTTATGGCCTGGCCTTGGTCTTCCATTAGAGGCAAGGCATCAAAAAGCGGGAAACCTTAAATGGGCATAATTAAACAGATTTCAATCAAATGGTTGTCATCAATTTTAATATGTGAGATGAAACCATGTAATAGGAATTGAACGTGGTTATTCAAAAGCATACCATTCACAAATATAGGATGCTAAAGACTGCCGTTGGAGATCAAAATCCAGGAAAGAACCATTAATTGAGTTTTTTTGCTATCGTCTTTATTATGCTTTCAGGATCCAGCTACATAGTAATCCTAAGTAATAATATAACCATTTTTGCCTTAACGTCAACATAAATATGAAAAAAAGATTGATTTGCATATAAAATAGTTAATATTGTACAAAATACCAACCGTATTTTGAGAGTTGTCACCTATAGAGGATGCTAAAGGTTAGACGTTAAAGGTTGGCTTGCTTCACCCAATCCCTAACGTCTAACTTCTAACTCCCAGAGTGTACCTGCTTAATTCATTAAGATTTAAACAAACCCTGTGGCCCATTTTCCTGATAGCTTACCATCAGTTCATTGGAGCCGGCGTACTTGCCCGAAATATCCAGCTCATACTTAACCCCAAGTTTCCCCTGGCTTTCATCCATATCGGAATCAATTCTTGTGGGGAAAATACCCATCTCCAGACTTCCAAAAGGTGTTTCATAGTAATTGACATATTTTCTGCCCTTTTCAAAAACAAATCGGGATTCGTGGGCCCCTGTACGCTCCAAGGAGATTCTCCGGTCTTCCACCATAATAAGGGTCTTGGTCCCCTCCAGGCCTGAGATTGCGCTCTCCTCATATTCAATGTAGTATGCGTTGCCTTTTTTGTATAATCGTCCTTCGGTTATGAGCTCAATCCTGTTATCCTCACCGTCGGGATTTACCTGATTGCCCCTTATTGATAAAATAACCTTTTTACCCCCGTCCACTATAACTGACCCCCTAAAAAATCTTCCTATCTAACTCAGCCTTTATTATTGCTGATAGAACTGACTAAAACTTCTCGATATCGATCTTCCTGGCACATTTTATCTCCCTGCCCAGGAAACGCCCGCCCAGTTCCTCAAACTTTTCTCCCAGATCGCTGACAAAGAACTCATACTGGCCCTCGGTTCCATCTTCGTTGAGGATGCCCCGGGCTTTTAGTATACGGCCAACTTCCAATGCCGTAGCCTCAGCGGGATTTATAAGCCTTACACCAGGCCCCATAACCTTACCTATGGCGTCCTCTAGGAGAGGATAATGTGTGCACCCTAAAAGAAGGGAATCAATATCTTCGTCCCTCATACTATCTAAATATTTCTCGGCTGTCAATAACGCAATTTTGGAATCGCTCCAACCTTCTTCCACTATGGGCACAAAAAGTGTACAGGGATTGGTAAATATCTTGATTTCCGGGTCCAGACGGGATACAGCCTTTTCATAGGCCCGGCTCCGGATAGTGGCCTGGGTACCGATAACTCCAAGTCGCTTATTCCTGGTAGCGGCTACGGCTTCCCTTGCCCCCGGCTCAATTACCCCCAGGATTGGAATATCAAACTTTTTCTTCACTATATCAAGGCTTATGGAGCTGACGGTATTGCACGCTATAACAATCATCTTTATACCTTGGCTTAAGAGAAATCTTATACACTGCTCGGAATACCTGATAACGGTTTCGTTGGAACGGGTACCGTAAGGGATTCGGGCAGTATCCCCAAAGTATACTATATCCTCCTGGGGAAGCCATTTCATCAGCTCCTTTACAACGGTAAGGCCCCCCAGGCCTGAATCAAATACCCCTATGGGTCTTTTGTCCATATTCAGTCCTCCTAGATGTGTTTCATTTTAAATCTATCCAAAGCCAGCCGGACCAAGCTGTTGATGAGTTCCGGATAGGGTATTCCCGCTGCTTCCCAGAGCTTGGGATACATGCTTATCTGGGTGAAGCCGGGCATGGTATTGACCTCGTTCAGATATACCTTGCCGGTTTGTCTATGCAGGAAAAAATCCACCCTGGCCAAGCCCGAACAACCCAAGGCCTTATAGGCTTTGATAGCCAGATCCCTAATCTCTTCGTTCTTGTCCGTGGGCAGGGGGGCGGGTATCAATAGCTGGGATTCTCCTCCGTCCTCATACTTGGCATGATAGTCATAGAATTCCTCGGAAGGTATAATCTCACCCAGGACTGAAGCCTTGGGATCATAGTTTCCAAGGACGGCGCACTCGATCTCGCGCCCGTCTATAAACTCTTCTACGATAATCTTCTCGTCGTATCTGGCGGCTATATCCAAAGCCTCCAATAATCCCTTCCTATCCTTGGCCTTTGAGATCCCAACGCTGGAACCCATATTGGCCGGCTTTACAAAGACGGGATACACAAATGAATCCTCAATGATGTCAATGACCCCATCGGGGTTCTCATTTATCTCATGCCTGTAGACTCCCAGGTACTCTCCCTGAGGTAGACCCTCATGAGAGAATATGGCCTTGGCAGTCAATTTGTCCATACCGGTAGAGGAGGACAGGACATCACAGCCTACATAGGGTATATTGGCCAGCTCAAAGAGGCCCTGTAGAGTACCGTCCTCGCCATAGGGTCCGTGTAAAACGGGAAAGACTACATCCACATGATAAATTTTTTGGGGGTTCTCCATAAGAAAAAATCCCTTATATGCAGGATCCCCGGGAAATACCAAGGCTTTGGAGTCCTTCTCCCATTGGCCTGTCCTTATCCCTTCAACCTGGCCTTCATAGTAACGCCAATGTCCGTCCTTAGTGATACCTATAAGGTATAAATCATATTTGTCCCTATCTATATTCTCTATAATAGAAGAAGCAGAAGCCAAAGACACCTCGTGCTCCCCGGATCTTCCACCAAACAACACTGCCATTCTTAGTTTTTTCATCTATATACCCTCCCTGTACATAAATAAGTTAACCCCTTGTGCCTGCCAGACATATATCCGTAATGGCTTAGGTAGTGAAACAAAGAATTAGCACAAATGGTCCGGTCGGGTCGCTATGGTCAACCCATCCTATCACATTCTAACATAACCGCAGCATCATATGAAGTTCCACATACGTAAAAATAATAACTTTTGTGGTTGGGGTTGTCCAAATCGATGTTGTAATGAGCGTTCAATAGCCATTATGTAAAAAGAGAATCGGAGATTATGAAATCCCCGATTCTCTTTCGATGGTAATCTCTGGCTATTTGCCCGATAGATTCTTTTCAGCCCTTTCGATAGCCTTCCTTACGATATTACCGCAGTTTCTGGAGGAGACACCGCCCCAACCTTCCCGCTGGACAATATCGTGAACTCCCAGTTCTTTGGCGATCTCGGTTTTTAACTCCTCAGACATCAATCCTCTTCTGCTTCTAGCCATATCAATACCTCCCCGGACAGCTTGAATGAATTATAGCTGCCAAAAGTATTTTGCCCGCAGAAAGATAGGTATATGATGCTAAAAAACTGGTGGATATTCATCATATAACCATGGTACCATTATCCGTATCGAGAATTCTCAATATATCCTCCTCTTTACCTGTATTTGCATTTATGTAGATAATAAAGCTATCGTTGTCAAAATTTCCTTTGAACTCGTAGCATTCAATCTCATTTCCCGATTTACCGGGAATAACCGCCAACCTTTCCGAGGTTATCTCCAGGTTTTTATTGACCAGCTTTCTTGCTTCCTCCAGGCTCAATTTTGGTTCCTTTAAATCCCGCTCCCTGTGAGCTACAAGATAATTAAGGGCCTCAAAACCTATGGGATTGCCGGTAGCCAGGGACACTTTTACCTTTATCAGGTCGGGATAAACAATATAGTCGCCGTCTTCATAGGCAAAATTGAATACCGCCATTCCATCGTGATGCTGACCATATGTAGGAATCATATTCTTGTAGCCTTTATCCTCCAAAAATTTTCTGGCCACCTTCTCGGCTTCCTTAAAATCCATACTGGCTCCCTGGACAGCACCCTCGCATATTAGGGATACTACCTTCCCACCGACTTTGGAGACGGCTACAAAGAAGGGCCCCTCCCCGTCCTTGGTTTCAAGGTTTACACCCCAGGTCTCGATATCTCCTTGGGTTTCCGGGCCTTTTTCGGCGCTTTTCACCCGGTCCCTGCCAAGGAAATCTATGGCTATCTTTTCTGCTGCCTTGTAATCTATCCCCTTTCCCGAAACCCTCAGTTTTTTGGGTTTTAAGAGGGTTTCCGAAAAGGGTCCGTCATATATGAGGGTGGGATATTCTATGGAGGTTTCCTCTATCTTGGTAAATTGCTTGCTTATCAAATCCTGTGATGCTTCCTTTAGGCTTTCATTGCTCATGTCCCGCAATTCCTTCCAGGTCACCTCACCGTTGTTGACGCTGGATTCCAAAGCCTTGAGTTCGTTGTTTAGCCTTATGCTGCTGTTCTTTAGCTCCCTGAGGTTGTTTATCTCTTCCAGGGTCAAGGGCTTACCCTCACCTGCCTTTATGGTAAGGTATCGGCAATAATCCGACAGCTGGCTTAAAAATTTAGAAGTCTTGTTTAGGGATATATGGCTCAGGGGCAGCTGTCCCAGATTTGTGCTGGCGGAATCTGCCTGCCTCCATACATCGGATAACATGGCTATGCTCTGGCCCTGATCCCCGCTGATCATGGCCTTTGACAAGCCTGACTCTATGTTATCCACCCTGCCCACCAGTTCATAAAAGGATTTTTTATAAAGGTTGTCGCTGCGAATGGTATGGTCCTGGTTTTCTAAGTATTGGTTATAGCCCCAAACCCCGGTGACTATCAGAGCTACCGTGAGTAGGCCGGTAACAATCCATCGACTCATCGTATCATCCCTTCATCTCTTACTAGGTATGCTATGAAATGGTCCATCATATCATAAGCATATAAAGTTAGTTGATATCACACCGGATCATGTTGCGAAATGGTGTTTGCCTATAACCAGATGTACCGGTCTGGACCATATCCACGCACTGGTGGCTTTGGCCGGATTGTAATAATATATGGCCCCATAGGTGGGGTCCCAGCCGTTTAGCGCATCCCGGGCGGCTCTTAGGGATTCTTCGTCAGGGGTCAAATTGATCTGACCGTCGGATACGGCGGTAAAGGCACCCGGTTGATATATAACGCCTTCGATGGTATTGGGAAATCTGGGATCGGCTACCCGATTTAGTATCACAGCTGCTACCGCTACCTTCCCCAGATAGGGTTCGCCCCTGGCTTCACCGTGAACAGCTTGAGCCAATAGGTACACATTTCCTCCGCCACTGCGATCACCACCACGGGAAGGCGGGGTTCCTCCTCCGGACGATGATTTTGTGCCCAGGTTAATGCCCATGGCTGCCGCGGTTTGGTTACCTACCACTCCGTCTACAACCAGGCCATTTTTCCTTTGAAACTTTTTCACCGCCTCAAAGGTTCCGGCTCCGTAATACCCATCGATAGGGCCGTCGTAATAACCCCACTGCTTTAGTTTTTGTTGTATTTCAAATACCTTGTCCCCGTACACTCCCCAGTAGACCAAGGTTTCTTCAGCATCTCTCCCGGATTGTATATGTTGGATAATCATACCCATACAAATAAAAAAAGTTAACAAAATAGTTATAACGAGAAGCTTGTTCCTTGTCTTCATTCCCTACTTCCTTTCGTTAATTCAGAATTGAAGTATCAACGAGGTACATCTTTCCTTCTCGTTCTATTTTTTGTTAACTCCAAATACTCTATACCAGTTAAAATATTCCTAAGGGTTAAAAATTTCCTTTGCCTTTTCCCACCATTCTACGATTTTAAGCTTGTATACTACCTGGGTTTCATCCCCAGATTCCGAATCCACCATCTCTTCTTCCATATGGCTGTCTCCATCGGCTATACCATGGCTTATATCCACAAAACATAGGGGCGGAAACATAACACACCACCAATTTGCGCCTTTACCCTCCCCAATGGTTATCCGGAGGGCCTCGTAGTTTCCTGCCGGTAAAAGCATATCGCCATAGGCTCTTGTAGGAAAATCAAAGCGGCCTAAACTGGCCCTTACCCTATGACCCGGCAGGTGTTTGTCGACTTCCTCTTGTGCCGATGCCTCAATGTCCTTAAGGGATTTCTCTATAATATGTCGGCTGCCTTCAAGAGAATTGGCCTGCCCCAGTTTGGTCCCGTATTCAGCCAATAATCTGTCCCTGACCATAAGCTTAACCGCCTGGTCTTCCGCAGAATCACTGTTGGCTATCACATGAAATCGGATGCAGGATTGGTCGGCCCGGAGACCGGGATATGTGCTGGAAGTGAATAAAAAGGGAATAGTTATGGCCAATAGGAAGATGACCACTTTTCCTCTATACATTGTCAATACCCCCATACTGGTATACTCTTTATATGGATAGTATTGACAAAAATATGTTTATTATACATGCATAATCAATCCAGGAGCCTCATGTTGCTAATTGCCCTATTAATAAGCTCCTCTTTGGTTTCATTGTATACATCGTTGCAGGAGGACCAGCCTACCGAGATCTCTATATTGCGCATGCCCGGATTATCCTTAGCGTATTCAATAACCCTTTTTCTAAAGTCACGATAGAATTGTATGGCCTCTCCCACCTGTTGTCCGGGGATGATAACAGCAAATACATAGTCGCTGTACCTGACAACTATATCCTCAACATGGGCGCACTCCCTTAGGATTTTGGCCAGATCCTGAAGAAGCACGTTCCCTGCGACATGGCCATAGACACTGCTATAGATCCTGTGGCCTTGTATATCAATCATCACCAGAGATATGGGATAGTTGTTTTGCTTGAATTGCTGGAACTGTTGGGATATATTGTCCCAGTATCTGTTAAAATACCTGACATTGTACAGGTTGGTCAAGGGATCCGTATTGGCCCAGGTATACAGCTGATCATTGGTCTCCAACAGGCGGTCCCTGGATTCGTTTAGTTCGGCAATAAGGGTCTCATTTATGCTAATTGTCTCTTCCATCTGTTGCTGCCTTAGTTCCTGGTTCTCTATAAATGCTCTTGCCCGCCATAAGGCCCACATAAGGAATCCAAAGCCAAGGGCCCAATAGACGGGCCTATGCCATAAGCCGGTCTTGGTGCCGGCATCTATAGTATAGAAATCGACCAAAATAAACAGGCCTGAGGCCAGGGCTATTATGGGCAATGAATACTTATTTTTATATATTATGGCCATCCTTACCATAAATGATATGAATAATACCGCCACCATGGGTGAGGAGGATGCTGAGTGGATGTATAGTAATACCATTAGCTCCAGGGATTCTATTATTAAGTTGTAATAGGAACCCAGAGACCAGAGGTATACATATTTTTTAAACAGGAGTAGCAAGGCGTAGGATAGGCTAACCCAGAAAAACAGTTCAGTTAAGAGGAAGGCATCCAGGGGATTTAAGATAACGCTTAATAATACTGCCATGAATATAGAAAATAACCTAATTATCCATTCCAGCTGTAGCATATCCATGTTCGCCTCCGGTAAATCCTATTATGAATGTATTCTACATTATTTGATAATATCCTTCATATTCCAATAAATATTAATGCTATTTTTATATAAAAATTGCAGAACTTAAGCCTTTTAGACATGGAAATACTAAAGGTTTATGCTCTCCGCCTTCTGCAGGTATTCCTCTGCCAAACCTATCTCATTGGGGTCGTCTATATCGTTGGCTATTTCCGGATAGGGACTTATGATTGCCCGGCCCCTGATTTTCAAGAGCTCATAAAAACGCCTTTCTATCCGCTGGATGGACAGTCTGCCAACTATCAGCAAGAGTACAAAACGAAAGCCCAATAGCCTTCCCAGCTTCCATGGGTTCTTCCTGTGAGCAATAAATCCCTTGACAAACTCCGCACAAGGCTCTACCACTTTGGGATTCAGGCCGATGATATTTCCCCCCGTAAAGGTCCCATCCTTTAATTTGACATAGGTCCTTTTAAAGCCGGGATAGATACTATCATTGACGATTTTATCGACTATGGGGTAACAGAGATCCACATTGCTGGCTCTGCACTTTTCTATGAAATCCTTAATGATGGGTCCGGTTATCATAGGGATATCGGAGCTTGCTACCAAAACAAACTCCTCATCCTGAAACAAGGATAGCCCTTTCTTTAAGTTATCAAAGAGGTGGGTTTCCTCCTGGATAAAATGGTCCACCCTATCCGCCAGCCTGGATTTTAGGATTTCTGCAGGTCCAACAATGGCTATCCTGGCAATCATACCCGAATCCCTTAGGGCATCTACAACGTATTCAACCATCCATTTACCGGACACATCTATAAGGGACTTGTTGGTAATTTGGTTATCATATTCCCTTTTCCCGCTATCTCCGGCCATTATAAGTACATTAACCTTATCCACTGCGCTATCCCCTCCTGACTTCAGCAAGGTTATTATACCACGTCTTAATTATTTGTTCGATATTTTCATAGGAGAAAACCTATGTCGTTGATCCAGGTGGTACATGTTGACATTACCAGACTGTTGTATTATTATGCAAATAATGATTAAGGGCTGTAAGGAGGCTAATTCAGTGCTAAAGCAATATCTAGGCGATAATATCCTGATAACGGACGGCGCCATGGGAACCTACTATTCCCACCTGACCGGTGTCCATACTACTCTGTCCGAGCTGGCCAACATAGAAAATCCTCAGATCATAAAGGAAATACACCAACAATACATCGACGCCGGGGCCAGGTTAATACGGACCAACACCTTTTCCACAAACTCCTACACCCTGAAGAGGACTCGTGAAGAGGTTGGCGTACTTTTAACCGCCGGATATGATATCGCCAAGACCTCTGTGGGGTCAAAGGATGTCTTCATTGCCGCCGATATAGGGCCCATACCCGAGATGATTGAGGGCAAGGCCATTGAAAAGGCTGCCATCTATGATGAATATTTATTTATAATAGATACATTTTTAAAACTTGGCGCAGACATATTTGTATTTGAAACCTTTAGCAGCACAGAATATCTAAAGGCCCTTTCCGAGTATATTAAATCCTCAAACCCCGACTCCTTTGTATTGGCTCAGTTTGCATTGAATGCAGAAGGGTACACCAGGAAAGGTATAAGCGCCAGGAGAATCCAGGAACAAGTTAAACAGATTCCTTCTGTTGATGCATATGGCTTTAACTGCGGAGTCGGCCCGGCTCACCTTTATAAGAGTGTCAAGGAACTGGATCTTTCCGGAGGCACAGTATCCATCCTTCCAAACTCGGGCTACCCCATTATCGTCAACGAACGCACGGTCTATACCGAGAATCCGGAATACTTTGCAGACAGATTGATGGACCTAAGGGACCTGGGTGCCAAAATAATTGGCGGATGCTGTGGAACCACTCCCCTCCACATAAGCATGCTGGCCAGAAGGCTTGACTCCAGCCCCAGCCGGAGTGCCGCAGCTCCAAAAATAGCTGTAGAAGAACCCTATACTCCAAAACCTCCCCCAAATTCATTTGCCCATAAGCTCAATAAGGGTGAATTTGTCATTGCAGTGGAATTGAATCCACCTTTCAGCACCGATCTGGACAAGGTGTTAGAGGGAGCAGGGGAATTGAAGGACAGGGGTGTGGACATATTGACCGTCGCCGATTCCCCCATGGCCCGATCCAGGATAGACTCAGGTATGGTGGCAGCGAAGATTAAGAGGGAAGCCGGCATAGAAACCATGCCCCATCTATGCTGCAGGGATAGAAATGTTATAGCCATAAAATCATGGCTATTGGGAACGTATATAGAAGGAATACGAAATCTATTGGTAATCACCGGGGACCCCGTTCCCAGTCCGGAGCGCAACGATATTAAGAGCGTCTTTAACCTGAATTCCATAAGGCTGTTAGAGATGATTGCAGAGATGAACCGGGAAGTATTCGCCCAAGAACCCTTTCTTTTAGGAGGTGCGCTAAACTTAAACGTGCTAAATAAGGATGTGGAGCTGAGACGAATGGAGCAAAAGACAGAAAGCGGGGCCAAATTCTTTCTGACCCAGCCGGTATTTCTGGACAGCACCATTGAATATTTAAGAAAAGCAAAACAAAAAACCGATGCTAAGATCCTGGCGGGAATAATACCCTTGGTGAGCTATAGGAATGCTGTCTTCCTGAACAATGAGATAGCCGGAATTGATATACCGGATAAATATATAAAGAAGTTTTCCCCCAATATGTCCCGTCAGGAGGCGGAAGATGTAGGGGTTGAAATCGCAGTGGATATAATCAACAAAGTAAAAGGTCAGGCAGATGGAATCTACCTCATCACCCCTTTTAACAGAACCGGTATGATTGCAAGAATAATAGATAAAAGCCTTAGACCGGCTGAAAGGAGTCCATTATGATAGTAATAGGAGAAAAGTTAAACACCAGTATAGATGTAATAAGAGAAGCAGTCCAAAACAGCGATATTGAAACAATTAAGGGAATAGCCCTGTCCCAAGCAAGGGCGGGAGCTGATTATATCGACGTTAATTGCGGCACCTTCGTCGACAGGGAGCCTGAGCTCTTAATGTGGATGACAGAAATCCTGGTAGAATACACCGACAAACCCCTGTGCATAGACAGCCCCAATCCTCAGGCAATAGAAGCAGCCCTGAAGGTTTGCGGAAACGGTAAACCCATAATAAATTCCATAACGGGGCAAAGGCAAAGATACAATAGCATACTCCCCTTAATACTCGATTACGGGACATCGGTCATAGGCCTGTGCATGAATGACGATGGCATTCCGGATTCTGTAGATGCCAGGGTTTCCGTGGCAGAAAGGCTGGTAGAAGACCTGGTCAGGGATGGGGTTGACTATGAAGATATCTTCATAGATCCCATGGTCCAGCCTATGGCTACCGACCAATCCAGCGGACAGATGACCCTTAAGACCATTGCCGGTATAAAGGAGAGGCTGCCGGGTATTAAAACCATTTGTGGTCTTAGCAATATCTCTTTCGGCCTCCCGGAGCGATCTTCCGTCAACAAGGCCTTTTTGGTCCTGGCCATCAATGCGGGACTGGATGCCGCTATCCTGGATCCCACGGACCATGGCATCGTTTCATTGGCCTATGCCGCAAAGCTGATGAGCAGTCAGGACGATTATTGCCTCGGTTACCTTGAATCCATCAGAAAACTAAATGGGAGATAGGATTTCTATTTAGCCTATAAGGATCCCCTTATCAACAGTCTTTAGGGCAAAGGTGTGGCGGTACTCCTTTTTCAAAACCCTTGCCGCCCTATGAGCTGAGGATTGATCCTTAAAAACGCCATAGACCGTAGGACCGGTGCCGCTCATCAGGCTGCCCAGAGCACCCTGTTCCATCAATTGGGATTTTATCCTGGCGATTTGCGGATGCATGGGTATGGTGACCCCCTCCAGGACATTGACCAGATTCTCGGCTATGCCGGTTATCCGGCCTGCTCCCAGGTGCTTTATCATAGCTTCATTGTCCGGCCTTTTCCCAATGGAGTTAAGATCCAGCCTACCGTATATTTCTTTCGTGGATACCCATATATTAGGCCTTATTATAACCAGCCAAATATCTGCCCTTGAGGCTATGGGCGTTAATATTTCCCCAATTCCCTGGGCCAGGGCCGTACCACCCGTTAAACAAAAGGGTACGTCGGCACCCAAACTTTTTCCCAATAGCCTCAATGCCTCATCATCTATATTCAGATTCCAAAGCCTGTTGAGCCCCAGCAATACCCCCGCACAATCTGCGCTTCCGCCCCCCAGTCCGGCAGCTATGGGGATATTTTTTCTGATAAAGATGTTAACACCCCGGGAAATTCCAAACTCTGTCCTTATAAGCTCCACAGCCCGCCAGGCTATATTTCTGCTGCCTCGGGGCAGGTTCTTGAGATTGCTGTCCAGCTCTATACCCCTGTCTGTTTCCCTAAGAATTATTTCATCCCACAGGCCCACCGATTGCATTATCATCTCTACGTCGTGGTAACCGTCAGGCCGCTTGCCCACAACGTCCAGGGTCAGATTGATTTTGGCGTGGGCTCTAAGACGAATACTTTCCATGTTCTCATATCCTTTACCTATAATATCTAAATGTCCACACTGGACATATAGCCATTATATATGAAAAAGCTGCCGCTTCCAATCCGGTGTTTAGTCGCTGTAAGCTACTTATTAATTCAGACCTATATATTTTGTATGAATGGACTATTGATAAGCGGATGACTTCTAAACAAATAGACAGGGAGTACTCATTCATAATACTCCCCGTCTATTTTTGATATATAGGTGGTTTTATAGGATGATTCTTATACTTCATGGCTCTAGACTATAGAAGCGTCCAGTTTTTTAAATATCATAATCTTGCTGCCTACTTCCAAGGCCTCCTCATCGGCGATTTCATTGTATTTTAAGATACTGTTTATGGTCGTGTTATACTTCTTGGCTACCGACCACAGGCTATCCCCGGGTTGGACAAAATAGATATATATCCCGGAGTCCGCCTCACCTTCCATCTCTATCTCCTCTATATCCAACAGCACTTCCTTTTCTATTTGCTCCGTTGCCTCACCCATAACCAGCAGGGTTATCTTAAGCTCAAATTCATTGGGAGTGACCAGAGTGTGGCTTAGATATTGGACCTTCGCCTCACACAGGCATTCCATATCTTCATGAACACCCTCTATTTCCAAGGTTTGAGTAAAGGGTATATCCGTCTTCATGCTGTTAATACCCAATCCATCATCCTCGGGCTTATAGAGAACGACTCCTGTCAACACTCCGTCGACCACGACTTGACCCTGGCTGATCCGGTATTCCGTTACCAGGGGTCTGGCTTCGGCATAGAGGATCCTCTCGGCAGGCGGTAAATTCTCGCCAAGCTCGATATTTTCTCTGATTATGGTTTGGGCCTGACCCTTGCCCACAGAACGGGTCAAGGATATCTTCTGTTTCACCAAGTCCAGGGCAGCACCGGGACTATAGGCATCTATAATTAGGTTCTCTTCATAGCTTTCATAGACCTTCCCCTCCATGAAGAGTATCATGTCTATGGACAGGACCCTGGTATCCCCAATGATATCCTGTCGTAAGGATACATCCAGCTCCTGAACCTCAACCCTTACATCACAATCCATTCCCTGATATGCGCCCTGTACCTCCACAAAATGATTAAAGGGAATATAGCTTTGCAGGAGCTGTACGGGATCCTGCTCTTCCTCCGATTGATATAATAATTTCAGGTCTATTTCCCCGGAGGCCAGAATCCTATTATCCGCGACCCTTGTTTCCAGGATCCTCACCCCGGCATCCTTTCTCAATACCTTTGCCACGGAGGGCATATCGTCCGGTAGCAACACATCTTCACGAAGTATAGTCTGGCTTCTACCGTCGCCGCTGGTGTAAACCAATTCCATTGGTTCCGTCAGGGCTTGAACCCGGTCTTTCTCAAGGAAGTTCTTTAAAACATCCAATTGTAACAATTCCTGTACCTTGCAGCCTATGTTGAGCACCGATTTTATGCTGAGTCTTCGGCTGTTTATTATATCGTAATCCAAATGCTCAAGTTCAAAGGATATATCGGCTGTCATCCTGGGCTTTGCACCTACCAAATCCACGTACTGAACGAATCCTGTCTCGCCCTCGGCCTGTGCTATGGCCTTGTTATCACCTACGGGTATGTACAGTAGATTGTAGCGCAAGACACCCTCTACCATTACCTTGTCCTGGACAACCTCTTTGCCTGTTTCATATACTACAGCCCAGATATCCAGAATCTTTGCTATCTCGGGTTCTTCATCCTGGATTATAAGCTCCCCTTCAACGAGATGCTGGGATAGCTCCTCCCCCACCAGTTGGTCTATTTTTATAAGCCCCTTTTCGTAATTGATGGCCAATTCCACTCCCCCTTTTGGAAATATTTATAGTGAATAGGATCAGTTTATCTTTTATTGTCCTATATCTATAAATATAGATGGCCACCCCAAAATATGTTAGATTCTTTGATTATTTTTGCATACCACCAATTCTACGTTGGAGGTTAAAACATCGGAATAGGTATAGCACAGAGTCCTGGTATTTTGTCCGTCTATATCGACCAGCACAGTAAAAACGCTGGGATATATGTCGTTGATAACCCCCTCATTTACATAGGTGCGCCTGCGCCCCCTATTGGCCTTTAATTTAACTCTTTCACCAATATTGGACTCTAAAGTCTCTCTGACCTTATCCAAAGCATCAATATTTATCACCATATCACTTCCTATTTGTATTTTTGCCGGTTTGGTTTAGCTGTAATTGTATTTTGTTTACAGTTAAAGTGAAAATTTCTTTCATATATTTTACCCATATCCGGATTTTTAGATTCATCTGTTAATGCTGGAAAATAGGTATAAAAAAACGCTGTTACCTAATGGTACTAGCGTTTTAAAGTGAAGCAATAGCTTTTATACTATGCAAGAATGATTAATGAAATAGAACATGTATTTTGATATTATTAATTAAAATCATCTTCAAGATCATATTCGGATTCGTCTACTTCATCGGATTCATCCAACTCTATCTCCTCTAAATCCTTTAGATCCTCGTCTTCATCATCATTTCCAAAGATATCCTCATCTTCGTCCTTGGGTAGAAAATCTCCCCATTCATCCTTCTTGCGGATTTCTTCATCCACTTCATCTTTCATGCGTTCCATCAGGCATTGGTAACACATTTCCTCACCGGCTTTTATAATATTTTCGCCACATTCTGGGCAAATATCATATTCTTCTTCATCCATATCATTAGCCCGGATGGCTTTACCAACCTCATCCAGACAGATTTTACATAGTACTTCTACATCCTGTATATAATTGAGATTACATCTAGGACATTTCTTGTAAGCCATCAAATTCTCCCTCCAGAAAGCAATTTTTATATATTGTTCCCATTCGTTAAATTGTATTCGCCACTTTGACGAAAAATCCTCCTTAGAAGGGAAAACATAATGTCCTCCTAAATCTCCAAGTTATCCACAGGTTTACAGAATATTTGCCCAGGTTATCCACAGGTTTACAGAATATCTATCCACATTATCCACAGTTTTATCCCCAAGCTTGTCTTTATAAGGATTTTAATATGTGGATAAAATCCTATAGTTTTCCACTACTTAGATATAGCTGGCTAAAAGCCGGCTATCTAAACATTTTGAAAAGGCTGGGCCTCTTTCATAAAAGCCCTAACAAGACGAATCACGTCTTCATCTACGACAGAATAGATGATCTCCAGGCCGTTTCGTCTTCCCTTAATGATCCCATGGGCTTTCAATATCCCCAAATGCTGGGATATTGTAGATTGTGGAAGCCCCAAACATTCCTGAATGCCTGTAACATTACATTCTTTTGTGATCAGACCGTTCACTATGCATAATCGTACAGGATGTCCCAAGATTTTGAGTAACTCGGCTTTTCTTTCATAATCCGCTAACCGTGATACCATAACAGTCCCCCTACCTGCTTGAAATACTAAATGCATGCCTTGTGTTAGTTCAACAGCCTATTAAATAATAAGGTAATGGGCTATTGATAAGCAAATGACGGAAGTAGCGTTCAATAACCATTAACGAAATATGTCTGACTAACACAAGAATCTATAGACCATGTCAAACCTTATAGGCCAACATTATGGCTTTCGTAATATAATAATATCGTAATATTATTATATTGTGTTGGTATGGGATCTGTCAAGTTTTGCTCTCTCTGGGCAGATTAACGTCCTAGGCCGATTCACCCATATTTAGTTTGTCTGCTATCAGGGCGATGAATTCACCGTTGGTGGGTTTATCATTCTCATCATACACCACATATCCAAAGAGCTGGTTTATATTCTCTACCTTGCCCCTATTCCAGGCTACATCTATAGCATGCCTGATAGCCCTTTCAACCTTGCTGGGGGTGGTATTGAATTTCCTTGCAATGCCGGGATAGAGCTCCTTGGTAATACGGTTCATTATATCGCTGTTCTTAACGGCCATTTTGATGGCTTCCCGCAAAAAGTGATACCCTTTGATATGGGCTGGGATTCCGATAAGGAGAAATATATCGGTTATCTTTTCTTCCAAATTTTTCGTCCTCTCATAGGGTACGGACTTATGCTCCCCTTCCACAAGGCCGCGCATATTTCCTTTAAGCTCCCTTATCCTTTTCATAAGCATTTCCATATCGAAGGGCTTAACCATGTAATACTTGGCGCCTAAGTTGACAGCCCTGCGGATTAACTCCTCCTGTCCCACCGCAGACAGGCATATAAAAAATGGCCCCGTCGAATTATCAGCTCCGTTTAACTGCTCCAATACCCCAAGCCCGTCCAGGCGCGGCATGATCATATCCAGAATCACTATATCAGGATTTGTTTCATTAATAACACTCAAGCCGTCGACACCATCCCTGGCCAATCCCACAACTTCCATATCGTCCTGCATTTCAATATACGAGGATATTATCTCCCGGATACTGGGATTGTCATCGATTATAACAATTCTTACCATTTGCTTCATTGGTTTTTCCTCCCCCATTTTTCTATTTTCGACACGACCCATGAATCGTGCCCATATTTGTCGTCTATTGGGATTTTTGGCATTATATGTTATTATGTTATATATATTACCATATCATTACAGAAAAATAAAGAGGAAAATACAAAAACATAAAAAAAGAATGATCATTCGATCATTCTCTTTTTAAGGGTATACTATTCTACCGCTTATTGCGTCTATATACAGCAACCAATATCCCATGCCGTATCCATCTTTAATTGGCACCCATCGGGAAAACCCGTTTATGGATATGGGCGGGATCATGCTATACATGCTGGGGATACCATATACTACATATTGAACCTGGCCGTCTTTTTTGGCTATGCCTACGATGTGGTGATCGGGATAGCTATAGCTGGGATAGCCATAAGCCGATTCAGTATAATAACCGCCGTATCCGGTTAAGGCCTGCTGTACCCTAATCCATTCGATATCCTTCAATTCTCCTTCGAAGGGGGATACCCTCTGGTGGACCTTGAAGAGACCTGTGAAATAGTCCTTCACGTTATCCCAATAGGTAGCCCCGTAATATGGATAGACGCTATCCTGGTAAGTGAAGTCCTGCAAGTAGCCCTGATAGCTATCCTCGTAAGCCCGCCTTAATTCCTCCTCGGACCTGCCGGTTACCTCTTGTGAAGGTTCAGGAGACGGTGATGAAGAGTTGTTGGGGTAGATGGTCAGGGGTTCAAATTCTATTTCAGGACGGATTTCCGTTTCTGGCTCATCCTCTGTCACCGATTCATCTTCCGTGCCTGTTTCGCTTTCCAACCCTATATCGCTATCCTCTATCCCCGGTTCTTCCTCTATCTCCGGCTCATTTTCTATCTCCG
>ERZ773359.1455-NODE-1455-length-32682-cov-11.863089_pt1 | contig 32682 bp, 26 predicted proteins | sample MGYA00374955_ERZ773359 | MGnify/ENA primary metagenome ERZ773359 (study PRJEB29098, sample SAMN04486028) | biogas fermenter metagenome | study: EMG produced TPA metagenomics assembly of the Biogas fermentation microbial communities from Germany - Plant 4 DNA1...
GGTTCCTCTACTGGATCCTCCGGTTCTTCCACTGGATCCTCCGGTTCTTCTACTGGATACTCCGGTCCCTCCACTGGATCCTCCGGTTCTTCTACTGGATCCTCCGGTTCTTCCACTGGATCCTCAGGTTCTTCCACTGGATCCTCAGGTTCTTCCACTGGATTCTCCGGTCCCTCCACTGGATCCTCCGGTTCTTCCACTGGATCCTCAGGTCCCTCCACTGGATCCTCCGGCTCTTCTACTGGATACTCAGGTTCTTCATCTTCAGCAATACGATTTATTGTCATAGTAATAGTTTTTGTAGCTTGGCTTGCCCTTCCATCGTCAGTATACCAAGGTAGATTTATTGTTTCTTCAGTTGGCTCTATATGAAGGACAAACTCATTAACACCCTCTTCTAAAGGAATTCTTTCTACATAAACATTACCATACTCATCCATAGCCCCTGGATATTTTTCATTAATATCTTCGTCATTTATAGTAAATTTAACTCCATAAGGAACATTAGCTTTAAGGGTAAAGGTATCTTCTTTGGTTTCATAAGCTATATTTTCACCATAAGAAATTCTCGGCATTGAAATTAGCATCGGCATGTCTACCCAGCGAAGTACATAATCATCAACTACCATGGAATTTCCACCTTGATTTTTAATTGTTAGCTTCATATTTGTATCTGTGGAACTATATGCCCAGTTACCAGCATCCTCAGTATCATTTTTTACTCTTGTATTACTTGTAAAGGCCTCTGTATCCCAGGAACCTCTTGTATATTTATATTCAATACTCTTACCTGCCATCATCTTAAATTTGTACTCAACAACATCTCTTGTAGTAGCTCCACTAGGTACACTTAACTTCCCTCCTGAAGCATTCCAACCGTTAAAATCACCTGCAATATAAATATCATCCGTTGCCGGTGTATAGCTTGGAATATGGAGTCTTAAAGTTACATCCACCATAACTAGGGTTGGTGTAACACTTTTTTCCTCTGACTCTGACCTATTATAATGATTATTAAAGGCAGCTATCTTATAAGTATAATTATTATCATTGTTTACAGTGAAATCTGTATATTTTGTTTCAGTTTTATCAACTACAGCTATTTTTACAAAGTCAGAATCTGCTTCTTTTCTATAGATTTCAAATCCTTCTACATTAACAAAGTCAGAAGTCCATTCTAGCTGAACCCTATTAGATTCTACTAATATATCTTTTAGAACCGGTGAATTTGGAAGATTTTCTCCATCATATACCATATTTGCAGTAAATTGATTTTCTTCAGATTCAACATAAGAATCTCCTAAATTTGTGGTTCCTTTTGCATAGTAATGGTATACTCCCTCTTCTGAAGGTTCAAAGGATGCATAATAAATTTTACTTCCACCCTCTCCATCTTCCTTGTACCTAAGTTTAACGCTACTTGCATTTTCCTTGCTTGTACCTTCCTTGTAGTAGATTAATCTTCCTTCAAAATTTGGAACATCCTTTCCTAAATATTCTTCATCATCTGTTAATCCTGGTATAAGAACTTCAACTAAAATTTCTTCAGTATTAATTCCTACTCCTATGGTTAAATCAGAAATACTGCTTGGTTTATTTATTGATTTAATTTTAAAGGTTGGCAATGCAGTAGCTGAATCACTAAATTCACTTTCCCCTCCATCTTTAACTGCTGTAACATAGTAATAATATCTTGTTCCATCTACTACAGTTTCATCAATAAAAGTATTTTCTAAGCTTTCCCCGATTTTCTCTGCAGCTTGCCCTTCTAAATTAGTTCTGTAAATATTATATTTCTCAGCCCCTTGAACCGAAGTCCAAGTAAGGGTTACTTTACCCTGCTCAGCTTCTGATTTTAAATCTGTTACTCTTTCAACATTGATAATATTATTAGTAGAAACCATCATATAGCCTGTTTGAGCAGGAATAGTTATTGCTATTTTTCCATTTTCAACTTTTGCTGTTGCCTTACCATACAAGCCATCTACTAATTCCAGTCCATTTGGTAAGAAACCTGTAACATCAGCTTCTATGGTTTTTTCCTCAGTAGCTTGGTTAATAATTAATAGTCCACCCTTTTCATTGCTCTTTCTTGCATAAGCTATAACATTATTATCACAATAAGCTGAATGGATATCACCAGTTGCAAATATATCTAAGTTATCATTTCTAACCTTTGAAGCTCTTTGGTAAAGATCAAATAATTCTTGATATCTGCCATTTCCTGAATAGGATCCATCATTTTCACTTATTCTCTCCCAAGGAAAGCTTCTTCTTGAATCTGGATCTTTAGTTCCTGTAACTCCTACCTCATCTCCATAATATATTGTTGGGGCTCCTGGATATCCTAGCTGGAATATTGCAGTTAAGCCTTGTAATTTTAATGCATTATCTGAAGCCTCTGGTGCTATTTTAGTATTTTCCTCTTCCCAAGTTGGATTATCTATTTTTGTAATATTTCTTACTGTGTCATGAGAATCTACTAGGTTAAGCATTACCTGCCATGCTTCTTTAGGATAATTTTCTCTTATAACTTCTAAGGCCTCATTAAAGTTCCTTGCATTTCCGCTGATTATATAATTTTGAAGGGCTGCTCTAAATTGATAATTCATTACAGAATCAAATTGATCTCCTAATAAATAATGAGTTGCAACTCCCCATTCTTCTCCTAAAATAATAGGATCATCTATAATATTTCCATTAGCATCTCTTCTTCCTGCAGCTGATTTAACTGCCTCTCTAAATTTTTGCCATGTGGAAGTAGATACATCTGGTGCAACATCAAGTCTCCATCCACTTGATCCCATCCATAACCACCTTTGGGAATTTGCATATTGCATTTGCTCCTGAGCTTCTCCATCACTTAAACCTGTTAAGTCATAACCAATTACATTATTTCTATAGTCAACATTATTCCATTCATGTTGTCCCTCTATAGCTAGCTCATCACCTACTTCTGGGGATTTTGCATCTATTACTGGTAAAGAATCATATCCCCACCATCCTTCATACTTATAATGTTCAACACCATCAGTTACTGTTTTAACATTTTCAACTGTAAACCAATTAACAAAAGCAAAATCTTCAGGATAGGAATAATTTTTTCCTGTTAAAGGATTTTTTAGGGATTGATAATATTTTATAACTTCTTTTTCTGCCTTTTCTTGGCTCATTCCTTCCTGGTTAACCTTATCCCATACCCTTTTCCAATATTCATAAGCTCCAATTTCAGGATATTTTTCATATCTATCAAAATAAATTGAATCATCACCAACATGATTAAATACACCATCTGCAATAATTCTTATATTTCTTTCTCTGGCTGCCTTGGCAAATGCTTGATATACTCTGTCTGATGCAGCCCTAGTTGCTGTATAGTTTATTCCGGATGTTGGATCTCCCTCTTCGTTATATATCACTTCTCCAAACATAGGATCTAGGGATTTATAATCTGTTGCATCATATTTATGGTTTGAAGCTGCCCAAGCAACAGGATTTAGATATATTGCAGTAACCCCTATTGATTGTAGATAATCTAATTTTTGTTCTATACCTTGAATATCCCCACCGTAAAACTCATTAGTCCAAACATTATCTGTTTTTGAGTCTGGATAGTAAGGTTTATTTTCAGGGGTCCCATGTCTAGGGTTTTCTGGATAGTCACTCCACTCTCCCCATACCATTGATTCATCAGGTTCATTTTCAACTCCGCCATCAAAATATTGAAGTGGATAATATTTTATTTCTCCATCCTCTCCAATATATCCGCGATATCCATCCACTAACTTAGCCCTATTATTATCTCTGTTACCATCATAAAATCTGTCTGGGAAGATTTGATATACCACTGCATTTTTCATCCAATCTGGAGTTTTGAAATCTTTATCATAAACGGTTAAATTATACTGTAAAACACCCTCATCTACAGCAACACCTGTACCGCCGCTTAATCCATCATCTCCATACTCTACCTTTGTTTTGCCATCAATTAGTATAAACTTATATCCCCAGATTCCAATTCCCTTAAAATCTTCCTTAGGAATTATAACTTCATAGTAATCTAAGTCTGAAATAGTAGTTGCCTTTCTCATTTCATAGCTTTTTGCCACTCCATTACCATCAGTTAATTCTACCTTAGCATATTGTACGTCATCCTTTGCTACTGCAATTCTAAGAGTTACATCTTCACTTTGCTCTTTTATTGCTCCAAAAGGTTTTTTATAGGTTATGCTTCTTGAATCGAACTTTATTGCATTTTTATCTATTAATCCATCATAATTTCCTTCTGCTGGCTTATAATTATGAGTTAGTTTTTTATTTTCTGCTGAATAATCTATAGTAAATACAACATCTGAAGGATCTAAAGTAACTAACTTTAAATTGTTACCATTATCTCCATAGCTTTCATCCCAATTAGGTCCAAAAGCTACTTTTAATTCATAGTTTCCTGTAGGAATATTTCTTTGAAGTTTATAAATTGTTCCATCAAAGTTATAATCCACAAAGATCTGCTTAGCTTCTTCTGGAGACCATTCACTTTCACCAAATACCTTTTGAATATCTCCAACTAACCTAGGCCATTTGTCTTTACTTAGTTTAGGTTGATAATATGCTAGGCCTTCCACTCCTTCTACATTAATTCTAGCTTCATTTAATTTTTCATTTACATAAAAATTGACAACAGACTTCTCTGCTAATTCAAGGGAAAAATTATTTCCATTATTGCTAAAGCCATCCCAAGTTCCATTTTTAACAATTTTAAATTCATGATTTCCTGCATCTAGAACTGTTGAATATTGATAAAAGCCCTCAACTAAATGTTTAAGCTTTGTATCTTCACTTGTATTATTCCAGCCTTGGAAGGAGCCTGCTATATACCAGCTGTTTTTTCCTCCTGGTTGAGCAACTAACTCCTCTGGCTTTAATATATTCTCATCCTCTTCTGGTATTTCAACCTCTAAATTTGGTTTAACATAATAAGTTGTATCATCTCCATTTTTATAGTAAACAGATAAATTTCCATTACAATCTAAATATGCTAAATCTACAAATTTATCTTGTCCATCCTTACTCCAATCAGCTTTTCTTACTATTAAGCCAATTTTTTTGTTTTCCTTTGTAATATTGCTAAAACTAACATCGGAAACCATTCCAAAATCAGTTTTTTCGGTAAATGAAGCTACTGTTTCTTCACTATCTTTTTGTCCATCAACAACCCAGTTCCATAATTCCCAACCTTCATAGGCATTATCTTCTCGATTATAGTTTACCCTTATATTGATTTTTTCAAAATCTTTGTATAAAGGTGCATATTCTATACTTTCTGGATTAGGGTTATTTATATCTAGTACACCTGCTTTAATAATAATTTCTGTTTCTCCTTTAGATAAATCGTACTCTATATCGCCTGTAGCTTTTGTTTCCCATTCACCTTTCTTAACTATAACCCCTAACTGCCCTTCTTTTGGAACCTCTAAAAGGGCATAAACTCCTTGTTCATCTTCATGGGTAAATTCAATAGATTTCCCAGTTTCATTAGTGTGCCAAATCCAAAGATTCCATCCTGCATAGTCGCCATCTTCTTTAAAAAATCTTACTTTTACTTTTTGATTTTCTAAAGTCTCTCCTTTGACAACTTTACTAGGAAGGGGCACTAAAGAGAAAATAAATAAAAATAAGATTAAAATACTTATTTTACTCTTATGCCTTAAAATGTTTTTTCCTTTCATAAACTCCCTCCTTCAAAATAATTAGAAACGTTTTCAAAGTTGATTAAAAAAATTATAGTCACACCTTAATTTTAAGGTATCCCTATATTTATTTCCATATATTTTACATTTTTTGGATATTAGCACAAAATTATGATTTTCACAAATTTATGCTTATACAATCAATCCTTTATAAATATTACATTTCTATATAATTAATAGAAAATAAAAAACACTTAATAAATTAATAACTATATAATAATAGTATATTAATTTGAGAAAGGATATTTATGTATATAAAATCTACAAAAAACCAAAATAAAAAATTATCTATTACTGTCTACAATAATACTGCATTAATATATGAAAAAAGAAACTTAGGAAGAAGCAAATCTGACCTTACTATTGAATACTTTGATATTAGTAAATATATTATTGAAACATCCTTAATTGTTTCGGGTATTAACTATAATTTTCTAGACATAAACTATTTGTGCTGTACTAAAAATACAAAGAATGATAATAAAAATAATATTCCTGACCCTTGCTTAACTTGCGAAAGGTTAATACCTAATTCTATATTAATAAAAGGCAATAATTATAATTGTAGAGAAATAGAAGTTTATTATTTAACTGAAAATATTCGATGGTTAAGCAGCTATATAGTTATTTTAGAGGAAGAAACCCTAAAGATAAGATCTTGGTTTAATTTAACTAATAATTCAGGAATAGATTATTTAAATACTGATATTAAATTTGTGGCAGGGAATGTTAGACTACCCCAAGGTGGCCCTATAATTCCATATAAAAGTGCAGCACTTGATGCAAGCAGTATAGAAGTTGAAGAACTTGGGGATTATTATTCCTATACATTAGCAGATAAATATGATGTACTTAAAAATACATTTAAAAAAATCAAGAACTTCTCTACTTATGATGTTTCCTACAGAAAAATTTATGATTTTGGATATAATAAAACTGTAGCTGATATTACTATAAAATTTCTAAATACTACCGAAAATAATCTAGGATTTACCCTTCCCTCTGGAGATGTCTTTGTTTATGAAAGCAATAATAATAGGCTTGAATTTCTTGGAGGAAATTCAATTGAAAACATAGGAGAAAACAGGGAAGTTTCATTAGTTATTGGGGAGGCCTTAGATGTAACAGCCAAAAGAAATATTCTTGAGAATATTAGATATAATGATTATACTCTAAAAAGAGTTCAATTTATAATTACCAATACTAGAGATGAGGATGTTTCCATTTCTATATCAGAAGCTATTTATAGTCCTTGGCAGATGGAAGACTCTACCGATAATTTCACCCTAGACCCTAATGGTAACCCAGTATTTAAAGGTATTGTTCCTGCTAATTCAGAGAGAGAAATAATTTTCTCCTACAGATACGATATAAACATTTAGCAGTTTGTAAGTAAGAATTCACAATAAAATAAGCTGTTGCAGATTGCAACAGCTTTCCATCTTTTCTAACTTTTAATAAAGTTAGACATTCTTTCTTCATTGTTGGTAGCTAATTACTAACTTATTAATAATAATGATTATACTTTAAATATATTTACTACTGACTCTAGCTTATCTGTACTTTCTTTTGCTTTACTTGCACTAACCAAGGCTTCTGCTGATTTATTGCTTGCTTCTAAAACCTTGTCAGTTATGTTAGTTATTCCCCTGCTTCCCTCTAATGATGCCCTAGAAACTTCATTCATAATATCTGAAATTTCTTTAATAGAGGTAAGAAGCTGACTTGATATTTGGTCAAATTCCTTTACAATTTTATCTATCAATACTCCATCATTTCTATAAGTATCTGTTACTGCTAACATATTTGAAAATTCATCTTGTAGATCCTTATCCATGAATTTTACTAAATCCTCAGAGCTATTTATTAAGATGTTTACTGCAGACGAAATATCTTGCCCTGTTTCCTTAATTTTTATTACAGATTCCTTGGAAGCCTCCGCTAACTTTCTTATTTCTTCTGCTACTACTGCAAAACCTCTTCCTGCTTCGCCAGCCCTTGCTGCTTCAATTGAAGCATTTAAGGCTAAAAGGTTAGTTTGCTCTGTAATTTCTATTATTATTTCTGATAATTCATATATTTTGTTAATTACCTTAGTTTGTTCAATTGCAATAAGTGTTCCCTCATTTGCCTTGCTAGAAATTAGCTCTGCCCCTTTTTCTATAGATTTAATTGAACTTTCTATTTCCTGGGTTGATGCAGAAGTTTCTTCCATTACTGCAGTTATTTCTTCTGAAGTTGATGCTATGTTTTCAAGGCTAATATTTAAATCATAAATATTGTTATTTATATTATTTACCGACTCTTCTGTATTAAAAGACTCTACTTTGACACTTCCTATAAGATCTGCCAAAGACTTTTTAACATTATTAACATACTTTAATATAATACCTAATTCATCTTTTCTATTTAAAAGTCTTTTATCAATTTCGCCAGTAAAGTTCCCTGTTGAAATCAACTCCATCTCTGAAACTGCATACTTCAATGGACTAACTATATTCTTACTAATTGCCACTGCACATAGTCCCCCTATAATTAGCACTGCAGCCATTACAAGAAATAGTACATATATCAAATTATTCATTGCTTTTGCATTATCTACCTGCAAATTCCTTTCCGTATTTCAAGTAATTTTCATATTCCTTTGATTGAAACTCCTGATTATTATTTAAAATAATTTTATATAGACTGATTTCCATGCTTCTTTCAGCAATTATGGAATTATTTAAGCTAACCACTGAAGAAAGATTTTCATCATACATCTTTTCCATTCTTAAATCAGCCTGTTTAATTTGAAAGATTCCTAGTACTCCAATTAATAACATCATAGCAGTTAATATTGAAGATAATAAAATTATTTTAAATTTTACATTTAAATTTTCCATTATTATGCCCCCTTTCTTATGATTACCATACAATTATCCTATAAATAACATATTTAATCAAAATAAACTTATATTATTTTGCCAAAAAAGATATATTTAGTATTTAAATGTAGTATTTTGAATTAAAAACAAAAAAAGTGTAAGATATTACCCCCTTCCATAATATCTCACACTTTTTATATTTAATATTACTTTACTAATCATTATTATGTATGTATATAATTAATTTTACTAATCTATTATATTTAGCTCAATTAGAGTATCCTGCTCAATAGATTTCTTAACATCAATTACTCTTTGATTACTTGAACCCCTATACTTCAAACTAATATCTCTTTTATCAATCTCAAATCTTCCATCAATTAATACATCTGCTAATAATAAAATTTTTCTTTTTTTCTCATCTTTAATTATATCTTCATATAAATATCCTGACCAAATCCAAATTGATTTTCCAACTTCATTTTTTATCCTTTTTAATAAATTATATAAGTCATCATCCTTTGTTTGGTCCATAGGTTCCCCACCTAAAATATTAACACCCTTTATATTAGGATTATTAGTATATCTTATAAACTCTTCTTCTATTTCCTTAGTCCATTTGTTACCATAATTAAAATTTTGCAAATCTTTATTAAAGCAACCTATGCAACCATTGGTACATCCACTTACAAAAAGAGTTGTTCTTACATTTGGGCCATTGCTAACATCGAATTTTCTTATTTTCGCATAATTCATTTGAACACCCTCTACTTATATTTTTATGAAATCACCTATTATAAATGAAGAACCCTATCTCCTATTTCAGCCGTTCTACCCTTATTCCAGAAATTAGTACCTATATATCCACAGGTTCTTCTCATAACCTGCATTTCACCTTCGTCTCTATTACCGCAAGATGGGCAGTACCATTCTAAATTTTCATCAAGTTTTATTTCACCAGTATATCCACAGGAATAGCATATATCTGGTTTAGTGTTTATTTCTGCATATTGTATATTGTGGTATATGTAATTAATTACTTGTTCTATAGCTTCAAGGTTTCTTGACATATCAGGAACTTCTACATAGGATATACATCCTCCAAGGCTAATATTATGGAATTGCGATTCAAATTTTAACTTACTGAAAGCATCTATTTCTTCACAAACATGAACATGGTATGAATTTGTATAATATAGCCTATCTGTTACATTTTCTATAATTCCAAACTTACTTCTATCTAATTTGCAGAATCTATATATTAGGTTTTCTGCTGGTGTTCCATATAAACTAAAACCTAATCCAGTTTCTTCTCTCCATTTAATACAAGATTCATTCATATGCTTCATTACATCTAAAGCAAATTTTTCTCCTTCTTCTGTTGTATGGCTCTTTCCAAGCATTGCTTGAACCATTTCATAAATTCCAACATAACCTAAAGATAGGGTTGAATATCCATTCTTAAGCAATTCATCTATCTTCTCACCCTTATCAAGTCTTGCAATAGCTCCATGTTGCCAATGAATAGGTGATACATCTGAAATTGTTCCAAGGAGCATTTTATGTCTTATTGTAAGTGCTTCTTTACACAGTTCAAGTCTTTGATCTAAAACCTCCCAAAATAAATCCATATTACCCTTTGCTATAATAGCAATTTGAGGTAGGTTTAGCGAAACCACTCCCTGATTAAATCTTCCATACCATTTATAATCTCCATTTTCATCCTTCCAAGGACTTAAGTGTGACCTACATCCCATTGGCGGAAATGTATTCCCTTCATAATTCATTTTCATAATCTTAGCTGATTGATAATCAGGTACTAACCTTTTAGCTGTACATTTTGCTGCTAACTTAGTTATATAATCATACTTTCCACCCTCTAAACAGTTATGCTCATCTAAAAGGTATACTAGTTTAGGAAAGGCTTCTCCAATTTCTTGTCCCTTATAGTTTTTCATTCCTTCTAATCTTTGTTTAATCATTTCTTCACAAATTAATGCCATTTCCTCTTCATATGGATGACCTTCTTCTATCTCAAGATAAATTGTACTAAAAGGGGATTGTCCATTAGTTGTTTGTAAAGTAGATAATTGATATCTAATAGTTTGTACACCGTCTTTTAATTCCTTTAATTTCATATCCTTTGCTAAGGATCTTGCTAAGTCTTCATCTACATTTTTATCTTTAAATATTTTATAATACTTTTCTTCTGTAATTTTTAAAAATTTTGCTAAGTGTTTTATTGTAATGCTTTGTCCACCATATTGATTACTAGCAACTTGCGCCATTATTTGGGTAGTTACAGTACATGCTGTACTAAAAGATTTTGGTGATTCTACAAGCTTATCATTTATTACTGTACCATTGTTTAACATATCCTCTAAATTAATTAAGCAACAATTAAAGATGTTAGATAAGGTGTAATCCATATCATGCCAATGTATTGCTCCTTCATCATGAGCTTGCACTATATGTGCAGGTATTAATCTTCTTCTAGAAATATCCTTTGACACTTCCCCTGCAATAAGATCTCTTTGAGTTGCTGCTATAACTGAGTTCTTGTTAGAGTTTTCTTTCATAACCTCTTCATTTGTTTTGTTTAGTAGATTTAATATACTTTCATCTGTTGTGTTTGTGTTTCTTTTAAATTCTTGAACAGCTCTATAGCCTTCATATGCCTTTGCAGTTACCGCTTGTCCATAATGAACTAATCTATCATAAACATAGGTTTCTATTTTATATATAGTTGGTGTTTCCTTATCATTTGTAAAGTATGCTTCTGCATCGTTAGAGATTTTAAGGGCTATATCTTCTAAGTATATTCCACTCCCATTTTTCATTGCTTTTAATATTGCTTCTTTTATTTTTTTCTTATTAAAGTCTACTATACTGCCATCCCTTTTAATAACTTTCATTCCCAAATTTATTTCCCCCTGTATTATTTATTTTCTAATAACGAGTAAATTATACACCAAAAGACATTAAACTGCATTTTACTAAACCTTTATTTTTCTTAAACAAATCTATCCAATTCCTTTTTTCTCTTTTTACTATGGTTTTTCAATATATTTAATAAATTTTTCCTATATATATTGTATGCAGTTTTTACACAACACAATATATAGTATATAAAAAGACAGTATTGCTTGGGTAATTCCCTTCCAATACTGTCTTTGTATAATTAAAAATCTTATTTATTATCTCCTTTGGGCTAAATTATCACCTATTAAAACTTATCTTCCCTAACCAAATATTGATTTCCATCTTGATCATAAAATGTAAACATTGATCCATAAGGCATCTTCATTAACTCATCAACTTTAACATTGTTTTCTTTTAATTTATTATAAGTTTCATCTATATTATTTGTACTTAATAAAATTGAAGGATGACCAGTGTTAGTATTTGGATTTTGAGATTCCATTATTAATGGTTTTATTTAGCAAGAGTGCTTTTTATCTATTATATTTTTTATAGTAAAAAGAGAGCGCTTGCTCTCTTTCTAGTTTATTACTGTTTTCCTTTCTTCCTTTGAAGTATTATAAGTTCCTATTAAAAAGAAGGCAACTGCAAATAAGAATATTATAGCTAAATATTTATAAATTTCCTGAAAAGCTGCTCCCTGCTGCATAGCTATAATAGATTCCATTACCCACCTTACTGGTGTAAAATATGATATTTTTTCAATAATGGAAGGCATCATGTCTATAGGAACAAAAGCTCCTCCAACCATAGTAAATATAATTTGTAGAAAATTAAAAATATTTGATGACTCATTTTGATTTTTGGCAAAGGATCTGCATAAAATTCCAAGACTAATTGAAACTAATCCAAAGACACTTAAAATAATAATCAGTTCTAAATACCCGAGTCCTATTTGTATATTAAGAAGTTTTAACCCTAAAACCCCCAATATAACTTGTATCAATACATGAATATACCCGCTAATTGCATCTGCTAAATAATATTCATAGGTTTTTATAGGTGCCATAAAAATTCTATTATATACATTTTCCCTTTTTTCCATAAATACTCTAGATGATGTTACTAAACCTCTTATAAGCATAAACATAACTATAAATCCAACAAAAATCTGACTAAAGGTGTAATCTTCGTATAAATCATTTAAGTTTTTTCTTTGCATTTTAACATAGGAATTATTAACATAATTATCTAAAGATCCATAGTACAATTCTTTATTTCCCTGGGAAGCCAAAAGTATATTATTTATATTTTTTATTTCTTCGTTAAGAAGATGCTTTATTGCTTTACCAGTATCTTTATTTTCTAAAAAAGTTACTTTTATTCCCTTTCCTTCTCCATTAATCAAATCTTCTTCAAATTTATCCTTTATTTCAACAACAACATCAATATTACCCTCTGCAAATAAATTTTTAATTTCATCTTCATTAATATTTTTAATAGTAAAACCTTCATAGTTCTTAATAAATTCTATTATATTATTGCTTGTTTTGGACTTGTCTTTATCTATTACTCCAATTTTAATATAACCAGAACCAAAATTTAATACGGACATCATAATATAAAATATTAATACAGGAGCTAATAAGGATATAAGAAATCCTACTGGCTTCTTAACTATAGAAATTCTTAAATTATTTTTAATTAATACTAGGATATTTTTCATATAATTTATCACTCCTTTTACCAATAATATATATTACTAAAACGAAAGCTATTAAGGCAACTACTCCTATGGTAAGCCATAATTTTAATATTGAAGAATCTCCAGAATAGACATATCTAAAAATACTTCTATTAAACCATCTTAGTGGGGATATATTTGTAATAATATTTAATAGTCCTCCTAAATCCTCTCCTAAGGCTACATATCCACCACCTAGGAAGGTTAAAATGGGTGTTATAACATTGTTTATTATTGTTCCTGTTGTTTCTTCTTCCTTAAATATTGCTGGTATTATAATTCCTATTCCATTTACTAAAATAAGAAATGGTATTACTGCTAGTGGAAAAATAATAGGGTTGCTGCCATAATTAATATTTAGTAATAACTTAGCTAATATATAGGTAACCATTACTGATGTAAAGGAAAATATAAAAAAACCCATAAATAGTGACAAGTAATATTTAGTAGTAGATAATCCTGATAAAAATATTCTATCTTTTAAACTAGATTTTCTTTGATTTCTTATTCTTTCAAGAGGATAATTTATAAAGAAAAATATCATAAGACCTATTTCTGCAACTCCATAGTAATTCATAGAACTAGGACTTTCATTGACTGCTATTTCTTCTTCTTCAATATAGTTATTACTAATTTTACTAATAATCTCAGAAGCTTTTTCAGGATTTATTTTATAAACCTCCATAATAGAATTAAGCCTATTAGAAATTCCATTTAATAAACCATATATATAAGATGATTTTATTAGCTCCTCATCATTTGAATATACATTAATAGTATCATCTTTAAAATGAAGCAAGATCTCCTTATTTACTTGTACCTTGGTCTTACCTTCTTCTAAACTCTCAACTTCTTTTAAGATAAGGTTTGAAGTTTCTTCACTTTCTAGAGCATCAATAAATATTTCTAAGATTTCTTTTGTTTTACTTGAATCTTCTGCCAAATAGTATATATAAGTTTCTTCTGTTGTGAATTTATCATTTTCTTGTTCAAAAATTGATGTTAATACCGATCCTATTAAAATTACTAAAAAAATCGGGAAAAATATCATAAATAAAAGATTTTTTCTGTCCCTTATACATTCTAATATTGTAGCCTTTATTATAGGAATCATATTCTTTCCTCCTAATCTCTTAGTTTTTTTCCTGTTAAGGATAAGAATACTGTCTCAAGTGTTATTTCTTTAAAATCTAAATTAGTAATTTTAACATTTTGCTCTGTAACCTTCTTAATTACCTTATCTAGGTTGTTTACTTCCTTTGATGAAGTTATAACTAAGCTATTTTCATTTATAGACACATCTATAACTCCTTCAATATTTTTTAAAGAATCTATATTTATTTTGTATACATCTTCAAGTCCAATCTTTAAGCTTCTTTTATCACTAACCATATCTATTAATTCTTCTTTAGTTCCTTCAACTATTATATTTCCTTTATCAATAATGGCAATTTTGCTACATAAATGCTCAGCCTCTTCCATATAATGAGTTGAATAAATTACAGTTACACCTTGCTTATTTAAATTTTTTACTGCCTGAAGAATGTGATTTCTAGATTGTGGATCCACCCCTACTGTTGGTTCATCCATAATCAATAACCTAGGATGGTGAATAATTGCGCAGGCTATATTTAACCTTCTTAACATTCCCCCTGAAAACTCTTTTGCTTTCTTATTTCTATATTCTAAGAGACCTGTAAATTCTAAAGCTTCTTCAATACTTTCCTTTAATTCACTACCTCTTAATCCATATAATTCTCCAAAAAACCTTATATTCTCATAAGCTGTAAAATCTGTATATACAGAAATAACTTGGGGAACTAATCCTATTTTTCTTTTTGCCTCTAATGCATTTTTTCTTATATCTTCACCTAATACTTTAATAGTTCCTGAAGTAGGATGTAAGAGAGAGCATATTAAACTTATGGTTGTGCTTTTCCCTGCCCCATTTGGTCCTAACAGACCATAAATTTCTCCTTCCTCAATATTTAAGTTTATATTATTAACTGCTAAAGTATCATCATATTTTTTCACTAACCCTCTTATCTCTACTGCCTTCATAAAATATCCTCCTTTTATTATCTTAATCTTATTATATAAAAAAACCTTTGCTAAAAAATCTAGCAAAGGTCATTTTCTTTTATGACTAAAGTCATATTTTCCCTTAATTATTAAATTTCCCCTCTCAAATAGTAAATTGCAATTTGAGTTCTATGGGTTAAGCCTGTTTTTTGAAAAATTGAGGTTATATGATTTTTAACAGTCCCCTCTGAAATATATAGTGATTTAGAAATCTCTTTGTTATTTAGCCCTTCTGCAATTAACTTCATTATATCTAATTCCCTTTCGGTAAACTTTTTTATATCAATTTTACTTTTATTTGTAACTTCACATTTTAAATTTTCACTTAGCTTTTCTAATACCTCATCTTGAATTACAGCACTTCCTTCATAAACCATTTTTATAGTTTCTATTATCTTTTGCGGAGGAGTATTTTTTAAAATATACCCCTTAGCACCATTTTTTATAGCATCTCTTATATATTCATCTTCATCAAAGGTAGTTAGTATAATTACCTTTGTATTTGTTCTCTTGCATATTTCAGCCGTTGCCATAACACCATTAACTAAAGGCATTCTAACATCTAATAAAGCTATATCTATATTATTTTCCAGTAAAAAATCTACAGCTTCTTTACCATTTTTAAAGCTTTCAACCACTTCTATTTCTTTATCCATTGATAAAATTATCTTTAAGCTTTCTCTGATTAAAGCATCATCATCAGCTAATACTAACTTTATATTCATTTATCCTCCTTAATGCGGTATTAAAATTACTGCAGAAAAGCCCTCATCACCATTTAAGATGAGCTTCCCCCCCATACTTTCCACCTTTTCCTCTATAGAACTTATACCTATTCCCTTTTTAATATTTTTGCAGCCTAGGCCATTATCTTTTATTTCCAACTTAATAAACTTTTTTAATACCTCAACATTTATACTTATTAAATTACATTTAGAATATTTAATAGAATTTGTTGTAATTTCTGTAGCTGACTGAATAAAAAGCAGCCATATTTTTGAAGAAATCTTCTCTAAATCCCCTTCATATCTTACTTTACCCTCTATTCTAGTACCTTTTATTTTTTCATCTAAAATTTTCTTAATTCTATTAATCCCTAGTTGCTCTTCCTTTGGTCTTATATTTCTTAGTGTTGCCCTAATATCATCCATTCCTTCTCTTAAATTATTTATACATATATCTAGCATTGAAGGTGCCTTTTTAGGATCTATATCTAAAATAATTTTAGTTGCTTCAAGTTGAAGAAGAGTTCCTGATATAGTATGTCCTATTTTATCATGAAGCCTTGTTGAAATTTCATTTCTTTCTTCAAGCCTTGCCGTATGTAAAATTTGTTCTTGCATATCCTTTTCTTTAATCAATTTATTATTTAAATTACTAATAGCTATTCCCTGTTTTACCTCAAGTTCAGCATATTTTAAGAGCTTATCTTTTTTTATACTATCGTTAATAATACCTATTAATACTATAACAGAGATAATAATTATTGAAGATATTCCATTGGAATTTCTAATAAAATATATAGGTATAAAATAGATAACACTTCCTAATTTTACTTTTTTGAGGTCATTTATAAAATACTCCCCTAATGTAATACTTGCAAGTAAAATTGAAGTTTCTATAATCTTCACTGCAAATAAGGAAGAACCTATTAGCTGTAAAGTCAATATAATTTTATAGAAACTTCTATGCTTATTAAGAAAGATACCTTTTAAAAACTCCATTATTATAAAGATCAATATAAATGAAACAATAAGAGCATTAGAAATATTTGTTTTTGTACTCATCCAACTAATATAAGCACATAAAGCAAGTTTTAATATTATATAAAAATCCTTATTTTTTATTTGCTATCACCTCCATTATAATATACTTTTGATTAAATAATTTTTGCTACAAAAACAATTAAATTTGATGCAGGAATAAGCAGTAATAATGCTGCAAAAGTTCCTATGACTTTGCTTCCTACCATGCCTATAATGCAGCCACGGAAATCATCTAAGGAACACTTATTATCTAAAACATCATCAGTCATTATTGATAAATAAGGATCAATAAAAATAATCGATAGAATTGTTGCAACTCCATTTATTATTGATGATAAGGAAACACAAGTACTCCTTAAATCTGGTGCCATACTCCCTGCATATATTGGTGCAAACCCACCTGCTGTAATAATTGCTATAGAAATAAAATTATAAATTAAAATCTTTTTAGGAAGTTTTCTAATATTAACACTTGTTAAACTTTCCTTAACCGGCATCCCTATATTATTTTTCATATATTTAATTCCATTTTTAGAAAAGCTATGGATAATAAGTCTTGGAATTGATTTTTCTATTGAAAAATGGTCTACTGCCTTATAAAATACCTTTTGAAATGTTGGCATTAAAAAAGCTCCAGCAATTGTAGCTGCACCTGATACTATGATAATAGTATTAAATATATTTATTAAATCTCTACTACTTGGATTGCTTTCAACAAATTTTGTTAGCAAGGGTCCCTGTAATCCTACTGCTACTCTTGAAACTAGCATTAATATATTAAACACAGCAGCCGATGCTGCAATTTTCCCTGTTCTAACCCCTACTAATCTAACTGAATAGCTTAATGTTCCTATTAATGAAATTATAAAGTTCAATATTAAAACAAATAGAATTCGTTCACTCATTTTCTTCTCCCTTTTAAAATAGAATTATATTGTTATTATAAACTTTTAAAACATGTTTTAACATATTTTACAATTAACTTTTTATTAAATATAAAAAAAGCCCCATAATAGGGGCTATTTATGCTACTTATTTGCATAAGCTTTTATAATATTTATTATTACTTCTACTGCCTTTTCCATTGATTCAATAGGGATATATTCATATTTTCCATGGAAGTTCTCTCCACCAGCAAATATATTAGGGGTTGGAAGGCCCATAAAGGATAGTCTAGCTCCATCAGTACCTCCTCTAACTGCAGTTATTTTTGGACTTATCCCTGCATCTATCATTGCTTGTTTGGCAGTTTCTACTATATGAATAACAGGTTCTATTTTTTCTTTCATATTTCTATAGGATTCTTTTATAGTAAGTTCAACTGTTCCTTCACCATAAACCTTATTTAAACTTCTAGCTATATATTCAAAATCCTTAATTCTTTCTTCAAAACCTTCAGTTGTAAAATCTCTTATTATATAATTTAGGGTAGTTTTTTCTATTGTTCCATTAATATCTGTTAAGTGGTTAAAACCTTCAAGTCCTTCTGTTTTTTCCGGAACTTCTTCAAGAGGTAAGGCATTAATAAATTCATTAGCAACCATAATTGAATTAATCATTTTATTCTTAGCATAGCCTGGGTGAACATTAACTCCATTGATTACAACCTTAGCTGATGCAGCATTAAAGTTTTCATATTCAAGTTCTCCAACAGTTCCACCATCCATAGTAAAAGCAAAGTCAGCTCCAAAACCTTCTACATCGAAATGATCTGCCCCTTCTCCAATTTCTTCATCTGGGGTAAAGCCTATTTTTATTGTTCCATGTTTTATATCTGGATTTTTAACTAAATATTCTACTGCAGTCATAATTTCAGCAATTCCAGCTTTATCATCTGCACCTAAAAGTGTTCTTCCATCAGTTGTAATTAATGTTTGACCAATATAATTCTTTAATTCTTTTGAGAAAGTTGGTGATAAGACATCAACATCATTTAATTTAATGTCCCCACCATCATAGTTTTTTATTATTTGTGGTTTTACATTTTCTCCATAATAATCTGGAGCTGTATCCATATGAGCTATAAAACCTATAACTGGTACATCTTTATCTATATTACTTTCTAAGGTTGCATAAACATATCCATGTTCACTTATTCTAGCATCCTTAAGGCCTAATTCCTTTAACTCCTTGTAAAGCTTTTCTGCTAAAACTAACTGTTCCTTTGTACTTGGTGTAGTTCCTGTAGTTTCATCAGACTTTGTATTTATTTTTACATATTCTAAAAATCTTTCTTCAACTTTTTTCACTTTTTCATCTCCATTCTATATTTGTCAACATTAATATTTTACCATATTAAATAATTTATATCATACTTCTTTAAAGTAAAGAGAAATGCTATAAAAAAAGAAGATTGCAAACAATCTCCCTTTTTTCCCATTTTACTTTAATAAAATGAAAATTATTATTTGAAATTATACTTTGTAACTATAGGCTCCCTATTTAATACTTTATCATTAAAATACTCATAATAAGATAATCCTAAAAAGCTTCCAGTTATATTTGTAACATTATCAAAACCTAAGTTCTTTAAAGCAACTGCTGCATTATAACTTCTTTGGCCTGTTCTACAATGAAGATAAACTGGTTTATCCTTTGGAATTTCCTTATATCTTTCTCTTAATTCACTTAAAGGAATATTTACTGTCCCCTTTATATGGCCATTCTCATATTCTCTTCTTTCTCTTATATCAACTATTAAAGCCTTATTTTCTACTAGTTCTCTCACTTTATCCACATTAATTTGCTTAAAGTCTCCATTTGAAATATTACCAGCTATATAACCTGCATAATTTACAACATCTTTTGCTGTACTATATGGTGGAGCATAAGAAAGTTCTAAGTCCTGTAAGTCTTCAATGGTTCCACCCATTTTAATTAATGTTGCTATTACATCAATTCTTTTTGGTGCATCCCCTTTTCCAATTGCTTGTGCACCTAAAACTTTTCCAGTTTCAACCTCATATAAAAGCTTAAAATGCATTGGCGCCGCACCTGGCATAATTCCAACCTTATCATTAGTAATAAGCCTTACAATATCATAATTTATATTCATATTTAGTGCTTTTATTGCACTTTCATTTAATCCAGTAGAGGCAGCATTTAAGCTAAATACTTTAATAGCAGAAGATCCTATATATCCCTTGTTTAAAACTTTTCTTCCATTAATATGATCAGCAACTGCTCTTGCCTGTTTTAATGCTGGACCTGCTAAGGAAAGTTTTGTATAGTCATGAGTTAAGGCATTATAAACCTCAATTGCATCTCCAATTGCATAAATATCTTTATCACTAGTTCTATAATTTCTATCTACCTTTATAGCCCCAGTTTTTCCTATTTCAAGGCCTGCATCCTTAGCTAATCTTGTTTCTGGTGCTACTCCAATGGCTAAAACTACTGCTTTAGTATTAATTTCCTTACCTGATTCAAGTATAACTTTATTTGTATCAAAGGTCTTAACCTTATCATTAACTATTAAATTAACCTTATTGTCATAAATTTCTTTATGAAGTATTTGAACCATGTCATAATCAAAAGGTTTTAATATTTGTTCTGAACCTTCAACTAGGGTAACATTGTATCCACCTTCTCTTAAATTTTCAGCAGCTTCAACTCCTATAAAGCCCCCTCCTATTACTGCAACATCTTTTGTATCTAGGTTCTTTACAAACTTATTTAATTTATCTATATCAACCACATTTCTAATGGTAAATACATTTACCTTATCAATTCCTTCTATTCTGGGAACTATTGGTTTAGCCCCAGGAGATAAAATCAATTTATCATACTTTTCTCTATATATTTCATTTTTTATATAATCTTTGACTTCAACTTCCTTATTTTTTCTATCTATTGATAGCACTTCTGAATAAACTCTAGCTTCAATATTATATTGAACCTTAAATTTTTCTGCACTCATAAGTACAAGTTTATCTGCCTCATCAATAACTCCACTTAAATGATAAGGAAGAGAACAATTTGAAAAGGAAACATGAGGCCCTTTTTCAAACATTATAATTTCATCTTCCTCACTAAGTCTTCTTAATCTTGCTGCTGCAGATGCTCCACCTGCTACTCCCCCAACAATTAAAATTCTCTTTTTCATATCTAATCCTCCTTAACCTTAATAGTATTTTTTATTCTCTATATTTCCCCAGGTAGGATCCAACTCCACCTGAAACATTTACAACATTATAACCCTTACTTCTTAAGCTGCTACAGGCTCTAGAGCTTCTTCCTCCTGATTGACAAACAATATAATATTCTTTGTTTTTTTCTAAATACTCATCTGTATTTTTCAAAAGCTCATCCATTGGAATATTTTTAGCAGTCTTTATACTTCCCCTATTGTACTCAAAATTTTCCCTAATATCTATTAAATCTACCTTTCCAATTAACTTATCAATATCATTTACATTTATAACTTTGTTTACCTCTTTCTTAAACAACCTAAACATTTCCTTCACTCCTACTTTTACCATTTCTATACTATTATCTTATAGCAAATATTAATTTTTTTATGTGACTATGTTACATACATTGTTATAACTGTGCTTATTATTTGCATTCATTAATTTGTTTATGTAAAAAAGTGCGAAACACTTTTATCAGTGCACTGTGGACTGTGAACTGTGAACTTAAAAGATTGCTGCGCAATATTTGTAATTTTTATATTAATTCTTTATACTTAAGTAGGAGTGATTGTTATAAATTGCAAGTTAGTTACTTATTAGACTAACCTATAAATAGAAGTTTATGATAGAAATTATTTTTACATATAAAATTAATAATTGGGGTTAAAAATTAATATTTTCATTAGCAACTCTTTCTTTACTTAGGATATTTGTATTATTAATTAATAGACAATTAGATTTATTTATCATGTTTTTTGGAATTAATCAATTTAGATATAATAATAAAAAAATCCAACAAATAAATTGTTGGATTTTTTATTATCTATTTAAAGCTTCTAATAGTTCATCTAAGTTTAATCCGTGAACTTGTGCTGCATCTTCAATTGTTTCTGCTTGTGATGATGGGCAGCCAATGCATCCCATTCCGAAACTCATTAATACTCTATCAGCATCTTCTTTTACTCTTAAAACTTCTCCTATTGTCATATCCTTTGTTATCATCTATATTTCCTCCATTTCAATTTCATATTTTTTTGCTAATTCATTTAATATATCTAAATATTTTTTTGCTTCTCCTGTTGCTTCTTTTTCAAATGAAGCACATTCTTTATTTATTTCTTCCATTGTTTCAGGTTTTAATTGTCTTCTTGCAAAGTTATATATTACATTATCTTCTTTGTGAATATGATCTCCTAGGTGTGTTGCATATCCTACTGCATTTGCAATTATATCTAATTTTACTTCTTCATTTCCACCTTTTAATTCTTTTAATGCTTCATCTAGTCTTCTTATAAATAGTCTTCCCCAGTCATGTTCAACAAGCATGCCTTGATTAACTACTTTTTCTGCAGTTGGTCCAATTTCTTCAACCATTTTATTAAATAAGTAGTCTTCTTCCTTTTTGTGGTGATGTTTATCAGCATAATTTCTTATAAAATCAATAACTTTTTCAAACTCATCAAAATCTACTTCTGCACCATTTATTATGTTAGCAGAAATTTTTCTAACTATTTTTAGCATAAGCTTAATATTTTTATGCTCTTCAACCATTAATTCAATAGCATCCATTAAATTCACCTACTTTACTCTTTCTATTACCATTTCAGTATCTGATAATTTTTTGTATTGGAAGTTTCCATTTACTTCTTCAACGAAAGTCTTTATCCATAAGTCTCTTAATCCGTAGAAGTAATTTACATCTATATTTTTATCTGCCCAAATGTCTTTATGAACACAAACTCTTCTTTCCCATAAAACTTTTTCTTCTTCTTGTTCTACTACTAAGTTAACTCTATCACAAGGCATTCCATCTAAAAGATAATCATTTATTAAATTATAGATTGCTATTGCATCTTCTGCTTCTTGATTATTTTCCTTAACTTCTTTTGCTGCAATATGACCTTGATTCTTATAAACCTCTTCTATTTTTTCATTTATACCTTCAACTTTTAATAATTCCGCAGTTAGTGCTGAAAGTCTGTTTTCTGCTATTGTTATTCTTTCTTGTAACCAGCCGTGAATATTTCCTTGATCTATAATTTCTTCTAAGGGTTTATCTTCAACTTTTTCACCATATTTTTTATCTAAGTTCTTTAAGATTTCTTCTGTATTTAATCCTTCACCTTTAGCAAGTTTTTCTAATTCTACTTCTAAATTTTGAAACCATATTATTTTGTTAAACATCCAATAATGTATTTTGCCTAAGAATAAACTCATAATTCGCCTCCATATTTCTTTCATTTCTTATTTTTAATGTGTATTTAGAATACCACAAATAAATCAGTAATTCTGTAACAAAAGTTACACTTTAGAAATTATATCATATTTTTTACAAATTTAATTTATCTGTTATATCTAGTTTAATTTCTTTAGCAAAATTTATTCCCCAATTCATATTTTTAAGATGTAGCGGATCATGGGCATCTATTCCTATTATTCTTCTAACATTATACTCCTTAGATAATTCCCAAAATTCTTTTATGGGATAGGCATATCTTTCTCCTAAGTTATATCTAACTATAGGCCTTCTTATGCCATTAATATTAATTTCAAGAGGCATGTCTAATTTTTCTGCTGTTTCTAATATTCTTCTTGAAGTTCTAATTGAATTTTCATCCCAATTTGTGTACCCTATTCCAAAAAGCTCTGGGTGAGCTAAGTAATTAAAATTTCCACTTTCCATTGATTTAATAACGTAATCTGTGTATGCCTCTAAACCTTGAGCATCTAAATTAATATTTCCAACATAATGCCATTGATTTTTGTAGGAAAAAAAATGTACACCTAATATTAAATAGTCAACCTTAAATTTCTCTCTTAACTCATCATAAAGCCACCCAAAATCTTCGAAATATTCACATTCCATTCCTTTTTTAATAGAAATCTCTTCTTGGTATTTTTCTTTAGCTTCATCTATTTCTTTAAAATATTCATTTAATTCTTCATACTTCATTCTACTTTTATTGTCAATATGCTTACCTGGATGAGGCATATGATCTGATAAACCTATTTCATCATATCCATTTTTTATTGCTTCTAATATATAATCTTCAACTGTTCCTGCTGCATGGTTACATCTATAATTGTGTGTATGGTAGTTAGTTTTCATTTGTCACCTATCCTTTTATATATTTTTCATATAATTTATATAATATCATAACTATAGGATAACTTCTAATTTAAGCAATATCAAAAAGGGGGCTATCTAGATAAGATTATAAAAATATTATCCATAGACAGCCCCCTTTATATTATTCCCTCTAAAGTTCACCATAATTCTCAATTCTTAATAAAATCCAATGAAGACTAATAACTAATTACCACTCCAAACTCCAAACTCCACACTCAAAACTCAAAACTACTATCTCTCCTCTATTACCTGAGCACTGTTACTTGTAGCTTGATGATTAAAATAAAGATTTGTTTCACTAACAATAACTTCCCTAAGTCCTATTAGTCCTATTAAGTTAGGAATAGCCATAAGTCCATTGACAATATCCGCAATTCCTAATATTAAGCCTAAAGGTAAAAAAGGACCAATAGCTACAAGTACGATAAATACAATCTTATATGGCATAATTGCTTTTATTCCCCCAAGATATTCAATACATCTTTCTCCATAATAATTCCATCCTATTATAGTTGTAAAAGCAAAGAACATAAGACCTAAGTTAACAATATATACTGCCAGGTTACCAAGAGGTATACCAGCTTTAAAGGCTTCGGTAGTTAAGGCAGCACCTTCTAAGTTTCCTTCATACATGCCAGTTAATATAATTACTATTCCTGTCATTGTACATACCACCATTGTGTCTATAAATGTACCAGTCATTGATACTAAGCCTTGCCTAACTGAAGACTTTGTCTTTGCTGCTGCGGCTGCAATAGGTGCAGACCCAAGACCTGATTCATTAGAAAACAGTCCTCTACTAACACCACTTCTCATGGCAGTTAAAAGAGTAATACCTATTGTTCCTCCTAAAACAGCCCTTGGCTTAAAGGCTCCCACTAAAACTAATTTTATTGCTTCTGGAACTTTGCCTATATTAAGAGCTAACACTGTAATTGCTGCCACTCCATAAATAATTGCCATAAAAGGAACTATTTTTTCAGAAACACTTGCAATTCTCTTAATACCTCCCAAGGTAACTAAAGCAACTATTATTGTAACTATAATTGCAGTTACTACAATAGGTATATTAAAGGTAAGTTCAGCAGCATCAGATATGGACTTAACTTGTCCAAATGTTCCTATACCAAGCAAGGCAACTCCAACTCCAAATATAGCAAAGATATTTGCAAGCCATCCTAGGCCCAGACCATTTTTTATATAATACATTGGTCCTCCTGACATTTCTCCATTATCATCTGTCTCTCTATATTTTATCGCAAGCAATCCTTCTGCATATTTTGTTGCCATTCCAAAAAAGGCTGCAAACAACATCCAAAATAAGGCTCCTGGTCCTCCTGTTTTAATAGCTGCTGCTACCCCAACAATATTACCTGTCCCAATTGTAGCTGATAAGGCTGTACATAGTGCCCCAAAACTACTTACATCCCCAACTAATTCTCCATTTTCATCTTCTTCCTTTTCAAAGATATACCTAAGGGCTAAAGGCAGCTTAAATATTTGTATAAGTTTAAGCTTAAATGTAAGATAAATTCCTGTTCCTACTAATAGGATCAAAAACGGTGGTCCCAGTAATACAGCCCCAATATTATTTACTACTGTTTCCATTTTTTCTAGAGTTTCTAACATAAAAAAATCCCCCTTAATATTTATATTATGGAGGAGAATAGGTAAAAAAAGCTCACAAATTTATAAGCTTATACCATTCCCCTGTCCTTTTACCTGAGAGTTTGAGTAATAAAATTACTTTGCTCCTTCGGTGCTCTTACGAGTCTCTCCAAGGGTTCGTCCAATAATGGTCCTTTTACCTGAAAGATTTACTTCTTCGGTGGGCAATTATTATGCCTCTCTCCCACTATCTTCACCCGAACATATTAAATTATTTATTGAATTATACATTATTATACAAGCAAATGCAATAGCAAATTCAAATATTATAAAATAAATTATTTTTAAAATCATATCATTTATAACAGAATAGACAATAAAAAAGCCGCATAAAAATTGTTTCATTTTTACACGGCTTCAATTTTAGGTTTTTAGCTCACTGAAAATCCACCTTAATTGTGCACTTTGCATTTTAAATTATGAATTGAAGCTACTCGCTTCTCAGCGCTTCTACCGGATCTTTCTTAGCTGCATTTTTTGCAGGAATAAATCCTCCTAGCATAGTTAATAATACACTGATTATTACTAGCAATATTGCATGTACTGGATCTAAAACTGCTACATTTTCTAAATCAGTTACTCTATATAATATCTTATTTGTTGGGAAAGTTAAAAGCCACGCTATAAATATTCCAAGGAAGCCTGAAAGAGAACCTATTATAAAGGTTTCTGCATTAAATACTCTTGATATATCTTTCTTTCTAGCTCCTAGAGCCCTTAATACACCTATTTCTTTTGTCCTTTCTAAAACAGATATAGATGTAATAATTCCAACCATAATTAATGAAACTACTAAAGATATAGCAGCAAAAGCTATAAGTACCATAGTTATTGCTCCCATTATTCCACTTGATAAACTTACAATAGTGCTTGCCATATCATTGTAAATTATCATATCCTCTTTTTCCTTACCTTCATTCCATGCATCCAAGTAAGATACTACTTCATCCTTTGTTGTAAAGTCCTTTGGGTATAAAGTTATCATATATGGAACTTCACTGGCACCTAAAGTTGCTAAAATATTATCTTTTGTATTTGAATTAGAAGATTGCATCATTTGATTGCCACTTGATGAAGAAAAACTTTCTCCTGTAAATACGTTATAATCAGCTTCTAGTTGGGCTTTAACAACTTCTGAATCTTTTGCATTTTCAATAAATGTTCTGCTTAATTCGTCAGAATATGCAATTCCACTTTGTAAAATTGGAATATTTACATCTTCTTTAAGCCTTAAAACAGCGGAAATCTTTAACGAAATAGAATTTTCATTATTATAAAGACTACTCATATCAGTAGGGCTTGCTGCTAAAGTAAAGTAATTACCAACCTTCTTATAATAATCATCATTTAATACAGCCTTAATTTCATAACCTACAATATCTTTAAAATTTATTTCTTCTGCGCTGCTATCTATTCCTAAAGCTTCTAAAACCTTTGTGTCTATTTGGTTATATTCGTCAACAACTAATATTAAATCATTCATTGTTTCTGGATAACTTCCGTATAATAAATCATAATTTTTTTCTAAATATCCTTGTTCATTTTCACCTGTACTTATTGGATATGAAGATAAATTTAAATCTTGTGCATTTATTGTTGTTGCAGTTCCATCAGCCATCTTTAATAAATTCATATTTACTAAACGCGTGTAAGATAAGCCTGATAATAAATTTTTATCCAAGTCTTCTATATAATCAACATAATCTTCGCTTATAACATTTTTATGGGTATGTCTATTATCCTCCCTATTATAAGGATAAATAACTTCAGTATCTGGATATTTACCTTCATCTTCATCTAATCCAAGAGCCTTATTTCTTTCTCTCTTCATATCATTAAAATCCATTTCAGTTGTGGTTTGAGTTATCATTATTGGAAAACCTGATAAGGTCTCTGTTTCGAATATATCTATTTGTTTATCAAAACCATTTGATAAAGATAAAATCAAGGCTATTCCTATTATTCCTATACTTGATGCAAAGGCTGTAAGAAGGGTCCTCCATTTTTTTGTTCTAATATTCATTCCTGATAGTTTTAAGGCAGTCAAAAAACTCATACTTGTTTTTTTAAGATTATATAGGGAATTATTTTTTTCCTCTTCCAATGGGTTAGAATCTGAAATAATACTTCCATCCCTAAATTCTATAATTCTATCTGAATATTTATGGGCTAGCTCTGGATTGTGGGTAACCATAATTACAAGTTTATCTTTTGCTATATCCTTTATAAGTTCCATAATTTGAATACTTGTTTTAGTATCCAAAGCTCCTGTAGGCTCATCTGCCAAAATAATATCTGGATCATTGGCTAAAGCTCTTGCAATTGCAACTCTTTGCATTTGCCCTCCTGATAATTGATTTGGCCTTTTATGAATATGTTCTTTTAAACCTACTCTTTCTAAAACTTCCTTAGCCTTTCTATGTTTTTCTTTTGAAGATACTCCGCTTAAAGTCATTCCCATTTCAACATTATCTAAAACACTTAAATGACTAATTAAATTATAGCTTTGGAAGATAAAGCCTATACTATTATTACGATAGGCATCCCAATCTGAATTTTTAAAGTTTTTTGTTGATTTTCCATTGATTATTAAGTCTCCGCTATCGTACTTATCTAAACCTCCAATTATATTTAAACAGGTGGTTTTACCTGAACCACTTGGCCCTAAAATAGAGACAAATTCCTTTTCTCTAAAATTTAAGGTAACACCTGCTAAAGCTACTTGCTTAAATTCACCAGTTACATAAGACTTAGTTATATTTTTTAGTGCTAACATACTGCTCCTCCTAGTATAAATTTATGTTCCTCAAATTTTTACATAATTTTTAAAACACAGTATAGATTATACTCTTCTTTTTTATTTTATATAGCATGTTTACTATAAATTAACTATTTTTTCACAAAAAATTGGCTGCTTAAAACAGCCATAAAAATATTTTTCCTTATAAATTTATAAATTATCTATTATAAACTTAAAGATGTTTATTCCCACATCTTTTATATTTTCTTCATTAAACTCTGAAAAATCATGACTTGTTCCTTCTAAAGTTACTATTTCAGCTTTATTTTTTGTATCAATCAACTTTTTAAATAAAGATTCTGCATTTTCATAGGGAACCAATTGATCCTCAGTACTATGAATTATTAATGTTTTAGGTTCATCAGCTCCAACATAATTTACTGGACTATATTCTTGAATTATTTCTTCTTTTTTATCACCTAAGGAGTTTATTATTTCCTCAAAGGTGCTGCCAGCATTATTTATATCTAATGTGCTTAAGTCGGTAGGCCCAAAGAAGTCTATTAAATATTTTATTTTTGAATTATATTTTTCTAATTCTGTATCATCTATAAATTCTTCATTTTCACTATAAGCAGCCATCATTGCTAAGTGGGCTCCTGAAGAAACTCCTATGATTCCTACATTTTCTGTATCAAAATTATAAATATCCCTATTTTTATTTATCCACCTTACTGTATCCTTTATATCACTTACCTGCTTATAAAAAATAACTTCATCTTCCATAAGCTGATATTCTGTACTTATTACAGTAAATCCCTCTTCTCTAAAAAAATCTAAAATAGGCTCCATAAATTCTGGAATTGCATTGCTTCCATAGGCCCAGCTTCCTCCGTGAACATATATTAATACAGGGGAACCGCCTCTTCTTATTTTCTTAGGCCCATATATATCTAATGTTAGTGGAATATTATTAGTATTTTTATATTCGATATCATTGTGGTCTATAGAGGTTAGTTCTCTAAAAGCTTCTTCCTTATCTATATTTAAATCTTCTATTGTTACATTTTCTTCTGTGATTTTTTTATATTTTTCAAAGGCATGAAGATAAGCTATTATTTTGTCCCATGACAAATAAATTCCTAATATAATTAAAGCAATAAAAGTTACAAGAATTATTAATTTATTTTTTCTTTTCATACACACTCCCTTTTTTGCCTCTAAATATTTATATTCTATCAATAAAATTAATAAAATATATTATAATAATAGTATAATCTTAGGATTTATCCATATACAAGAATTGTTTAGGTATTTAATAAATTCTTTATAATTATGCTACAAAATCAATAAAATTATATTGGAGGAAATTATGAAAAAATTACTTTCTATACTACTAATATTAACTTTAATATTTACCTCTATACTTTTAACTAGCTGCACTCAAATACAAAATATATTTGAAGAAAAAACTACTGAAGAAGAGAACAGGGATAAGGAGCCTGACTCTACAGAAAACAACAATAATAATAACAATAACACTAGCAACAATAGCAATGAAAATTCAAATAATGAAAATCCATCAAAGCCGCCAAAAACTGAAGTAAAGACCGTTAGGATTTTTGCTTTTGATTATGAAACACCAGAGCTATATTATTATGATACTGAAATTACAGTGACAGACAATGCCTTAGTAACAGCCTTAACTAATGAGCTTCAGCACAATTTGCCTGAAGATAGATTTTTAGCTTTAACAGATGAGGTGGGTGTTACTTCAGCTAAACTTGATGATGAAAAGGGCATTTTAACAGTAGTATTTAATGAAGCCTTCACTGAAAAGATGCTACTTGGATCTGTAACTGAAAGTGGGCTTCTTGCTTCAATTCTTAGCACTTATGCCTATAACTATGGAGTGGATAAGGTTGCTATTTACTTTGGAGATACCTTATATACTTCCCTAAGAGGTGAGTTGCCTGAAGGATACTTTGAGGTTGATTATTATTTTTAATTAGATTATTATTTTTTAATTCCTCAAAGAAGGCTTTTACACCAGCCTTTTTAAAGGTATTCTTATTTCCAGCTACTACTATTTTTCCATATTCTTTGTTTAAAATTTTACCTATAAAGTAATCTATCAATTCCTTACTAAATTCATTTTGTTCAAATAACTCCCTATTTAATTTCTTTCCTATATCTGATTTAACTTTATTAATATTATGTTCCTCCATAGTTTTGTCTCCTTTTATAACTTATTTACTCTTTAAGACTTAGTAATATTTTTATCTAATTTATTTTATTTATTATATAAAAAAAGAAGATTGGGAACAATCTTCTTTTTACAGCATTTTTTCTTTACTATATTAAATTATCTTTCTTTAATAGTTCCATTAAAGTTTGTTTAAAATTAAACTCCTTTATTATAGAATTTACTTCCTCAAGGGCTTTTTTCTTCTTTTCTTCGGTAATTTTAGATTTTGAAGCCCTAATTAATATATTTTTTGGTGAATGGGCAATATCAATAAACTCTAATAATTGGGTTTTGTATCCACAGGCTTCTAATAGGTTCCCCCTAATAGCATCTGTCATAAGGGCTGCAGTTCTTTCTTGAATTATTCCATATCTATTTAATATTGAAAGATTTTGAGCCCTCATTTGACTATTTAATTCATGTTGACAGCAAGGAACTGAAAAAATCATTTTTGTATTCCATTTTATTGCATTATATAGTGCATAATCTGTGGCAGTATCACAGGCATGTAATGTAATTACCATATCTACTTTATTGTTATATTTATATCCATGAATATCTCCTAATTCAAAGTGAAGATTATCATAATTATATCTTTTTGCTATTTCATTGCATTTATTAATAACATCTTCCTTTAAATCAAGGCCTATCATTTTTACATTAATATTTTTAATTTTCACAAAGTAGTAATATAATACAAAGGTTAAATAAGACTTACCGCATCCAAAATCTAAAACAGTTAGCTCCTTATAATCTTTCTTTTTAATTTCATCGTCAATAATTTCAATAAACCTATTTATTTGCTTATATTTATCGTACTTTGAATTAATAACCTTACCTTCTTTAGTAAAGATTCCAAGATCAATTAGGGGCTCTATAACCATACCTTCTTTTAAAATATAGTTCTTTTCTTTATTGTGACTTGTATTCTTAAGTTTTACATTGTTGCTCTTTTTTCTTCCTAAGAACACTTTTCCCTTTTTTGAAATTTTCAAATCAAAGCTAGCTTCATTTGACCAGGCTGAAAGCTGCTTATAATTTACTATGTATTCATTAATTTTCTCTTCAAGATTTTCTAATTCTATATTTTCATGGAAAACTTGCCTTTCAGTAAACTTTTCAACTTGATAATATTTTTTGCCCTTACTATTTATCTTTAATAAAATATCAATCTTTTTATATTTCTCATCTTTATTTTTTTTATTGCTTATAACTACCTTTATTATTTCTTGTTCAACTATTTCTTTTATAGCATTTTTTAATTCATCCATTATTACACTTCCTCTTTAAATTAAAATGAAAATAAATTATCAATTATTATACTATATAATAAGTTCAACTATATCAAGGAAAACTCTTATTCTTTATATATACTTTTTAATAATTCAATTTCTTTTTTATGCCCTTCTAATTCATTAGGTGTCTCTAAGAAAAATGTTGATAATATTATTAATAAAAATTAGCCCTAGAATTTTTCTAGAGCTAATTTTTATTTACTTATTTTGTTTCTTCTTTTTTATTTACTTTCTTGTATCTTATTATTGAAACTCCTGCCAGTACTATGACTAAGGCTGATATTAATAGGAGATTTGTATTTGTTCCACCTGTAGTAGGTAGACCTCCTGTATTTCC
>ERZ773359.1460-NODE-1460-length-32589-cov-8.162353_pt1 | contig 32589 bp, 27 predicted proteins | sample MGYA00374955_ERZ773359 | MGnify/ENA primary metagenome ERZ773359 (study PRJEB29098, sample SAMN04486028) | biogas fermenter metagenome | study: EMG produced TPA metagenomics assembly of the Biogas fermentation microbial communities from Germany - Plant 4 DNA1...
CAAATTTCTTCAAAACTATTGAAATTGGAGGAGCTTTTGGTTATAATATTTGCAGTACATTTTTGAGAAGGCTGTTCCTTATCTGCGCCAACAGATATTTTCGGAACAGTCTTTTCGGTTTTATATGTCATCCTTTCACCCCTTCATTCCGTATAGTGTGGTGTTGATTTGTTCAATGCAGTCAAGCAAATCATCGTGAACGGCGGCACCTGCTTCAATGCGTTTAAGTTCATTGAGAACGGCGGCAAGTTCGTTGCGGAGCGCCTTATACACTCTCGGATTGCCGACCACCGTAATTTGCTGCTGCAGAGCACGGGTACAAAGGTAATCCTGCTTTGTGAGTCCCGATAGTCTGACGTTGCTATCCAAAATATCCGCCTCCTGCGGCGACATTCTGAAAGCAATTGTTTTACTTCTCCAACGGTTGTGACGGTCAAGATTTTTAGCTGACATATTCAATATTCATCCTTTCATATTCAAGTTTCTTCGCCATTTCCGTCTGCTTTGACGGGAATAGGTGTGCATAACGGTAAGTGATTTCAATGCTTTCGTGACCTACTCGGTCAGCGATTGCCACAGCAGAAAATCCCATATCAATAAGCAGGGAAATATGGCTGTGGCGCAAGTCGTGAATTCGAATACGCTTCACCCCTGCGGCTCTTGAGCCACGATCCATTTCACGGTGCAGATAGTTCTTTGAAATCGGAAAGATACGGTCTTTCTTTTTGTAGCCGTAAAGCAAACCGATATAGTCCTGCATTTCTTCGCAAAGGAATTGCGGCATTTTGATGGTGCGATTACTTTTCTTTGTTTTCGGTGTGGTAATTACATCTTCACCGTGCAAACGCTGATAAGACTTACTGATAGTAACCGTTCCTTTTTCAAAGTCGAAGTCCCCCGCAGTCAGAGCAAGTAATTCGCCCTCACGGATGCCGCACCAATACAGCATTTCAAATGCATAAAAAGAAACGGGCTTATCCATCATTTCATCGGCAAACTTCTTGTACTCGTCTTTGGTCCAAAACTTCATTTCCTTGCGTTCTTCTGTGCCCATATTACCGACTTTTGCGGCAGGGTTAGAACGTAGGTCATAGTGTCTGACAGCGTGGTTAAAAATGGCACTGAGTTGATTGTGGACGGTCTTGAGATAGGTCTGTGAGTACGGTTTCTTGTTTTCGTCACGGAAAGCAAGAAGTTCATTCTGCCAAGCGATTACATCCTTTGTGGTGATCTCGCTGACATTCTTCTTTTCAAAATAGGGTAAAATCTTGGTTGCTATGATATGCTCTTTTGTGAGCCAAGTGTTTTCCTTTAAGCGGGGTTTTATATCCTTGATATAAAGCTCCACAAAGGCGGCGAAGTTCATATCCATATCAGCAGCACTCTGCTGTTGGAATACTCGTTCCCACTCTTGGGCTTCACGCTTGGTTTCAAAGCCACGCTTACATTTCTGCTTGCGTTCGCCTTTCCAATCCAAGTATCGGGTTAAAACATACCAAGTGCCGTTATCTTCATTCTTATAGACAGGCATTCTTATTCTCCTTTCTGGCTTCATACAGCCTTTCGTTAAAGTATTCTCGGTTAATTCTTCCTGAGATGGTTATAAAACCTTTGCGCTTCAATTCCTCGTTCAGTTCCCGTATTACCTTGTAGGCATAAGAGGTTGAAACGTCGAGGATTTCAGCGACTTCTTCTACTCGCATAAACTGTTGTCCCATAAGTTATCCTCCTTTCTTTGTTAGTTGAGTTTTGCGCCGTTCTACCCAAGTGCCGTTCCTGCCCCTGCTTTGTCAGCGGCGTTGTTTCGCTCTCTCCGTTGCCACCGGAGGTCTTGGCAAAATCGTATCCCACTTGGACGGTCATTCAGTTGTTTTGAAAACCTCCCCATATAACGTCATAAATCGGAAGATTTATGCATAGTTGCAAGGAAAGTTTTTCTACACTAAACGGATTTGCTTAGTGTGTATTATCATTATACTAAGCATATTTGCTTCAACGGGCGGATGGGTGAAGGTTCCTTCCCAAGAACTCAGCGATGCGATGGTCGAAGCATTCAAAGACCGTTTGAAACCGGACTAAGAAAAAAGACGACAAAAAGCCCTTAACTGCGGTAATCCACAGTTAAGGGCTTTTTAATCGTCTAATACAGATTTAATTGCTGACAACAACCACTCGGTAATTATTCTGATAACCTACAAACCACTCGTGGTATAGAATAATGGTCGCTCTAAGGATTGTTATCAAATCGTTATCAAAAGGGGTGGGCAAAGTCCGAAAACCCTTGATATTACTGGGTTTTTAGGCTTTCTGTGATTATTCCCACTCAATTGTGGACGGGGGCTTGGCAGTGATATCAAAAACTACACGATTGACATGGGGCACTTCATTAACAATGCGGTTGGAGATACGCGCCAGTACCTCATGGGGAAAGCGGTACCAGTCAGCCGTCATGCCGTCATGGCTGGTCACAGCACGCAGAGCAATGGTATAAGCATAAGTACGCTTATCTCCCAGCACACCGACGGAGCGGATATTGGGCAGGACACAAAAAGCCTGCCAGATCTTGCGGTATAATCCTGCTTTTTTTATTTCTTCAACCATAATCGCATCTGCTTCCCGCAGTATAGCCAGCTTATCTTCAGTTATTTCTCCCAGAACCCGGATTGCTAAACCGGGACCCGGGAAGGGGTGGCGCCAGACAATCTCCTCGGGAATATGCAGCGCTTCACCGACACGGCGCACTTCATCCTTAAACAAATGGCTGAGAGGTTCAATTAACTTAAATTTCAGATCTTCCGGCAGGCCGCCTACATTATGATGGGATTTTATTACAGTTCCCCCCGGTGTGCCGCTTTCAATAATATCGGGATAAACAGTGCCCTGGACCAGATAATCTATCTTACCGATTTTAGCTGCTTCCCGTTCAAAAACGCGAATAAATTCGGCCCCGATAATTTTACGTTTTTGCTCCGGTTCTGCTGCTCCTTGCAGTTTGCTTAAAAATTCAGCCGCTGCATCCACATGAATTACTTTCATATTAAACTTTTTGGTAAAAGTCTCCATCACCTGCCGCGCTTCATCTTTACGCAGCAGACCGTGATCAACAAATATGCAGGTTAAACGGTCACCAATGGCTTTATGCACCAACACGGCTGCCACCGAACTATCCACACCGCCGGAAAGGCCGCAGACAACCTGCTCATTTTCACCCACAACTGCCCGGATATCCTGCAGCGTACTGTCAATAAATGCTTCCGTCGTCCAATCACCGGCAAAGCCTGCTGTCTTGAACAAAAAGTTTTCTAAGATCTCACTCCCCTGGGGAGTATTTTCTACTTCAGGGTGAAACTGCACAGCATAAAAACGTTGTGCAGAATCTGCCATGGCTGCCACCGGGGTCTCAGGTCCAGCTGCAGTAATGGTAAAGCCGGGTGGCGGCTGCACTACTACATCACCATGCCCCAGCCAGACAGTTATTTCTTTCCCCAGGCCGGCAAAAAGATCGTTTTCAGCCTGAACAACCAGCTGTGTCTGCTCATACTCGCGCCGTTCTGCAGCCTTCACCACTCCACCCAAATCTCTCGCCATTAACTGCATGCCGTAGCAAATGCCTAAAATGGGCACGCCCAGTTGATAAACTGCTGTATCTACAGCAGGGGCTTCCGGCTCAGAGACACTTTTAACCCCGCCGGATAAAATCAGGGCCTGCGGCTGTAAGTTCTGAATTTGTGTAACTGAGACCGTGTACGGCAGTATTTCACAATAGACTTTAAGCTCCCTGATACGGCGGGCTATAAGCTGGGTATATGGTCCACCGAAATCTATAATTACTGCTAACTCCTTTGTCACCTGATTTCACCTCGCCACATGTAATTTACCAAGAGTCGTTTTGTGCTGATTGTCACTATTTGCGTTAGCTAGTCTTCCCTGATTACAGTCAGGAATACTTTAACTTTTAGATGACATCTCCCTTGCTTCACCTCAATCCTGGTAAAAACATTATACAGGCAGTGGACTGCCCGGACAACTATTTCTTTTTTGTCTCTACTACTGCCGGGGTGAAAATAAGGAGCGGGCAGGCTAAAAAACGGTCTGTTTGTAACAAGTGCGGTAAAAATGAAAGAGTACCCGCATCTGCGAGTACTCTTAATAACTATTTTACATCATGGGCATTTGGGGCGCACCGCCGCCGGCAACATTCTTTTCTTCTTCCGGCTTGTCAACAACAACGGCCTCTGTAGTTAAGAACATTCCTGCAATGCTGGCAGCATGCTGCAGCGCAGAACGTGTTACTTTGGCCGGATCAGGAATACCTGCGGCAATCATGTCTTCATATTTATCGATAGCAGCATTATAACCAACACCCGGTGCAGCTGCTTTTACTTTTTCTACTACAATGGAGCCTTCCATACCGGCATTGAGAGCGATTTGCCGTACAGGTTCCTCCAGAGCACGACGGATAATGTTGATACCCGTTAGCTCATCGCCTTCGGCGGTCAGCTTATCAAGGGCGGGAAGAGCATCGATGTAAGCTGTGCCGCCACCGGGAACAATACCTTCTTCTACAGCAGCACGGGTAGCCGACAGGGCATCCTCAATGCGCAGTTTCTTTTCTTTCATTTCAACTTCTGTCGCAGCACCGACTTCGATTACCGCCACACCGCCGGACAGCTTAGCCAGGCGCTCCTGCAGCTTTTCTTTATCATACTCAGAGGTGGTCTCCTCAATTTGGTTGCGGATCTGTGTGATACGTGCCTGAATGGCAGATGTTTCGCCGGCACCATCGACAATGACTGTCTCTTCTTTAGTCACACGAACCTGGCGTGCGCGGCCTAGCATGCTCATATCAACACTCTTTAAATCAATACCAAGTTCATCAGAAATAACTTGGCCACCGGTTAAGATAGCGATGTCTTCCAGCATTGCCTTGCGGCGGTCGCCGAAGCCGGGAGCCTTAACGGCTACGCAGTTGAAAGTACCGCGTAATTTGTTAAGGATAATGGTAGCGAGCGCTTCACCTTCGACATCTTCAGCCACGAGCAGTAAGGGCTTGCCGGACTGAACTACTTTTTCTAAAACGGGCAGAATTTCCTGCACGTTGCTGATTTTACGGTTGGTAGCCAGCACGTAGGGCTCGTCCAGGACAGCTTCCATTTTTTCTGTATCCGAGACCATGTAGTGGGAGATGTAACCACGGTCAAACATCATACCTTCAACTACTTTAAGTTCAGTGTAGAAGCCTTTGGATTCTTCAGTAGTGATGACACCGTCTTTACCCACTTTTTCCATTGCTTCAGCAATCAGCTCACCAATCTCACGGTCATCAGCAGAAATAGCGGCTACCTGGGAAATAGCATCTCTTGTTTCTACAGGACGAGCTTGGGCTTTAATTTCTTCCACTACGGCATTGGTTGCTTTTTCAATACCGCGTTTAATGGACATGGGGTTCGCACCGGCAGTAACGTTCTTAATACCTTCACGAATAATTGCCTGTGCCAGTAAAGTTGCCGTGGTGGTGCCGTCACCGGCTACATCCTGAGTTTTAACGGCAACTTCCTTGACCAGCTGGGCCCCAATATTTTCAAAGGGCTCTTCTAATTCAATTTCCTTAGCAATAGTAACACCGTCGTTAGTAATCAAAGGTGCACCGAATTTTTTGTCAAGCACCACATTACGACCTTTAGGGCCTAAGGTAACTTTGACAGTGTCAGCCAGTTTATTAACGCCTCTTTCTAAAGCACGACGTGCCTCTTCACGAAATAGCAATTGTTTGGCCATTGTTTGTCCCTGCCTCCTTTATTTTCAGTTCTTGTATGTTTAGTTACTCAAGTTTACCCAAAATATCTTCTTGGCGCATGATTAAGTATTCGACACCATCTATTTTTACTTCGGTACCGGCATATTTAGAGAAAAGTACACGGTCACCGACGGCGACATCCATCGGTACACGGGTCCCATTATCTAGGATGCGGCCGTCACCAACAGCCGTAACCTCGCCTTCCTGGGGTTTTTCTTTAGCTTTGTCAGGCAGAACAATGCCACTGGCCGTTTTTTCTTCGGCCTCAAGTACTTTGATGACCACACGATCACCTAAGGGTTTGATTCTCATACTGTAGACCTCCTTTATGTAAGTAGGTTTATTGTTGTTAGCACTCGTTAGGTGCGAGTGCTAATTGTCACACTAGTTATGGTATAAAAAAAACAGTCTGAACGCAAATCCGCCGCCAGCGTTGCTAGGGCAAATATAAGCATTTATAGACAAATAACACATTGTATTTAGTTATTTCTTTATTTATCTGTTTTTTCCTCCATTACCTTTCTTTTATGCTGCAGTTAATTTTCCGCATTCAATATCTGCTGCAGCCGGAGGGGGCAGCCTCTGCCGGAAAGGGGAAACTGCCGCGCCTCTGCTTAACAGAGGATAGTATACTCGTTGCCGGTCTTTTTATACATCAGCACTATCCTGGCAGTCTGTTAACGCAGCCGGCATTACTTGACATCACCAATCTTTACCAGCATAATGAAAGTACGGAGGTGGCCAAGTTATGCCCAAATACCGACATCTTAAGCGTTATCGGGAAATCGTCAACAGTGTGGTTCGTCATGGCTTTGGTCATTTGGTGACACAGCTTGGTTTGGCACAGTTTCTTCCCGCCGTACGTCGGTCACCGGAAGCAGAAGCAGAAATCTTACGCTGCTCCAGCGCGCAGCGTTTACGCATGCTGCTGGAAGAACTGGGACCCACCTTTGTCAAGTTTGGACAGCTGCTGTCAACACGCCCTGATATCTTGCCGCGTGAAATTTTTGTGGAATTATCACACCTGCAGGATCGTGTGCCGCCTTTTCCCTACGAGGATGCCTGCCGCATCATTACAAACGAGTTAGGTCAAACTATGGGAGAAATTTTTGCCTACTTTGAAGAGGAGCCGCTTGCTGCTGCTTCCATCGGGCAGGTACATCGTGCGCGACTGCATAACGGCGCGGAGGTGGTGGTAAAAGTCCGCCGACCGCAGATAATAGAGCAGATGCAGACAGACTTAGAAATACTGCTCGATATCGCCGGAATTGCTGAAAAAAGAACTACTTGGGGGCGAATGTACCACCTGTCTGAAATTGCACTGGAATTACAGCGCTCTTTAGTGGAAGAATTAGATTATCTTAACGAAGCGGAGAATGCTGACCTGATCCGCCGCAACTTCAAGCAGAGAAACGATGTAATCATTCCCAAGATTTACTGGCAGCAGACAACTTCAGCCGTGCTCACCATGGAATTTGTGCAGGGTGTTAAACTCAGCAGCCCGGAAGTGCTGCGGAAAGCAGGACATGAGCCGGCACAAGTTATCAACCGTTTAGTCGATGTCATGTATACACAAATCTTTGATCATGGCTGGTTTCATGCAGATCCTCATCCGGGAAATCTGGCTGTTGCTGCTGATGGAAGCCTTATTTTTATGGACTTTGGCATTGTCGGCCGCCTCTATGGCGAAAGAAAGCGTCAGTTTGTCCTCTTTTTACTGGGCATCGTAACTAAAAACTCCCGTCAGCTTGTACGCTCCCTGCAGGATATGGGCATCTTAGCGCACCGTGTGGACCGCAAAGCGCTGCGCCGCGATATTGAGCGTTTACTGGATAAATATCTTGATGCCGCTTTGCGCAAGATTAACCTTGGCAGGGCTGTGGCAGAGGTCTTTGCCTTAGCCTATCAGTACAGGATTCGCATTCCCGTTGAATTTACGTTACTGGGGAAAACCATTATGACGCTGGAAGGAGTTATTGAAGATCTCGCTGCCGATCTGACACTTATTGAACTGTTACAGCCTTATGCCGGGCGTCTGGTCCGTGACCGTTTTTCCTTTGCAGCGCTCAAAAATACAGCCGTGGAACACTTTTTTGAGACGACAGACTTTCTCTTTGCTCTGCCACGCCGCCTAAATGATCTTTTAGACCTTTTGGAGCTGGAAGGTCTGCCCATCCTTCTTAATTACCCTGATATAGAAAAAACATTTTTGCACTTAGACCGTCTGACAAACCGTTTAACATTCAGTATTGTCTTATTGTCCTTCAGCATTATTATGGCAGCATTAATTGTCGGGGCCGGTATCATCACCGCTGTCGCCGGCGAAACAGCTTTGCTGTGGCGCCTGCCGCTGATGGAAATCGGTTTCATCGTGGCAGCAGGAATGGCTATCTGGTTAATTGCTGCTATCTACCGCAGCGGTAAACTTTGATTACTGACAGGTTAATGATTGCCTGTCTGACTTTTACTGTTCTAAATACACAGCAAAGTAATAAAATGTTTCGAGGATTGCTGCTCTGAAAAAACTGCTCGCCGAAAGTAATGGTCTTGGCTCGAGATGTCAAACTTTTCTGACTATTAATTGACAAAGTACTTTTTTAATAATAATATTAATATAAATTAATAATTTCCAGCTGCTCCCTGCACAACTTCTACCTGCTACTTAGGCAAAAAAGCTACAGTTTATATGTTTGCACACAGCTGTAATTTTTCAATTTAACACCTGCGTCCAGAGCAAAGTTTTTACCCGGCAGCAAGTTAACAGTTATCATGGAGGTGTACCATGTGAAAAAGCCATTGAGCCCTGCTTTAAAAACATTTTATGGCATTGGTGATTTAGGTTTTTCCCTGATGACGTCAGTAGGTATGTATTTTCAGACATACTTTCTGACAGATGTGGCCGGTTTCAACTTGGCCCTGGTTGGTCTGATTATTACGATCCCAGGCATTTTTGATGCCGTCTTTGCCCCTGTATACGGTGCCATCATTGACGCTGTAAAACCGATGAAGTGGGGTAAGTACCGGTCCTGGTTAATTCTGACCCCTCCCCTTGTTGTCGTCCTCATGACCATGACTTACACAAAAATAGGTTCTGATGCAGTAGCCGCTGCCATTATTATTGCCTGCACCTTGTTGGCACGGCCATTGTTTAACATCCCCTGGGTAGCTAACGTGGCGCTAATTTCCGTTCTGGCCAATGATCCCAGTGAAAGAGTTCTGCTTTCTTCACGTAGAGCTTTTTGGACAAATTTGTCGCGGGTCTTTTTCTCCTATATCGGCTCACCCCTTGCCTTATACTTTGGCGCAAAAACAAATCCTATCACCGGTTATGCCATCTTACAATTCCTGATGGCGACATCCATGATGATTGGCTATTTCATTCATTTTAAAATGACTGAGGGGTATGAAGAAGTAACAAGCGATACTAAACAGTCAGCTGCACAGACTGCCCCGAAAGCAAAAGAGAAAACTTCACTAAAAGATTTATTAAGCAATCTTTTCCAAAATCCACCCTTAATGGCATTATTATTTGCTGACTTCGGCCGCTATCTGGCCATGTTTACCATGACCGCCTGCATTGCCTACTATTTTACCTACGTTGCTGAAAACATGGCACTGATGCCGCCCTTCATGCTGATCACCGCTCTAGCCGGTGTGGCAGGCTCACTGGCTACACCCATCTTAAACAAGAAGCTGAAAACACGCGGCACATCTATTATCGGCTTATTACTCGCAGGCGGTTTAATGCTGTTTGCAAAATTCGTAGGTTTACAAACTTATATCTTTATGGCAGTCTGCACCTTGGCACAGTTCTTCATGGGCATGCTGGCTTCGACCCTGGTGGCGTTATATGGTGACACTGTAATCTATGGTGAATGGAAAACAGGTAAAAATACAGCAGGCTTTATCATGGGTTTAATGAACCTGCCTTTAAAAATTGGCTCCCTGGCACGTGGCGTCATTATGACGGCAGCTTTAGCCGGCATTGGCTTTGTTGCCGGTATGGAGCCCACTTTAGCCCTCAAACAGGGCATCCTGAACATTTATGTGGTAATGCCCGGCATTGGGTTAGTGCTGGCCGGCCTGATCCTGCTGTTTGCTTTTAGATTAACGGATGCCAGGCTGAAGGAAATGACAGAAGAAATTGAGGCACGCAAAACGCAAGTTATTGTGGAGAGTTAGCGGCAGTAAAAAATCATCCCATCCGGCACTCCGGTGGGATGATTTTTTATTCTGCCAAGGCTTGTTTAGCTTTCTGCAGCTGCTCGGCCACAGCCGCAGCAGCAGTTCCCCCGCGGGAAGCCCGGGCAGCCACAACAGCTTCCGGTGTTAACAGAGGCAGAGCTTCTTCCGTAAACAGCGGGCTGTGTACCTGCAGCTCTGACACTGTCAGTTCAGGAAGAGATCGCTTTTCCGCGATACACCAGGCCACCAGCCGCCCGACAACGGCATGAGCCTCCCTAAAGGGCAGCCCTTTCCGGACAAGATAATCTGCCAGATCAGTGGCGCTGGCAAAATCCCCGGCTGCGGCTGCATACATTTTTTCCCGATTAACGCGCAGCGTCCGCAGCATCGCGGCATAAAGAGTTAAGCTCATTTTAATTGTATCGGCTGTATCAAAAAGGCCTTCTTTATCTTCCTGCAAATCTTTATTATAGGTCAGCGGTAAACCTTTCAGCACCGTCAGTAATGCCAGCAGGTGACCATAAACACGACCGGTTTTACCGCGCACCAGCTCCGCCACATCGGGATTTTTTTTCTGCGGCATAATACTGGAACCGGTAGTAAAAGCATCATCAAGCTCAACAAAGCCAAATTCCTGTGAATTCCACAGGATCAAATCCTCACTTAGGCGGCTTAAATGGGTCATTAACAGCGAGGCATTAGCAAGAAACTCTACCACGAAATCACGATCACTAACCGCATCCATACTGTTTTCATAGAGCTGCTTAAAGCCCAACTCCTCGGCCACCATCTCCCGGTTGATGGGGAAAGTGGTTCCTGCCAGGGCACCGGCACCCAGGGGCATCCAGTCAGCACGCTGATAAGATTCCAGAAATCGTGTCCGGTCACGCTGCAGCTGCCAAAAATAAGCAAGAAGATGGTGAGCAAAGAGAACGGGCTGGGCCCGCTGCAGATGGGTATATCCGGGCATAATCACATCCTGATGCGCTGCTGCCGTTTCCAATAATGTCTCCTGCAGATTTTTAATCAAGGCAGCCGTAGCCAAGATTTCTTTTTTTACGTACATATGCAGGTCCAATGCCACCTGATCATTACGGGAACGGGCAGTATGCAGTTTACCTCCCACCGGACCGATCAGCTCTATTAAACGTTTTTCCACATGCATATGGATATCTTCCATCGCCGCGGAAAATACAAATTCTCCACGTTCAATTTCTGCTTTAATCTCATGCAAACCTTCGATGATTAACTCTGCTTCTGCCCGGGATATAATTCCACAGGCTGCCAGCATGCGGCAGTGAGCCATACTGCCGCGGATATCTTCAGCATAAAGGCGCTTGTCAAAGTCGATGGAGGCATTAAAAGCCTCCACCAAGGCGTCTGTTTCTTTCTGAAAGCGTCCACCCCATAGCTTCATCAAACCACCTACTTTTTCTGACTTTGGGCCAACATTCCCTGCACCTTAAGCGGCAATCCAAAGAGATTGATAAAGCCTTCCGCATCCTTTTGATTATAAACCTCATCTTCACCAAAGGTGGCCAAATCCTCCCGGTAAAGCGAATATGGTGAGGTGCGGCCGGCTACAGTAAGATTACCCTTATATAATTTGAGTCGTACTGTTCCGGTCACATTACGCTGCGTACTGTCAAAGAAGGCAGCCAAAGCCTCCCGCAGCGGTGTATACCAGAGACCATAATAAATCAGCTCACCATACTTGATGGCCGCCAGCTCTTTAAAATGGGCAGTCTCACGATCCAGGGTAAGTGCTTCCAGTTCACGGTGCGCAAAGCAGAGCAGTGTACCGCCGGGTGTCTCATAAATCCCGCGCGACTTCATCCCCACTAAACGGTTTTCCACCATATCCACCCTGCCCACACCATGGCGGCCGGCAATGGTGTTCAGCTTTGTCAGCAGCTCTACCGGTTCCAGCTTTTGACCGTTCACACTTATCGGAATCCCTTGTGCAAAACCAATTTCCACATACTCCGGTGTATCCGGTGCCTTGCCGGGGTCAGAAGTCAGCAGAAACATCTCTTCGTCCGGTTCCCTGTCGGGATCTTCCAAAATCCCGCCCTCATAGCTTAAATGCCATAAATTCCGGTCCATACTGTATGGTTTGGCCTTCGTCACCGGAATCGGGATACCGTGCTTGGCAGCATAATCAATGGCATCCTCACGCGATTTAATTTCCCATTCCCGCCAAGGTGCTACAATTTTAAGATGCGGTGCCAATGCTTTCACTGTTAATTCAAAACGCACTTGATCATTACCCTTGCCGGTAGCCCCATGGGCAACGGCATCTGCGCCTTCTTTTTCGGCGATTTCCACTAAACGTTTGGCAATGACCGGACGAGCAATGGCAGTGCCCAACAGGTACTTCTGTTCATACATGGCACCGGATTTAATCAGGGGGAATACAAAATCCCGCATAAATTCATCTCTTACATCTTCGATATAGAGCTTACTGGCACCGGAATTAATTGCTTTTTCCTGCAGCGGCTCCAGCTCCTCACCCTGCCCAACGTCAGCAGCCATGGCGATAACTTCCACATTATACTTTTCTTTCAACCAGGTAATGGCTACCGAAGTATCCAAACCCCCGGAATATGCTAAGACAATTTTTTTCATTGCAATCCCTCCGTTTTTTCATAAACATCGGCAAAAAGCCTGTGCAGTAATTGTCGTGCGCTCTCACCGCCACTGGTCATCAGTTCAACTTTACCTTGACGTGCAGTTTGTTCACGCAGCAGATCGTGCTCGGCTAAAACCCGTTTCAGCTGCCTGACGGTACCCAGATTACCATCGATAAAGGTTACCCCGGCAGGAAAGACCTGCTGTAAAGCATCTTTGAGAAAGAGAAAATGAGTACAGCCTAAAACAACTGTGGATACGGAAGCTGTATCAATAGAGGCAAATATCCTTTCCAGTTCAGCTCTCACGGCCGTACCTTCAGTGCAGCCCCGCTCCACCAACTCCACCAGGGTCGGACAGGGCAAAAGCAGCACTTTAGATAAATCGACCGCGCAGCGCCGACATAAGTTCTGAAACTTTTCTTCTTTCAGGGTTAACGGCGTCGCCATGACCAAAATCTTACCCTCTTTTCCCCGTTCCAGTGCCGGCTTGACTGCCGGCTCCATGCCAATCACCGGGATCGGCAGTTTGGCACGCAAAACATGTACGGCAGCACTGGTTGCTGTGTTGCAGGCTACCACCAAAGCTTTACAGCCATGCTCTATGAGGATTTCCGCGGCCTGCAGACTTAAGGCCTGCACTTCTGCTTTGCTTTTGCGTCCATACGGTGCATTGGCAGTGTCCCCAAAATAGATAAAATCTTCAGCAGGTAAGCAGCGCACCGCTACAGCCAAAACGGAAAGGCCACCGACACCGGAATCAAAAAAAGCTATTGGTTTTTGTTTTTCTTCTCCTGATTTTCGCATTTTTCACCATCACAATCTGTTATGCTAACAATTTAGCCAAAATTGCTTTCTGGACATGCAGACGATTTTCTGCCTGAGCAAACACCACTGACTGCGGTCCCTCCAGCACCTCTTCGCTAATTTCCTCGCCGCGATGTGCCGGCAGACAGTGCATCACAATTGCTTCAGCTTTAGCCTGTTCCAGCAGCCGTTGATTTAACTGGAAGGGCTGAAATGCTTTCACCCGGGTGCTCTGTTCTGCCTCCTGCCCCATACTGGTCCAGACGTCAGTATATAATACATCGGCAGCCTTGACGGCAGCTGCCGGCTCTGTTGTCAAGGTTACGCTTGCGCCGGACGCTTGGGCATTTTTTTGTGCTGCGGCCACAATATCAGCAGCCGGTTGATAGCCGGCAGGGCTGGCCACGGCCATGTCTATACCAAGTTTGCTGCAGGCTAACAGCAGGGAATGTGCCATATTATTACCATCACCCAGATAAGCAACTTTCACTCCCTGTAATTTCCCTTTATGCTCCAGTATCGTCAGTAGATCGGCCATGGCCTGACAGGGATGCAGTAAATCGGTCAGACCGTTAATGACGGGGATATCGGCATAGGCAGCTAATTCTTCCACATCCCGCTGCGCGTAAGTGCGAATCATAATACCGTCTAAATAACGGGAAAGTACACGGGCCGTATCTTTTATTTCTTCGCCCCGCCCGAGCTGCATATCTGCGGCGTTCAGATATAAAGCATAACCTCCCAGCTGATACATCCCTACTTCGAAAGAAACACGGGTCCGCGTAGAAGCTTTCTCAAAAATCATCCCTAAGGTTTTCCCCGCAAGTAAGGCAGCAGCCTGACCTGCTTTTTGGCTGCTTTTTAGTTCCTGGGCAAAGGTCAGGATTGCCATCAGTTCAGCCGCCGTAAAGTCATTTACCGTTAAAAAATCACGCCCCTTTAAATTGCTCACCCTACACATCCTTTCTCCCTTTAATCTGACTGTTTAGCGCCAGGTAATCCTGCAAAGCAGTCACGGTAGGTTGTAATGCCTCTGCCGCCCGGCGGGCCAAGACGGCAAAAAAGGCTCGGGCAGTATCAGTAGATGTAAGACAGGGAATTTGGTATTCTACACAGGCACGTCTGACCTGGTAGCCGGTAGTAGTAATATCTTTACCATAAGTAGGAGTATTCACCGCCAAATCAATTTTACCTTCACGAATAAGGGCCAATACATTGGGCAGTCCTTCGCCTACTTTATTCACTGTCTCTACCTTAACTGCTCCTGCTTTACGCAGTGCTTGTGCCGTCTGTGCCGTAGCATAAATATGGAATCCATAATCTGAAGCTTGTTTTAATAACGGAATAAGTTCTGCTTTATCTTTATCTGCAATACTGGCCAAAATACCGCCGCTTTGTGGAAAAGCATAGCCGCTGGCCAGCATGCTTTTATAGAGAGCAATGGCAAAATCGTCTGCTATCCCTAACACTTCGCCGGTAGACTTCATCTCCGGTCCCAGCGAGATGTCCACCTGCTCTAACTTGGCAAAGGAAAAAACAGGAGCTTTAACTGTAACATAGGGTGGTGCCGGCATTAGACCATGACTATAGCCCATTTCCGCCAATGTTTCTCCCAACATAATCCTTGTTGCCAGAGCCACCAGGGGGATACCTGTTACTTTACTGATAATTGGCACTGTGCGGCTGGCACGTGGATTAACTTCCAGGACATAGACGCGCTCCTGCCACACCACAAACTGAATATTCACCAAGCCCCGTATCCCCAAAGCCAAAGCGATACGTACCGTATATTCAGTTATCGTCTCCACTAACTCGGGGGTGAGTGATTGCGGTGGGAAAACTGCCAGCGAATCACCGGAGTGAACGCCTGCCCGCTCAATATGTTCAAAAATGCCGGGGATTAACACTGTTGTCCCGTCACAAACAGCGTCTACTTCAACTTCCGTTCCTAATAAGTAACGATCTAACAACACCGGATATTCCGGCGTAACATTGGCCGCTAGCTGCAGGTAAGTATATAGTTGCTCTTCATTATAGACAATCTGCATGGCCCTGCCGCCAATCACATAGGATGGGCGTACCAGCAGGGGGAAACCCAGTTTATGTGCCGCCCCCAGTGCTTCGTGGGGTGAAGAAACGGCTACGCCTTCCGGCTGTGGTATTCCTAACATCCGCAGTAAGTGATTAAACTTGCGGCGGTCTTCGGCCAGGTCTATAATCTCCAGCGGCGTACCCAGCAGTTTAACACCGGCCTGCTGCAGCGGCCCTGCTAAATTAATTGCTGTCTGCCCCCCAAACTGCACAACTACACCCTGCGGTTTTTCTTTTGCCATGACTGCTAAAACATCCTCAACCGTCAGCGGCTCAAAATAAAGTTTATCGGCACAATCAAAATCGGTGGAAACAGTTTCCGGGTTATTATTAAGAATTATTGCTTCCCGTCCACTCTCTTTAATCGCCCACACACTATGGACAGAACAATAATCAAACTCAATTCCCTGACCAATACGAATGGGACCGGAACCGAGAACTAACACTTTATCCCGCTTACTGCCGGCAGCGGCAGCGTCACCTTCTCCCTCGTAGGTAGAATAGTAGTAAGGCAGCTTCGTCTTAGCAGCACAGCTGTCTACTGCCTTGAAAGCAGGTGTCACGCCCAGACGCTGACGCTTGTCAGATACCGCCTCTCTGCTGACGCCCAGCAGCCTTGCCAGTTCCGCATCAGCAAAACCTAAAGCTTTGCAGCGCCGCAGTTCATCTGCGGTCAGCTCGGCAAAATTAAGCTTGCTGAGTGCTTGCTCGGCAGTCACAATCTTTTCGATCTTATGAATAAAATAAGGATCAATCTTACTAAGTGCTGCCAGCTTAGCTGCGCTGACGCCCCGCCGGAGCATTTCTGCCAGCACAAATAATCTTTCGTCGGTAGGGCTGGCCAGGGCAGCAGCAAGCTGGCGGTCAGTAAGCTGTGCCAGAGCCGGCAAATGTAAGCCTGCCGCACCTATTTCCAGGGAGCGTACCGCTTTGAGCAGTGCTTCTTCCACCGTCCGGCCAATGGCCATTACTTCCCCTGTGGCCTTCATTTGTGTACCTAAGCGCCGCTCCGCCGTCTGGAATTTATCAAAAGGCCAGCGCGGTATTTTGCAGACTACATAATCAATGGTCGGTTCAAAACAGTTGGTGTCTGTCCCGTTCCCTGCACGGAAGATTTCAGTAAGCTGTAAACCAATTGCAATTTTAGCGGCCACTTTAGCGATGGGATAACCGGTGGCTTTGGAAGCTAAGGCGCTGGAACGGCTGACACGTGGATTAACCTCAATCACTATATATTCCTGAGTCGCCGGATGCAGTGCAAATTGAATGTTACAGCCGCCGGCAATTTTTAAAGTCCGGATGATTTTTAGTGCCGCCCTGCGCAGCATCTGGTACTCAGCCTCAGCTAAGGTCAGCGCCGGAGCAAAAACAATGGAATCACCTGTATGCACTCCCACCGCATCAAAATTTTCCAGAGAACAGACGGTAACGCAGTGATCATGGGCATCACGTATGACTTCAAACTCAATTTCCTTCCAGCCGGCAACACTGGTTTCCAGCAGGACCTGCCCAATCAGGCTATGTTTCAGTCCGCGGGATACTATCTCCCGTAATGAGCGTTCATCGCTGGCCAGGCCGCCTCCGGAGCCCCCCATGGTATAGGCGGGACGCACAATCAGCGGGTAGCCTACTGCCTGTGCAAAAGCAAATGCTTCCTGCAAATTAGAGACGATAGTACTGGGGGCAGTAGGCTCACCAATCTCCTGCATCGTTCTCTTAAATAATTCCCGGTCCTCGGCACGTTGAATAGCTTCCAGAGAAGTGCCCAGCAGGCGCACATCATATTGGGCCAGCACACCGGCTTCCGCCAATTCCTTGGCCAGATTTAAGGCCATTTGCCCGCCTAAAGTTGGCAGCAGTCCATCTGGACGTTCCCGGGCAATTACCTGTGTCAGAAATTCCGGGGAAAGCGGTTCCAAATATACCCGCTCCGCCACATCGGGATCGGTCATAATGGTAGCAGGATTACTGTTGACCAGGATCACCTGGCAGCCTTCCTCCCGCAAGGCTTTACAGGCTTGTGTGCCGGCATAATCAAACTCTGCGGCCTGCCCGATGATAATAGGACCAGAACCGATAACTAAGACTCGTTTTAATGCTTTATCTCTCGGCACAGCCGTGCCCCCTTCTAAGCGATTGCTGACAGTACTTCCTCAAGAATAGAGACAGCAGTATCAATATCTGCCTTTGTCACAATGAGCGGCGGTAAAAAGCGCAGTGTTTTCCCGCCTATACAATTAACCAATAAACCTTTATCCTGACAAAGCGGTACAGCCCGGGCAGCATCGCCCTTAATTTCCATACCAACCATTAAGCCCAGTCCCCGCACTTCAACAATGTTGGGATTATTAATGGCACGCAGTTTTTGCTGAAAATATGCTCCCAGCTCCGCTGCCTGTTTCAGGAAATCTGCATCAGCCAAAATGCTGACAGCTGTGTTTGCCGCGGCACACACAACCGGGTTGCCGCCAAAAGTAGAAGCATGTTCACCCGGCTGCAAAATTACAGCCGCCTCTCCTTTGGCTGCCATCACGCCTATAGGCAGTCCGCCGCCTAAAGCTTTAGCCAGGGTAAAAATATCCGGTTCCACATTGTAGTGCTGGTAGGCAAATAACTTGCCTGTCCGTCCCATACCGCACTGCACCTCATCAAAAATGAGCAGCAGCTGCTCTTCATCACATAACTGCCGCAGCCCCTGCAGAAATTCCGGGGTCGCCGGATAAACACCACCTTCACCCTGAACAGGTTCAACTAAAATAGCGCAGGTCTGCTCTGTTACTGCGTCCTTAAAGGACTGCAGATTATTAAACTCCGCATAGCGAAAACCTGCCACCATCGGTTCAAAGCCCTGATGATATTTGGTCTGTCCGGTAGCAGTCACGGCAGCCAAAGTCCGACCATGAAATGAGCGCTTGGCGGTAACAATTTCAAAAGCCGCTTGACCCTTTTTAACTTTGCCATATTTACGCGCCAGCTTAATGGCAGCCTCATTAGCTTCTGCGCCGCTGTTGCAGAAAAAAACTTTCTCGGCACAGGAATGTCTGACTAACTGCTCGGCAAGACGAATTTGTGGTTCCGTATAATAAAGATTAGAAGTATGCATCAGCTGCCGCGCCTGCCGGCAAATTGCCTCGACAATCTGCGGATGACAGTGCCCCAAATTATTAACGGCCAAACCGCTGACAAAATCCAAATAACGTTTCCCGGCATCATCCCAGACATAAACCCCTGCACCGCGTTCCAGCAGTAAAGTAGTCTCCGGCTGCCGGTTATAAGTGTTAATGATGGTCTCTTTTTCTAAAGCTTTCAGTTCCATGCTTCCCCTCCTAACTTGTCACCATGGTACCTATACCATGATCCGTGAAAATCTCCAAAAGCAGAGAATGGGGCACACGTCCGTCAATTATATGGGTACGGTTTACTTCATGGGCCAGCGCTATTAAACAGGCTTCAACCTTGGGAATCATACCGCGCGTAATTTTACCCTCGGCGATCATGCTTGTCGCCTGAGCTTTAGGCAGGGTGGAAATCAGGGAGGAAGGATCGTTGGCCTCGGCCAAAATGCCTTCCACATCAGTCAGTAGGATTAATTTTTCTGCGGCAAGGGCTGCCGCCACTTCACCGGCCACATGATCAGCATTAATATTGAGGCTTTCTCCTTCCAGCCCGACGGCAATGGAAGAAATAACGGGTATGTAACCCTGTTTACTCAAAGTGTGAATGACTTCAGGGTTAACTTTCGTGATTTCACCAACATAGCCAAGGTCTACTTGCTCCTCACTGCCGCTCAACTGCTCCGGAGCGCGGCGGTGCGCCACCAGCAGATTTGCGTCTTTACCGGACAAGCCGACAGCTTTGCCGCCATATTGATTAATAAGGGCAACAATCTGCTTATTAACTTTACCCGTCAGCACCATCTCCACTACTTCAATATCCTCTGCGTCAGTTACACGCAGTCCGTTAACAAAGTGCGATTCTTTGCCTAAACGCTCCAGCATGCGGGTAATGTCGGGTCCCCCACCATGCACAACGATGGGATTTATGCCAATATACTTCAGCAGGATAATATCCATGATGACTGATTTTTTTAACTCCTCCGACACCATGGCCTGACCGCCGTATTTAATGACAAAAGTTTTATTGGCAAAAGTACGTAAATACGGCAGCGCCTCGATTAGCACATCTGCCTTGGCAATCAGCTGCTGTACTTCATTAGTCACCGCGCCTCACTCCTTATAGTTTTGATAACCTGATGCTGCTGCCCTAGGAGCGATAACTGGCATTAATTTTGACATAATCATAACTTAAATCAGCTCCCCAGGCAGTCGCTTCTGCTTCGCCCATATGCAGGTCAACCGTTATCTGGATATCCTGACGGGCTAAAATTGCTTTGGCCCGCTCCTCAGCCAAGGGCAAGCCCTGACCATTTTGTGTAACCTGTAAATCACCCAGAAAGATATCAACCCGTTCCGGGTAAAACTCGACTTCAGTCTGACCCATGGCCATGACAATCCGTCCCCAGTTAGCGTCCTCACCAAAAAAGGCTGTTTTCACCAAGTTGGAAGTAAGAATACCACGGGCTAAAATTCTCGCATCTTCAACGGTGGCAGCATGCTGTACCGTTACCTCCAAAAACTTGGTGGCTCCCTCACCATCGCGGACAATTTTCTGGGAAAGTTCCGTATTGACCCGCTGCAGGGCCAGCAAAAAACGCCGGTAATCATCATTCTCTTCACTAATCAGCTGGTTTCCCGCTGCCCCATTAGCCAGCACCACTACCATGTCATTGGTACTCGTATCACCGTCGACAGTAATCAGATTATAGGAACGGTCCACCGTCTGCTTTAATGCCTGCTGCAGCAGCGGTGGAGCAATGGCACAATCGGTAGTGATAAAAGCCAGCATGGTGGCCATATTAGGATGGATCATGCCTGACCCCTTAGCAATACCACCTACTGTCACCGTTTGGCCGCCAATTTCCACTTGATAAGCAGCACTTTTGACAGTAGTGTCTGTGGTCATAATTGCTTCTGCGGCCTGCAGTCCACCGTCAGCCTGCAGCTGTTCCACGGCGGCACGAATACCGCTCTCCACCTTTACCATGGGCAGATACTGTCCAATCACCCCGGTCGATGCTACCAGAACATCCTGCGGCTGCAGCTGCAGCAGTTCGCCGGTCAGCTCAGCCATGCGCCGCGCATCTTTGATTCCTGCTTCTCCGGTACAGGCATTGGCATTGCCGCTGTTCACGATGATGGCCTGTGCCCTGCCGTCTGCTAAATGCTCACGACTCACCAAGACCGGAGCGGCCTGGAAGCGATTCTTGGTAAACATCCCTGCTGCAGCAGCCGGCAGCTGGGAATAAATCAATGCCATATCTTTTTTTTCATTTTTTTTCAAGCCGGCGGCAACACCCGCTGCCAGAAAACTTTTTGCTGCTGTCACGCCACCCTCAACTTTGCGAAATTTCATTCTTGATTCCTCCTACTTAAGTCCCGTATCTTCCGGCCAACCCTGCATAATGTTCATATTTTGTACCGCCTGCCCGGCAGCGCCCTTGACCAGGTTATCAATGGCCGCTACCACTATTAAACGACCCGTACGGGAATCAAACCGGCAGGCTAAATCGCAGAAATTAGTCCCGCTGACATGTTTTGTTTCCGGCAGTTCTGCCGGCGGCAGCAGGCGGATAAATGGTTCTGACGCATAATGTTTATGATAGGCAGCGTTAACGGCGGCCTCATCAACGCCTGCCGTAATACGCACATAGATAGTAGATAAGATGCCGCGAATCATGGGCACCAGATGTGGTGTAAAGGTTACGGTAACGGGCCTGCCGGCTACTATACTCAGCTCCTGCTCAATTTCCGGTGTATGCTGGTGAGCAGCAACTTTGTAAGCCTTAAAGTTCTCTGTACACTCCGGAAAATGGTACGCCTGTCCGGGCGAGCGCCCAGCGCCGGAAACACCCGATTTGGCATCGATAATAATATCATCAGTTTCAATCAGCCCTTCCGCCAGCAGCGGTTTCAGTGCCAACAGCACACTGGTGGGGTAGCAGCCGGGATTAGCAATTAATACTGCTTCCCGGATCTGTTCACGGTGATACTCGGGCAGACCATAAACACTAAATGCCAGGTTTTCCGGGCTGCTGTGTTCATATCCATACCAGCGCGGATACAAAGAAGCATCTTTTAAGCGGAAGTCGCCGCTAAAATCTACAACTTTCTTACCTGTCTCCAGCAGTTTAGGCACCTCTTTAACTGATAAACCATGAGGCAGAGCAGCAAAAATAAAATCACAGTCTGCCACTTTTGCTAAATCTAGTTTTTCCAAGGGCAGCTCACAAACAGCACGCAGCTCCGGATAGACTTGATCAAGACGCTGTCCACTAAAACTCTCACTGGTAATGTAATACGGCCGGACGTAGGGATGACGCGTTAGAATGCTGACCAGCTCTTTGCCCGCATAACCTGTTGCGCCTAAGACAGCCACTTTTAACATTACAAACACCTGCCTTTGTATTTCATAATAAAAAAACCTCTCCATCCTTTAAAGGACGAGAGGTATCTCGCGGTACCACCTTCATTGGCTCTAAACAGCCCACTTAACCTGTGCAGCACACAGACAGCATTAACGGGCTTACCCGGTGTGACCTACTAAGCGGCAGAAGCTGTTTGGCTCACAGTTCAGAGGTGCGCTTCAGTATATCTTCCGCAGCGGGCTCCCACCATCCCCGCTTCGCTGACCTTCCAATATACTTACTCTCCTCATCATTACTTTTGCAGTATGAGTAATTTAGTTAAACTATAGGTTAGCACTGCAGCAAAGAAATGTCAAGTACTAATTTGTCATCTCTATTTTATGCAAACAACACAAAATCTTGCCTGCTTTTTTCCGCCGAGCCTTAGGCTTGCGGAAGCTGTATAGTTAAGGCGTAAAAGCCTTATCTGTTAATTGAGCATAATGCCTTTAATGATCTCCACGGCGGCCTGCACATCAGCCATGCTGACATCACGATGGGTGACAAAGCGTACAGCGGCAGAACCGGCACCGCCTGCCAACACGCCCTGCTGCCGCAGTTTCTGCAGGAAATCCTGCAGCGGCATCACTTCTAATTCCACCAGCACAATATTGGTCTGCACTTTGGTCAGATCTACCTTTAGACCTGGTACAGCAGCCAGTTCTTGAGCCAGATACTGTGCCTTTTCATGATCGGCAGCCAAAAAAGAAGTGTCCTCCAGGGCAAAAATCCCGGCAGCAGCCAAAATACCTGCCTGTCTCATACCACCGCCCAGCATTTTACGGTTCCGTCTGGCCTGGTCAATAAACTGCCTGCTGCCGGCCAAGATAGAGCCAACGGGAGCACCAAGCCCCTTGGAAAGGCAGAACATTACTGAATCAGCATGGGCAGTTAAGGCAGCAGGTTCGCAGCCCAGGGCTAAAGCAGCATTAAAAATACGTGCCCCGTCCAAATGCACCTTAAGTCCGTATTCCTGGGCCAGACGATAAACCTCAGCCATCAGTTCCGGCGGCATCACTGTACCGCCGCCCCGGTTTAAAGAATTTTCCAAACAGATTAAACGTGTTCTGGGGAAAAAGTCCTGGGGATTGCGAATATGTTCATTTAAGCTGGCAATTCCCGCTTCATTATGCAAATTGTCAATGGGATGCAGCTGCACACCGGAAAGAGCTGCCGCCGCTGCCATTTCATAATGAAAAACGTGCGCCAATGAATCACAAATTACTTCTACGCCCCGCTCGCAATGCGTCATAATCGCCAGCTGATTCCCCATTGAACCTGAGGGAACAAACAGTGCGGCCTCTTTCTGCATCACTGCGGCGGCCATCTCTTCTAAACGATTAACGCTGGGGTCTTCCCCGTAAACATCATCCCCCACTGCTGCTTCTGCCATAGCCTGACGCATGGCCGGCGTCGGTTTAGTAACGGTATCGCTCCGCAAGTCTATTGTTTTCATTAGTTCTTCCTCCCCGCTTTGCTTATTAAACTAAAACTCTCTCCTGGTGTGTATAAATATTGCAGCGTCTTCCCCGGACAAAGCCAATTAAAGTAATGCCCAGGCTCTCTGCCAGCTCGATACTTAAAGATGTCGGCGCTGCTCGGGAAATGAGAATCGGGATGCCCAGTTTGGCCGCTTTAACCAGAATCTCAGAAGAAATGCGGCCGCTGCTCACCAGCACCTTGTCTGTCAGGCTAATCTCATGCTTGAGGCAGAGTCCGACTAACTTGTCCACAGCATTATGGCGGCCGATATCCTCACAGAAGTACAGTATCTTCTCAGCAGAACATAGTGCCGCACTATGCAGGCCACCCGTTAATCTAAATAGCTCTGCACGCAGCTGCAGCTCTTTCATCAGCTGCAGCACCTGCTGTACAGATAAAGTAAAATCTGACTCCACCGGATTGCTTTTTAAAGCATCAAGCACACTGTAAAAAACTGTCCCTTTGCCGCAGCCACTGGTGATAGTACGTTTCCCGTACAATTTTTCCGGCAGCTTACTACCCTGCGTCTCCACAAATATAAAACTCTGCTCTTCATCATAACGCAGAGATGTAATATCATCGAAAGCGCGAATCAAACCCTCTGACCGTAAAAACCCCACCGCCAGCATCTCCGGCAGTTCCGGTGTATAAAGCAGGGTCACAAACTCCTGACCGTTCAGATAGATCGTCAGCGGCACCTCACGTACAACAGGATCTTCCAACACCTCCTGCTGCTCACCGTTAATCCGCAAAATCCGCCTCATTTCCATCTGCGTATTCATCTTATCCCTCCTTGGGGCCTTGCCCTGAATACTTGCAGCAAACAAACTTTTCCCGGAGTAATGATCATTACAGTAATTGTATCCACAAGCGGGAGGTAATTCAAGGGAAAAGATTTTTTTGTCTTCGCTATACAATAATGTAGCAAAGATAGTGTCCGCCTTTCATCTAAATGCTGATATTCTGCAATCTATTTTTTAGTATAGGTGAGAAGAACAATTTTGACTCTATCTCATATTATATAACGAGAAGTCTCACAGATTAGAAAAGGAGTGACTTAGTGATGAGTGTATGTAAAACAACCCACACCCGCTATCCCAGCAGTAAAATACATCATGCAGATTGTCATACGCCCCATAAAACTATCATTTTAGAATGCGGGTACAATCCGGAAGCAGCATTTTTTGAAATTGATGATGGTGTGGTTGAAGAAGGACAATAGTTTGTTTTGGATCGCGTAAGAATAGACACTACCAATTTAAAAAGGCCGGTGGTTAAACTCGATTTTTCCAGCCTGATTATCTTTGAAGCAGAAGATGAAGAAGGCGGTGAACATGAAGTAGAAGTTAACCTGCTGTTTAAGCTGATCAGAATTAGCAAGGGAGAAAAAGAAGTAATTCGCTGCTGGAGCTATCTGTATGAAATTGATGTGGAAAATAATATTAATGAGCTGGAAGTAGAAATGAAACAGCCATTTACTGTAACATTCTGTGATAAGCCATGCTCAACTGTCTGTGAATATATTATGGTAGTAGAAGGCATTGACTTCGAGGGAGAATTTGATGAATTAAGAGTAGTATATCCTACCTTAACTGCCATTGCCCAAAGTCATTGTTAAATTATTGCTAACAGCAGCTGTTCTGGCTCCATAAACATGAAGTAGTTATAGTGCCGGTCAGTCTGCACTGCCTGCCAGAGAGTCCAAGCAAAAGCGGATGCTAAAATGCATCCGCTTTTTATTATGCTTTTTCAATTTTTACGGCACAAGCTTTCAGCTCAGGAATTTTGGCTGTCGGGCATGTTTCCGGGTTTGTAAGCAGGTTAGCTGCTGTCTCTTTAAAGTGGAAGGTCATAAAAACAACACCTTTAGGTACAGTATCGGTAATCTGCAGCCGAGATTTAACTGAACCACGACGAGAAGTGACTTTAACAGTATCATGCTCTGTCACACCTAAAGCTTGCGCATCAGCAGGATTGATTTGCATCAATTCCTCATTCTGAATAAACTTCAAGCCCTTGCTGCGGCGTGACATCGTCCCGGTATGGTAATGATAGAGAATGCGCCCGGTGGTCAGCATAAAGGGATATTCTTCATCGGGGAGTTCAGCAGGATCCTGATGCTCTATACCACTAAAATGACCTAACCCGCGACTGAACTGCCCAACATGCAGAATAGTTGTGCCGGGATGTTCCGGTGTGGGGCAGGGCCAATGGATGCCGTTAACACCTAAACGATCATAGCTGATACCGGCATAGCTGGGTGTTAATGCCGTAATTTCTCGGAAAATATCCTCTGCACAGCTATAGTCCCAGGCAAAGCCCAGTTTTTTAGCCAGCTCAACTAAAATTTCCCAGTCTGCTTTGGCCTGGCCGCGTGCTTTCAGGGCCGGGTTTACTTTTTGTACACGCCGTTCCGTATTAGTAAAAGTACCTTCTTTTTCTGCCCAAGAGACGGCAGGCAGCACAACGTCAGCGTAGGAGGCTGTTTCTGTCATAAAGATATCCTGCACAACCAGGAAGTCTAAACTTTCCATGCAGTGACGGACATGTGCTGAATCAGCATCCGACAGATAAGGATTCTCACCCATAATATACATGGCACGTACTTCTTTAGCTCCTGCTGCATTGAACATTTCCGTAACAGTTAAACCAACTCTGCCGGAGAGTTCTACGCCCCAGGCTTTGGCAAATTTAGCCCGTGCCGCCGCATCAGTCACCGGTTGATAACCGGTTAAGACGTTGGGGAGAGCCCCCATATCGCAGGCGCCCTGAACGTTATTCTGACCGCGCAGCGGGTTAACACCGCTGGCCGGTTTGCCGACATTGCCGGTTAGCAGTGCCAGGTTAGCAATTGCTAAAACGTTATCAGTACCTGTGGTATGCTGGGTAATCCCCATGGTGTAGAAAATCATGGCTGCATCTGCTTCGCCATAAAGTCGAGCAGCTTTAACAATATCTTCTGCCGGTACACCGGTAATTTCCGCGGCATATTCCGGGGTATACTCCTCTACGGTGACCCTTAAAGCAGCAAAGTTTTCCGTTCTTTCTGCAATGAATTTTTCGTCAGCCAAACCTTCTTTAATAATGACATGGGCCATGGCATTTAAGAGAGCAATATTAGTGCCAGGCTTTAACTGCAGGTGGACATCTGCATAATCACACAGCTCAATATAACGCGGATCAGCTACTATTAGTTTAGCGCCCTTTTTAGCTGCCTGCTGAATGCGATAACCAATCACCGGGTGATTCTGCGTAGTGTTAGAACCAATGACAAAGATAGCCTTAGCGTCCTCGATTTCACCAATGGTGTTTGTCATGGCGCCGCTACCAAAAGCAGTGGCCAGACCGGCCACGGTAGGAGCGTGTCACAAACGGGCACAGTGGTCGACGTTGTTAGTGCCTAAGCTGCGCAGTAACTTCTGGAAGAGATAGTTCTCTTCGTTTGTCGTACGCGCTGAAGATAAACCGGCAATGGCATCAGCGCCGTATTGTGCCCCCACCTCCTTAAATTTGGTCGCAATAAGCTCTAATGCTTCATCCCAAGTGGCTTCAACAAACTCACCGTCTTTTTTAATCAGGGGTGTTTGCAGTCGATCCGGGCTGTCAACAAAGTCCCAGCCAAAACGACCTTTAACACAAAGATGACCTTTCATGGGACCGGCAAAGTTTGGTGTAATACCCACAATTTTATCATTGCGCACATGCAGGTAGAAGGTACAACCACTACCACAGTAAGGACAAGTCGTTAACACTTTATCGACTTCCCAGGGTCGACCTTGGTTCAGGCCTTGTTTTGGTGTCAGGGCCCCCACCGGGCAGATATCTACGCACATGCCGCAAAAAACACAAGAGGATTCTTCAATAGGGTCATCAAAAGCGGTGGTCACTTTAGTGCCAAAACCACGATTCATGAAATCAATGGCACCGGCACCGTTAATCTCATGGCATTTGCGTACACACTTGCCGCAGAGAATACATTTATTCAGATCCCTGAAGAAAAATGGATTGGTATCATCAAACGGAATCTCCCGTACTTCACCCTGATAGGGACTGCCTTTAACATCATAACGATAGCTGTAATCCTGTAACTTACATGAGCCTGTTTTCTCACAGGTCAGACAATCATGAGGATGGTCTGCCCAAATGAGTTCCAGTATAGTTTTACGCGCTTTTTGTACGCGCTCTGTTTCCGTCTCAACCACCATACCTTCAGCTACAGGCGTGGTACAGGCAGCTGGGAGGTTACGTGCACCGGCTACTTCAACAACGCACATGCGGCAGGCGCCGGCTTTAGTAAGCTCCGGATCATGGCAAAAGGTAGGAATATCAATGCCGGCAGACTGTGCTGCTTCCAGCACCGTCATGTTGGCGTCTACTTGAAGAGCCAGGCCGTTGATGGTGATATTCACCTTACTCATTTTTCCCCCTCCTTCACTATTTCAGAATTATTGCATCGAATTTACATTTCTCGTAACAAACACCGCATTTTATGCAGATAGATTGATCGATTTCGTGAGGTTGTTTACGTTCACCGGAAATAGCGTTGACAGGACAGTTCTTAGCGCATACCGTGCAGCCAACACATTTGTCTTTAATAATAAAATAAGAGATTAAGTTACTGCAAACACCTGCACGGCACTTACCTTCATTAATATGCTCTTCATATTCATGGCGGAAGTAACGCAGTGTACTTAAGACCGGGTTAGGTGCAGTTTGTCCTAAACCGCACAGGGCGCTGTCTCTAATGGCAGAACCCAGTTCTTCCAGAGTTTCAATATCGCCGGGCTGACCTTTACCTTCAGTGATCCGCTCTAATATTTCCAGCATCCGTTTTGTACCTTCACGGCAGGGAGTACATTTACCGCAGGATTCACTTTGTGTAAAGGTTAAAAAGAATTTAGCCAAATCTACCATACAGGTAGTTTCATCCATTACCACCAACCCACCGGAGCCCATCATGGCACCGGCAGCAGTAAGGGAGTCGTAGTCTACGGACAGATCCAGCTGTTCTGCCGGCAGACAACCGCCTGACGGTCCGCCAATCTGCACAGCTTTAAACTCTTTATCATCCTGAATGCCGCCGCCAATATCATAAATAATTTCCCGCATGGTAATACCCATGGGTACTTCGGCCAGACCTGTCTTTTTAATTTTACCGGTCAGGGCAAACACTTTAGTGCCTTTGCTGCTTTCCGTACCAACCTTGCTGTATTCAGCAGCACCGAGGCGGAAAATAGCAGGCACATTGGCGTAAGTCTCCACGTTATTTAACAGGGTCGGTTTGCCCCACAAACCGGAGGTTGCCGGGAATGGTGGACGTGGACGCGGGATGCCGCGCAAACCTTCAATTGATGCCAAGAGAGCTGTTTCTTCACCGCACACAAAGGCCCCGGCACCTTCTTTGATTTTTAAGTTAAAGTTAAAATTGGTGCCGAGAATCTTATTACCCAAATAACCATGATTATTAGCTTCTTTAATAGCAATGCGTAAGCGTTTAATCGCCAGCGGGTACTCAGCCCGCACATAAATATAACCCTCGTCAGCACCAACGGCATATGCTGCAATGGTCATTCCTTCGATTAGCGCATGGGGATTACCCTCGAGAATACTACGGTCCATAAAGGCACCGGGATCGCCCTCGTCGGCGTTGCAAACAACATATTTTTTATCACCTTTCGCCTGATAGGTGAAATTCCATTTCATCCCTGTGGGGAAGCCGGCACCGCCACGTCCCCTTAAACCTGATTTTTGTACTTCTTTAATGACTTCTTGCTGAGTCATTTCATTGACTGCTTTTATCAGTGCTTTATAACCATTAAAAGCCAGATAGCTATCAATGCTTTCTGGATCAATTACCCCCACATGTTCCAGCAGAACACGATGCTGTTTTGACATAAAATGATCATTTTCTGTGGCGGCAGAACTGGCAAGCGCAAGCAGCTCCTCTACCGGCTTACCGCCAACAATATGCTGCTCCACAATGGCAGCTGCTTTATCAGCCGTAACCCCCCCATACAGATATGAATCACCTGTCGGAGTAATTACCTCCACCAGCGGTTCACTAAAGCACATACCAAGGCAGCCGGTTCTTTCCGGCACAATACCGTGCTCCGCCAGCAGAGGCACCAACTGATCGTAGGTTTTGTCGGCACCGGCAGCAATACCACAAGTAGCCAGACCTACTCTGACTCTATAAGATTGGGCCTCCATCATTGCATCCCCCTTCTTCTCAATGTGTGGGTAGGCTTTAGTAGTTCTTCAGAATCTCTTTTATTTTTTCCGGTGTCAGACGCCCAAAAGTATCATTATTAATCATAATTACAGGTGCCAGACCGCAGGCACCGATGCAGGCGACAGACTCCAAAGTGAATTTCAGGTCCTCCGTAGTTTCCCCAACTTCTATTCCTAACTGCTCTTTGAGTGCATCCACAATCTTAGCTGCACCGCGAACGTGACAGGCTGTTCCCTGACAAACACGAATAATGTTTTCACCTCGTGGTGTTAAGTGAAACTGAGCATAAAAGGTGGCAACACCATAAATCCGGCTAAACGGTATCCTTAACTGCTTTGCAGCATACTCCATAGCCTGACGAGGCAGGTAGCCATATACTTCCTGAATAGCTTGCAGGACCGGTATTGTGGCGCCTTTCTGGCCTTGATAACGCTCAAGAATTTCATCTACTGGTGCATAATCAAATGGGTCTGCAGCATGACATTGATGAGTCGCTTTCAAAATGTCTAACCTCCTTTACTCGTGGTATAAGCAATAATTATAGCTCAAGAGAATAACATTCGTGCTGCTGATCCCAGATTCCTGCCAGCAGCACAAAAAATCCCCGGTTGTAAGTGCTACTCCAGGGAAATATACATAACCTAAGCATATATAATTTTACTTTATCTCTCTCTTACTTGCAACGACCAAATATTGTCTGCCCGGCAAGATTAACCTTTTGTTAAGATTATACCTACCGACAGTCAATGACTCTTTTCTCTGTAATGATAAAATCTACACGACGGTCCCACGGGTCTACGGGAACCTCCTTAACTATCTGCAGCTCAAAAGTAACTGCCACCAGGGGTACACCTTCCCGCAGCTGGGGAAAAAAGCGGTCATAATAACCGCCACCATAACCTAAGCGGTTGCCCTGCAGATCAAAAGCAACTCCCGGCACAATCACAAAATCAATTTCTGTTGGTTCCAGGGGACGCAGAGCTTCCGCTTTAGGTTCGGGAATGCCCCATAAGCCTGGTTCCAGGTCTGCTTCCAAATCATATATTTCCGATAAAATCATGCGCCGTTCCTTGGTCACGGTTTTGGTGGCAACTGCCCGTTTTCCATGGGCTAAAGTTTGCGGCACCATCTTCATCGTCAAAACTTCTTTACCAAAGTTCAGGAAATACATAATCGTCTGCGCCGCCCGGTACTGCGGCAGGGCAAACAGCTGCTCTGCAATTTTGACACTATTTGCTTCCACCTGATCCCAGGTTAATGAGTCCCTTGCCGCTAAAACCTTTTTTCGCAAAGACTTTTTATCAAGCATCGGCTTACCTCCTCAGTTGAGAAGTGAAAATAACTACCAATCCTGGACTTAGTAGGAGCGGGCAAAAATCACAAGATGTTTCCCTTCACTGCCGCAGTACAGGCAGCGGCCGGGTGTTTCTTTTTCTAAAGAGAAAGGAATGTTGCGGATTGTGGCTTTTGTTTCTTCCTTTACTGCTGCTTCACAATCAGCATGTCCGCACCAACCGGAGATAACAAAACCGCGTTTTTCTTCAATAATTTGCTTAAACTCTTCGTAGTCATCGGTACGATGGGTGTTGTCAGCTCTAAATTTTTTCGCTTTTTCCAGCATATTATTTTGAATTTCTGCCAACAGGGCAGGAACACGTACCGTTAAGTCAGTCAGAGCCACCACTTCTTTGTCACCGGTATCCCGCCGCGCCAGCACAGCCTGTCCTGCTGCCAAATCACGGGGACCAACTTCCAGACGCAGAGGCACCCCTTTCATTTCCCATTCATTAAATTTCCAACCGGGTGAATACTCTTCACGGTCATCCATTTCAATGCGCAGGCCACTTTGTTTTAGCTCAGCAAAAATGGCAGACGCTTTTTCCAGCACTTCAGCCCGGGCTTTCTTCGGCATAATAGGCACCAGGATCACCTGTGTCGGTGCTACTTTAGGCGGCAGGACCAAACCACGGTCATCACCATGCACCATTATAATGGCACCAATAAGACGCGTCGAAACACCCCAGGAAGTCTGCCAAGCGTATTTTAACTCACCGTCACTATCTAAAAAGGTAATATCAAAAACTTTGGCAAAATGGGTGCCCAAATTGTGGGAGGTACCGGCCTGTAACGCTTTACCGTCGCTCATTAAAGCTTCGATGGAATATGTACGCAGTGCGCCGGCAAACTTTTCTCTTTCAGATTTTTGTCCCTTCACCACCGGCACTGCCAAATCATTTTCGACAAAATCACGATAAACTTCCAGCATCTTCAGCGTTTCCTCTTGGGCTTCTGCCTCTGTCCGATGCACCGTATGGCCTTCCTGCCATAAAAATTCCGTTGTGCGTAAAAACGGCCGCGTTACTTTTTCCCACCGCACCACATTACACCATTGGTTAATCAGTACCGGCAGATCACGGTACGATTGAATCCAGCGGCTGTACATCTCACAAATAATGGCTTCTGAAGTGGGGCGTACCAGTAACCGTTCCGTTAATTTTTCGTTACCACCGTGAGTTACCCAGGCTACTTCCGGTGCAAATCCTTCGACATGTTCAGCTTCCCTCTGCAGCAGGCTCTCCGGAATAAAAATCGGGAAATAGGCATTACGATGGCCGGTAGCCTTAATCCGCTCATCCAGGCCCTTCTGCATGTTTTCCCATAAGGCGTAGCCGTAAGGCCGAATTACCATACAGCCTTTAACCGGCGCGTAATCCATCATTTGCGCCTTTAAAATCACATCTAAATACCATTGAGAGTAATCCTCATTCTGCGGTGTAATTTCTTTAACAAATTCTTTATCCTGCTTGGCCATCCTATCATTCCTCCTTGTAACCTCAACCAA
>ERZ773359.1461-NODE-1461-length-32585-cov-4.183707_pt1 | contig 32585 bp, 32 predicted proteins | sample MGYA00374955_ERZ773359 | MGnify/ENA primary metagenome ERZ773359 (study PRJEB29098, sample SAMN04486028) | biogas fermenter metagenome | study: EMG produced TPA metagenomics assembly of the Biogas fermentation microbial communities from Germany - Plant 4 DNA1...
ACTGTCCTGCCGCCTGATGTCAACGTCTGTGAGAAGAACTTTACCGTAGCAGGCGAGGGGGTTATCCGCTACGGGCTGGCAGCCGTGAAAAACGTCGGGCTGGGTGCCATCGAATCAATCGTCGCCGCCCGGCGGGAAGGCGGAAAATTTAAGAGTTTGCGGGATTTTTGCACACGGGTTGACCTGCGCAGCTGCAACAAAAAAGTAATGGAAAGCCTGATCAAAAGCGGCGCCTTTGACTTTCTCGGCGCCAACAGGCTGCAGCTGCTTGCCATTCTGGATGAAACCATGTCTGCGGCCCAGACGATGCAGCGCGAAAAAGAAAACGGCCAGTTGAGCATGTTTGACCTTGTCGGCGACAAGACGGAAGAGAGCGCCTGGGCCAGGCTGCATGACGACTACCCCGACCTGCCGGAACCGTCGACCAGGGAACGCCTGGCCATGGAAAAGGAGGCGCTTGGTTTTTACCTCAGCGGCCATCCGCTGGAGGAATACGACGCAGTGCTGAAACTGTTCCCCAACCTGACAGCCCTGCGGGAACTGGAGGAACTGGCGGATGACAGCCCGGTAATCACCGCGGGGATGATAAGCGCCTGCAAGCAGATTTTCACCAGGGGGGGCAAGCCGATGGCGTTTTTCACCTTGGAAGACCTGACGTCCGAGGTGGAAGTTGTGGTTTTTTCCTCGGTCTACGAAAAAACAAAAAAGGCGCTCTTCACCGACAGCGTGGTCCTTGTACATGGCCGTCTCAGCCACAAGGACGAGGAAAGAAAAATACTTGCCGATAAAATTGTGCCCTTGCCGCAAAAAGTGCGCAAGGTACAGATCCGCCTGGGCAGTGATGATGGGGTGAACAAGCTGCTGGCCTTAAAAGAGCTCCTGCAGGATGCCTGCGGCACAATACCTGTTTATTTGTCTTTTCCGGCGGCACGCAAGCAAGTTCTGTTGCCGGAAACATACTGGCTCTGTGATGAAGAGGAACAGTTGCAGGAAATCAGGCGTCTTTTTGGTGAAGATGCGGTTACTGTCCGGCAGGCAGGATAAAGGACTGCCGGCCGGGGCAAATTATATTGACAGCGTAATTTTGCTGGGAAAGGGCGAACAATGAAAAGAATCGGTGTTTTAACATCGGGAGGCGATGCGCCCGGCATGAATGCAGCCATTCGTGCCATTGTACGCAAAGCCATTTACCATGGACTGGAAGTTATGGGAATCCGACGCGGTTACCACGGACTGATTTATGGCGAATATGAAAAAATGCACCTGGGTTCGGTTGCCGATATCATTCATCGCGGCGGAACTATTTTACGCACGGCCCGTGCTCCTGAATTTCTGCAGCAGGAGAGCAGGCAACAGTCGCTGCAGTTTATCCGGGAGATCGGCATTGACGGGCTGATTGTCATTGGCGGAGACGGTTCTTTCCGCGGCGCCGTGGAATTGGAAAAACTCGGCGTGGCTGTGGTCGGTGTGCCGGGGACAATTGACAATGATATTGCCTGCACAGACTATACGATTGGTTTTGATACGGCCGTCAACACTGTAACGGATGCCATCAACAAGGTCAGGGATACTGCCACTTCCCATGAACGTGTTTATGTTATTGAGGTCATGGGCAGAACCTCGGGCTACATTGCCCTGCAAGCGGGTCTGGCCGGTGGTGCAGAATCGATTCTTTTGCCTGAAATCCCCTTTAATATACAGGAAGTAATAGAGAGGATGCACCGCGGCGTAAAAAGAGGCAAATTGCACAGTATTATTCTGGTGGCGGAAGGAGCTGCCAGCGCCCTGGAAATTGCCGAAGAAATTAAAGTCCACACAAACATGGACGTCAGGGTAACCATCCTGGGACACCTGCAGCGCGGCGGCACGCCAACCGCTTTTGACCGGATCCTTGCCAGCCGTCTCGGCGCCGCCGCGGTTGACTTGCTGCGCAGCGGCCACCATGGGTGCATGGTAGGGCTGGTGGGGGGAGAAATCAAGGCTACCGCTTTTGCAGAAGCGCTGGCCACGGAAAAATCTTTTCCCAAGGAGCTGTATGAACTCGCAACCATTCTGGCCATTTAAGCCGTAAGGAGTGACAGGATGCGCAGGACAAAAATTGTCTGCACACTGGGCCCGGCTACAAGATCGGTTTCTGTGCTGCGGGAAATGCTGCGGGCCGGAATGAATGTTGCCCGGCTGAATTTTTCCCACGGCAGCCACGAGGAGCATGCGGCAACCATTGCCGCCGTCCGCCAGGCGGCGCGCGAGGAAAAGAAGAACTTGGCGCTGCTTTTGGATACCCGTGGCCCGGAGATTCGGCTCGGCACCTTTGCCGGCGGGAAAGCTGTTTTGCAGGAGGGCGGCCGTTTTACCCTGACAACGGAAGACGTTGCAGGTACTGCGGAAAGAGCTAGTGTCAGCTACGCCGGCCTGCCCCGGGATGTGGCGCCGGGGATGCAGATCCTGCTGGATGACGGCTTGCTGGTGCTGGAAGTCCTGGAAGCAACCGAAACGGAAATACACTGCCTTGTTGTCTCCGGCGGCGAGGTAGGGGACAGGAAAGGAGTAAATGTCCCGGGTGCCAGATTGAATTTGCCTGCTGTTACGCCCAAAGACAGGGAAGACATAATTTTTGCCATAAAAAACGACTTGGATTTTATTGCCGCATCCTTTACCCGCAAAGCAGGGGATATTCTCGCTGTCCGCGCTATCTTGGAAGAATTCCGCTCCGACATCCAGATTATAGCCAAAATTGAAAACCGGGAAGGCATGGAAAATTTGGACAGCATTCTGGAAGTTGCGGACGGAATTATGGTCGCCCGCGGAGACTTGGGGGTGGAGGTGCCGGCGGAAGACGTGCCGCTTTTGCAGAAGCAAATGATTAAAAAGTGCAATGCGGCGGCCAAGCCGGTGATCACCGCTACCCAGATGCTTGAATCCATGATCAGAAATCCCCGCCCCACAAGGGCGGAGGCCAGTGATGTAGCCAATGCCATTTTTGACGGCACAGATGCGGTTATGCTTTCGGGCGAAACAGCAGTAGGGAAATATCCGGTGGAAGCCGTGCGCACCATGGCACGCATTGCGGAAAGAGCGGAGACTGCCCTGGAATATAAGAAAATGCTGGAGGTTTTTGACCCGCCCGAGGATGTGAGCGTTACCGATGCCATTGCCTCCGCCACCTGCCACGTGGCCCAGGAACTGGATGCGGCGGCGATAATCACGGCTACTCAGTCCGGCTTTACCGCCCGCGTTGTATCAAAATACAAACCGAAGGCACGCATTATTGCCGTCACTCCGCGGGAAAACGTCGCCCGCCGGCTTGCCATGTCCTGGGGTGTCTATCCGCTCCTTTGCCAGCCTGTCGGCACAACCGATGAAATGTTTGCCGCGGCCATCGAGTCTTCCCTTGCTTCAGGCTACGTACAAAACGGAGATCTGGTCGTCATTACGGCCGGCATACCTGTGGGAATCAGCGGCACCACCAATTTGCTGCGCGTTCATACTGTCGGCGAAATACTGATCAGGGGGACCGGCCTGGGGAAAAAAGCCGTCTCCGGCCGGGTGAGAATAGCAAAAACGGCGGCGGAAGCGACCGCCGTCACTGCGGGAGAAATACTGGTGGTAAGGGCAACGGACCGAGATTATGTCCCCTACCTGGAGAAAGCGGCAGGCCTTCTGGCGGAAGAAGGCGGCCTGACTTCCCACGCGGCAGTGGTGGCACTGCATTTGGGCCTGCCTGTGATTGTTGGAGCGGCCGGTGCCGTATCAGTTCTGAAAGACGGCGACCTGATTACCATGGATACAGTGCGCGGCCTGGTCTATCGCGGGAAGGCGACAATTCTTTAGGAGCTGAAGGCAAGTGAAATACGGGGAGACTCTGCTTCGCGTCCGTTATGCGGAAACGGACCAGATGGGCGTAGTTTACCATGCCAATTATTTGAACTGGATGGAAGTGGGGAGAACAGAATTTTTCCGTCAGCTGGGCATGCCTTACAGTGAAATAGAAAAAAATGAGCTTTTCCTGCCGGTGACGAAAGTTTACTGCCACTATAAAGCACCTGCCCGCTACGATGACCTGATCCGCATCTCCACCACCATTTCTTCGCTGCAGGACGTCCGCCTGATTTTTAAATATGAGATTTACAGGGCAAACACCAATGAACTTCTGGCCAGCGGCGAAACGGAACATGCCTTTGTCAACAGTAAAGGAAAGCCTGTTGTCCTGAAAAAATACAACCCGTTCCTCTGGCGGAGAATGCAGGACGTTACAGGGGAAAAAGCGGAGTGAAAGAAGTTGGGCAAACTGCTGCTTTTACTGCTCCTTGTACCTTTGCTGGAGCTTTATGTGTTGCTTTTCCTTGCCAGACAAATCGGCCCCCTGCCAACGCTGGCGCTTGTCCTCTTAACCTGCCTGGCCGGGGTGCTGCTTGCCAGGAGCCAGGGGCTTTCGGCTGTGCACCGCCTGGGTTTGAAGCTGAAGGAGAGGAAACTGCCCGGGGACGAAGTGCTGAACGGCATCCTGGTCCTCATCGGGGCAGTATTATTGATCACCCCAGGGCTGGTGACCGATACCGCCGGTTTTTTGCTTTTACTGCCCGCCACGCGGGAGATTGCCAAAAATATAATTAAAAGAAAACTGCAGCAGGCGCTGCTGGAAGGATAACTCCGGCGGTAGGTCAACTTTTTGCCCGTTTGGGCAGGAGTTTTGCATCCGGCAGGCGAATAAGCGGTTAAGACGGCAAGGAGGGATGAAAAGTGGCAAAAATAGCCCATACAGGTATTGTTGTGCGCGACATGGAGGCCGCCTTGCATTTTTACACCAATGTTCTGGGTTTTGTGCACGCAGGCGGCCTGAAGCTGCCGGATGTTGAGCTTGCTTTCCTGAAAGGGGAGAACCAGTCCCTTGAACTGCTGGCCTTTCCCGGTGATACGGCGGAAAAACCGCAGGGCGTTATCAGCCATCTGGCCCTGGAGGTGGAAGATTTGCAGAAGGAACTGGCAAGGCTGAAAGAACACGGTATTGTCCTTGACCCCGCCGACATCCGGGAGCCGGAAGGCATGAAAGTTATTTTCTTTGCCGGTCCAAGCGGTGAACAGATTGAACTGGTGGAGTATGTGTAAGAGAAAAAGCCCTGATCCCCAGGGCTTTTTTTATTTTGGCAGGACATGCAGGGCAGGGGCATAAAGATAGCGCCGGATTCTCCGCAGTATTCTGGCGACAACAGGCGTAGGGTTATCGGTAAAGATATAGTAGCGCGGCATCTCGGCGCTTTGCCACAGTTCAAAAGCCAGGATGCCGTTGCCGTTTTTCAGGGAAACTACCCAGACTTCGATGGGGCCATCCAGGGCCCGGTGAATAATATAGCTGGGCTCGCCCAGCGTACTGCGCAGCAGGTAAGCGCAGCGGCTTACTGCCGTCGGTGAGAAAACATCGGTGAATTCAGGCAAAACACGTCTGGCGGAATAGATTGTACGCTGCGCCAGTGTTTTGGCCATATCTCCCCGGGCCAGGGTGACCGGTTGACCTTCCAGTCGCAGCAAAATCTACCCTCCCCGTACCTCTTTTGTATAGTATATGCAGCGGCCGGTTCTTATTATCGTGTGATCCTGACAGATCAGGGTAAAATATCTTCAGCAAATAATGCGGGAGGGTTAAGCCTTGTATCTGGAGACAGTCAAAACTGTGCTGGTTGCAATAATCACTCTTTTTTCTCATCTGCTGGAGGTTTGCGGGGCGATAATCATCTTGTATGCCGGGTTGAGGACTTTTCTTTTTTTTGTACGCAGCGGCCAGGACGGGCGGGAGATGAGGCTCGCTTTTGCACGTTTTTTAGTGTTTGGCCTGGAATTTAAGCTGGGCGGGGAAATCCTGCGCACAGTAGTAGTGCACAGCCTGGAAGAAGTATTTGTCCTGGCGGCCATTATTGCTCTACGCTTCATTCTGAACCTGATTCTGCACTGGGAAATTCACCAGGAGAGGCGCGATGAAGCCAATGAAATCTTCCACAAGCTGACGAAACGCGGCAAGGAATAGTGTGGCTGCTTATTGCATTCGCAACCAACTTACGGTAAAATCAAATAGCTACGAGGGGGGAGGCTGTTATGGCAAAAATCGTACCCATACGCGGCGTACGCTACAGTACGGAGAAATCAGGCCCGCTGGAGCGTCTGACTGCGCCGCCTTATGATGTGATCGACGCGGCAGGGCAAAGGGAGTATTACGCCAGAAGTCCTTATAATGTTATCCGCCTGGAATACGGTGAAGTGCGGGAGCATGATGACGCGGCAGACAACCGTTATACACGGGCGCGCGGCTTTTTGCTCTCCTGGCTCAGGGAAGGCATCCTGGTGCATGAGGAAAAGCCCGCCGTTTATTTTTATGAACAGGAATTTCCGGCAAAGGGCAGGCTGCTAGTGCGCAGCGGGCTCATTGCCGGGGTGGGGCTTGAGGATTATGCCGCCGGTATAATTTTGCCCCACGAAGAAACTTTGTCCAAAGACAAAGCTGACCGCCTGGAGCTTTTACGCCACTGTGAAGCCAATTTCAGCCCTATTTTCGGCCTCTATGATGACCCTGAACAAAATGTGGCCAGGCTTGCGGCACAGTTTAAAAAAGACAGGCCTGCCGTGGCTTTCCGCGATGAAAAGGGAGAGAGCCACCGCCTGTGGGTCGTTACTGACGAGGCTGCCCTGCGGCAGATTAAAACTTTCTTTGCAGGGCAAAAGATCTATCTTGCCGATGGTCATCACCGTTATGAAACCGCCCTTGCTTTTGCAAAGGAAATGAAAGCGGCTGGCAGGGGAAATTTTGACTTCTGCCTGATGACCCTGGTGAATCTGCACGACCCCGGGCTGCTCATCTTCCCTACGCACCGTCTAATCAAAAATGTGGCCGGTTTTGAGCCGGAGAGCTTCCTTGAGGCTTTGGGCAAAATATTTACCGTGGAAAAAGTCGCTGCGGGGCAGGAAGCACTGGCGGCGGAACTGGCTTTGCTGCAAAAGTATCAGGATACATACAATGCTTTCCTGCTTTACCTGGGAGAAAACCGCCTGTTGCGGCTGCGCGTTCCGCGCCGGCCGGAACATGAAATGATGCGCAAGCTCTATCCGGCGCGTTCCGCTGCGTGGCGCAGGCTGGATGTGGCCGTCCTGCAGGGGCTGGTGTTGGAAACAATCCTGGGGATCGGCAGTGAAGCCAGGGCAGGCGGAGACAATTTGGCCTATACACGCAGCGAGGAAGAAGCACTGGCAGCCGTTGATGCCGGGACATTCCAGGCGGCATTTTTCCTTAACCCCACGCAGGTGGAGGAAGTAATTGCCGTGGCTGCTGCCGGGGAAAAAATGCCCCAAAAGTCAACCTACTTTTTCCCCAAACTGGTTACCGGCCTGGTTATAAATGATTTCAGCAGATAATACCGATTGCACAAAAACAGCCGGTGGCAGCTGCCACCGGCTGTGGTTTGCGGACGGTACGGAGATGCGAACAAAAAGCTGGGGTCACTTTGTACGGGGGTCGGGCAACTTGAGAAACAGCAGGAGGGAAAAGGAGTTTGTCGGGGAAATATATAAACTTAAATTAAAATCAGTTGCCGGAGACGAGGACAGCAGGTGAGTATTGTACAGGTACATAATGTGAAAAAGGCTTTTGGTGCCAACGTGATCCTGGGCGGCGTTTCTTTTCAGCTGCAGAAGAAAGAGCGCGTGGGACTCGTGGGCCCAAACGGCGCAGGCAAGACAACACTTTTAAATATTATGGCCGGACTGGAAACGGCTGACGAAGGCTCGTTACGTATGCCAAAGGGACAACCCTGGCTTACCTGCAACAGCAGGTGGATGTGACTTCCGCCGGCAGCATGGAGGAAGAACTGCGCAAGGCATTTGCCGGCCTGGAAAAACTGGCGGAGACGCTGCGGACATATGAAAGGCAAATGGCCGAGGGCAAGCTGCCGCCGGAAGAACTGGCCGCCGTAATGGCGGCCTACGGGGAGGCAAGGCAGCTTTTTGAAGCGGCGGAAGGCTATAATGCGGAAGCACGCCTACGGGCTGTGGTAAACGGACTTGGCTTTACGGAAAAAGATTTGGACCGCCCGGTGAGCAGCTTTTCCGGCGGGGAGCGAACACGCCTTCGCCTGGCGCGCCTGCTTTTGGAAAAGCCGGACGTGCTGCTTTTGGATGAACCGACCAACCATCTTGACCTGGCCGCTGTGGAATGGCTGGAAAAATTTCTCGCCACCTGGCCGGGAACAATTCTCCTTGTTTCCCATGACCGGTATTTTCTTGACCGGGTAGTGGAGCGAATTCTGACGCTGGAAAACGGCCGGATGAAAAGCTATCCGGGGAATTACAGCGCTTACCTGCGGCAAAAAGAGCTGGAGCGGGTAACCCTGGAAAAAAGCTACCGGAAGCAGCAGCTTTACCTGGAAAAGGAAACTGCCTATATCCGGTCCCTGGGCACAAGCGAGCGGGAAAAGCGCCAGGCCAAAAGCCGGCAGAAGCGACTGGAAAAGCTGCAGCTTGTGGAAAAACCGCGCCAGGAAAAAAAGATGGTGCTTGATTTCAACTACGCCGGACGCAGCGGCGATATTGTCGCCCGCCTGGAGCAGGTAAGCAAAGGTTTTGGTACGCACAAAGTGCTTGGCAATGTCAGCTTTGAGATCAAACTTGGCGACAGGATCGGGGTAGTCGGCCCCAATGGGGCCGGCAAAAGTACGCTGCTTAAACTGCTGGCCGGAGAGCTTGCCCCGGACAGCGGGCGGATCTGGCTTGGCCCCAGTGTCTGTCCGGTCTATTTTGACCAGCACCAGCAAGTGCTGGACCCGCAAAAAACTCCCTTGGAGGAAATTCTGGACGCGTGTGAGATGACTGTTACCGAGGCAAGAACGTACCTGGGGCGCTTTCTCTTTTCTGGTGATGATGTCTTCAAGCGCAACGAAACATTGAGCGGCGGCGAAAGAAGCCGCCTGGCACTGGCCAAATTAAGCCTGGATGCCGGAAATTTCCTGATGCTTGATGAACCAACGAATCACCTGGATATCATGGGGATGGAGGAACTGGAAGCGGCCCTGCTTGCTTTTCCCGGGACGCTGCTGGTTGTCTCCCACGACCGTTATTTCCTTTCCCGGACGACAAACAAAATACTGGACATTTCCGCCGGACGTGCCAGGCTGTTTTCCTTGCCGTATGAGGAATACCTGGCGGAGCGCGACCGGGAAGCGGAGGCGCGGCCGGCCGCAACTGAAGCGAAAAAACGCTTGCGCCGGGAGGAGGAAAACCGACGCCGGGAAGAGGAACTGGCGCGCCGGCGCAGGCAGCGCAAGCTGCAGGCTGCATTGGCGCAGGCGGAAGAGGAAATCGCTGCCTGTGAGGCAACGGTCAGGGAGTTGGAAAAGGAATTATCCACTCCCGAGGTGTTCTCCGACTACAGGTTAGCTGCGGAAAAGGGGGAAGCGATGGCGGAGGCAAAAAAGAAGCTTTCTGTTTTATATGAACGGTGGGCCAATCTTGCCGAGCAGCTGGAGGAATAAAACCCTGGAATAAGTATAAAATGGAGGGAGCAGAATGGAAAAAGTTATCCTGATTTCCGGCAGCCCCCGTGCAGAAGGAAACACCATGCAGATCCTGTCCCGCTGTGCCGAGAAAATCAGGGCCCTGGGACTGGAGGCCGAAATCATCAGCCTTGCCGGGAAAAATATTGCCGCCTGTACGGCCTGCAGGAAATGTGCCGAGCTGAAGAAATGTGTCCTGCCGGACAGTTTAAATGAAATTGCGGAAAAAGTGCGGGCGGCAAAGGGATTTATTATCGGATCCCCCGTTTACTACGGCACTGCTAGGGGGGACCTGATGAACCTGCTGCAGAGACTGGGCCTGGTGGCGGCAGCCAACGGGCATTTTCTCTCCTGGAAAGTTGGCGGTCCCATTGCCATCAACAGGCGTGGCGGGTCCACAGCCACCATCCAGGAAATGCTTATGTTTTATTTTATTAACGAAATGATTGTTCCTGGTTCCACCTACTGGAACATAGTTTTCGGGCGCGAACCGGGGGAAGCCCTGCAGGATGCGGAAGGCATGCGAACGGTGGAGCGATTTGCCGAAAATGTGGCGAAACTGATCCTGAAGCTTTCGGCAAAGGACTGAGATTTGCAAGCCGGCTGACCGGCAACAGGAGGCTAGACAATGAAAGCTATTGAAGCAAGCGCCATTAACACTATCCGTTTTTTGGCGGTGGATGCCATCGAGAAAGCCAATTCGGGACATCCCGGGCTGCCTCTGGGCGGTGCGCCCATGGCCTATGTCCTATGGTCGCGTTTTTTGAAGCACTGCCCCCAGGACCCGGACTGGCCGGACCGCGACCGCTTTGTCCTGTCGGCAGGTCATGGTTCAATGCTGCTCTATGCCCTGCTGCATCTGTTTGGCTACGACGTATCTCTGGAAGATTTAAAACAATTTCGGCAGTGGGGCAGCAAAACTCCCGGCCATCCTGAATACGGGCATACTCCCGGTGTGGAAACCACTACCGGCCCCCTGGGGCAGGGATTTGCCAATGCGGTGGGGATGGCCATCGCCGAACAGCGGCTGGCGGCAGAATTCAACCGCCCCGGCTTTGAATTGGTGAAGCATTATACTTATGTTTACGCCGGCGACGGCTGCCTGATGGAAGGAGTTGCAGCGGAAGCTGCCTCCCTGGCGGGGCATTTGCAGCTGGGGCGTCTGATCTGCCTGTATGATGACAATCAAATTACCATTGACGGTTCCACTGGGGTGGCTTTCACGGAAGACGTGGCAATGCGTTTCCGTGCGTATGGCTGGCATGTGGAGCGGGTGGAAGACGGGACGGATACGGAAGCCATTGCGGCCGCCATTCGCAAAGCACAGGCGGAAACAGAAAGGCCCTCTTTAATCATGGTCCGGACCACCATCGGCTACGGCAGCCCCAATAAGCAGGGAAAAGCGTCGTCCCATGGAGCTCCCCTGGGTGAAGAGGAGGTGCGGCTGACCAAAAGAAACCTGGGCTGGCCGGAAGACAGGACTTTTTACGTTCCGGAAGAGGTCAGGGAACATTTTCGCGAGCTTGCCGGACGCCTGCAGCAGGCCAAGGCTAAATGGGACAGGCTTTTTACCGCCTACCGGAGAGAATTCCCCGAGTCGGCAGCCGCCTGGGACGTTTGGCATGCCAAAGCTATCCCGAATGGCCTGGAAAACGATGAAAGGCTGTGGCGCTTTGACAAGCCCATGGCTACCCGGTCTGCATCCGGCCAGGTTATGCAGGTGCTGGCGGAATACCTGCCCAACCTGATGGGCGGTTCAGCCGACCTGAATGCATCCACGAAGACGTACCTGTCAGGAAAGGGAGACTTCCAGGCGCAAAACCGCAGAGGGAACAACCTTTTCTTCGGCGTGCGGGAGCATGCCATGGGCGCCATTGCAAACGGCCTGGCGCTGCACGGCGGCTTGCGGCCTTTTGTGTCAACCTTCTTTGTCTTTGTCGATTACATGCGGCCGCCCGTGCGGCTGGCCGCCCTCATGGGCCTGCCTGTCATTTATATTTTTACCCATGACAGCATCGCTGTAGGGGAAGACGGGCCCACCCATCAGCCGGTGGAACAACTGGCGGGTTTGCGTTCCATTCCCAACCTGCACGTTCTGCGGCCGGCGGACGGCCGGGAAACTGCGGCTGCCTGGCTGGCTGCGCTGAAACGGACGGACGGCCCCACGGCACTGGTTTTAAGCAGGCAGGATCTGCCGCAGCTTGCCGGCAGCAATAAATTGGCGGAAAAAGGTGCCTATATTATCAGCCCGGAAAAAGGAGAGCAGCCGGCTTTGATCATTATGGCAAGCGGGTCGGAAGTGCGGCTTGCCCTGGAAGCACAGGAAGCTTTATGGGAACAAGGTGCGGATGTACGCGTTGTCAGCATGGTAAGCTGGGAGATGTTTTTGGCGCAGGACGAAGCTTACCGCGAAAAAGTTCTGCCTGCCGCCGTTAGAAAGCGGCTTGCCGTGGAAGCCGGCCGTGCAATGGGCTGGCAGCAGTTTGCCGGCTGTGAAGGGGCGGTTATTGCCATGGAACAGTTCGGTGCTTCCGCCCCCGGCGAAGTGCTGATGGAGAAATACGGCTTTACAGTAGAAAACATTGTGCGCCAAGCACTGGAGCTTCTGGCGCGATAAAGCGGTTGACAGGAAAAATTTTCTGCCTTAAATTAGAGATATACCCTGCAGAGATATGCAGCGGAGGAGGTGCAATCATGCCCACATATGAATATAAATGCAAAGATTGCGGTGCCAATTTTGAAGTATTTATCAAAAGTGCCGACAAAAACAGTGTGACTTGCCCGGAATGCAGGAGCAGGTCACTGCAGGAGATCTATAAATTCAACCTGAACAGGGGCGGCTCATCAGCCCCAAGCGCCTGTGATACCTGTCCCGGCGGACAGGGAGGAATGGGGTGAAAAGCTGCCTTGTAACCCGGTGCGGGTTTAAAAAGCAGCATTCAGCAAAAGAGGCTGCAACACTGTCAGTTGCAGCCTCTTTTCCTTTTACTTTCCTGGGTAGCCTTCGCCCAGCTTTCTGCCGAAGGCTCTGCACTGCTCCAGTTCCTTGGCGCCGGGAACCCAGTCCACTTCCATCCTTTCTTCCAGCAGGTTGAAGCCCGCCTCTTTGACGCGTGCCGCCATTTTGTCTGTCGCACCCCTGCTCCAGCCGGAAGAGCCGAAAAGAGCCGCCCTTTTCCCGCGCGGTTTAAGGCCGGTCAGGTCATCCAAAAAGGCGGAAAGGGTAGGCATGAATTCACGGTTTATGGTAGGTGAGCCGATTACCAACAGCTCGGCATCAATTACTTCGGCAATTATATCGTTGCGGTCGCTGACCGATATCCGGAAAGCTTTTACTTCCATGCCGCTTTCCATGAGGCCGTCAATAATGGCAGAGGCCATTTTGTCCGTGCTGCCCCACATGGTGTCGTAGACGACAACGGCTTTTTTGCGGTTGGTTCCCCGTGCCCAGTCAAGATAGGCGGCAATAATTCTGTCCGGGTTGCTGCGCCAGATGATACCGTGGCTAGGCGCTATCATGTCAATTTCGATGCCCATTTTTACCACTTCGTCAATTTTTTTCAGCACCAGGGGACTGAAAGGCAGCAGGATGTTGGCGTAGTATTTTTTTGCTTCCTGCATAACTTCCGCCATATCCGCCTCATCATCAAAGCGGCAGGAAGAGGCATAGTGCAGGCCGAAGGCATCGTTGGGCAGCAAGAGCTTTTCTTCTGGTATGTAAGTAAACATGCTGTCGGGCCAGTGGAGCATGGGGGCTTCCACGAAAGTCAGGGTGCGCCGGCCGATGGATATTTTGTCGCCGGTTTTAACAACGATCTTTTGCCAGTTGCCGTTGAAATGCTTGTCAATGGCAGGTGCGGCCTTGGCGGAGCAAATGATGGTGGCCTGCGGCGCCGCTTCCATTACGGCGGGCAGGGCACCGGAATGGTCAATTTCCACATGGTTGACCACCACATACTTAAGACCGGCAGGATCCATCACTGCCCGGATATTGTCCAGCAGCCGGCCGGCAAAGGGTGTATAGACAGTATCAACCAGCGTTGGTTCATCATCGGCAATCAGATATGCATTGTATGTTGTTCCCCGGTGCGTCGTATACATGGGGCCGTGAAAATAACGGATATTCCAGTCGATGCAGCCCACCCAGAAAACATCTTTTTTTATTTCGGTAAGCATTTCCATCTCTCCTCGCGATTTACTGTTGTTGTATATTTCTTTCTTGGGAACGGCTTTCCTTTATTAGGATGTACAACTTTATAAAGTATTAATATGTTTTGCTGCCGCCATAATCTATAGTTGGGCAGGAAGGAAGGGAAAATTGCCGAATTGATAATAAGCTGCAGGAAAAGCAGCGGAAAGGAAGACAGTATGACAGCAATACCTGTTTTAGATGTGAGGCAAGTAAGTAAAAAATTCTGGAACAAAAAAGTCCTGCAGCAAATATCATTGCAGGTGTCCCGGGGTGAGGTTTTCGGTTTTCTCGGGCCAAACGGCGCCGGAAAGACAACCCTGATCCGCATTATACTGGGCCTTGTCCGTCCCGATGGGGGAGAAATATATATTAACGGCTATCAGGTACGGGGCGCATTTACACGAGCCATTGCCCGGGTAGGCGCTGTGGTGGAAACCCCCAGGTTTTTCCCTTATTTAACAGGGCGGCAGAACCTGCAGCTGGTACGGAACCTGCACCCTGATGTGCCCGAAGAGCGAATTGACGAGGTGCTGGCTCTGACCGGGATGGCGGAACATGCACATACCAAAACAGGCGCTTATTCCCTGGGCATGAAGCAGAGGCTGGGGATAGCACGGGCCCTGGTAAATGATCCGGAGCTGGTTTTCCTTGATGAGCCCATGAACGGACTCGACCCGCAGGGGATAATTGAGATGCGGGCCTTGATAGACAGGCTAAGCAGCCGGGGCATCGCTTTTTTTATTACCAGCCACCTGCTGCATGAGGTGGAGCAGGTATGTGAAACAATAGCCATTATTAAAAACGGCAGGCTGCTTTTGGCGGGAAAGATTGACGAACTGCTAGCCCGCGATACGGAAACGGTGGAAATATATACGGAACATCCCGACAAAGCCTGCCTGGCACTTGACAATGCGCCTTTTGTCCGGAAACGAAGACTGGAGGCAGGCAAGCTTGTTGTCGATCTGGAGCGGGGCAGCAGTATGGACCTAAACAGGATGCTGGTTGCCAGCAATATTCCCGTGCGCTATCTTGTCCCCAGAAAAAGCTCCCTGGAGGAGTTTTTTCTGGAGCAGGCATACGGGGAGGAGTCTGTATGAGCGGTTTGCTGAAAAATGAATGGCTGAAGCTGGCAAACAATAAAAAGCTGTATTTTTTCCTGCTGGCGGTGGCGGCTTTCCAGTTCCTGCCGGTGTTTATGACGCTTTTTCTGAAGATGCGGACGCTGAACGGCCAAGTCTACCCCCTGACTATGTTCGGTGTGCTTGTTTCGTTTGTTTTGCCGCTTCTCCTGCTTATCCTGGTTGCGGAGACTGTGGCAGAGGAGCATACTGCCGGCCTGTTGGCCCTTTCATTGCTGCATCCTGTAACACGCGGCAAAGTTATTGCGGCAAAGGCTGTCTTCTTTTTTACCGTAATCCTTGTGTTTTTGCTTTTTGCCATGCTGTTCGGTTATGCTGTGGGAACGCTGCTATTCGGCTGGGGCGGCGGGTTTATGCTCAGAGGCACTGCCTTTCCCACAGGCAAGGGGGTAGCCATAACTTTTCTTTCCTATGTGACGGCGGCACTGCCGCAGTTTGCTTTTTGCCAGCTGGTTATGTTTCTTGCCGTAGTGATAAACAGCAGCGCGGCAGTGGCCGGCATTGCCGCGGGTATTTTTATCTTTAGCAGCATGCTGATGCTGCTTTCAGATGAAATAAAGCCGTTTTTGCTTACGTCTTATTTCAATACAGTACCGGCAGTGGCTGATTTTGCGATTGGCAAAACAGGGGTGTTTGCCCAGTTTTCCTTTCCGGCACTTTACGCTCTAGTGTTTTTTCTCCTCACAGTGCTTGTTTTCAGCAAAAAAGATATGCTTTTCTGACGACGGCCGTTTTGTTTTGCCTGTCAAAAGGGACATGCGCAAAGGGGTGCCAGTGCGGCAAAAGCTTGCCGCTGTCCGTAAAAAAAGCGGGGTGATTGCAGGTGAAAAAGCTCCGCATCCTGTTTGCGGCCGTGCTGCTTGCGGCAGGTGCGTTTTTTTGGCATGGGTTTTATCCGCTGCGCAGCTACCTGGTAATGTTTCCCGTCAGCACGTACTATCGCCTGACCGGGCTCTTCCGCGATATTCCCCTGTCCATCCCCGGGGGAAGGATCGGCGAAGAAGCATTTTATCCCTTTGCCCTCTATTTTAACGCCAAGGAAAGCTTTGCCAGTTTTATGGGCGGGGAGGAAGGGCTTGAACTCAGTATCATATATTATTTCGGCGGCTTTGCCCGCCGCGGCAAAAGCGCGGCTTATTTCAATCCCGCGGCGGCAACGTTTTCCGTTTTTTACGGCGCCTATGCTGTAAATGATAAATCTCTCTTTTTTACACCGGACGGCAGGCTGCTGCCCGAACAGGTCGGGAAAGTGGCGCGTTTTGACCAGCAGTACCTGGTGATGCCTGCCATTGGACTCTCCCCGTCCCGCGTAGTGTTTGACTACCGGATAATTTCGTTGACGGAAGATGTGTTTTATGCCGGAGAGAGCGGCTGGCACCGGGTGGACGCACACATTTTAACAAACAGCCCCGCCCATCACTACCGTTCCCCGCAGCCGGGCTACCTGCAATACGGGCTGCCCGTATCTCCCGCAGACGGCAGTGAAGACTTTCAGCCGCAGGAATTTTACGGCCGGGTTTACTGCCGCTATTTCCCTGAATATAAAGTTACTATTGTTCTGTATCTGATGGCAAAAGACAAGGAAACGGCCGAGCAAATCGACCGGATGATTCTGGCGGGAGCAAGATTTGGAAAAGAATAATAAGGAAATGCCCCCGGCCGGGGCAGTATTTAAGTCGCCGCCAACCTGTCAGTCAGCCTGTGGCTTAAAAATGACCAGCAGCTTTTTTTGACCAAAGGCAATGGCTTCTTCCTGTGAACTGCAGGCAAGATCAATGTTATTGGGGCCGATATTGCCGCCGCGGTCCTGTACCGTGTACCAGCCTTCTCCTTCCACATAGATTTCCGTACCAAAGGGAATGTTTTCACCGGCAGCCGCTGTTTTGCCCGGAACCAGTCTTTCACCGCTGGCTGTAATCCTGGGGTTGCCGGAATAGTCCCTGCCCGGCACAGCACCCGGGCTTGTGGGTGCATATTTTGTTACCACCATTAACTGGACCTCGTATTTGTCAGATTCCAGGGAGAGCTCCCTGGCTTTTTTCATTTCTTCCCGGGCCAGGCGTGCTTCCTGGCGTGCCTCCCTTACTTCTCCTGCCAGCTTGTTGGCGGAGCCGAGGGTAAATAGTAAAACCAGGGATGTTAGCAGCAATAACTGTTTCAGGGTCATGGCATTGCTCCTTTCTCTAGGTCTCCTGTTTTATTATTGTTTTTTCCCCGCCGCTTTAACCTGAATATCGCCTCCCCGCATAACAGCCGCGGGGACGGAAATATAAAAATTTTAACAATAAAAATGATTGAATATTCAGACAAAGGTTTGCGTCAAATTGCATAGATTATGATAGAGAAAACTCATGCGAAAGAGGGGAAGAAATGAGAAAAAAGTTTGTCATCCCGGTCGTGTTGTTGTTTGTAGCGGCATTCGCCTTGCTGACGGCCTGCGGTTCCAAGGGGTCCAATACTGATCAGCCGCCGGTAAGTGAAAACAACAACACCGGTAATAATGCCGCCGACGTTGAGGAGCCGCCTGAACCGGAGGGGCCCAGCGGCACCATTTATATTGCCAGCACCGATTTTTCCTACGAGTCGACCGACCCGATTTTTTACGAGTCGCTGTGGGGCTTTGCCATGTATGACCCCCTGCTTACTTTTGATGAAAACGGCGATTTTATGGGGATGGTGGCGGAAAGCTGGGAGCTCAGTGACGACGGCAACACCTGGACCTTTAAAATTCGCAAAGGGATTAAGTTCCACAACGGGGACCCCCTGACGGCGCACGACGTTAAGTTCACCGTTGACCGCTTTGCTACGGAGGAGTCAACAAACCCGTGGTCCCAGTATTTGTGGAACAATTTAAACTATACGGAAGTAGTCGACGATTATACTTTCCGATACCATACCAACACGCCTGAACCCACCCTACTGGTTCCCTTTGCCTGGACCCGCATTCTGCCCAAAAAATATTTTGAAGAAGTGGGGCAGGAAGAGTTCAGGAGAAATCCCATCGGTTCCGGGCCGTGGAAGTTTGTTGAACATGTGCCGGAAACAAGCTTCAAATTGGAGGCCAACACCGAACATTGGTACCAGGTGCCGGAATTCCAGTACGTCGTAGACTTGCAGGTGCCGGAAGAAATGACACGCATCAGCATGCTGCGGACCGGGGAAGTGGACATCGCTCTTGGCATTTCAACAGACCGCTTGGTTGAACTGCGGGACAAGGAAGGTTTCAGGACAGTTGAAATAGGCGACCCGGTGATCTGGAGCATCAGTTTCCCCGGGACCTGGGTTACCGACAAGCCGACCGGCGATATACGCGTCCGGCAGGCCATGTCCCTGGCCATAAACCGACAGGAAATCTGCGATACATTTTATCAGGGGCTTGCCAAGCCGGGAGGGCGCTGGTATATGCACCCCGGCTCTTACGGCTGGGATCCGTCCTGGCAGCCAGACCCGTATGATCCGGAGAGAGCAAGGCAGCTCCTGGCGGAAGCAGGCTACCCGGATGCTTTTGCCGACAAGACGATTATCTATTATACGACCGAGGGCCCCGGTGTCGACCAGGCTCTGCTCCTGCAGGGATACTGGGCGGATATAGGCTTGGATGTGAAAGTGGAAATAATTGATTCTGTCCAGTGGGGCGGCATGTTCTTTGTGCGCAACACAGAGCCGGATGCGCCCAATGTAGGCAACATTTTCTCGTGGAGCTTCAGCAGCACGCCTAACTCGGTCTATCACAGCGCCAATATGTATACATCCACCGGCGTCCACAGCACGGGCAACGACCCGGTTGCCGATGAACTCTACTTTAAGGCAACAACAGAAAGGGATTTTGACAAGGCCCGCCAGTATTGGACGGAGTTCCGTGAATATGTGGAAACACTCTATTACAATGTCGGTATTGTAATGATCGATCCCCTTATCCTGGTCAGCGATAAGCTGGGTGAGTTTACAACCTTTAAAAACCTTTATCTTTATGATGCTTTGGCCGGAATCAAAAAACCGAAAAAGTAACCCCGGAAAACTGCCGCAGCAGGGCTCCTGCAGGGCCGGCTGCCTGCGGGGCCCTGCTGCAAACATTAATGTATAAATAAAGAGGTGAGGCAATGAGCCGCTATATTGTCATCCGCATTCTGCAAGCCTTCCTTGCCCTGATAGGCATTACCGTGCTCGTCTTTATCCTCGTGCGGGCTTCCGGCGACCCGACGCATTTGATTATCACACCCACTTCAACGCCGGAGGAAATTGCCAACCTGAAAAAACAACTGGGGCTGGACAAATCTTATCCGGAACAATTCGTGGTGTTTGTCAGCGGGCTCGTCCGGGGCGAGTTCGGTGATTCTATTATTAAAAGGAAACCGGCAGCGGAAATGATTAAAGAAGCGCTGCCGAATACCATTAAACTGGGGCTGCCGGCCTTTTTTATTGCCATGGCTCTGGCTCTGGGCCTGGGGGTTTTGGCCGCCGCTAGGCGTGATTCCATTTATGATGCCGGGGTGAAGCTGATAGCCGTGCTGGGCCAGGCGCTGCCCGGCTTTTGGGTTGCCATCATGGCCATGCTGCTGTTTTCTGTCCGGCTCCGGCTATTGCCGGTAGCCGGGGCAGGCACACTGAAGCATTACGTCTTGCCGGTAGGTACCATGGTTTTTTTCCTGTTGCCGGGGATGATGCGGCTTGTCCGCTCCAGCATGCTTGACGTTCTGGATGCGGAATATATCAGGCTGGCCAGAATTAAAGGGCTGTCGGAAGCAAAGATTATCTGGAAGCATGCGCTGCGGAATGCACTGATCGGTCCTTTAACGACGGCGGGCATGATTTTTGCTTCGCTGATTACCGGTGCGGTGATTACGGAAATCATTTTCAACTGGCCGGGCATGGGCAGGCTGCTGGTGGAGGCGGTTACAGCTCGCGACTTTCCGGTTGTGCAAGCGATTACCATGCTGGTGGCGGCAATGGACCTCGGGATGAACATTGTTGTCGACATTGCGTATGCTTTTGTCGATCCTCAAATCAGGCATCAAAAATCTTAGGGGCAGGAGATATAGATGATGCGCGTGCAAATAACAAAAAGGACGGCGAATGTCCGGCCCCGTAAAAAAAGTCGGCCACGGCACATACACGTTCTGAAAAACCTGACTTTTTACCTTCCCCTCCTGGTTTTGACACTCCTGGTCTTTACGGCTGTCTTTGCCGACGTGCTGGCTCCCCATGACCCTGTGGCGGTTTCCATGCAGGAACGGCTGCTCCCGCCGGCTTTTATGGAAGGGGGCACGAAAAAATATTTGCTGGGTACTGACCAGCTGGGCAGGGACATATTAAGCCGCATGATTTACGGCAGCCGGATCTCCCTCAGCGTTTCCCTGGCCGTGATTGCCATCACCGCCAGTGTCGGAACAGTCATGGGAATTGTGGCCGGGTACCTGGGGGGAGCAACGGAAGCGCTGCTGATGCGGATCACCGATATCAGCATGGCCTTCCCGCCAATGCTGTTGGCATTGCTTTTGGCGGTGGTTTTTGGGCCCGGCTTCTGGACGGTGGTACTGGCTTTGTCTATTCTGGGCTGGGCGCCTTATGCCCGCCTGATCCGGGGGGAAACACTGAAGCTGCGCTACACCGATTTTGTAGCGCAGGCACGCATCAACGGCGCTTCATCCCTGCGCATTATGGTGAAACATATTTTTCCCAACATAGTCAATTCATTGATCGTGGTAATAACCATGGCTGTAGGCATGCTGATCCTGGCGGAAGCCGCCTTGAGCTTCCTGGGTGTCGGTGTGCCGCCGCCGGCCCCTTCCTGGGGGTATATGGTTAACGAGGGCCGGTCGGTCATCGACCGTGCCTGGTGGATTTCCGCCTTTCCCGGGATTGTGATCGGACTGGTTGTTCTTTCCGGCAATTTCCTGGGCGACTGGCTGCGTGACAAGCTGGACCCGAGGTTGAGGCAGTTATGATGCAAAACCGGGCAAAAACAGTATTGGAAGTTGAAGGCCTCCGCACTTCCTTTTTTACCCGTAAAGGGGAAGTAAAAGCTGTTGACGGCATCAGCTTTTATGTGCGCGAGGGCGAAACACTGGGACTGGTGGGTGAATCAGGCTGCGGCAAGACTGTAACCGGGCTCTCTTTGCTGCGCCTGCTGCCCGAGCCGGCCGGACGCATCCTGGACGGGAAAATACTGCTGGACGGCATTGACCTTCTGGCGTTAAGCAAGAAGGAAATGCGCGCTGTCCGCGGCAAAGTGATCTCCATGATCCTGCAGGATCCCATGACGTCACTGAACCCGGTGTATACAGTGGGAGAGCAGATTGCCGAACCGGTCCGCCAGCAACAGGGGCTGCGGGGAGAAAAAGCGCGCGAGGCGGTCATTGCCGCCCTGCGGCTTTTGCATATCCCGTCACCCGAGGTGCGCCTGCGCGACTATCCGTTCCAGCTGAGCGGCGGTATGCGCCAGCGTGTGGTGGGTGCCATTGCCATGTCATGCAACCCGCGTCTTTTGATTGCCGATGAGCCTACTACCGCCCTTGATGCCACCATCCAGGCACAGTATCTTGCCTTGTTTAAAGAAGTACAGAGAAAGACAAACGTGGCGATTATTTTTATTACGCATGATTTCGGCGTGGTGGCCAGAATGTGCCACCGGGTGGCTGTAATGTATGCAGGCAAAATTGTGGAAACAGCTCCCACAGAGGTTATTTTCAGACAGCCGTGGCATCCTTACACGGCAGCCCTGATTAATTCAGTGCCGCGCCTGGACAGAAAGGTGGAGAGGCTTTATTCCATTAAAGGGCAGCCGCCCTCCCTCATAAACCTGCCGCCCGGCTGCCGTTTCTGTCCGCGCTGCCCGAAGGAAAGAGAAATCTGCCGGGAGCGGGAGCCGGAAGCAAGGCAGGTTGGCTCCGAACATTTCGTATTTTGTTGGCAGGTGAGCTGAATGGCGGAAGTATTGCTGGAAGTACAAGATTTGAAGAAACACTACCCGGTTACAAGAGGGCTGCTGCAAAAGACTATCGGCACTGTCAAGGCTGTTGACGGCGTATCTTTTCAGATTGAACGCGGCAGGACATTAAGCCTGGTGGGTGAGTCGGGTGCGGGGAAAACCACTGCGGCAAAAGCCATACTCCTTTTGGAACAGCCTACGGCAGGCAGTATACTTTTTGAAGGCAAGGATATCTGCCGGCTGCCCCCTGCCCGCCTGAAGACGGAATACAGGCCCAAGGTGCAAGCCGTGCAGCAGAATCCCTGGAGTTCCATGAACCCACGCATGCGCGTTCGTGATATTATTGCCGAACCTCTGGAGGTCAATACACGCTGGAAGAAAAAGCAAATTGACAGCCGCGTAGAGGAACTTCTGCAACAGGTCGGCCTGATGCCGGAATGGGCAGAGCGCTACCCGCATGAATTCTCCGGCGGGCAGCGGCAGCGGATTGCGGTGGCGCGCGCCCTGGCGCTCAACCCCGCCCTCATTGTTCTGGATGAGCCTGTTTCCGCCCTGGACGTGTCCATCCGGGCACAGATTATGAATTTGCTGAAGGACCTCCAGGATTTATACAACCTTTCCTATCTTGTTATTGCCCATGACCTGGCGACTGTCCGCTTTTTAAGCCACAGCGTGGCCATTATGTATCTGGGCCGGATTGTGGAATATGGGGAGGGCGAAGAATTGTGTACCAACCCGCTGCACCCTTATACGCGGGCTCTTATTTCTGCTTCGGCCATGACGGCGCAAAACATGGAGGAAGATAACGGCGCAAGAATTATCCTGGGGGGAGAAATGCCTTCTCCGGTCAACCCACCTTGTGGTTGTCATTTTCATCCCCGGTGCCCGGCGGCAACGGACAGGTGCGCCGTGGAAGCGCCTGCACCAAAGCTTTATGGTACGCATTATGTGGCCTGCCACCTCTGCGAATAGGCTATTCAAAAGGAAAGCTTTAATTTGTTTTCCGTCCATGATTGACAGTTTATTCTGTTGCTGATAAAGTTAACTTGTTGTTCTAGCTACGTCCAAAGAACCGGCGGCTTAGATATTTCCGGCACTTGTGTTCCGGTTTGGGCGGTGAACAATCGGGTACGGCATCTTAGCTTGTAAAGCAGCCAAGGGAGAGGGGAATGCTGATGAATACAGGCAAAAATTGTGAAAGGTCCCAGCAGTGGCGTCCATGCTGCAAAATCTGGCTTAATAACGGGCAGGAATCCGTCTTCGGGGATGGCAGGATGATCCTGCTGAAGGCAATAGAAGAGTACGGTTCGATTAATCAGGCTGCAGCAAAGCTTAACATGTCTTACCGGGCTGCATGGGGGAAAATTAAAATTATGGAAAAACGCCTGGGTTTTAAAGTAGTCAATAAGCATATCGGAGGGGTAGCCAGCGGTTCTGAATTGACGGCAGAGGCCAAAAAACTGATGGCTGCATATTCCGCTTTGACGGCGGAGACTGCCAGAGCGGTGGAAGAAGCTTTCCACAAACATTTTGGCGATTTTTTGGCGAACGGCAAAGGAGAATCCGGCGGTAATTGACCCGGAAGGAGAAACTGCGGGAGAATAATTATAGTACCAGGAAAGAAGGATATATATAGTCGTTATGCTTATATTGACATAGCCGGATGCATCTGGTTATAATATAATACTGACAGGTATAAACTGTCGGCCCCGCCACAAGTTTATTTTTTTATTTGCATTATGTTCAATAAAGCATAATGCTTAGGTGAAAGGAGAGATTGCCAAGTGGGAGTAAAGAAAATAAAATTGACAGTTAACGGCAAGACACATCAGGTGGTGGCGGACGAAGATTTAACATTGCTCGACCTGCTGCGTGACGAGTTGCACCTCACGGGGGCCAAGCAGTCCTGTGACAAGAAAGGACAATGCGGCGCTTGTACCGTGATCATGAACGGGCGGGCAGTCAGGTCATGCCTGATGAAAGTCAGCAAGCTGGACGGTGCCGATGTTATTACGGTGGAGGGTCTCGGCACACCGGAGAACCCACACCTGATCCAGGAAGCATTTGTCCTGGCGGGTGCAATCCAATGCGGTTTCTGTACTCCGGGAATGATCATGGCAACGAAAGCATTGCTGGATAAAAACAACAATCCGGATACGGAAGAGATTAAAAAGGCACTCCGCGGTAACCTGTGCCGCTGCACCGGATATGCAAAGATTATTGATGCGGTGAAGCTGGCAGGACGTTTTCTGCGCGGCGAAATTACGCCGGATGATGTGCGTCCCAATCCGGACGGCCCCAAAGTGGGTGTTTCGCATCCGCGTCCCACAGCTATGGAAAAAGCCTGCGGTACGGCCCGTTATACGGCAGATTACCTGGTTCCCGGGGCGCTGGAACTGGCAGTCGTACATAGCCCCCATGAGCATGCCATCATTAAGAAGATCGATTTTTCCGAAGCGGAAAAAATGCCCGGTGTCGTTGGCTTTATGACGGCCAAAGATATTAAGGGGACAAACAGGCTGGTTTTGAACACTAATGACCGTCCCCTGCTGTGCGAAGACAAAGTACGCAGCTATGGCGATCCCGTGGCGATTGTGGCTGCCAGAACGCGCAAAGAAGCCAGGGAAGCGGCCAAGGCCGTGAAAGTGGAATACGAAGTGCTGCCTGCCCTGCATTCTCCTGAAGAAGCGATGGCAGAAGGTGCTATCCAAATTCATCCCGACAGGCCGAACTTGTGTTTCACCCACCCGCAAATCAAAGGCGATGCCCAAAAAGCCCTCGCGGAAGCAGCGGCTGTTGTGGAAGCCCACTTTAAAACGCAGATTAACCACCAGGCGCCGCTGGAGCCGGAGGCAAGCGTTGCTTACCTGGAAGAAGACGAGGACGGCGATGTCCAACTTGTGGTTGTCGGGCGCAGCATCAATATTCACAAACACCTTTCGGCGCTGCAGGATGCCCTCGGGTATGAGAATATCCGTTATGAAGAAGCTGTATCCGGCGGCCAGTTTGGCATGAAGGTAGAAATAACTTCGGAAGGAATAGCGGGAGCTGCTGCCCTGCATTTCAAACAGCCTGTACGTTACATCCCCAGCCTGGAAGAATCCATGTGGATTACTCCCAAGCGCCATCCCTATGATATGAAGGTAAAACTGGCTGCGGACAGCGAGGGGAAAATTACGGCGTACGACATCGACTTTACTGTGGACAACGGTGCTTACCATTCCAACGGGGACACAATTATCAACCGCTCGCTGCGCATGCTGTCAGGCTCTTATAATATCCCCAACGTCAATGCCTTTGCGCGCCTTGTTTACACAAACAACCCGTGGGGCTCTTCGGCGCGCGGTGCCGGGCCGCCACAAACCAACTTTGCCCTGGAATGCGCAGTAAACATGCTGGCCGAAAAGATGGGCATCGACCCGCTGGAATTCAGGCTGAAAAATTCACTGCAGCCGGGACAAAGCAAATCAACAGGCACAGTGGTTACAGAATGGCCGTTCCCGGTTGTCTGTGAGTCGCTTAAGCCGCATTATGAAAGAGCGAAGCGCGAAGCGGCCAAATACAAAGAAGGTACCATTGTACGGGGCGTCGGCATTGCCGCCGGTTCCTTCGGCATCGGTAGCCCCGGAGACAAGGCTATTGTTTCCATTGAACTCGACCCGGATGACGGCGTAACTGTCTATGCTGCCGTGGCCGACCCCGGCGAAGGAAATGAATCCATGCTGACGCAATTGGCTGCTGAAGTGCTCAACCTGCCGCTGAAAAAAGTACGCCTGGTTACACGCGACACCGACCGGACAACAGCCACCGGGCCGGCCGCCGGCAGCCGCATGACCTACATGTGCGGCGGCGCATTGGTCGAAGCGGCGAAACAGTTGAAGGCAGCCATGGAAGAATGCGGCGCCACCTGCTATGACGATCTTGTCAAAGCCGGGAAGCCTACCCGCTATACCGGGACAAAGGTCACCCTGCAGTCAGGGCCGCTGGATAAGCAAACCGGTCAAGGCTCGGCGTACGAGTCCGAAGTTCACTGCCTCCAGATGGCCGAGGTGGAAGTGAACAAGGAAACCGGTGAGGTCACTATTCTCAAGATGACCACGGCGGTTGACAGCGGTCCCGTTATCAACCGGCTGAATTATGAAGGCCAGCTGGAAGGCGGTGCCGATATGGGAGCCGGCTTTGCTCTGCGTGAACAGTATATTGCCAAAGAAACTAAAGACTGGGTTACTTTCAAGTTCCCCACTATAAAAACAGCTTTCCCCATGGAGGCTATCATTACTGAAACTCCTCGCGAGCGGGGCACCCTGTACGGCAGCACGGGCGTGGGCGAAATGACCATGGTGCCTACCGCACCGGCCATCATCAGCGCCATCTACGATGCCATTGGTGTTTGGATCTGCGATTTGCCGGCAACTCCGGAGAAAATCAAGGCTGCATTGCAAAACAAGGCATAAAATGAACAACCAGAATAGCAAAACTGCAAAGGGTGAACCCGGTCAAAGCTACTACCGGTCTGTGGCCGGGCTCACCCTTTTATTTGATAATGAAGATTATCTCTGGGAGCCGGCTGACTGGACGGAGGATGTGGCCCGTGTTTTGGCACAAGAGTGCGGTATTCCGGAACTGACGGAAAAACACTGGCGTGTCATCCGTTTCATGCGTGAATTTTATTTTGCCAACGGCAGAGCGCCGCTCAACAGACAGCTCAAACAAGGTACCGGTATGACACTGATGGAAATTGAAGCTCTTTTCCCCGGCGGCATTAAGCAGGATGCCCGCCGCATTGCCGGTCTGCCTAACCCGAAAGCTTGTTTGTAGGAGGCACTTCCCATGGAAAGACAGACAGAAGGCAGTGTTATTTATCTGGACAATGCTGCCACCTCTTATCCCAAACCGCCGGAAGTCTTGCAGAAGATGGTGCAGGATTATGCCCGTTTTGGCGTCTCTCCGGGGCGTGGCAGCTATGATCTGGCTGTCTCTGCCGCCGATCTGGTATGGCGGGCTAGAAAAAAAGTGGCAGCCTTTTTTCATGCCCCGGATCCGTCGCGGGTTATTTTTGCCGCCAATGCTACAGATGCCTTAAACAAGGCGCTGCTGGGACTGCTTGAACCGGGCGATCATGTTATCAGTACACGCCTGGAACATAATTCTGTCTTGCGACCTTTATTTTTCCTCAAGGAGAAAATAGGCATAACTTATGATCTTGTGCCCTTCGACGGCTCCGGCAGGGTGGATCCCGACGAGATAACAAAGCTCTTCCGGCACAAGACAAAGCTGGTCGTCATGAATCATGCTTCCAACGTGCTGGGCAGCGTCCAGCAGGTGGAGGCTGTCGGCCGGGCCTGCAGGGAGAGGGGCATTGCACTTCTGATAGATACAGCCCAGAGTGCGGGGCATATACCAATTGATATGGAAAAAATGCATATCCAGGCGGTTGCTTTTACCGGGCACAAGAGTCTCATGGGGCCTGCCGGAATCGGCGGCCTTGTTCTTGCCCCGGGACTCGATGTCAAGCCCACGTTTACCGGTGGGACGGGCGTGGAGTCCCACAACCTGAAACAGCCTGCCGATTACCCGCATCGCCTGGAAAGCGGCACCCTGAACTTGCCCGGCATTTTCGGCTTGTCGGCCGGGCTTGACTATCTTGCCAAAGTACAGGAAAATGTAGAAGAGGGAAAACATGAAATCAGGCTGGCGCAAATGCTTTACGACGGTATAAAGGACATTCCCGGGGTAAAAATTGTTAGTCCGCGGCCGGGTGCCGATACTGTTCCCATCGTGACCTGTACTGTCAGTGGGATGGTCTCCAGCGATGTGGGGGATATTTTGGACGGTGATTTTCAGATAGCGGTCAGGACAGGACTGCATTGCGCCCCGCTTGTCCATGAAACACTGGGCACAGTCAAAACAGGGGCGGTCCGTTTCAGCCCGGGGCCGTTCAATACGGGCGAAGATATTATGCAGGCCGTGAAGGCCATGGAAAAGATTGCCATGAGGGCCAAATAACAACACACTGCAAGAGTTTATTTAGATGCCCGGCTGTGCCTGTTTTAGCTTTTACAGGAGGTTGCTATGACGAGGATAACGGCAGTTGTTCCCGCAGCCGGATATTCTTCCCGCATGGGGCTTTTCAAGCCGCTTTTGCCGCTGGCTGACGGCCTGGTCCTGGAAAAGGCAATCAGGACATTTACTGCCGGCGGCATTAATGATATTCTTGTGGTAACGGGCCATAAAGCTGAACTGGTTGCCCCGGTGGCGCGGCGGCTTGGTGCCGCTGTTGTTTATAACGCAGAGTACGACCGGGGGATGTATGCTTCTGTGCAGGCGGCGGCAAGGGCGCTTCCGCAGCACACGGAAGCATTTTTTTTCCTGCCTGCAGACATGCCTATGGTTGCGCCGGCGACAATTCAAAAACTGCTTGCCGTTTTTGCAGAAAAAGCTCCCGATGTGGCCTATCCTGCAACGGAGGGCAGGAGAGGACACCCGCCGCTGATTTCCGCCAGACTGCGCCCCGCCATCCTGAAAGGGGAAAAGGAAGGGGGACTGAAAGCGCTCCTGCTGGAGCATGCCCGCAGCGTCAGCGAAGTGCCTGTTGACGACCCCGGTATTTTGCTGGACCTGGATACGGAGGATGCCTACAGGGAGCTGGTTGTGCCGGCTTTGGCGGACTACCCGACGGCGGCCATGTGTGCCGCCATCTGGCAAAAGTATCATGTGCCGGACGGAATCATCAGGCATATGCAGCAGGTTGCCCGTGCAGCCTGCCTGCTGGCGGAACATGTCAACAGCAGCGGCCTGCGCATTCATACCGGCCTTTTGCAGGCGGCGTGCCTGCTGCATGATATTGCCCGGGGAAAGCAAAAGCATGCGGAAATTGGCAGGCAAATTGTTACAGATCTTGGCTATCCGGCGGTTGGGGAAGTAATTGGCTGCCATATGGATTTGCCCGCCGCCTACACGGAAAAAATTACGGAACATTCGCTGCTTTACCTTGCCGACAAGCTGACCGCAGGTGAACGCCTTGTCTCCCTTGCGGAAAGACTGGCGGCAGGCGAAAGGCGCTTCCAGGACAAGCCTGAAGCCCTTCGGATGCTGCGCCTGCGGCTGCAGCAGGCGCAAAAAATCAGCCGGCGGGTGGCGGCTGTAACAAAGCGCGGTGTGGAAGAAATTTTGTGCAGGGAAGCAGGAATATTTGAATAAAATGAAAAAAAGAAAGATTTACTTGCTTAGACATGCGGAGCCGTTGTTAACAAGCAGAGGCGCAAAGATTTTTCTGGGGGGACAGAGCGACCCGCCTTTAAGCCCTGCCGGCAACCGGCAGGCGGAGGCACTGGCTGCGGCCCTGTCCGGCGTGGACCTGGAAGCGGTCTATTGCAGCGACCTGCGCCGTTCCAGGCAGACGGCCGCCGCTATTGCCCCAAAATGCGGTATGGTGCCCAGAGTCTGTCCTGCCCTGCGGGAGATCGGGCTTGGTGAGTGGGAAGGGATGACTTTTGCCGAAGTGCAGAGCCGCTACCAGCGCGAGTTCAGGGAGCGGGGAGAAAATATCGTCTCTTACCAGCCTCCGGGCGGAGAAAGCTTTGCCGACTTGGCACGGCGGGTGCTGCCCGCTTTTCGGAGGATTGTAGCTGAAACAGGGGGCAATATCGCCATCATCGGCCATGCCGGTGTGAACAGAGTTATTTTGTGTCACGTGCAGCAACTGGACCTGGCGTTGCTTTTTGGCATCCGCCAGGAATACGGACAGATTACAGTCATTGAACAAAACAACAAACTTTTCCGCATAACTAAAAAGGGGCTGTAATTGGCATACCTGAACAAAGGAGAGTTTGCGCTTTGACAAACATTTATGCCGGAGTGCTGCAGGAACTGGACCGGGGCAAGCCGGCAGTTTTAGTAACCGAATTAATGGCGGATAAAAAAGGTGCATATTCAAGCAAAAAAGCGCTTTATACGGCAGATGAGGCAGAACGCCAGACCCGGGCGCGGGAAGATAAAGCGGCAATCGCCGAGGCGCTGGCGGACGGCAGAGTGAAATTGCTGGTTGAGACGCACCGAATTCGCGTCATCGAACCTTTTTACCCCGAACCGCAGCTCATAATTCTGGGAGGCGGCCATATTGCCGTTCCGCTCGCTGAATTTGCCGCCCGGACGGGTTTTGCCGTCACTGTTGTCGATGACCGTCTTGCCTTTGCCAATCGCGAGCGTTTTCCGAGAGTCAGACAGGTCATCTGTGACAGTTTCAGCACCTGTTGGGAGAAGCTGCATTTTACACCCTACACATATGTGGTGATCGTGACCAGAGGCCATCGTCACGACCTGGAGTGCCTGCGCCGAATTTTGCAAGAGCAGTGGGCTTATGCCGGCATGATCGGCTCACACCGGCGCATAGCAGCCGCCCGGAAGCAGCTGGCCGCGGAAGGCTTTGCGGCAGACATGCTTGCCAGGGTGAACATGCCCATTGGTCTGAAAATCGGTGCGGTTACGCCGGAGGAAATTGCCGTCTCCATCCTGGCGCAGCTGATCAGTTACCGCCGGCTGCAAAACCCGGGGCAGCCGGAAAAGTCAGCCGCAAAAGCAGCAACAGAAAGTGACAGAAGGCTCTTGCAGGAGCTTGCCGCAGGCGGGGACAGAACGAAAGCCATTGCTACTGTGGTTGCCACAAAGGGCTCTGTCCCGCGCAGGGAAGGGGCCAAAATGCTTGTTTTCCCCGACGGCAGCCTGCTTGGCAGCATTGGCGGCGGCTGTGCGGAAAGTGAAGTGATCAGGGAGGCACTGACTATCCTGGCAATAGGCGGCTGCAAGCTGCACCACCTTGATTTGACAGGAGAGGTGGCAGAGGAAATGGGCATGGTCTGCGGCGGTACCATGGATGTGCTGATTGAAGCCTGGCCTCCCGGAGGAGGGGCGGGCAATGGATGGTAGCGGCTGCCCAAAAGCATTTTACGCGCGGGGAATTTTAGAGCAGGTGACCGGTTATACCCTGCGGCCCGGCGGTCTGGATCTGACCAGGGAAGCGGCAGAGTGGTGCCGTTTCCCTGAAGGTGCCAAAATTCTGGACATTGGCTGCGGCTTTGGCGAGACTGTCCATTTGCTGCGGTCGGAGTACGGCTTGGATGCATTCGGTCTTGATGCCGAGGAGGAAATGATACAAAAAGCAAAAGCCAGGTACCCGGACCTGCCTTTGTTGAAAGGCAGCGCGGAAAACCTGCCTGCAGCAGACGGTGAACTGGATGCTATTATTATGGAATGTACCCTCTCCCTGCTGCCCGAACCGGACATCACCCTTGCAGAATGCCGCCGGGCACTGAAACAGGACGGCAGGCTGATTATCAGTGATTTTTATTACAGGAACCGCGGCGGCTTCAGGCACAGGGAATATTATGAAGATTTGCTTGCAGCACACGGTTTCAGCCTGCAACTCTGGGCGGACAAGTCAGCTTATTTGACGCAGCTGCTTGTCAACTGCGTGCTGGGGAAAGGCGATGCAGGCGTTCTCTGGCAATGCCTGCTGAACAAAGAAGAAAATAAAGGTCTGAAGACCGGTGAACTGAAAAAATATAAACCAGGTTATTTCCTGCTGGTGGCACAAAAAAACCTGCGCCGGACAACTTAACTGCGCCTGAGCTGCCGGCTGAGGGAGGAGGAGTAAAAAATGGCCGATGATGTACGCATCCGTAATTTGCAGCAGCAGGGGTATTGCTGCACACAAATCATGCTGAAAATGGGCCTGGAGGATGCCGGTTTGCCGGAAGAGCCTGCGCTGTTAAAAGCGGCCGCCGGGCTCTGCGGCGGCATGCACAGCGGTCTTGTCTGCGGCATTTTAAGTGGGGCCTGTGCTTTGCTTGCCCTTTTGCTGCCGGAAAAAACCGCCCTTTTATGCAGCAAGATTACCGACTGGTTCATGAATGAATTTAAGGCGGAAAACAACAGTATCGACTGCAAAGACTTGATCCCGGGCGGCGACCTGGACCGCTTTGTTAAATGCCCGCGCATGCTTGCGGCAACCTATGCAAAAGTTAGAGAACTGCTTGATGAACATGATTTTGAATTTGCAGAATAAGGCGGCAGCCGGCGTCGCATGTTCTTCTGGGCGGCAGTAAAAAAGTTTACAGGAGAGCGGAAACATGTTGATGAAAAGCCCGCTGGAAGCATGGATCGCCCGAAAAACAGGCTGCGAGCAGCTGACACGCGAAAAGCTGGAGCAGTATCAACTGGCACAGCTGCAGAAAACAGTGCGCCTGGCAAAGGCCAAAAGCCTGTTTTACCGCCACCGGCTCGCCGGCTTTGACGCAGAAAAAATTACCGATTTTGCCAGCTTTGCGCGTCTTCCTTTTACCTACCCCAAAGACCTCAGAGAAGACAGCCTGCGTTTTGTCTGCACCAGCCAGGCTGACATAGCGCGCATTGTCACCCTGCAAACATCGGGAACAACGGGGCGGCCCAAAAGGGTTTATTTTACCAAGGCCGACCAGGAACTCACGCTGGATTTTTTCCATCATGGCATGCTCAGTCTGACCGGCCCCGGGGACAGGGTTCTGATCCTTTTGCCTTGGCAGACGCCGGGCAGTGTGGGCGACCTGCTGCAGATCGCTTTGCGTCGCATGCAAGCGGTACCCCTGCCGTACGGGCCTGTTTCCGATCCTCAGGCGGCGGTCAGCTATGCGCTGCAGTCCGGTGCCACGGCAATTGTGGGCATACCGGTTCAGGTCCTGGCCATGGCAAGGCAGCCGGCAGGCCATCTTTTGCGGAAGAAAATAAAAAATGTGCTTTTGTGCACTGATTATGTGCCACAG
>ERZ773359.1462-NODE-1462-length-32583-cov-230.534832_pt1 | contig 32583 bp, 26 predicted proteins | sample MGYA00374955_ERZ773359 | MGnify/ENA primary metagenome ERZ773359 (study PRJEB29098, sample SAMN04486028) | biogas fermenter metagenome | study: EMG produced TPA metagenomics assembly of the Biogas fermentation microbial communities from Germany - Plant 4 DNA1...
TTTACATGGGGTTTTGTCCTCTCAAATTTTTGTTTTGCCATGATTATCCTCCTTGTTGATTTCTTACATATTGATTATTGAATCAGCTATATTCTTGGGAACTTCGGCGTAGTGAGAAAACTGCATCGTATAAATGCCGCGCCCTTGGGTCTTAGACCTTAAATCGGTGGCATAACCGAACATTTCTGACAGCGGCACAAAGCCTCTAACTACCTGGACCGCTCCGCGAGGTTCCATTCCCTCTATCTGCCCGCGGCGGGCATTCATGTCTCCAATTACGTCGCCTAGGTATTCTTCAGGCACGACTGTTTCGACCTTCATGATAGGCTCCAGTAGCACCGGCGACGCCTTTCTCATGCCTTCCTTGAAGGCTATAGATGCCGCCACTTTAAAGGCCATCTCGGAAGAGTCAACTTCGTGGTATGAACCATCGTATAAAGTGACCTTCACATCGATAACCGGATATCCGGCTAAGACGCCACTGGTTAAGGCCTCACGCACTCCGGCATCTACTGCCGGTATAAATTCCTTGGGCACTACGCCACCTACTATTTTATTTTCGAATTCGTATCCTTTACCGGCTTCCAAAGGCTCAATTTCCAGCCAAACATGGCCGTACTGGCCTCTACCACCTGACTGCCTGACAAATTTGCCTTCTGCCTTTACCTTCTTACGTATGGTTTCCTTATATGCCACTTGCGGCTTGCCCACATTGGCGTCTACTTTAAACTCTCTCAGCATTCTGTCAACAATTATCTCTAAGTGCAATTCTCCCATTCCGGCAATAATGGTTTGACCCGTTTCCTGCTCCGTATAGGTTTTAAAGGTCGGGTCTTCTTCTGCAAGTTTTTGCATGGCAATGCTCATTTTATCCTGGTCGGCCTTGGTTTTAGGCTCAATTGCCACGCGAATTACCGGTTCAGGAAACTGCATGGATTCTAATATAACGGGATGCTCTTCGCTGGATAGAGTATCACCGGTTGCCGTATCCTTTAAGCCTACTGCCGCAACGATATCGCCGGTCATCACTTCATCGATTTCCTGGCGGTGGTTCGCGTGCATGTAAAGGATTCGGCCTATGCGTTCTTTTTTATGCTTCGTAGAGTTGTAGACGTAAGAGCCGGATTTTAGCTTCCCGGAGTAAACTCTAAAGTATGTGAGCTTTCCGACATAAGGGTCGGTTACTATTTTAAAAGCCAAGGCAGAAAATGGCTCATCATCACTTGCATGTCTTTCGGTTTCTTCACCGGTTTCGGTGCTAATGCCCTTAATAGGCGGTATGTCTAAAGGTGAGGGCATATAATAGATTATGGCATCCAATAATAGCTGTACACCTTTATTCCTGTAAGAAGAGCCGCACAGAACCGGTGTGATCTTGACTTCTACACATCCTTTTCTAATAGCCCTTCGTATTTCTTCCTCGGAAATTTCCTCACCTTCCAGGTACTTCATCATTATTTCTTCATCGATATCAGCCAACGCTTCCAGCATTTTTTCACGGTATTTCTGGGCTTCATCCATCAAATCTTCCGGTATGTCTTCTTCGCTTATATCTGTACCTAGATCGTTATTGTATATATAAGCCTTTTGGTGGACTAAATCCACAATACCTTTGAAAGTCGCTTCACTGCCTATAGGTATCTGAATCGGAACCGGATTGGCACCCAGCCTTTCCTTCATCATGGATATGACATTATCGAAGTCTGCTCCGACGATATCCATTTTGTTGATGTAGGCAATTCTCGGAACGCTGTACTTGTCCGCCTGACGCCATACCGTCTCCGATTGAGGCTCAACTCCCCCTTTAGCACAAAACACAGCAACTGCACCGTCGAGAACGCGCAAAGACCTTTCAACTTCCACCGTAAAGTCCACGTGCCCTGGCGTATCGATAATATTTATGCGATGATCCTTCCAGTAACAGGTAGTAGCAGCCGATGTAATGGTGATTCCCCTTTCCTGCTCTTGCTCCATCCAGTCCATTACAGCTGAACCCTCGTGCGTTTCTCCCATCTTATGAACTTTGCCCGTGTAAAAGAGTATTCTCTCTGTTGTAGTCGTCTTCCCGGCGTCTATGTGTGCCATGATGCCTATATTCCTTATCTTTTCCAGTTCAACTTGCCTAGGCACAATCTACACTCCTTTCTTCCGCCAAGTCTTTACTGTTCAACGGTGGTTTACCATCTGTAATGTGCAAAGGCTTTGTTGGCCTCAGCCATCTTATGGGTTTCCTCTCTTTTCTTAACTGCTCCACCCATGTTGTTAGCCGCATCGAGAATCTCGCCAGCTAATCTCTCTGCCATGGTCCTTTCACCGCGTTTCCTGGCAAAATCTACTATCCATCTAATCCCAAGGGTAAGCCTTCTTTCCTGCCTTACATCTGAAGGCACCTGATAGGTGGCACCGCCTACCCTTCGAGGTCTGACTTCAACTACCGGCATTACGTTTTTCATGGCTTCCTGGAAAACTTCCAAGGGGTCCTTGCCGGTCTTCTGTGCCACAATGTCAAAAGCACTATAGCATATCTTTTGGGCAGTGCCTTTTTTGCCATCATACATTATCTTGTTTATAAGCTTTGTTACCAGTTTATCTTGATAAATGGGATCTTCATGAACTGGCCTTCTCCCCACATGACCTCGTCTAGGCATCATATCCCTCCTTTACTATTGTTTTTTAGGTTTTTTGGCACCGTAAAGAGACCTTGCCTGTTTGCGGTCTGCAACACCGGCAGCATCCAATGCCCCTCTTATGATGTGGTACCTGACACCGGGTAAGTCTTTGACTCTGCCGCCTCGGATAAGTACCACCGAGTGTTCCTGCAGATTATGACCTATGCCCGGGATATAGGCGGTCACCTCAATACCATTGGTAAGTCTTACCCTGGCAATCTTCCTCAAGGCTGAATTGGGCTTTTTGGGAGTGGTGGTCTTTACTACAGTGCAAACTCCTCGCTTCTGGGGTGAACCTTTAAGAGCGGGAGCGTCGGATTTGTGTCCAACTTTCTTTCTTCCCTTTCTTACTAATTGATTTAAGGTTGGCACTCTGGCACCTCCTTCCATAGGGTAAGTATAACAAAAAAAAAGATGCCCGCAAATAGGGGCATCTTACAAACGGATTATGCTTTTAAGATTGCAGCTGATGCTGCCCCTACCTGAATTCCGCAAGCCTCCCCCAATTCTTTCATGGTACTTACAGGCACAACTTCAATGCCTTTTTCGAGACAGATTTCCTTAAGGGGTAAAACCACATGCTCTTCCGCATCCTGGGCGATGAATACTAGCTGAACCTGATCTTTGTCAACTGCTTTCAAGGTCTGCTTCGTACCTATGATTTTTTTGGGGGCCTCTTTTAACTTTTCAAGCATTCTCTACGCCCTCCCCTTTTGATAATAAAGAGAGCTACAAGACACACTCATATATTCTACCATCATAGATTTTAGCTGTCAACAAGTTGCGCTTGATTACTTGCATCAGTACTTGCATTCTCACTTCCTTGTTCGGCAGGCACTTCGATCTTTATGTTCCTGTAACGGTTCATTCCAGTTCCTGCCGGTATGAGCTTGCCGATGATGACGTTTTCTTTAAGGCCAAGCAAAGGATCTATCTTGCCTTTTATCGCTGCATCCGTGAGGACCCTTGTGGTCTCTTGGAAAGAAGCCGCAGACAAGAATGAATCCGTAGCAAGGGACGCTTTTGTGATACCAAGGAGGACTCTCCTTCCCTTGGCAGGTTCCTTTCCCTCTCTTATCATTTCTTCGTTCAGTTCCTCGAATTCAAATACGTCTATCAGTTCGCCCGGCAACAGTTCCGTATCGCCGGGGTCCTCTACTTTTACTTTTTTCAGCATCTGGCGAATTATTACCTCTATGTGCTTGTCGTTGATGTCTACACCCTGAAGCCTGTATACCCGCAGCACTTCTTGGAGCAGGTACGTCTGGACTCCCCGTATGCCCTTGATCTTTAATATGTCATGGGGATTTACGGAACCCTCGCAAAGTTCGTCGCCGGGCTCTACGACAGAACCGTTTTCTACCTTCAGCCGTGCACCGTAAGGCACCTGGTATACTTTAGCTTCGCCGGTAGGGGTTGTGATTTCAACTTCTCTCTTCTTCTTGGTTTCGAGGATTCTGACGGTTCCTCCCACCTCGGTAATAACCGCCTGGCCTTTGGGCTTGCGCGCTTCAAACAGCTCCTCAACCCTTGGAAGACCGTGGGTGATATCTTGCCCGGCTACTCCTCCGGTGTGGAAGGTCCTCATGGTCAGCTGCGTGCCGGGTTCTCCGATGGACTGTGCTGCTATGATGCCGACCGCTTCACCGATATCGACGGGTTTTCCGGTGGCCAGGTTTTTGCCGTAGCAGCGGGCACATACACCGTGCCTGGTCCTGCAGGTTAAAATAGAACGGATATTGACTTCCTCTATGCCTGCATTCACAATCCGGTTTGCCATGTCTTCGGTTATCAGTTCATCGGCGTGGACTATTATCTCACCCGTTTCGGGATCTTTTACATCTTCCTGGGCATAGCGGCCTTCGATGCGTTCTTTAAGGTCTTCAATGATTTCGCTGCCATCCCTGATGGCCCTTACCGTTATTCCATCCGTCGCGCCGCAATCCAGTTCCCTGACTATGACGTCCTGGCTTACATCTACCAGGCGCCGTGTGAGGTAGCCAGAGTCAGCCGTTCTCAGGGCCGTATCCGCTAAGCCTTTTCTTGCTCCGTGAGTTGATATGAAGTATTCCAAGACGGTCAGACCCTCTCTAAAATTGGCCTTAATGGGCAGGTCGATAATTCTGCCGGAGGGGTCTGCCATGAGGCCGCGCATGCCTGCCAGCTGCCTTATCTGCTGCTTGTTGCCCCTGGCCCCGGAGTTGGCCATCATGTATATAGAGTTAAAGCGGTCAAGGGAGTTCATCAGGGCATCGGTAATTCTCTCGGTTGCGTCAGTCCAAATATCTAAAATGTTTTCGTACCTTTCATCTTCCGAAATAAGACCCCTTCTAAATAAGAGTTCCACCTGATCTACTTTTTGATCTGCCTCGGACAGGATCTTCTCTTTTTCTTCAGGTATCTCTATGTCCGTTATACCTATTGTAATACCGGCCTTGGTAGCATAGTTATAACCTATGCGCTTCATTGTATCTAATACTTGTGCAGTTACCGTTGTTCCGTGGATCCTGTAACATCTATCTATTATATCAGCCAGCTTGCCTTTATCTACCAGGCAATTGAGTTCCAGCTCAAACAAGTTTTCTTCCTTAGACCTGTCAACATAGCCCAAATCTTGCGGTATACCTTCATTAAAGATGAGGCGGCCTACGGTTGTTTTTACCGTCTTACAGCGCTTTTCTCCATTTATCTCTTTGCTTATCCTGACATTCACCATGGCTTGAAGTTCAATTTCTCCCGCCTCATATGCCATTATCGCTTCTTCGGGACAGGAGAAGTAGCTGTCTTCACCTTTTGCACCGGGTCTATCAATTGTCAGGTAATAGCAACCCAGTACCATGTCCTGTGTTGGCGTAGTAACGGGCTTGCCGTCCTGGGGCTTTAATATGTTGTTCGTTGAAAGCATCAAAAGCCTGGCCTCAGCTTGGGCTTCCGCTGAAAGAGGTAGGTGGACGGCCATCTGGTCACCGTCAAAGTCAGCATTGTAGGCTGTACAAACCAATGGATGAATCTGAATCGCCCTGCCTTCTACCAGTACGGGCTCGAAAGCCTGTATGCCCAGACGGTGCAAGGTAGGTGCCCTGTTTAAAAGCACCGGATGCTCTTTTATGACATCTTCCAGGACGTCCCACACTTCCGGCCTTACCCGCTCAACCATCCGCTTTGCACTCTTGATGTTATGGGCAAGATTATCTGATACCAATTTTTTCATCACAAATGGTTTAAACAGCTCCAGTGCCATCTCCTTGGGCAGGCCGCACTGATATAGTTTGAGATCCGGTCCTACCACGATAACGGAACGGCCCGAGTAGTCAACGCGCTTCCCCAACAAGTTCTGGCGGAAGCGGCCCTGCTTACCCTTGAGCATGTCGCTTAAGGATTTTAGGGGCCTGTTGCCCGGTCCCGTAACGGGCCTGCCCCGGCGGCCGTTGTCTATCAGGGCGTCTACTGCTTCCTGGAGCATGCGCTTTTCGTTGCGCACGATGATGTCAGGTGCCCCTAAATCTAAAAGCCGCTTTAAGCGATTATTCCTATTGATAACGCGCCTGTATAAATCATTGAGGTCCGATGTAGCGAAGCGACCGCCATCCAGCTGCACCATGGGGCGCAGTTCGGGGGGAATTACGGGAATTACTTCCAGTATCATCCATTCAGGCTTGTTGCCCGATTTTCTGAAAGCCTCTACAACTTCCAAGCGCCTTAAAACCCTGACCCGCTTTTGGCCGGTTGCATTTTTGAGCTCCGTCCGGAGTTCCTTTGACAGCTTTTCACAATCTATTTCAGCCAGGAGTTCCTTTATCGCTTCCGCTCCCATCCCGGCCCTAAAGGCGCTGCCGTATTTCTCCCTGTATTCCCGGTACTCCTTTTCGCTGATCAGCTGCTTTTTCATGAGGCTCGTATTGCCGGGATCAAGCACGACGTAAGAAGCAAAGTATATGACCTTTTCTAGAGACCTAGGGGACATATCAAGAATCAAACCGATGCGGCTGGGGATCCCCTTTAAAAACCAGATATGGGAAACCGGGGCAGCCAATTCGATGTGCCCCATTCTCTCACGACGGACTTTGGATTTGGTTACTTCCACACCGCAGCGGTCACAAACAACACCTTTGTACCTTACCCTCTTGAACTTACCGCAATGGCACTCCCAATCCTTTACAGGGCCAAATATGCGCTCGCAAAAGAGTCCCTGTTTTTCAGGTTTCAAGGTTCTATAGTTTATGGTCTCAGGCTTTTTTACCTCACCTTTAGACCATTCTCTGATCTGTTCCGGTGAGGCCAGACCTATCCTAATGGAATCAAAAGAATAACTGCTTTCCAACAAATGTTTCTCTCCCTTCGCTGCATGGTTGAGGTTTAAATATCATCCAAGTCCTCGTCTTTTCCGATAAAGGCGAAATCCTCATCTAATACCAGATCTTCATCATCTTTATAGTCATCATAGTCGTCTAAGATCACGTCATTATCGTCGGGTTCTTCGGTATCTTCCGCCTCTTCATCCTCGTCTGCTTCTGAACCGTCTTCCTTCTCCTCAACTTCCAGGCCTTCCATATTTACATCAAGCGGCACACCTTCATCGTCGTCATCGTCATCTTCTTTAATCTGTACTTCTCCCGCTTCATCGGACAAGATTTTTACATCTAAGGCCAGTGACTGGAGTTCCTTTATCAAAACCTTAAATGATTCAGGTATACCCGGCTCAGGCACATTTTCACCTTTGACTATGGCTTCGTATGTTTTCACGCGACCTATGACATCGTCAGATTTCACGGTAAGCAACTCTTGCAGCGTATAGCTTGCACCGTAAGCCTCCAGCGCCCAAACTTCCATTTCGCCGAAGCGCTGACCGCCAAACTGGGCCTTGCCGCCCAATGGCTGCTGGGTGACGAGGGAGTAGGGGCCCGTTGAGCGGGCATGGATTTTGTCATCAACCAGGTGTGCAAGCTTGAGCATGTACATATAACCTACCGTCACTTCCTGGTCAAAGGGAATACCTGTGCGACCGTCTCTTAGGACCGTCTTGCCGTCTTCGGGGAGGCCGGCCTGTTTTAATGTGGCAAAGATCTCATGTTCTTCGGCACCGTCAAATACCGGTGTTGCCACATGCCAGCCCAAGGCCTTGGCTGCCCATCCCAAGTGAGTCTCCATCACCTGCCCGATGTTCATACGTGAAGGCACACCGAGTGGGTTCAGCACGATGTCTACCGGGGTCCCGTCGGGTAAGAAGGGCATGTCTTCAACGGGCAGTATCCTCGAAATAACGCCCTTGTTACCGTGACGGCCTGCCATCTTATCGCCTTCGGAAATCTTTCGTTTCTGCGCTATATAGACCCTCACCATCTCATTGACGCCCGGAGGCAGTTCATCACCGTTCTCCCTGCTAAAGACCTTTACATCTACTACGATTCCGTATTCACCGTGAGGCACTCTAAGAGAAGTATCCCTAACTTCCCGGGCCTTCTCACCGAATATGGCCCTGAGCAGTCGTTCTTCAGCAGTAAGTTCGGTTTCGCCCTTTGGAGTCACCTTTCCTACCAGGATATCTCCTGCGCGAACTTCGGCACCGATCCTGATAATTCCACGCTCATCCAGGTCTTTTAAGGCTTCTTCGCCCACATTGGGAACATCGCGGGTTATCTCTTCGGGGCCTAACTTGGTATCCCGGGCTTCGGCTTCATACTGTTCTATGTGGATTGATGTAAAAACATCGTCCTTGACCAGGCGTTCCGATATCAGTATGGCGTCTTCGTAGTTGTAACCTTCCCAGGGCATAAAGGCCACCAGGACGTTGCGGCCTAAGGCCAGTTCGCCGTGGTCGGTGGAAGGACCGTCGGCTATGGGCTGACCCTTTTCCACCCTATCTCCTTTTTTAACAATGGGTTTCTGATTTATACAGGTACCCTGGTTTGACCTTAAAAACTTGTGGACTTTATAGACATCCAGGTTGTTGTCACTGTCCCTGCGGATCACGATTTCCCGGGCAGTTACCCTTTCCACGACTCCGCTGTTTTTGGCAATGATCATTACGCCCGAATCCTTGGCCACCTTGTGCTCGATGCCGGTTCCCACCAAGGGCGCCTCCGTTTCCATCAGGGGCACCGCCTGGCGCTGCATGTTGGCACCCATCAGGGCACGGTTAGCATCGTCGTGCTCCAGAAACGGGATAAGCGCAGCGGCTACCGACACCAGCTGCTTCGGTGATACGTCCATGTAATCCACATCTTCTATAGGGACAACTATAATTTCATCGGCATAGCGGGCAACGACCCTCTTTTGTATGAACCTTCCCTCTTCATCAAGAGGTGCGTTGGCCTGGGCTATGGTGTATTCGTCCTCTTCGTCGGCAGTTAGATACACTATTTCATCGGTAACAACGCCTCGCTCCTTATCCACTTTGCGATAGGGAGTCTCAATAAATCCGTATTCGTTTACTCTCGCATAGGTACTCAAGGACCCGATCAAGCCGATGTTGGGACCTTCAGGTGTTTCTATGGGACACATGCGGCCGTAGTGGGAATGGTGGACGTCACGGACTTCAAAACCTGCCCTGTCGCGGCTCAAACCGCCGGGGCCTAAGGCGCTGAGTCTTCTTTTATGGGTCAACTCGGCCAAGGGGTTGGTCTGATCCATGAACTGGGAGAGCTGGCTGCTGCCGAAAAATTCCTTGACAGCTGCTACGACGGGCCGAATATTTATAAGGCCCTGTGGGGTAATCGTATCCACGTCCTGAATGGTCATCCGCTCTTTAATGACCCGTTCCATCCTGGCCAGGCCTATACGAAATTGATTCTGCAGGAGTTCACCTACCGAGCGAAGGCGCCGGTTTCCGAGGTGGTCGATGTCATCAATTTTGCCGATTTTATAGGGGAGGTTAACAAAGTAGTTAACAGCTGCAACAATATCTTCTACTGTAATGTGTTTTTCCGTCCTGTTGCCTTCAGGACCGGGTTCCTCGGAATATCCGTTGCTTATAACCTTTGCTACCTTTGGGCTATAATCAGCACGCAGTCTTGCTTCCTGACTGTCTTCCGGCATGATGATTTTAAGCTCTTTTATCTTAAGGGATTCGAGGAGCTCTGCCGTCTTGCGGCTGATTTTTTCGCCTTTTTTCAGGACTAGCTCGCCCGTCTCGGGATTTTCCACATCTTCCGCACTTACTTTGCTGACAATGCGGTCCCTGAGCCTTAGTTTTTTATTGAACTTATAACGGCCCACATGGGCCAAATCGTACCTCTTGTTATCAAAAAACAGGGATTCCAAAAGCGACCTTGCATTTTCAACCGTGGGCGGTTCACCTGGACGAAGTCTTTTGTATATTTCTATGAGGGCTTCATTTTCATTTTCCGTATTGTCCTTTTCCAGGGTGCGCAAAATCTTTTCATCTTCGCCCATGAGTTCGAGGATCTGGGCATTTGTCCCGTACCCTAAAGCTCGAAGCAGCACTGTTATGGGCAGCTTGCGGGTTCTATCTATCCTGACGTACAAGACATCATTGGAGTCCATCTCCATTTCCAGCCAGGCTCCCCTGTTGGGGATTACGGTTCCGGAAAAAAGCTCCCGGCCGTTTTTATCTCGATGGCTGTCAAAATAAACTCCCGGAGAGCGTACAAGCTGGCTTACTATGACCCTTTCGGCGCCGTTAATTATAAAGGTGCCGTTTTCGGTCATCAGCGGGAAGTCTCCCATGAAGACCTCCTGTTCCTTCACTTCTCCGGTCTCCTTGTTTATCAATCGAACCTTGACCTTTAGGGGAACTGCGTAAGTCACATCCCTCTCCCGGGCCTCATCTTCCGAGTACTTTGGCGTTGATTCGAGTTTATGGTCAATAAATTCCAACACCAAGTTACCGGTAAAATCCTCAATTGGGGAGATGTCATTGAAAACTTCCCTGATGCCTTCGTTCAAAAACCACTGGTACGAATCCTTCTGAATTTCGATTAGGTTCGGCATACCCATGACTTCGTCGATTTTGGAAAAATTCCACCGGGTGCGATTGCCTATGGTAATAGGTTGAACCACGTTTCCCTCACCCCTTAATATAAGTAAAAATAGCCAAAAGCGGACATGCTGCCTTACTTTTGGTTTTTGGACAAGAATATCTATTATACTATCTCCTAATATAGGAAACAATATTCAATTTAGGATGTTTTAAAATCATGATAATCATGGTAAAATATAAATCAAAGGATTAATCCTAGCGCTTTTTACAGGGTAAAACTGTATTTCAGGCTTATAAACGAAAAAAAGTGGCACGATTTTTGCTTACGATTATGCAATTTAATATAGTACCACATTTTTTCAACTAAGTCAACATTTTAGGCTAAATTTCTTTCTGATTTTTTTAAGCTAACTTGTAGAGAAGGTAGCCTTCCATTATGTCCGTTTCGCTTATAATGATTTCCGATATTTCAAGGTGCTCCATGATGGTCTTGGCGATAAAAGTCCCTGCGGTGATAATATCAGCCCGCTGCGGCATAAGGCCGGGGAGCTTCCGCTTTTCATCTAATGTAAGGGTTAATAGTTTAGTATAAATATCATCTATTGATAGCTTTTTTAGGGCGTAGCCGTGTATTTTTTCCGGATCATAGATCACAAGTTCTTGGTCCATGGCAGCCAGGGTTGTCAGGGTGCCCCCTACGCCAACGGCAACAATTGCGTGTCCGCTCTTTGTCCGATTATAAAATCTTGCAAAGTCAAGGCAGCGTCGGAAGATTTCATCCCCAGCCGCCTTCACATCCTTAGGGTTTGGCGGCTCCGAATTAAAATAAAGCTCAGTAAAGCGCACCGCCCCTACGGGTAGGCTTGCGCTTTTTTGTATCCGCTCCTTGCCCAAGATAAGCTCCGTGGAACCACCACCGATATCTATTGCCAGGGTAGTTTCCGAAAGGCCTAGCCCTGCCCTTGCCCCTTTAAAATTAAGGAGGGCCTCTTCTTCACCTGACAATATATCTACATCAAGACCCAGCTCATTTACCTTCTTTATAAAACCGCTGCTGTTTTTGGCCTCCCGAAGGGCACTGGTGCCAAAGGCTAAGATCCGCTCGGTTCCCATTGAATTTGCCCTGCTGATAAACTCAGCAATAACCGATAGGGTATCTGCCATAGACTGCCGGTCAAGCTCCGAGCTTCTTACAACACCTCGGCCCAAGCGCGTGGTCGCCAGCTCTTTGTGCACGGTTGCCATGGAAGATGCCCACAAGTCTTTTACTAATAGCCTAATGGAGTTGGAACCAAGGTCAATGACCGCAACTCTCATAATTTGCCCCTCTCGCAAATTTAAAATCCAGGGAATTTCCCTGGATATTTTCTTATAGTATATGAGTCAGAATCCCCTACAGAACCTTCCTTCTGCCGTAGGACCCTGATCCTCGTTTAGATTCATGATACCTTTTAATGTCCAACATGCGCTCTTCACTGTCTTTTAAAAATTTGGCCAGCTTATCCTCAAAACTCTGATCGACTTGTTTTGTTTTAGCATTTTCGTTGGCCTTGCGAAGAGACAGACTTATTTTTCCATCTTTGGAAATTGATATGACTTTAGCCTTGACAATGTCATTTTCTTTTAGATAATCATTGACATCCTTTACAAAGCTGTCAGCCACTTCAGAAATGTGTATAAGTCCGTTAACCCCCTGCGCAATCTCCATAAAAGCCCCAAATCTAGTAATCCCTGTTATTCTCCCCTCTACAATTTGGCCTACCTCAACAGGCATACTTAAAAAATTCCTCCTTTAAAATCTCCTATAGATATTGTCAATTATACTTTAACTTTTAAAATTCGTCAATAAACAAAAGCTTTTTAGCTATTTTTGCTGCTAATACCATTTGAGCTAATTTTTCCCCCTTTATCTTTTGCTGCTCCTCGAGCTTTTTATTATGTACTCTCCCGGCTTTACAAGGCCCAATTCATCCCGGGCAATTCCCTCTATGTATTCGTCGGTGTGAAGGAGGCTTATCTCTTTTTTCAGTTCCTCCCTTTCCTGCAGCAATGCAGTTTTTTCGGCTTCCAGCTCCGCATCTTTCCGGGCAAGTTCCGCGATTTTGAACTGCTGGCTTACTAAGGTAAACATTATGTAAATTAAGAAAAATAAAAGCAATAGATGGCGGATTCTGAGCTTCCTTTTTTCAGCCATTTCATCCAGACCTCCGACTGTTGTTATATTTAATCTTCGATACAAAGTCTAAAAGTCCTGCATTACTTTCGCCTTATCTTTGATAATATTCGCCGGGTATCCTGCCAGAGCCTCCGCATTAGACGTACAGACTTTAACCTTTTTACCCTGCCGATAGATTTTGATATCTTGAGAAAGCCAATTCCAAAATAATTGTGTAATACGACAAAGAAGTATATTACATAGCGGCTGATAAAATGCATATAAAAGGCTAAGCCAGCTGCAATGCTGGCAAAAACATACCCCCTGACTTGCCCGGAACTGATGTTAAAGAGAGATGCAAAGGTGATGGCGGAAATGAGAATCCAAAAACACAAATCCCCGAGAGCTGTTAGGTAAGGCCCCGGGGAGACCAAGTTCCTGATTCGCCGATATATGTCAAATAGGAGTCCCGTAAGCAGTCCTATTACCAAGGATGCCGTCAAGAGCATGATTTGAGGCTGTAGCTGCCAAAGGCCCACTCATACCATCCTCCTTCCGGCCTACTTGAGCAGGCGCCTGAGCAGGCTTTTCCTCTTTTGCCCCAAGGCCAAGCCTTCCTGGTAGCTAAGCGCCTTAAAAGCACCCTCAATGGCAATCATGCCGGCATCCAAATTCAGTTGTTTCATGTGCATGTTTTCGCCCTTGATGTTGAGCATTCCCTGGTCAGTTTCCAGGAGCACATCCTCATCGGTGAACTTTTCTACGTTGAGAACGCCGCTTACATCTAACAACTCCCGATTGGTAAGTGTTATTTTGTGACCGCCCTTCTCTTCCACGACAAACCCTCCCCTTATTAATCCTTCCTTTAATTTTATTCGGGAGGAGTATAAAATATGTTATTTCCACAGCTTTACTATGTCTACATCTTTGAAATAATGGCGTATTATATCTTCGGGCTTAGTTTTTTGTTTGGCCATGACATTGGCGCCCCACTGGGAAAGACCTACACCGTGGCCGAAACCCTTTCCCGCCATTAGTACCTTATCGCCCTCCACTTTGAAACTCGTTAGCAGGGTTGACCTCATTTCCATGCTTCCTAGGGCTATGCGAAGTTCCGGCGCCGAAACAACAGCATCTCCTATTTTAAGCTTCGTCGCCCGGCCCGAAGGGCCCCGCTCCTCTACGCTGACGCTGTCTATGGGACCCGTTTCCAGGCCAAACTCGGCCCTTATTACGGAGCTTATCTCATCTTTTGAAAAAGACGCCGACCAGGTCCGCCTGCCTTCCGGCCCCGCATCTTCATCCGGGGATTTTGTGACTTTTATATATGGAGGTTCTGCTTCCTTAAAATTCAAACCTTCCTTAGCAGTAGCGGTCATTCCCCCTGCATGGGAGTGGAACCATGCCTTGATGTATTTGCCCTTATACGTGACTACTTCACCCCGGGTCATCTCCACCGCCTTTTTTATCCTATCGTTGATGTTGTCAGGATTCCAGGCCTGGGCCTCTTCAAAATCCGTGGATATGTCAGCATCACCGTACTTTGAACCGCCCTTGTCCGTTATGAATTCCAGGACGTAAGTTCTGGCTAATATGGCCTGTGCGGCCAGGGCTTCCACGGGCCAGTCGTTCTCCATTTCCCCCGCTACCACACCAGCAACGTAATCTTCCAGCTTCATCTCCTTTACCGTATGGGTCTGAACCTCGTAAACCCTAAGCACCGGCTCCTTGCCTGCCCCTCGACTTATTTTTTCCGGTATTTTAGGCGGGGCAGGTTTCTTTTCCGGCGCCCTCCTGGCACATCCTTGCATACCTGCCGTAAAAAGCGTGAGAACAAGTGCTCCGACAATTAGTTTTTTGTACATGCAAATCCTCCTCGAGACTCAAAATTAGTACCTTTTTGTAAGCAAGGGGACGGTTCCTTTGCTTCCTCCCCTTACTTCCACAGGTTTTTTAATTAGAACCCGCAAACTAATAACGGTTTTGACTGCAAATGGGCTCACCATATATACTTAGTATTGATTTTTGCCGATAAATAATTCTTGTTTTTAAAATAAAAAAGCCCCCACAGGGGCAATGGATCAACAAAGAACAAAAGCAGGCCATTTAAGACCTGCCTTTTAGTAGTATCTTGCACACTATTTATTAATGCTTTCCCTAAGGGCTTTACCCGCCTTGAAAGCCGGAACACTGGCTGCAGGTATGTCAATTTCTTCGCCGGTTTGAGGGTTACGACCTTTGCGAGCGCTTCTCTCTCTCACTTCAAAGGTGCCAAAACCAACTAACTGAACTTTTTCCCCCTTTACGAGAGCTTCTTCTACAGCTTCGATGAAGGAGTTCAACGCTTTTTCAGAATCCTTTTTTGTCAGACCGCTCTTTTCAGCCATCACAGAAATAAGTTCGGCTTTGTTCACAAGATTCCCTCCCTGATGAAAATTAATTCATATAGACTATTCTCCACTTATTGACAAAATCCTTCTTTTAAAAGGAAATTTACAACTTTTTTTCTTGATTTTTACTTTGCTGCCACAGTTTTTCCATTTCCTGTAAGCTCATATCCTTTAATTCCTTGTCGCTTTTGGCCGCAGCTTCCTCGACAAAATTAAACCTCGTTATAAATTTTTTTACAGCATCATTTAAGGCCAGCTCCGGTTCGACATCCAAAAACCGGGCTACATTCACACAGGCAAATAGCAAATCTCCCATTTCTTCTCTTATTTTGTCACTATTCCCTGCATTATATACCTCTTGGAGCTCGTCCAACTCTTCATATACCTTATCTACGGCCCCCTTTACGTCATCCCAGTCAAAACCTATCCGGGCGGCCTTCTCCTGCACCTTAAAAGCCTTCATCAGGGCCGGCAAGGCTTTGGGCAGGTTCATCATGCTCTCGGACTCCGATTTCATGTCTTTTTCTTCCCGTTTTATCTCTTCCCAGTTTCTCAACACCTGCTCGGTGCCATCCACCGCCAGGTCACCGAAGATGTGGGGATGGCGCCTTATCATCTTCTCGCAAACTCCTTCGATGACATCGCTCATGTCAAACACGCCCCGTTCCTCGGCTATGCGGCAGTGAAAGACTATCTGCAGCAAAAGGTCCCCGAGTTCCTCAATGAGATCCTCCGTGCTGTTTCTGTCTATGGCATCTACTATCTCATAGGCTTCTTCAATAACGTAAGGTTTAAGGCTTTCATGGGTCTGGGCCTTGTCCCAAGGACAGCCGGGATTACCCCTGAGTTTTGCCATTATTTCTATTAAATCCTCCAACTTGCCTCTTGACAATCACATTACCTCCTGAAGACACCAAATTTTTGTAGGATAAGTACCAGCTTGTTTCCACCGGGTAAAACTCTCAAATCATTTTGCTTCAAGCCCCCGATTAAGAGCAAGACAAGAGAATATATGATCACACCAAGGGCTATGGCAAAAATAGTGGCCTTATTTTGCGACAAGCCGAATAGCATGAACTGCCCGTGGACAAGTTTTACTCCCGCTCCCATGACAGCAGCTGCGAGGGCAGGTTTAAATAGCATGTAATTTAAATTGACTTTTAGATTTGTCCACTTGACAACCTGTGAAGCATTTAGGAGCGAAGGCACCAGGTAACCGACCACGGTTCCAAGGGCAGCGCCCTTTATGTTGATGGAAGGTATTCCGGTGAGTATGTAGTTTATTACAACCTTTATAACGGCGCCCACCAGCATATTTCTTACGGGAATCATGGTTTTGCCTATCCCTTGAAGGATTCCCGTGGTAGTCTGGGTAAGGGCTAAAAAGACCACGCCCCAGGATAGAAGCTCAAGGGATACACCTGCCTCGGCATTTTTGTAAAGCAAGACCGTTATGGGTTCTGCCAGGACAAACATGCCCACTGCCGCCGGCAGGCCGAATATTATGCTGAGCCTCATGCCCGTCTCTGCCCGGGAAGCGATCATTTCCCTGTCGTTTAAGGCCATGGACTCGGCAATCGCCGGCACTAAACTAGCTGAAAGGGCCGTTGTTGCCACAACGGGTAAATTTACAAGGGGTGCCGCCATGCCGGTGAGCTGGCCGAACAACTCCGTTGCCCTTTTTACGGAAAAACCGGCATCCTGCAATCTGCCGCTGACAATGGCCGCATCCGCCATGTTCATCAAGGGGCTAATGAGGCCGCCTAAGGTTATGGGAATCGCAAAGTAGAATAAGCGATAAATGATATGGGCAAAACTCTCCAGGACCCTGCCCAGGTCCTGGCTCATTTGATCGAGTAGGTATTTTTTCCTGTTATAGTACACCAAAATCAGCACCAGGAGACCTGCTATTGCTCCCGCCACAGGGCCAAAGGCAGCTCCGGCGGCAGCATATTCCACGCCGTGGGGCAGCAGTAAATTGGCAAGAATGAATACAGCTACTACGCGGCCTATCTGCTCCACCACCTGGGAGATGGCAGAGGGGACCATATCCTGCAGGCCCTGGAAAAAACCCCTGAAACACGACATTACCGAGACGAAAAATATCGCAGGAGCGATACTGACAATAGAGTAATATGCTTTTGGATTCTTATAGACCCTAACCGACAGCATCTCCGCACCGGCTACTAAGATAATCGTCAAAAACAGCCCCACCGAGGCCAGTACCAGGAGGGATACTAAAAATATGCGGTAGGCGTTCCTGTACCTTCCCAGGGCAACATCTTCGGATACCATCTTGGATATTGCCGTAGGCAGCCCCGCAGTAGAAATGGACAGAAGTATCAAATAAATGGGGTATGCCATCTGATACAGGCCCATTCCCTCGTCTTTTATCAAGAGGGCCAGTGGAATTCTATACAATGCTCCCAAGGCTTTTACAACAAATCCTGCAACCGTTAAGATTAGTGCGCCCTTTAAAAAGGAATCCTTCCTGTCTGCCAAAAAAATATCCGCCTTTCTTTTCAAATTCTTCATCTATTATATTCTATTCCATAGGCAGCAGCAATATTTATTGAAAAGAATCTCACTTTGTTTCGCATCACGGTATACTGTTCTAGTAAGTAAAATAGCCGCAAAAAAGCGCTTATTTAAAGTTCTTGTTAAAAATTTAATAAATTTGAGCAAAATAATTCTGGTAAGCTCACAAAAAATGTTATATAATAGGTTTTAAATTGAATTTTTTTAGAAGCGGAGGTAGAAATCAATGGATAAACTGGCTTCCATCGGTCTTTACAACACAAAAAACATCTTCAAAAATCTTTCGGTTCCCCGCCTTGTTGAAGAGGCATTAAAGAGAGGGGAAGGTTTTTTGACCGATAGCGGCGCACTGAATGTTTTTACAGGCAAATATACAGGGCGTTCGCCTAACGATAAATTCATTGTCGACGAACCTTCTGTCCACGACAAAATATGGTGGGGGAACAACAAGCCCATAGAGCCAGAAAACTTTGAAAACCTTTTAAAGCGGCTTATGGCATACCTGCAAAACAGGGACCTTTTCATATTTGACGGTTTTGCAGGGGCTGATCCCAAGTACCGCTTGCCCATTCGCGTCATTAACGAATATGCGTACCAGAATCTGTTCTGCCGCCAGCTGTTTATCGTCCCATCGGATGACGAACTCGTAAATCACGAGCCCGGCTTTACGGTCATATGTGCTCCTGGCTTTAAAGCTGATCCCGAAACGGACAAAGTCAACTCCGAGGCCTTTATCATCCTCAGCTTTGAAAAGAAACTGGTCATCATCGGCGGCAGCCAATATGCCGGCGAAATGAAAAAATCCATATTTTCGGTACTAAACTATATAATGCCCCAGCAGGGAGTCCTTTCCATGCACTGCTCAGCAAACGTGGGCAAGGACGGTTCTACGGCCCTGTTCTTCGGCCTTTCCGGCACCGGCAAAACCACCCTTTCCGCCGACCCGCATAGATTCCTCATCGGCGACGATGAACACGGCTGGTCCGATGACGGCATCTTTAATTTTGAGGGCGGCTGCTACGCCAAGTGTATCAACCTTAGCAGGGAGAAAGAGCCCCAGATTTATGACGCTATAAAGTTCGGTGCGGTATTGGAAAATGTCATCGTAGATGAAGATACGAGAATACCGGATTACGACAGCGATGAAGTTACGGAAAATACCCGTGCCGCTTACCCGGTAGAGTTTATTCCTGGCGCTGTCATCCCCGGTGTGGGCGGTCATCCCAAGACCGTGGTATTCCTTACCGCAGACGCATTCGGCGTGCTGCCCCCCATAGCCAAGCTCACTAGGGAACAGGCTATGTACTACTTTATTTCCGGCTATACCAGCAAACTGGCCGGCACAGAAAGGGGAATTACCGAACCCCAGGCCACATTTTCTTCCTGTTTCGGAGCTCCCTTCCTGCCCCTTTCACCGATGGTATACGCCAAACTCTTGGGCGAAAAAATCGAAAAACACGATGTCAACGTATTCCTGGTTAACACCGGATGGACAGGTGGCCCCTACGGTGTTGGAAAGCGCATGGACCTCGGATACACCAGGGCCATGATCAAGGCAGCCCTGGACGGTGAGCTGGACTCGGTAGAATATGAAGAAGATCCCATCTTCGGCTTAATGATTCCAAAATCCTGCCCCGAGGTTCCCTCGCAAGTGTTAAACCCCAGGAACACCTGGAGCGATAAGGATGCCTATGACAAGGCGGCCGCAAGTCTTGCAGAAAGCTTCGCCAAGAATATTGCCAAGTTTTCCGGCATCGCTCCCGAAGTTATAGCAGCCGGACCGAAATCAGCAGCGGGCAAATAACTGCTATCCGACGACCCGATTGACGCGGGGCTTTGCCCCGTCTCCTCTCAATAAAAAAATAGCAGCTAGGCTGCTATTTTTTTATTGCTCCATTTGCCTTGCCAGAAATCCTGCCGCAGTTTCAGCTACCTTTACTTCCATATCTCCCATACTTACATCCGCATCCTTGGAGAGAAGTATTACGGCCCCTATTGGGTCGCCTTCTGCAATAATCGGACATATTACCTGGCTTGAATACTTGATTTTGCCTTCATCTTCATCCGTAGTAATAGGTACGTATTCCTTTTCACCGGTCTTGGCTATGAGGACGGTTCTGCGTTCATCCATGATCTTCTCAAGAGCGGAACTTATGGACTTGTCCATGTATTCCTTTTTAGGTGCTCCGGCAACGGCTATAATTGCGTCTCTGTCAGCAATACAAGTTATATGATTTACGGAATCATGAAGTGAATCTGCATATTCCCTGGCAAAGTCCCCCAGCTCCCCTATCGGAGAATATTTTTTCAGTATTACTTCCCCTTCCCGATCAGTAAATATCTCAAGAGGGTCGCCTTCGCGAATTCTGAGGGTCCGACGAATCTCCTTGGGTATCACTACACGTCCTAGATCATCTATGCGTCGAACAATTCCTGTTGCCTTCAATTAATTTCCCTCCTTATAATCTGGATTATCCTTCAGATATAGTATATAACATTGATGGAGGTTCTATTCATTGAAGGCAGGATGAGATATTCTATAAATATTTTTCAATTTTCGATTGTTTTTCCCACTCTTCTATGTGTTTAGCAAACTCCTTGTCTTTTTTTGCGTTTTCCAGGTTATTTCTGATATCCTCCTTGGCATCCTCAAAGCTCAGGGAACTGCGCCTGCCGGTAACTTTGATGACATGATATCCGTATTCGGTCTTAACCACATCACTTACTTCACCGGGATTTAAGGCAAAAGCCGCTTCTTCAAATTCCGGAACCATCTTGCCCTTGGCAAAGAATCCTAAGTCCCCGCCCAAATCTTTGGTGCCGGGGTCCTTGGAATACATCTTAGCCAGCTCCTCAAAGTCGGCTCCACCCCTTATTTTGCTCAAAATCTCCCTTGCTTCCTCCTCCGTATCCACCAAGATATGGCTTGCTCGGATTTCCGGCGAGGGAAGCTCGAACATCTCCTTGTTTTCATCGTAGTATTTCTTAACTTCTTCTTCGGTAACTTTTACATCCGCTGTGAGTTTTTCTTTAAACTTATTTATTATGAGCTGCTCCCTGACCTGGGCTTCGAAAGTCTTTCTATCGTAACCCTGCTGCTTTAAATAGGTTTCCAGAGCATCCTTTCCACCGTGGTACTTTTCCAGTTGCTTAATAGCCTCATTGAATTCTTCGTCATCCAGGCTGATGTCGTGTTCTCTCGCCTGCCACAGTATCAACCGGTCATTTATCATGGATTCCAATACCTTTTCTTTGACTTCCCTTAGTATCTTCTTGCCTTCTGCCGTTGAAAAGTCCATCCCGTTGGCCTCTAGGACACTTTTAACATTGGCAACTTCGCGGTCGTAGTCAGATTTCAGGATGAATTCATCATTGACCTTGGCTATGACCTCCTGCCCGTCAATTACCCTGCCTTCCTCAGGCTCCACCTTTTCTATGTTTTGACACGCGGAAGCTGTGATTACAATTAGTGCCAAAAGCAACAATACAATTACCCTCTTCATATTATCCTCCTCATCCCGGTAGAAAGCTTGCCCTGTACAAAATATTATACTACAGCGCCGGACTCCTGCAAAGCTCTTATTTCTTCCAAAATCTTCTGTATGCGAAGGAGCAGCTTTGTGCCCTTGTTGCCCCTTGTCTTTACCGCGATTGTCGGGGTGCTTGCACCTATAATATTGACCTGCCTGTTAAGCACCAGGTTGATTGCCACGAGCAGCTCCGGGCTCAATTTGCTGCTTTTATGGAACTTCATATTTACAATATCGCCTTTTTGTATGATGCTTTCGATGCCGAGCCCCGCAGCCAAAGCCCTGATGCGGGATATCATTATGAGATTCCTGGTGGGTTCGGGAATATCTCCAAAACGGTCTTCCACTTCATCTTCCAGGTCATCGGCTTCCTCCACGCTTTCCACTGCCGCTATGCGCCTGTAAATATCCATTTTTATAGCCGCATTGCTGATATATTCATCGGATATGTATGCACTGATATCAAGCTCGAGCACCGGCCTTAACTGTTCTTCCTGCTTTTCGCCCTTCAGTTCCTTTACCGCGGCTTCCAGCAGCTTGGTGTAAAGGTCGTATCCCACCGCCATCATATGGCCGTGCTGCTCTCTGCCTAAAATATTGCCGGCACCACGGATTTCCAAGTCTTTTAAGGCAATCTTGAGACCCGAGCCGAATTCGGTAAATTCTCGGATGGCCGACAGCCGCTTTTCAGCAGCCTCACTCAAAACCTTATCCTTTTTGTAAGTCAGGTACGCAAAAGCCTGCCTGTTGGACCTTCCAACTCGGCCCCTGAGCTGGTACAGCTGGGCCAGGCCCATCCTGTCGGCTGATGTTACGATCAGGGTGTTAGCATTGGGAATGTCAAGGCCCGTCTCTATTATCGTAGTGCAGACCAGGACATCAAATTCATGGGCGTAAAATCCCAGCATGACTTCTTCCAACTCATTTTCATGCATCTGGCCGTGGGCCACGGCAAAGCGGGCCTCGGGCACCAGCACCTTTAGTTTTTGCGCTTCTTCGTGGATGGTCTGAACCCGATTGTGAACGTAGTAGACCTGGCCACCCCTGGATAGTTCCCGCACGATGGCATCCCGTATGAGGGATTCGTTGTATTCAACCACATATGTTTGAATGGGAAATCGGTCCTCCGGAGGCGTTTCTATGATGCTGATATCCCTTATTCCGCTCATGGCCATGTGCAAGGTCCTGGGAATTGGAGTTGCGGTAAGGGTCAGCACATCGACATTTGTCTTGAGCTGTTTTATCTTTTCCTTGTGGGACACTCCAAAGCGCTGCTCCTCGTCCACAATCAGCAGGCCCAAATCCTTAAACTTAACGTCTTTCTGCAAGAGCCTGTGGGTGCCGATAATTATGTCGATTTCCCCTGTTTTAAGTCTTGTGAGTATACTCTTCTGCTGGACCGGGGTCTTAAAGCGGCTGATGGATTCCACGTTTACCGGAAAGGGTTTGAACCTCTCGCAAAAGGTGTGGAAGTGCTGCTCGGCCAAGACGGTTGTAGGCACCAGCACGGCCACCTGTTTGTTGTCCATGACTGCTTTAAAAGCCGCTCTCATGGCAACTTCGGTCTTGCCGTAACCTACATCGCCGCACAGCAGTCTATCCATGGGCCGGGGGCTCTCCATATCCTTTCTGACTTCTTCGATGGCAGCAAGCTGGTCGGGAGTCTCCTCATAGGGAAACATGTCCCGGAACTCCTCCTGCCAGGGGGTATCGGGTGAAAAGGCAAAGCCCCGCTTGGCCTCCCGCTCGGCGTACAGCTTGATTAGCTCCTCGGCCATTTCTTTTACCGAGGCCTTAGCCTTGCTCTTGGCCTTGTTCCACTCATTTCCCCCCAGCTTGTGCAGCTTGACCGGCGCATCATCAGGCGCCACGTACTTCTGTATCAAATCCACCTGGTTTGTGGGAACGTACAGCTTGTCGCCGCCTGCGTACATCAGGGCAAAGTAGTCCTTGATGTGGCCACCGACTTCCAGCGACTCCACACCCAGGTACTTGCCGATGCCGTGGGATACATGTACTACATAATCGCCCACTTTAAGCTCCTGGTAATCAGTTATCTTCCTGCCTTTGGCCTTGGGTTTGGGCCTTAGCTGCTGCTTTTTAGGTCTTCCGAAGATTTCCGTATCGGAAAAGATTGCAAAATTAATCGTTGGACTTTCAAAGCCCCGCTCGAGGGTGCCCGGCATTATCATCACCTGGCCGGGCTGCAGGATACCCTCTTCCTTATATAAGCTCGCCTCAATGCCCTTTTCCCTCAAGCTTCGAAGCAAATTCCGGCCCCGCTCCAAGGTCCCTGAAAGGAGCACTACTTTGTACATCCTGCGTTTGAGCCTTGTAACTTCTTCCAGCAGCAAGTCCAGTTTTCCGTAAAGGGGGGCATTGGAGCGAAACTGGAAGGAGTACAGACCGCTGGGCTCGAATTCCGGGTATGTCTTCGGGAGCATGGAAAAATATACGGTCTTATTGTTTTTTAAGCTTTCCAGGATTTCAAAGGGGCTGTAATATATGCCGGCCTGGGACGGCAGTATCTCGCCGGTCTCCAAGAGGCCTTTGTAGGTTTCCTCAATCTCAAAAGCGACGTTTTTTTGCGCCTCTTTTATCCTGCCGGGCTCCACTAAAACGGTCATAAACCTATTCTCAAAGTAGTCCATTATAGTGCAAAGCTTGGGATAAAACTTTGATATGTAGAGCTCTGCCGCATCGAAGAACAGGCCGCTGGACAGTTTTTCGATGTGCGCCTCCACCTTTTCCGTGAGATGCTCCACAAGCTCTTCATTGCCCAGGGATCTAAGCACGGCTTGCCGCTCTTTTAATTCCTCGGCAATTGCAAGGGCAGCGGCCTTTGCCGTCTCTTCATCGTACACCACCTCCCGGGCGGGTCCCACGAGAATTTTGTCGAGTTTGTCGATGGAGCGCTGGTCCTCCAGGAGAAATTGCCTTATGGAATCCACTTCATCGTCGAAAAACTCCATCCTGTAAGGGTACTCGCTGCTCAGGGGATATATGTCAAGGATTCCTCCACGAACGGCAAACTGGCCCCGACCTTCGATCATTTCCACCCGCTCATAACCCATGGCGGACAGTTTCGATATAGTATCCCCCAGCGGCACCCTTTCACCAACCTGGAATTCCAAAGTGAATTTTTTCACAATTTCCGGTGCTACTATTTTCGATAGCAGTGCCTGGAGGGGTGCTACTACTACCATGGGCTTTTTAAGTAGCAAGCTCTCCATCACCTGAAGCCGCTGTGCCGTAAACTCCAAGCTCCTCGCTGCAGTCTCGTACGGCAAGACCGAACTTGCAGGGAAAACGGCCACTTCCCCGGGCCCTAGGAAAAATGATAGGTCTTCTGATAGCTTCTTAGCTTCCAGCGAGTCGGCGGTAACCACCAAAAGCTGCTGCGCCGCCTGCCTTTTCAGGGCAGCTATCAGGTATGCCCTTTGGGAATCTGACACTCCGTAGGCAAGTAAATTAGACTTTCCCCGCTTGATGTCTTCCAGTAATTTTCTGTACTCCAATATTTCTTCAGCAGTTTTTAATAGTTGGTCCATAAAAATACTCCCGCGAAATAATAATAATAATTTTCAGAAAATGCCAAAAAGCCCTCTATGATAGCAAGGGCTAACTGTTACATATTATAACCCAAATGATTTAGTATATCAACAAGAGTTACCACGCAATAATAACTAATAGCGATTTTTGAATCCGATGACCTTGTAGTTCCAAGCTGTGTGAATCAAAACGGCCGCTGCTATCCCGAGAAAGCTACTGCCCGTGCGGGAAATTACCAGCTGCGTTATGGCCCCGAATGCACCATGACTTACAATGCTTGCAATTCCCGCCCAATAAGCGCTACCACCCTCATTTGTCCATATATCGTATACAGCTTCGATAGCTCCAAAAGTTGCGTGTGATAGGAATATCCCACCTTCTAACAGGAGGGCAAAAGCCGTTTTAAACAGTTCCTCCAGGATTGGCGAAAGATAGATGATTACCATATCCCCTGCCAATTTTAAAGCCTTGCTGCTGATGTAGTAGGAAAGCAAAGCAGCTATACATCCCGATAGCAGTGAACGCACAATCAAAGTGCCAACAATCACGGATATAATATCATCTCCCCGGTATTTTTTCGTCCCTTATAGTGTTGTGCCTTTTCATAATAATATATAAGTCAATTGCATAAAATATATTCCGGCCTTTAAAGGACTTCTAAAGTCATGTTGCTTTAATGATTTTGTTAAAAAACACGGGTTTTTTTAGTGATATTTTGGCCTCATTTTGAAAAATGCAGATTTTACCTCTTTACTAAACAGGTGTTTTGTTGTAATATTGTGTTGCAGAACATTTGTTTGGTAGAGGTGAGGTAGGTGTCTTTTTGCCACTTGCACGTCCACTCGGAGTACAGCATGCTTGATGGTTTATGCCGCATACCCGAGCTCGTCAGCAAAGCCGCGGAGCTGGGCATGCCGGCCCTGGCCTTAACGGACCACGGCGGCTTGTGGGGAATCGTGCCCTTTTACAAGGAGTGCCTTAAAGCAGGAATAAAACCGATTTTGGGCTGTGAAGTATATGTGGTAGAAAATTTGCGAAAAAAAGAAGGCAAGGAAAAGCCCCATCACCTGGTGCTCCTGGCAGAAAGCCGGGAAGGCTACCAAAACTTGATTAAATTGGTGACCATCTCGCATCTGGAAGGTTTCTACTACCAGCCAAGGCTTGATAAAAAGCAGCTCGCCTGCTACAGCAGGGGCTTGATTGCCCTCAGCGGATGCATGAAAGGCGAGGTGGCCTCTTACATACTGAAAGATGATATTGCCAAAGCCCAAAAGGCCGTCCAGGACTATATCCAAATATTCGGAAAGGACAACTTCTACCTGGAACTGCAGGACCACGGCCTTGACGAGCAAAAAAAGATCAACTTCTGGCTGAAAAGCTTTGCCCGGGACTTTTCAGTCGGCCTTGTAGCCAGCAATGATGTCCACTACCTTGAACCGGGGGACAGCCGGGTCCATGAGGTGCTTTTATCGGTGCAGACCCTATCGGTAGTGGGAGAGGCTATCTCCATACCCGGGCAGCAGCACTATTTTAAGGGCGAAGGGGCCATGAAAGAGCTTTTCCCCGATGTACCCGAGGCCATAGAAAACACTGCCCTCATCGCCTCAAGGTGCAATGTAAAGCTGGATTTGGGCGGCCTTGCCCTGCCGGAAATTAAGGTGCCTGAAGGTTACGATGCTCACAGCTTTCTAGAACAACTTGCCTTCGAGGGGGCCGAAGAGCGCTACGGCAGTCCGCTGCCCTCCCGGGTCAGCCAAAGGCTCGCTTACGAACTTTCTGTAATAAAAAACACCGGCTATTCCGGATATTTTCTCATTGTAAAGGAGATAGTGGACTTTGTACAAAGGGAGAGAATTCCCCAGGGTGTAGGGCGGGGTTCCGCTGCCGGAAGCCTTGTGGCTTACTGTCTGGGTATTACCCATGCGGACCCCATCAAGTACAAGCTCATCTTCGAACGATTCTTAAATCCCGAAAGGGTAAGCCCTCCGGATATCGACATAGACCTTTGTCACAGGGGGCGGCGCGATGTGCTGGACTTTATCCGGGAGCGTTTCGGCCATGAGAACATCGCCCACGCAGGGGCCTTTTCCACCCTGCAAGCCCGGGCGGTGCTACGGGATACGGGCAGGGCCTTGAAACTCGACTACGACAAAGTAGACCGGATGTGCTCCCTCATCCCCTACTCGAAGATAAGCCTGGAGCAGGCGGTGGCTCAGAGCCCGCACCTTTCTGCGCTGATTCGCTGGGACGACGATGTAAGGAAAGCCTTTGAAACAGCCGCCCAGCTGCAGGGCCTTCCCCGCCACATGACCCAGCATTCGGCAGGGGTAGTCATAGCTGAAAAGCCTCTGACGGAATACGTACCCCTGCAGCGGGCTTCCGGTCAGGAAATTATAACTCAGGTAGACATGGACATATTGGAAGACCTGGGCCTCGTCAAAATCGACCTTTTGGGTTTGCGCTTCCTGACGGCAATAGGGGATACTCTCGACCTTGTTTATAAAAGGCAGGGACTTAAGCTTTCCCCGGAAGACATCCCCCTGGATGACCCTAATACCTATGAGGCACTGTGTCGTGGCGACACCGCCTCTACCTTTCAACTGGAAAGCTGCGGCATGAGGAACCTCTTGCAGAAAGTTCGACCCCAAAACATTGAAGACCTGTCGGCGGTGCTGGCCCTCTACCGGCCCGGTCCCCTCAGCAGCGGCATGACCGAAGAATTCATCGCCCGCCGCCACGGCAAAAAAGCAGTCAGCTTCCCCCATCCCTGCCTTGAGCCGGTGCTCTCCGACACCTACGGCGTCTTCGTATACCAGGAACAACTGATGCAGGCAGCCCGCGAGGTGGCAGGCTACAGCTTGGGGGAGGCGGATCTTCTCAGGCGCGCCATTGCAAAAAAAGACAGAAAGTCCATCGAAGAGCACAGGCCCAGATTTATCAAGCAGGCCATCCATCGGGGCATTGATGGGAGAATAGCCGAAAAGATATTTTCCATACTGGAGGCCTTTGGAGATTACGGCTTTAACAAGGCTCACAGCATATGCTATGCCGTGATGGCCTACAGGACCGTGTTTTTAAAGGAGCATTTTCCCCTGGAGTACTTTTCGGCGCTGCTTTCCCTTTACATGGACACCCCTTCCCGGCTGCAGCTTTACCTGGCCGAGGCCCGCCGCAAGGGGATCGAGCTGCTTCGGCCGGATATAAACCGAAGCGAGGTGGGATTTACGCCGGAGATGGGCTCGATACGGGCCGGCCTTGGCCTGGTCAAAAACCTGGGCCCTCGAGGTATCGAGCGCATTCTAAGGGCAAGGCGGGACAAACCCTTTGCCGACTTTTTTGACTTCTGCCAGCGACTCGACCGCAGGGCGGTGGGAACTCGAGCGTTGGAATCCTTAATCTTGGCAGGGGCTTTTGACAGCTTCGGCCTTTCACGGCCTGCCCTCCTGCTTTCAGTAAAGCCTGCCGCTAAACAAAGGCGGACCGCAGAGGGGCAGCTGAACCTTTTTGCGGAAGAATCCCCCATTAAGGCGCTGGCCGAGGATGTGAAGTTGCCGGATTTTTCCCATGAACAAAAGGCCCACCAGGAACTCTGCTCCCTGGGCCACTACATAACCTCTCATCCCATGGAACTTAAAGAAGAATGGGTGAAAAAGCTTCGCACCCATACCGTTTTGGAGCTTTCCAGGATCTGCTGCAAAAAAAGGGTGCGCCTTGCGGGTGTCCTGCTGGACCCCCGCTACGGACGCACTCGGGATAAAAAACGCATGATGTTTGTCCAGTTAGAAGACCTGACGGGCAGTGTAGAACTGGTGGTATTTCCCCGGGAGCTCACATTCTACGGGCCCTATCTCGGTTCCGGAGCCCAGGTGCTGGTTGAAGGCGCGGTTGACCTTTCCGATGACGGCCACCGCACCGTAATCGTGGAAAAGGTCAGGCCCTTAACGGAGCCAAGCGATGGGCAGGAAGAAAAACCAGGGAGCCGTGAGGATTCCCATGACAAGGCCCAGGCCATGGGTCTCGGCAGCAGTTAGGTTAAGGCTCCTTCCCGCCCTCCGATGGTACAGGTAGATTAAAAGCCCCACCAAAAGTACCACAAGTACATGAACAAGCCCGCTTATAAAATTGGACCAAATAAAGTCCGTGTCTATATATTTGCTAAATGGAGGAGTTTTGAGGAACCATATCAGCGCCATTCCGCCCAGGACATTAGCAAAATAAGCAAAAACCGCCGCCTTAAAGGCATAACCAAAAACCACCCCTCTGTTTATTTCCCGCTGGGTGGTTTTTTCACTGCCAAAGGCCCTGAAGCAATATATTTTTAAGTTGTTAAATTTTTTATGCTTCTTTAAGTAAAGCCATACGATGATGGCATAGACTGCAAAATAGGGAGCCAGGAACAGCGGAATGTACTCAATGATAAAGGGATATACCCACAGGGGAAATATCAGATTGTAGAGCACTTGTTGGTTTTTTCGATGAAATGTTGTCACAGTGCATCCTCCGAAAATACGGTTTTTAGTGTGAAAGCTTCCGAAAGTGGATATTGCATCAAGAGTTGTTAAACTTAAATCATACTTTTTAAGTTCATATGTATATTTCGACAAAAAACGGTGATTCCCCTCCTCCGATAGTTCCCTGCCATAAAATTGACTTGACCATGTGAAACTTCTTAGACGATTCCGTAGCCCAAAAAACAAAAAGCTTATATAATTATGTTAAAACACATCAAAATGTCTTTCAACGGATTCAGCAATGGAAAGCCTTTTTTAAAAAGCTTCAAATGCAAAGACCTGCACAAACTTTTATAGAATGGGAGAAACAAAATGGATCCTTATGAACTCATCCTTTGGACAATTGTATCACTTAACGCCCTTGCTTTCACCTTGATGGGTATCGATAAATATAAATCCAGGCATAGTAGCTTTCGGATAAGCGAAAAAAGCTTTTTTATAATATCTGCCCTGGGAGGTTCTATCGGAGTGCTCATGGGCATGTACTTTTTCCGGCATAAAACCCGGCATCCAAGCTTTGTCTGGGGCATCCCCGCAATCCTGATTTTGCAGGTAGCGGCAATTTGCTATGTATTTAAATGATACTCTTTTTATTCCACCATATGTACATAGTCACCATATCTTTAGCGGCTCTTGTTGACCGAAGCGGAAAGGTCATTGGCCAAGCACTATTTTTGATATGGCCCAGGCAACACCTTCATTGTGGTATCCTCTCGGGGTTACCATCACGTGGGGCGGAAGGTCCGGCAGCCGGTCACGGTGCCTTACAAATACTGCGTGTTTGGCAAATGCCAGCATTGACAGATCGTTTTCTCCATCGCCGACCGCCAAAATCTCTTCGGGCAAAATGCCCATCTCCCGGCAAAGGACTTCAAGGCCGCGGCCTTTGTCGCAGGTGCTGCTGTTTATTTCGCACAGGTACGGATATGAACGGGTATACTGCAGGTGGGAAAGCTGCTTCGGCCACATCCGCAAGATCTCAAGGGCTTTCTCGCTGCCCCCTGTGACCAGCATGGCCTTGGCTACATCTTCCCGGGGAAGTTCATCCGGGGTGTCAACAATCCTGCAGTTATCCATATCGAAGGCTTTAAGCCTGTCAATGAGGAAATCCATGTCTAGCGGCAGATTGCAGTGAAGGTGTATTTGGTCGGGCTGAAATATTGTGGTGGCAACACCGGGAATTTTTGTGGTATATTTTATAACCCCGTCGGCCTCGTCGGGACTTAAAAAATCCCTCCAAATTATTCTCTCTCCCAGGTATACTATGGCCCCGTTGTTTACAATCAAAGGGGTATTGTCTGTATCCAGACCCACGTCTTGTATAACCTTTCTTGTGCCACCGCGATGCCTTCCGGTTACCAGCGCAACTTTTATGCCCCTTGATACGACTTCCCTTATGGCCTTTTCATTGGCAGGAGAAACGTTACTATCGCTGTCTACGATTGTGCCATCAATATCGAGGGCGATTAATTTTATCACCATCTAAAGCTCACCTCATATACTAACGATGTATATAGTTTGGATGTAGAAAGATTCTCAGCTGAAGATGACAGCAGCTCTCCTTAGAGCAAGACCTGTTATTCTAAAGCTTGTTTCCGCACTCCGCAGGGTTTCACGGGCAATTCGGCATCCTGCCGAGTGCCCGTCAGCGTGCCTCCTGCACGCTGCCCCTGCTCCGCTTGAACCAAGCTTAAGAATAACGACGGTCTTGCTTAAAAGGAATCGCTTGCTGTCATCTTCAGCTGTTCGATTAATAAATAAGAACCCCGCCTGACAATGCAATCAAAGGTTGCCGTCGGGGCTCTGGATCCTGGTCTAGCAAAAAATCCCTCTACCATGATACTATCATAATAGAGGGATTTCTTCAAACTGCTTTACTTTCGTTAAATCTGGCCGGTGAGTTTCAATACCATATGGGCGATCACTGCAGAAGCGATATAAGTGCCCACAAAGACAAAAATGGCTACTAAAACAATCTTGACACCCTGTTTTCTAAAGGCATCTATGTCCTTGCCCATGGAAATGCCGGCATATCCCAAAATGGGCGTGGTAAGTGCCAGGAAGTTAACCTGGGATGTCAGCTCTGCCACCTTTTCGCCTAGAGGGAACCAGGGCATTGTGAGCACAATGCCTAGTAGCGAGACATATACTACGGCAGGCAGATTCCCCGGCATTATTTTGGTTATCCACAAACCTCCAATTACTATCAGATAGAGAATGAGCATGCCCGGAAATGCAGTAATGGGATCGATTTTGTAGCCGACAAAATTGCCGACTAAGGTCAGTATGGCAACAATCACCGTAATTACAACTGGGTCTTTTATTGACAGTTTCATCTCTTAGTGACCTCCTCTGCACGGTCTCCTACTAGCTTCCTGTACATCCATTCGCACATGGGTATGGCCATGAAAATTGACATGTAAACACCATCAGCACCGGTGGCCAGGTTGCTGGCAGCACCAAATGCCGTTATTTCCTCTGCCATATTGGGGAATATTTCCACCAAGGCTCCAACTGCAGCACTCATCATGCTGGCGCTGCCTACGCCGCTGGCCATGGCCAAGGCATAGGGATGAAGCGGCAATGTTGTAGCTGCAATTCCGGCAAAAAGGCCGAAGAAAATGGAACCGAAAAGGGTACCGCAGAGATAAACTCCCATAACACCTCTTCCTTCGGGAGAATCAAGGCCATACATGTCTGAAATTATAGCAAGGTTGGGCTCTCGTGCGATGGAAAAAGTCGCCCCGATTGCCTCCCGCCTTAAACCTAGCATGAGTGCAAAAGGCATACCTAGAAGCACTGTGCCCAGATTGCCAAACTCCTGTAATATGAGTGCAGGTCCCGATTTGATAATAAGAGGCAAGGTGGGACCGATGTTCGTGCCGTATTTGGCCATCAACAGCAGGACTGACACGGTAATCAAGCTCTCTGCAGTCTTCATATCTTCCATGTCAGTGATTCTGAGAAACTTTGGCCCTGTCAGGAGTCCAAGCAAAAGGGCATATAACATGGGCAGTAGTACAACGGTTCCGGGACCAACCTTAAAACTCTTTGTCCCGATGAATTCCGCTAACACCACAAGCACTAGCACTATGAGGTGTAGCTTTAGGTGTCGCTTGTCTTCCAACATTTTTTGTCCCCCTTTGTTATGTTTTGTTAATTTATAAGCTCATCCCAAAATTTGAGATAGCTTTCCTTGGTAAAACTAGGCTTAAACTTAGATTTTATTTCCTTGGCCAGTTTAGCTTTGTCAAAGAGCAGGTCAACTACCGTGAGGGCCATGGCTTTTGCAGGAATTA
>ERZ773359.1466-NODE-1466-length-32521-cov-8.001201_pt1 | contig 32521 bp, 26 predicted proteins | sample MGYA00374955_ERZ773359 | MGnify/ENA primary metagenome ERZ773359 (study PRJEB29098, sample SAMN04486028) | biogas fermenter metagenome | study: EMG produced TPA metagenomics assembly of the Biogas fermentation microbial communities from Germany - Plant 4 DNA1...
GGGAGCGAAGGCGGCGGCTTCGCATTGCCGGGTATATCGCCCTGGCACTCCTCGTCATCGCTGCCGGCGTGGCGGCCTACTTCCAGTTCAGACCTGCTCCGCCCCCTCCGAACAACTACGTCAGCACGATTGACGTTTCCGGGCAGGACCGCCCTTACCATGTCCACCTCCCACCCAGCTACGACAACCGGACGCCGCTGCCCGTCGTTATGGTGTTCCACGGCTATGGGCAGACGCCGGAAGGCATCCGCGAGATGACCGGCTTTGACGATGCTGCCGACGCGCACGATTTCATCGTCGTGTACCCGGCGGGCTTCCTGCGTGTGTGGGAAGTGGAGAACATCAACCTGCACCAGGCGGATGACCTGGAGTTCATCGAGGCGCTGATCGAGCGGCTGGACGAGGAACTGGCTATCGACCGCTCGCGCATTTACGCGACCGGTTTTTCTAACGGCGCGATGTTCACCCAGCGGCTTGCGTGCATGATGCCGGGCCACTTTGCCGCCTTCGCCGGGGTGGGGGGTGCGCTCCCGCGTACGCTGGCGGCGGGCGATTGCGAGCCAGAAGAACCAGCGCCCATGCTGCTTGTCAACGGCACGCGTGACCCGAGCACCCGCTATGAAGGCACGTTCGACTGGCTGGAGAGCGTACCCGACACGGTCGACTTCTGGGTGCAGGCCAACGGCTGCGACGCCGAGGCAGCCGTTGACGACCTCCCCGACCGGGGTGATGGCGACAGTACGTCCGTTACACGCCTGAGCTACGGCGGCTGCGAGGGGGGCGCGGACGTCGTACTGTACCGCATCGAGGATGGCGGGCACCAGTGGCCCGGCGGCGGGATGCTCCTGGAGCGGCGGTACGGGCGGATGACCACCGACCTGCCCGCGACCGAGATGATCTGGGCGTTCTTTGCCGAGCACGCGCGGGCCGAGTAACGCCTGCTTTTCCCCACCTGTGCCGCCCGCCCTCCTGTCACCCGGCGTGGTGCTGTGACCTCTCGCACGCCTTGTGCGTATAGATAGATGCGGCTGTTTCGCGTATGCACACATAGAGGACGGAGAAGAAATGATGTGGCTGTTGGGTTCGATCATTATTGGCCTGCTGGCAGGCGCGATTGCGGGGCGCATCGTCGAAGGTCGCGGCTTTGGCTGCCTGGGTAATATCATCATTGGTGTCATCGGTGCGGTTATCGGCGGGTTCCTGTTCAATCAGCTTGGGCTTGGCCCCGGCGAAGGCTTCCTCGGCGAGTTGATCGTCGCGACGGTGGGCGCGGTGGTGCTGCTGCTCGTGGTGAACCTCATCACCGGCAAGTAGGCCCGCATCAGATTTGCATAAAAATGCCCGCGCCGCCGTGCGTCCCCTGCCTGCAGATGCGGTATAATAGGCGCACGTTCAGGTCGACCGGGTGGTCGCGGTCCGGCGCACTATGCGCCGGGCTGAGGAAAGTCCGCGCTCCACAGAGCACGGTGCTGGCTAACAGCCAGGCGGGGAAACCCGACGGAATAGTGCAACAGAGAGGCAGATTGCCGTCTTCGGGGCTCGCCCCGGAGTTGCGGCGAGGGTGAAACGGTGCGGTAAGAGCGCACCAGCGCGCGTGGTGACACGCGCGGCTAGGCAAACCCCACCGGGAGCAAGGCCAAGCAGGGACGAGGTGTTGCTCGCACCGCTATCAGTCCCGGGTAGGCTGCTAGAGATGCGTGGTAACACGCATTCGAGATAGATGACCACCCAGGGGGCATATCGCCCCTGGACAGAACGCGGCTTACAGGTTGGCCTGAGCGTAACAATATGCGACCTGTTTCTCACCAGCGCGCCACAGCCCGGCGCGCTGGTGTTTCGCCCGGTGCAACGGTAGAATTGCCAGGGTGCGTATGGGCCGGGCTGACTGGCCCGATTTCTTACTGGAATCAAGAGAAGGTTGTTCGACGTGAAGAGATTGTTGTTGGTTGGACTGGTGGCAGTACTCTCGGCGGCTGTTGCTGGCTGTGACGACGTCAGCATGGACGATGGCGTCGCGGCGGATGGCCTTGACAGCCTGCCGACGTATACGCCGTACCCTACGTACACCCCGTACCCGACGTACACGCCATACCCGACCTCGTCGCCGACCTTCCTTCCGTCGGATACGCCCTCACTCCAACCGCCTGCCTTAACGCCGGAAGAGGGCGCAGAGAATAGCGATGATGGCGATGATGGCGGTGACGACCTTGCCACGCCGCCGATCACTGCTGCGCCTGATGGCGAGGACGGTACGCCGCCTGCGCTGCGGGGGCAGCTTGCCTTTGGCTCGAACCTGCGCAGCGGGCCCGGCCTGGCCTATGAGGTGCTGGCTCAGGCGGAAGCGGGCACCATGCTCGACATCCTCGCGCGTGACGTGCTCGGGCGCTGGCTGTTGGTGCGCACCGACGACGGTGTCGAGGCGTGGGCTGCGCTGGTCCAGTTCCAGCAGCCGCTTGACATCCTGAGCGTGCCCGTTGCCGAGAACATTCCCCAGCCGCCCGACGAGGGCACTGCCGAACCCGGGGAGGACTCGCCGGAGCCGGGCGAGGAGGCTGTCGCCTTTGAGCTGCCGGTCGGCGGCGAGGTTCAGTGTAAGGCCCTCACGCGCCCGGTGCAGGAGCCGTTCGCGCCGCCGGCTGCCGACCAGCAGTATGTGCCCTACGACGAAGAGCTGGCGGGGGAGCGGCCCGGTCCGATGCCTGCCTACCAGATCAGCCGGGCGCAGGTGCCCGCTTCCATCGAGTTGAGCATCGACGGCAACACGACCCCCGCTGACTGCGACGGGGGCTCGGGGCTGTGCGCCAGCCTGAGCTTCCTGCTGTGCGCGAATGCCGCGCCGGGAGCCAGCGCAGACGAGTTCGTGCACCGGCAGCCGATCAGCGTGATTGTGGGTAATCAGGTGGGCGCCGAATTTGAACCGGCGGCAGTGGCGGAGTTCCTCACCGCGTTCCAGATTGTCGAGGAGTAGGGGAGCGGCGCGCTAGTCCCCGCTTGCATCCATCTCGTTCTCGTAAGCGATGCGCACCTCGACCCGCTCCCGGCCCGGCACCACCACGTCGATCAGCAGCATGCCATCCTCGACGCGGTAGGGGTACTCCTGCCCGTTCACCAGCACGCTCTTGATCGGCACGTTGAGCGTCTCTTCCTTCATAAAGTGGTAGGTGTGCGGCGTGCTGTTCGGGTTGTTGAGGAGCGCCGCCGGGGTGAACATCTGCACGTCAAAGCTGCCGTCGTCGTTCAGACGCTGGCGGTAGGCGCGGCGGAGCACGTCGCCCAGCCCGCGCCATTCCAACTCGCCGGGCAGCGAGTTGACCCGGTCCGCAATCAGGTTGAACTCGTCCATCCCCGTTGTGAACAGATCACCGTCGAGCGGGTCCGCCCAGAACAGCGCGGGCCGGTCGATGAACAGGTCAAACACCGCATCCTGCACCACCGGGTCGGGGTTGGTGAAGCGGGTCACGTGCTGCCGCCGCGTGACGACCGGGAAGTTCGCGTAGGACAGCGACGCCATGCTCATGCCCTCATCCCACTGCCCGGTACGCGACGCACCGAGCGGTACCGACTGCGCGTTGACGGTGGCGAGGTAGTTCATCCGCTTGAGCACAACGAGCGTGTCTTCCGGCGAGATACCCTCCGGGAAGACCATCACCCGCTCGAACGGCACGCCTGACTCGATCTGGTGAGTCAGCATCCGCTGCAGCCCTTCGAGGATCGCCGCCTCCTGCTCCGCGAAGGGGCGCGCGGGGTGCGGATAAAGTTCCGGAACTGCCGGGCCGCCGGTCGCCCCGCTCCCCGTCGAGGGCACTTCGTAGTAGTAGAACTCATACCCGCTGCCGGTGTTGCCATACTGCACGAGCGAGAAATAGCCGGGGTTCGCCGTGATCAGCGCGGCGATCTCCGGCGATGTGCTTGGATACCGGGCAGGCGCGAAGGCGATGGTCGAGAAGAAGTGATGGCTCTCCATCTGCCGGAGCAGGACGTGGAAGTCGAAATTATCGACGTCGGGCCGCAGAGGGATGTTGTCGAGCGTCAGGTTGGCGTAGTTGACGGGGTTATGCCAGACCTCGTCGCCCAGCTCGGCCCGCATCGCAATCATGATCGGGATGATGGTAGTGAAGTTCTCTGTGCGGTAGTAGAGCCGCCGCAGCGGCTGCTCCATGAGGCTGCCCGCACTTGAGCCGGAGTGCACGTAGACGATGCCCCGGCCATAGGGCGCCTGCGCAAAGATCGGGTAGGTCAGGTCGCGGTCGTCCGTCGAGACGATCAGCGGGATGGCCTCGCCCCGGCTGCTGACGACAAGCTCAAGATCGTCCTGTATCAGCCTGTCGGTCGGCTGGATGTCCAGACCGCTGAACTCCCGCGTCACCTCGACCGCCCGCGTTGTGACGGTCCAGTTTCGAACCGAGTCCTGCACAGGGCGCGCCCCGAGTATCTCCCCACGCGTAAGCTGGCTGAGCACATTGCTGCTCGTCGACTCGTTGATGTTGTAGATGAGCAGGCTGCTGAGGTCCTCCGAGATGGGGAACTGGAGGGTCAGGATTTCGTTGTACGTCAGGCGGGAGAGGTTCGCCGCGCTGATGCCGATAAGCTTGTAGGGCCGGCCCTTCGGGTCGAGCAGATCGGCAGGCAGGAAGTCCGGCTGGTTGAGGTCGAACGCCGCGCACAGCAGGCCGTAGTACTCGGCAATGAGGCAGAAGTTGGCGTCAAACGGGGTGGGGTTCTGCGGGTCGTACAGCAGCAGGACGTCAGGCAGGTCGGTGCCACGCGGGGCGGGAGTCAGCCCGGGGGCGCTGCGTACCGGGCTGGCCTCAGGCGTCTCGGTTGCCTGAACCTCCTCATCCTCGGATGAAGGCAGCGCGGCGGCGGTTGCCTCGCCTGCCGCGAGGATGGACGATGACGGGCCGGGCGCTTCCTGCTGGAAGAACGGCAGCTTCAGGCCGCCTGTCATGGTGCTGACCACCACTACGCCCAGCACGATGGCGAAAGCAAGAGATAGGAGGACCTGCTTCTTGTTCATTCAGGAAGATACCTCTGGCCGGGCGCAAGTGTGTACGCGATCGATCAAGGTCTGGGTAAGAGACGAAGACTTGGCGGAATGGTGGTGCGGGCGTTGACCAGGGTTAAGCCTGTAAAGAAACCTGTCACACCAGAGCTCGGCACCAGTACGTGCCCAAGTATAGGAAGCGCATGGCAGTTTCGCAAGGATGTGAGTGACGTCGGAGCGGGCACACATAGCGGATCTTAACACTGTCATATCCTTCCGACTAGGGTGGGGGCGGGTCTCAGACCCGCCCCCACCGGCGATTAAGTCAAGCGAAGACAAAGACCTGCGTGTGGGTATGCCGCTTTCTTTACACCATCCCCCGGTCCCTTCCCCCGCTAGCAGGGAAGGGGGTGACGAGACGCTGAAAGCGTCTCGTCAGGAGTGGGGTAGGGAACATTTCACCCGCGCCGGGCGTAATGATTATTGAAGGCTGTACGGGTGTCGAGTTTCCTTGCGCCACAACTGGCAGGACTTATAATGAACCGTAATGTAAGGTCTTTATCGGCATTTTGGAAAGTAGCAAGCATGAATTTTGACCCGCTATCCACCCTACTCAGCAACCTCCCCACACACGACGACGAGTGGGCTTTGTACCAGCTTTTCACCCGCTTCATCTTCGACACACTCGTGCGCGATGTCGTTCGCGGGCATTATGAATACCACCACCCATCGCATGTTACGCTGCATCTGGAGAACGGGCAGGCAGCTCTGTTTGTGCGCGAGGGCGGGCGCACGTTCCTCCATCAAGACGATGCACTTTATGATTGGCTGATCGAGTTCCTCACCGGGGACTTCCTCAACCTCCCAACCAAGGACATTTCCACCGTCTACCTCGATGGTCCGACGGGCGGGGCACAGCCTTATCTTTACATTCTCGGTGATGGCCTGCAGGTCGCGACCGGGGAACCAGCGCACAAGGGAAAGCTGCTCTAGAAAAATGTTCAAACTGAACGTTCGGCCTATTCGGATCGGCCTGTGGGCGCTGATGGCGCTTGTGCTGAGCCTGACCGGGTGCAACCTGCCCGGCCTCGGTCAGCAGGCGTCGCCGGGGGGTGAAACCCCGGCTGCCGCGCCCAGCCCCACGGTCAACGTCGCCGAGCTGCCTCCAACGGCCCCACAGGTCGTCGCGCAGCGGCCCTATCCGGGCGAGGAGCTGCCGCTTGACGGCAGCATTGACGTGTATTTTGACCAGCCGATGAACAGGGCCAGCGTCGAGAGCGCGCTGTCAATTGAGCCCGTCCTTGACGTGAACGTGATGTGGGTGGACGACTCGACGCTGCGGATCGTGCCTGCCGAGGGGGAACTGTCTCGCGCCGAGCGCTACCGGCTGCTGATCAGCGAGGAGGCAGAGGCCGCGAATGGCCTTGCGCTTGAAGCCCCGGCGGAGATCGAGGTGCAGACGGTGGGCTTCCTCCAGGTGGGGGAGGTCGTGCCTGCGCCCGGTGCGACCGGCGTCAGCGCGGGGTCGGTGATCACGGTGTTCTTCAACAGGCCGGTCGTGCCGCTGGGCATCCCCGGTGATGGGGAGGATCTGCCGCACCCGCTCACCATCTCCCCGGAAGTCGAGGGCGAGGGCGAGTGGGTCAACACCAGCATCTACCAGTGGCGGCCCGCCGAGCCGCTTGAGGGCAACCAGACGTACACGGTGACGGTCAACGCCGGGCTGGAGGACCAGACCGGCGGCGTGCTGGAGGAGCCGTTCACCTGGGAGTTCACGACGTTACCGCCGGACGTGATCGCCGTGCAGCCTGCGGAGCCGATGACGCCGCTTGACGCGCCGGTCGTCGTCGAGTTCAACCAGCCGGTGGATCGTAACGCCGCACAGCAAGCCTTCTCGCTGGTAGATGGCAGCGGCCAGCCGGTGCCGGGCTCCTTCACCTGGAACGAGGACGGCACCGAGATGACCTTCCAGCCGTCCGGGCTGCTCGCGCTTGGCACTGACTACCGGGCCACGGTGAGCGCCGAGGCACTGCCCGGCTTTACGCGGGACGCGGAATGGTCCTTCCAGACCGTGCCTGCGCTGGCTGTCGTCAACACCGACCCGCGCCCCGGGGAGAGCAACGCAAACAGCTTTATGGGGCTGACCATCTACTTCTCCGCGCCGGTAGATGAGGACACGCTTGACGAGGATCTGCTCGTCGTCGAGCCTGCACTGCCCGCCGGGGCGACCTTCTTCTACAGCACCTTCGACCATACCTGGAATATCAGTGCGACCCTCGACCCGTCTACCACCTACACCGTGACGCTGCTGCCGGGCGTTGCCGACCCGTACGGCAACACCATCGATGAGCCGTACACGTGGACTTTTACGACGGCCCAGCTTGATCCGCTCGTGCAGTTCAATACGCAGGGGATGTTCGGGCTGTACGACGCCAGCCGCACCACCGAGCTGTTCGTCATCCATCGCAACACGAGCCGTATCGACTTTCAGTTGGCGAGCGTGCCGCTGGAGGATTTTGGCCGCCTGACCGGCCCCAACAGCTACGAAGTGTTCGACTCCTACGAGCCTGCGCCGGAGAACGTGCTGCGCACGTGGTCGATCGCGACGCCGGGCGAGCTGAACGAGCGCACCTACGTGCGCGTCCCGGTTGTGTCCGAGGCGGGCGGGTCGCTGGAGCCGGGCATCTACCTGCTTAGCGCTGACGCCCCGGAAACCGCGCGCTTCCGGCACTTTATGATCGTGGCGACCGCCAACCTGACGCTTAAGACGAGCTTCGACGAGTCGCTCGTGTGGCTGACCGACCTGCAGGATGGCCAGCCGGTCGAGGGCGTGGATGTGCGCATCTACGATAGTGAATTCAACCAGGTTAGCACGGCCCGCACGGATGCGGACGGCGTCGCCGCCATCGACGACGTGAGCGTCGACAACCTGTGGGACCCGCAGTATGCCATCGCCGAGGGCAATGGACATTTCGCGGTTGCGCTCAGCCAGTGGGACGAGGGTATCCAGCCCTGGCAGTTTGGCGCCATCCCCACGATTTTCAACAGGGAGGCGTACAGCCTGTACCTCTACACCGACCGTCCGATCTATCGGCCCGGGCAGGAGGTGTACTTCAAGGGGGTGCTGCGAGCCAAGGATGATGTGACGTACAGTCTGCCGCCCCAGTCCAGCGTCGATGTGATCGCGCGCAACGACCAGGGCGACACCATCCTTGAGGACAGCCTGGCGCTCAACGAGTTCGGCACGTTCAACGGGCAGTTTGTGCTTGACGAGGAAGCCGGGCTTGGCTTCTACGTTATCGAAGTGACCATTGGCGATCTGACGTCCGTCCTGGGCTTCCAGGTGGCGGAGTACCGCGCGCCGGAGTTCACCGTCACGGTCGAGCCGGAGACCGATCAGGTACTGGCGGGCGAGGAGATCGAGGTCACGGTTGATGCCGAGTTCTTCTTCGGCGGGCCGGTGAGCGACGCCGAGGTGGAGTGGACCGTCCTCTCCGACGCGTATTTCTTCCAGCCCCGCGTGCCGGGCAATTTCAGCTTTGTCGAGCCGGACCCGGATGAAGAGCTGTCGACGGACTTCATCCCCGGTTTTGGTGTGACCATCGCCGACGGCACGGGGCGCACGGACGAGAACGGTGAGTTCACCTTCAGCATCCCGGCCAGCATCGAGGATTCGGAAACGAGCCGCCGCTTCACCATCGAAGCCGTCGTGACGGACATCAACGAGCAGGCTGTCGCCGGGCGGGCCGAAGTCATCGTGCACAAGGGTGAGGTTTACGTCGGCGTCGAGCCGGAAGTGTACGTGGCGGGCGCGGGGCAGCCGTTCTCGGCGACCGTGCTGGCGCTCGACTGGGACGCCGAGCCTGTCGCCGGGCAGGAAGTGACGGTCGAACTCGTGGAGCAGCGCTGGTTCAGCGTGCAGGAAGAGGACGAGTTCGGGCGCACGCAGTGGACGTGGAACCTCGAAGAGAACGTGATCGGCGAGCCGGAGACGGTGACGACCGACGCGGATGGCAAGGCGGAAGTTACGTTCACCGCGCCGGAGGGCGGCTCGTACCGGGTGCGGGCCACTGTGACCGATGCGCAGGGCAACACGCAGCGCGGCGGCACGTTCGTCTGGGTCAGCGGCGAGGACTTCGTGACATGGCGGCAGATGAACAACGACCGTATCGACCTTGTCGCCGACCGGGCGAGCTATCAGCCCGGTGACATAGCGGAAATCCTCATCGCCTCGCCCTTCCAGGGCAACGACGTGCAGGCGCTGATCACCGTCGAGCGTGGCAGCATCCTCTCGCATGAGGTCATCACCCTGCCGAGCAACTCCTACGTCTACGAACTGCCGCTTGACGGAATCCACGCGCCGAACGTGTATGTCTCAGTCGTAATCGTCAAGGGCGTGGACGACACGAACACGACGCCTGCTTTCAAGGTCGGGCTTGTCCGGCTGGAGGTCGAGCCGGTCGAGCAGACGCTGGAACTGCAGGTCACGCCGGACCGCTCGACAGTCGGCCCGGGCGAGGAGGTGACATACACCATCCGTGCCGCCGACTTTGAGGGCAACCCGGTTGATGCGGAAGTGTCGCTGGCGCTGGTGGACCTCGCGACGCTCTCGCTGGTGCAGCCGAACAGCGGCCCCATCGCCGAGCACTTCTACGGTGATGCGGCCATCGGCGTGAGGACTGCCGTACCGCTCGCCAACCTCGTTGACCGTCTCAATCAGACGCTGTTCGACATGGGCAAGGGCGGTGGCGGTGGCGGTGGCGAGGCCTTCTTCGAAATCCGTGAGGAGTTCCGCGACACCGCCTACTGGGAGGCGACGGTCCGCACCGGCGAGGATGGTATCGCGCAGGTGAGCATCACCCTGCCGGACAACCTCACCACGTGGCGCATGGACGCCCGCGCGGTGACGGCGGATACGCTCGTCGGGCAGCAGCAGGTGGACCTCGTCGCAACGCGCCCGTTGCTCGTGCGGCCCAACACGCCGCGCTTCTTCGTCGCCGGGGACGAGGCGACGGTGTCCGCCGTGGTGAACAACAACACCGACGAGGCCATCGACGCCAGCGTGCGGCTTGACGCGGCGGGCGTGAGCGTTATGGGCACCGAGCCGGTCCAGCAGGTGAGTATCCCTGCGGGCGGGCGCGTCGAGGTGGCGTGGGATATCACCATCGACCCGGCGGCGGAGTGGGTGGACCTGACCTTCTCGGCGGAGGGCGGCGGGCTGTCCGACGCGTCGAAGCCGCCGCTCGGCGACCCCAACCGCGACCGGATGCTGCCTGTCTACCGCTACGACGTGCCGGAGACGGTCGGCACTGCCGGGCAGCTTGCCGAGGCGGGCTCGCGCACCGAGGGCATCGTGCTCCCGCCGACCTACGACGTGGAGCAGGGCCGGGTACTGGTCCGCATCGACCCGTCGCTGGCGGCGGCGTCGGTCGATGCACTCGACTACCTGGAGCAGCTTCCGTACGAGAGCACGGAGGTGACCGTCAGCCGCTTCCTGCCCAATGCGCTGACGCTCAACGCGCTGCGCGAGCTTGACATTGAGGACCAGGAGCTTGAGACGAAGCTGCGGCAGGAGGTCCGGCGCGGTCTGCAGCGCCTGTACGCCCAGCAGCACGTCGACGGCGGCTGGGGCTGGTTCGTCAACAACAACTCGGACCCGACCGTGACGGTCTACGTCGTGCAGGGGCTTCTGGCCGCTCAGGATGCAGGCTACGGCATCGAGCAGCGGGTGCTGGACGACGCGCTGGCCTATCTGCGTGGCTCGCTCCGTCCGCTTGACCGGCTGAGCGTGCAGTCGGCGCGGCACACGCAGGCGTACATCCTCTACGTGCTCGCCGAAGCGGGCGTGCCGGATGCCAGCCGCACCGTGCAGCTTTACGAGGGCCGTCAGGGGATGCAGCACTGGGCGCAGGCGTTGATCGCGCAGGCGCTGTGGCTCATCGACCCGGAGGATGACCGGCTCGACAACCTCCAGTCCGACCTCACCAATGCCGCCATCGTCAGCGCGACGGGCGCGCACTGGGAGGAAGAAACCGACGACATCCGCAACTGGAACACCGACACCCGCTCGACGGCCATCATCCTCGCCACGTACGCCCGCATCTGGCCGGAGAGCGATCTCGTGCCGAACATCGTGCGCTGGCTGATGATTGCCCGTGAAGCCGGGCACTGGGAGACGACGCAGGAAACCGCCTGGTCGCTCATCGGCCTGACCCGCTGGATGGCGGTTTCCGGCGAACTGGACGCCAGCTATCGCTGGTCGTTCGAGTTCAACGGGCAGCCGATGGCGGACGGCGAGGTCAGCCGGAGCAATGTGCGTGAGGCGCAACAGATCAGCATCGACGTGGCCGACCTGCTGCAGGACGAGGTGAACCGCCTGACGTTCGAGCGCACCGCCGGGGATGGCCGCCTGTACTACAGCGCCCATCTGACAGCCTACCTGCCTGTCGAGGAGGTGGAGCCGCTCAGCCGGGGCGTGATCGTCAGCCGCCGCTATCTCGATGAGAACGGCAACCCGGTGACGGGCGGCACGGTCGGTGATGTGGTGACGGTGGAACTGACCATCGTCGCGCCGAACGACCTGTACTACGTCGTCGTGGAGGACCCGTACCCGGCGGGCGCGGAGGCGGTCAACCTGGCGCTTGAGACGGAGAGCATACTCGGCGAGCGCCCGACGCTCCAGCCGGAGAACCCGCTTGAGCGCGGTTGGGGCTGGTGGTACTTTGCGGAGACCGACCTGCGCGACGAGAAGGCCGTGATGTTCGCGGATGTGCTGCCTGCGGGCACGTACCAGTACACCTACCAGCTCCGGCTGGGGCTGCCGGGTGAATACCGGGTGATCCCGCCGACCGCGCGTCAGTTCTACCTGCCGGAGGTCTATGGGCGGGGCGCGGGCAGCGTGTTTACCATCACGGGGGAGTAACGACGAGGCCGCTACGAAGCCGCAGTGAAGCCGCCGCGACTGAACGTCGCGGCTCCCATCTGCTCGATCAGGGGCCGACAGCCGCGATGTTTAATCGCAGAGGAGGCTGAACCCCCTTTGCCGGTGCTTTGTGCTTGGAGGGGGTTCACCCATTCACCGATCATGCGGCAGGGCATTCTGCGGATGCTGCTATGCGATGCGTCATTCCGGACGATGCTTAGCCGAGCAAAGGAGTGACCCATGCAGATCCAGACCACGACGTACCCGGTCGAGATCATGACCGCCGACTACCAGGCCGCGGGGACGTTCGCGCCGCGCGGCAACCCGGCCATGTTCATAAACGACGAGTCCGTGCAGACCTTCACGCTGCAGGATGCGACCTTCACGCCGCTGATGCCGGGCGCGCATATCGGCACGGTGAAGGCGTCCCCGCTCTTCGTGCCGAAGCCACACACGCACATCATGCTCATCGGCGACCTCAAGCCGGAAGACGCCCTGCTGTTGCCCAAGCCACTGACGCTGGTGTGCTTCACTGACACCTACGCCGTGCGCGGCACCTTCCACATAGGCACGGAGACGCAGCCTGCCGACCTGCTGACCGAGGTGGCGGGGACGTTCCTCGCCGCGACGGATGCTGAGATCTACTCGCTGCGCCCGCTGGGGCAGGCGATCAGCGGTGCGGCGGACCTGCTGTTCATCAACAAGCACGCGCTGCGGGGCTATCACCTGGCGGAGTAGGGCACTCACCCCGTCGCCAGCACCTCCGCGAAGGCGGACAGGGCTGCCGTGCCGCCGGTGTGCCAGAACAGCACCCGCTCGCCCGGCTGGAACGCGCCGCGCCGGATGAGGTCGATCAGCCCGCCGAGCGCCCGCCCCGTGTAGACCGGGTCCACGAGCAGCCCTTCATAGCGGGCCGCCAGCCGGATCGCCTCACGCTCCAGGTCACCGATGACGGCGTAGCCTCCGCCGAGGTAGTCGTCGTTCACGACGATACCGGCTTCGCTCAGCCCCGGCTCGACGCCGAGCACGCGCGCCGCCTCGTCGATCACCCCGGCGATGTGCGCGCGGATGGTTTCGGCGGGGTCCGCGATGCTGATGCCGATCAGCCGGGGCGGCTGCTCGTAGGCGAGCGCTGCGCCGAGCACCATCCCCGCGTGCATCCCGCCGCTGGAGGTCGCAAACACGTGCGTGCTGAACGGCTCCATCCCGGCGGTCTGCTCTGCAATCTCGTACATGGCCGTCACATAGCCCATCGCGCCGTACGCGTTCGAGCCGCCATAGGGGATGACGTACGGCTTGCGCCCCTCCGCCTGCAGCGCCTCGCCGACCGCCTCGATGGTCTCCGCGTAGGGCGCGGGCTCGTCCGTCCAGTGGATGATCGCACCGACAAGCTGGTTGATGAGCAGGTTGCCCTGCGCAACGGCGGGCGGCCCACCCGCCGGGCGGCCTAACACAAGGTGCGGCTCCAGCCCGAGCTTGCGGGCGGCGGCTGCGGTTTGTCGGGCGTGGTTGGACTGGATCGCCCCGGCAGTGATGACCGCGTCCGCACCGGCCTCCAGCGCCTGCGCCATCAGGAATTCCAGCTTGCGCGTCTTGTTGCCGCCGGTCGCCAGCCCGGTCAGGTCATCGCGCTTGACGTAGATCTCCGGCCCGCCGAGGTAGCGGCTCAGGTTGGGCAGATGCTCGATCGGGGTAGGCAGGTGGGCGAGGCGTACGCGCGGCAGCACATCGGTTGGGATGGGTCGGGTCATGGGTTGGCTCGCTTTCTGTGCAGGTTAATAAGCATGCCGGATGTATCTATGGATCAGCCCGCCGCGACTGAACGTCGCGGCTTTCGTTTGGTTGGGAATACCGCCCTATCAATAGACGACCTCAACAATTGTGGGGCTTTGCCGAACCCCCTCCTGAACGGCAGCCAAAGGCTGCCGTTCAGCCTCCCCCTTGCAGGGGGAGGTGCAAGCCGGAGGCTTGCATGGTGGGGGGTCTAGCCCCAGCACGGTGAAGGGGGGTTCGCTATCCCACCCCCACCAGTCGCGCCAGGGCAACGATCAGCATGCCGGTGATCACCGCGCCGAACATGCTGCGCGTCCGCCAGGCGACGAGCAGCGTGGGGATGGCCGCCCACAGGAACAGGTTGCCCGCGCTCAGGTCAAGCCGCCCTTCCTGCACGACGAGCGAGGGCAGCAGCAGCGCCGAGAGCACGGCGACAGGCACGTAGCGCAGCCACACGGCGACAGGCTCCGGCAGCTTGCGCTGTGAGAGGGCGAGCATCGGCAGCGCCCTCGGAATGTACGTCACGACCGCCATGCCCACGATGATCAGGAAGACCGTCGTTTGATCCATGTCTCCACCCCCAGCCCGACGGTCGCGCCGATCACCGTCGCCGCAATCACCGACCACTGGTCCAGCCCGGCGAGCAGCAGCACGACAGAGAGCAGGCCTGTCAGCACGGCAACCCCCACCTGTATCCGGTCTTTAATTTGCATGAGCAGCAGGGCGATGAACATCGCGGGCAGGGCGTAGTCAAGCGCGAGCGGCCTGACATCCTGAATGACCTGCCCGGCAGCGATACCCAGCCACGTGCCGAGCACCCACACGATTTGCGCGGTGAGGTTCAGCCCGAACGCGACGCCCTTATCAAGCTGTGGTGCGGGGTCGGCGGCGTGCACGGCGAACGTCTCGTCGGTGAGTTCGTAGGCGAAGGCGGCGATCTCGCCCCGGCGCCAGCCCTTCAGCTTGGGCGAGATGGCCGCTGAGAGCAGCAGGTGCCGCAGATTGACGATGAAGGTCGTGATGACGATGGTCAGGCTGGGTGCGCCTGCGCCGAACAACCCCACGGCGATAAGCTGCGCGGACCCTGCATATACCAGCAGCGACATCGCCAGGGTGTTGAAGGTCGAAAGCCCGGCCTTCTGCGCGAGCACGCCCATTGCAAACGCGATCGGCGTGTAGCCGAGCACAAGCGGCATCGCCCGGCGGACGCCGGTCAGCCAGGCGCTTCTCGTTGTTGTCCCCTCAATGGTTGCCATTTCACTATACGCTGTTGTTCCATCCTCTGGCGTGTGATGGGGTTATGCCTCCCCCGGGCCGCCGTGCCGCAGGCGCTGGCGGGCGGCCCAGCGCATCGCGCCGATCAGCGCGGGCTTGACCCGCGTGTACAGCGCATACAGCCGCTTGTTAGCCGGGTAGTCCCATGCGCCGATGCGCCTCACGACCGTCCCCCCAAAGCCGGACTTGAAGCGGTACACCCCGGCAAGCGGGTCATTCTCGTCGTCGAAGTCGTCGGGCGCGCCCCACATATCGTACACAGCCATCCCCTGCGACTTAGCCCAGCGAATTGCTTCCCACTGGAGCGCATAGGTCGGCATGCGGTTGCGCTCCTCGTTTGACGACGCGCCGTAGAAGTACCAGGCCCGCTTGCCATGTCCGAAGATGATCACATGGGCCAGCGGCGTGCCCTTGTACTCCGCGATGATGGGTTGCGCCAGCCCCGCCCGCATAAAGTCCCCCCAGGCTTTGCGATAGTACTCCAGCGGGCGGATCACGAAGTCGTCGCGGCGGGCCGTTTCCTTATACAGTTCATACAGCAGGTCAAGGTCGTCGGCATCGCCGAAGCGCACCTCGACATCCTTACGCGCCGCGAGACGGATGTTGTAGCGCGTCTTGGGCTTCATGTCCATCAGGATGTCCTGTTCATCGCGGCGCAGGTCGATGACGACCGAGTTGCGGAACTGCACCTGCTCGGCGGAGAAGCGCAGGCCCGCCTTCTCCCACTCCTGCTGGATGGTGTAGCCAAGCGGCAGCGTCTTGGCGTCGGGGGCGCCGGGCTCGCCGACGCCGATCACGACGTCAGGGTCGATCTTGATGAAGATCGCGCCGTGCTCCTCGGCGTAGCGTTTCAACTCGGCAAGGACGGACTGGCGAACGTCCTCGTCGGTGTAGTCGAGCACCGGGCCCTTCGGGACGTACATCACGCGGAGCGGGCCTTCCTGCCGGGTCAGAACCTGTGCCATGCCGACAGCCTCGCCGTGGTTGAAAAAGGCGAGGCGGTGGGGCTTCCACCCGGTTGTCTCCGCCTTGAACTCGCCCCATTCCCAGGTCTGGAGGACGTGCGAGGTCGGCATCTTGGCGAGCGATGCGTTCCAGATATTGCGGTCGGTGATGGTTTTCGTGAGTAGTTGCATGGGGATAAGTGTAACAACCGCGTGGTGAATGTCCAATGGTGCGTTGGGGCACAGCCAAACCCCACCCCTGACGAGCCACCTTCGGTATCTCGCCGTGCAGTTGGCCTAACCAACTGCCAGAGAGAAATCGCCCTGCGATTTCTCTACCTCCCCTTTGCAAGGGGGAGGTCAACCGGGCTCTGCCCGGTTGGGTGGGGGGGCCAACGGTCGCCGCCAGCGGGGCGCGGTCAAATCCTGCTCACTCCAAATCGCGGTCCGGGGAGCGCCAGGGGCGGGTGCGCCGGCTTGAGCGGCGCAGGGGGTGGTGCAGGTGCTCGATGCGCTGGAGCAGCCGCTCGTACCCGCTGTGGTCCGGCGTGACGACGAAGACCTGCGACCGGCCCAGCCCGTACGTCAGGCCGACCGGCATCAGCAGGCGCATCCCCGGCACGTAGACCGCGTGGACCTCATCCCAGCCGTGCAGCAGGGTCAGGCGGGTGTGCCCCGGCGGGGGCAGATGCCACACCGTTGAGTGGCGCAGCGCATCCCAGGGAACGCGCATCACCCAGGGGCCAAGCACGTGCAGTTCGATGCCGTCGCGGGTGGCGGCGATGTCCGCCGAGGTGATAAGCGCGGCGAGCACGGGGATGCCGCCCGCGACGATCAGCGGCAGGCCGAGCAGCAGCAGCACCGTGATGAACCAGCTTCGCCCGAAGCCGACCGCGCACAGGGTGAGCGGAATGCCGAGATAGATCAGCAGGAGCGCGGCACGCAGCACCATCGCGCCGAGCCGCCCCTCGGGCCGGTAGCGAAACCACTCCACGCCGTACTCGCTCACGCGTGCCCCCCGGAGTTTCGCGAATGTCTCATGCTTCTCCTGCCTTCTGGCCGGATGCGCCGCGCGGCTAACCTAACCCCCTCAGCCGGATCGCGACGTCGTAGGCGCGGCCCAGTAGCGGCCTGTAAATACGGTCCCACGCGCCGACCGCGCGCACGACCTCTCCGCCGAACCCTCGCTTGAAGCCGTACACGCCCCACAGCCCGTCCTGCCGGTGCTGGAACTCCGCCTCAAGCTGCTCCTCGGGCGCGTCGGGGATGCCCCACATATCATACACCGTGCAGCCCCTGGCGCGGGCCCAGTTCATCGCCTCCCACTGGAGCGCATAGGTCGGCATGCGGTTGCGCTCCTCGTTCGACGACGCCCCATAGAAGTACCAGGCCGTGCGTCCAAAGGCGAACACGAACAGCCCGGCCACATCCTTCCCATCGTAGGACGCCATCAGCAGGGCGGCGTGCTCCGGCGCGAACAGCTCGTAGGCCTTGCGGTAGTATGCCTCGCTGTGTACGCCGAAGTCGTTGCGCTCGCCGGTGACGTTCGCCAGCCGGGCATAGGTTGCCACATCCTCAACGCCGCACTCACGCACCTTGATATTCTTGCGGTAGGCGACGCGCACCTTGCGGCGGCACGTCCCGCTCATGCGCATGAGTACTTCATCGTCGCCTTCCGGGTCGCCCTGCACATCGCTAATGTCGATCAGGATGGTGCGTGGCGGTTGCACGGTCTGCGGTGACTCGCGGAAGCCGAGCGCGGTGAGCCGCTCCCGCATCTCGACCGTGTCGCGCTCGTCCGGCTCGACTTTCAGCAGGATCGCGCCCTGCCGCCGCGCCCGCTCGTCAATCGCGGAGAGCAGCGCCTGCACCGTTGCACCGTCCGACCAGTCCACGACAGGTCCGCGCGGAATGTAGGCGATAGACCCCAGACCCAGGGGCAGGGGGCGGAACAGCACCAGCGCGCCCGCGCAGATGCGCCCGCCGTCGGCCAGCGCAACGAGTTCGGCCCGCCAGCCGAACGCCTCTTTCAGCGCGCCCCAGCGCGATGTTTGCAGGATATGCCCGTTCTGCTCTTCGACGAAGCGGTCCCAGACGTCCGGGGTGGGTTGGATGATCTCGGTTGCCATGCGCTCTCCTTCTATGGCCTGCTGCCCCATTATAGACGGCCCCGACTCATCTTCACAGTATGCGGCGCGGCGGTCCAATAAAAAGAGCGGCCTGCCCGCCGCTCTTACCTGCCTGCTGTGCCGGACTCATGCCCACTTGGCGAGCGTGCCGGTCAGGTACTCGACCATCGCCTCGACGTCGGCGTTCGGGTCGCTGAGGCACTGCGCCGCGTAGACGCGCATCACGTCCAGCCCGGCCTGCTGCACGGCGGCGCGGATCGCTGCTAGCTGCTGCACGATCTCCTGGCAGTCGCGCCCGTCGTCCAGCATGCGCTGCACGCCGCGCACCTGCCCCTCGATGCGCCGCAGCCGGTTGCGGATGCGGTCACGGGCTTCAGGCGATTCAACTTTCATGCGGTGCCCCCCTTTCACCCGGTCGGTGTTTGACCGGGGCTGTCAAAAATCGTAGGGGCGCTCACGGCGCCCCTCAGCGTGAGGGCCCTCAGCCAACCGGCCCGCAGTTGGTCGTGGTTCGCCCGCCCGATGGGCTGGAGCCGCCGGAGATACCGCCGATAAGGGACATGCGGCGCCGCCCGTGCTTGTTGCCGCAGTTCGGGCATTGCTGGCGCTCGTCGGCCTGGCTGAAGCTCACGCGTTTCTGGAAGTCCTGCCCGCACTGTGGGCACTGGTATTCGTAGATGGGCATGATAACCGATCCTCCCTGTGTGCGGAATACTCAGGGGGAGTATAGAGCAGAAGCGGCGCGGCTGTCAAGAGGCTGCAATACGGTTAGCTGCCGCGGTTGGAACCCCTTCCTGAACCGCAGCCTGCGGCTGCGGTTCTTCCTCCCCCTTGCAAGGGGGAGGAGCGACCTGGAAGGTCGCAGGTGGGGTTCAGGATGGAGTGGAAAGGACGCCAGCACATTTGTCAAGTTTGTCCGGTGATGGCTAGGCTATAGGGAGTGAGGTATCACCAGCACTTCCTGACTGGGTTGACTTGCGCCGAGACTGTGGTTACGATTGCCGTAGAGTCCTGCTAGCTAGGAGTTTCCGGGCTATGAGAACTGCGCGCACTGCGCTGCTGATCACCACACTGCTGATCCTCGCCGCGCTGATGGCGGGCTGCACACTTCCCGGCTCCGAGGAGCCGCCCGACCTCAGCGAGCTTGTCTCACCGACGCCACAGGAGGAAGAAGGCCTCACGCCGGAAGTGATCGAGGTGACGCCGCTTGGCGAGCGGCCAGGCGCGCCGGAAACCCCAATCGGGCTGGACATCGAAGCACAGGAGCTTGGCGAGCCGACCGAGGCGCCGGAGGCCGAAGCGGAGGCGGTTGAGGAGGAAGAGCCGCCCGCCGAGGCCGTTCAGCCGACCGTAACGCCCGCGCCCGCCGCGCCTGCCGAGGAGGAGCCTGCTGAGGACATCCCCGCTGCCGGGGCGATTCTCTTTGTGCGCGAGGGGCAGATCTACCGGGTGAGCGCGCCCGGCGCTGAGGCGGAGCCGCTGACGGCTCTCCCCGAAGGCTCGGTCATCCGCGATCTGACCGTCTCGCCTGCGGGGCAGGCTGCGGCCTTCACCATCAACGGCACGCAGGTGGCGCTGCTCGACCTTGCAAGCGGTGAGATGACGATCCTTGACGAGAGCCCGCCCGATGTGGTGAGCCACCTCGCCTGGGCGCCTGCCGGCGACCTGCTGTACTACCAGAAGGTGACCACCAACCCTGAGAACATCCCCGCGGCGCAGGCCGTCGGGCTGTGGCAGATGATCTACGAGGCGCCGGCTGACCTGTCGTTGGAACCTGCGCCCATCACCGCTGTGCCGGAGACATCCGGCAGCGAGGTCGCGCTGCGCTTTGTGCTGCCCGGCGACCGCCGCCTGCTGCTGACCGAGCACCAGCTTGGCGAGGGCGGGCTGAGCCGCGTGCTGCTGTTCGACCGGGGGCTGCTCCCGCAGCCGCTTGAGGCTTTCCCGTCGATTGGCGTGCTCGATCTCTCGCCGGATGCCTCGCGCCTGCTGTTTGTGGACCAGTCCGGGCTGGTTGAGTCCGGGGCGGATGCGCCCGTGCCGCTCTATGTGGTCACGCTTGGTGCGGATGGTGCGCTGTCCGGCGTGCAGCCGGTGGCGACGGATGAAGCGGCCTATAGCGATGCGGCCTTTGGGCCGGACGGCCAGCGGATCGTTGCGCTGCGGGCAGGCGTGCCTCTCGATGTGAGCCAGAGTGTGGACGTGGTGCTGCTGACCCCCGGGGCTGACGGCAGCTACGCCCAGACCGTGCTCGGTGGGGAGGGCGCGTACACGCACACGGCTGTCGCGTGGTATGGCGCCGACGCCGTGGTGGTGCAGCGCGTGCCGCTCGATGGCGGCGAGCCGGAGATCTGGCTGCTGCCTCTCGACGGCTCGGCGGGGATGCCGCTGGGGGTAGGCGAGCAGCCTGTCGTCGTGCCGCAGGTCGCCGGGTAGCAGGCGGCGAGATCGGCGGTTTGCCGCACGAGAACCGATTTGTATTAATTCGGACAAAGTCTGTTGCCTTATGATTCGGGCAATGTTATACTGTCTAAGCGCCAGACTTCACAAACCCTTTCTGTAAAAGAAACCGGTTCGGGAGTCGTGCCTCGGATCGCCACACACCGGACGCTGACTGCTAAAGGAGCATTACTCGAGTGAGTGAGTGGACATTCATCGCGGTACTCGCTGTATTCTCTTTGCTGATTCCCGCCGCACCGATCGTCCTGGGGCGTCTGCTCGGGCCGAACCGGCCAAATGCCTTGAAGAATGCAACCTATGAGTGCGGCGTTGAAACCGTCGGTGATACGTGGGTTCAGTTTAAGATCCAGTACTACATCTTCGCACTCGTTTTCCTCGTCTTCGACATCGAGGTCGTGTTCCTGTTCCCCTGGGCTGTGGCCTATAACCGGCTGCCGCTGTTTGGCGCGGTTGAGGGCGTTATCTTTATTCTCCTACTCTCTATGGCACTGATTTACGCGTGGCGTAAAGGTGCCCTTGAGTGGGCGTAATCTGAAATAAGCGCTGATAACCGGGGCCGGTTATCGGCGTTTTTGTGACCCGCGGGGTGGGGCGATGGCCGTATGCCCACCTGGCGACCGCTCAGAGAAGGCTGTCCCGTCGCGTTGGTGCTCCTGCCTGGCTTCATGGCGCTAACGCGGTGCGTGTGAGGAGAATACTCTGCTATGCTTGATATCTTCACCCTGATTGGTGACTGGATCACCGGCCTCCTGGAGAGCATTGGCGCCGGCCCGGTGGTGATTGACCTGGTGTTTGGCTTCATCGGGTCGTTTATCATCATCAACTTCCTGCTCATCATGGCGCTGGTCATCATCTGGATCGAGCGCAAGCTGATCGGGCGCATCCAGGCCCGCATCGGCCCGAACCGCGTCGGCCCCTGGGGCATCTTCCAGAACGTCGCCGACGTGCTCAAGCTGATGACCAAGGAGATCATCATCCCGACCGGCGCGGACCTCATCCCCTTCATGCTGGCCCCGATCATCTCCGTGGCCTCGGTGTTCCTCATCTGGGCGGTTGTCCCGTTTGCCCGCACCGCCGTCGGCACGACCGTGACGGTCGGCGTGCTGTACATCGTGGCGGTCAGCTCGCTGAGCATCCTCTCCGTGCTGCTGGCAGGCTGGAGCAGCAACAACAAGTATGCGCTGCTCGGGGCCTTTCGCGCGGTGGCGATGCTCGTCAGCTACGAGGTGCCGATCATCCTGATGCTGCTCATCCCGGTGATGCTCGCCGGGACGATGGACGTGCTGCAGATCGTCGAGCAGCAGGGCATCTGGTATGTGTTCATGGCGCCGCTCGCCACGCTGATCTTCTTCGTGGCCAGCCACGCGGAGGCGGCGCGCTCGCCGTTTGATACGCTGGAGGCGGAGTCGGAGATCGTCGCCGGGTTCCACATTGAGTACAGCGGCATGGCGTTTGCCATGTTCTACCTTGCCGAGTTCCTGCACTCGTTCACGGTCGGCGCGCTGGTGGCGACCTTCTTCCTCGGCGGCTGGCGCGGGCCGTTCGCCGCGGAAGTGCCTGTGCTCGGCGTGATCTACTTCTTTATCAAGACGTTTGCCGTTTACTTCATTAACATCTGGGCGCGCGGTACGCTGCCCCGCCTGCGCATCGACCAGGTGATGGACTTCTGCTGGAAGTTCCTCATCCCGCTGTCGCTGGTGCTGGTCATGCTGATGGTTCTCGCAGATAAGGTTGCCGCCGCAGTCTTCCCGGGCTACGCCGCAGTTGGCGGGTTTGTGGATCTGCTGCCTCGTGCCGCCGTTCTGCTGATCGTCAATGTGCTGGTTGGGGCGGCAGCCGTTGGCTGGGTCATCCGCCAGGGCCGCCGTGAGCGTGAACGGCTGGCGGCGATGGAGATTGCCCCGATCGAGCGCCCGGCTGCCGGCGCTGCCAAGTAAGAGTTGGAGCTACCTGCATGGAAATCACGCCCCTGACCATCACGTTTGGCATTTTCGCTATCTTCGCGCTGGGTGGCGGTCTTGGCGTTGTGCTCAGCCGCAACCTGCTGCACGCCGCACTGTACCTGATCCTGTCGCTGTTCGGCATCGCCGGGTTGTTCATCACACTGGAGGCGCCGTTCCTGGCGATCGTACAGGTACTCGTGTACATCGGCGCGATCTCCATCCTGATCACGATCACCATCATGGTCACGCGCCGGGTGATGGGTGTGACGGACTCAGTGAACAACCAGTGGCCGGTTGCCGCCATCGGCGCGCTGTTCACGTTCGGCGCTATCGTGTTCGTGCTCGTGTCGAACTTCCACGGGCGGGTGGCGGCTGGAGACGTCCCGGCGGACATGATCGAGCGCATTGGCCTTGCCTTTGCCAGCCCGCAGGGCTACTTGCTCCCGTTTGAGGTCGCCTCCCTGCTGCTGCTAGCCGCGTTGATTGGCGCTATTGTCGTCGCGCGGGAGTGACCGGATTCTGAGAGACTGCGGAGAACTGCGATGATCCCCCTCCACTGGTACCTGATCGTTGCCGGGGCGCTGTTCTGCCTGGGGCTGTACGGCATTCTCGCCCGGCGTAATGCGGTTGCTATCCTGATGAGCATCGAGTTGGTGCTCAACTCCGTGAACCTGAACCTTGTTGCGTTCTGGCGCTATCTCGCGCCGGAGACGGTCAACGGGCAGATGTTCGCCATTATCGTGTTTGCGGTTGCCGCGGCGGAGGCTGCGGTCGGCCTCGGGCTGATCATCTCGATCTACCGCAACCGCCAGACCGTGATCGTCGAAGATATCAACCTGCTGAAGTGGTAACGGGCCAACACCGAGGTAGCACATGAATCTTGAACTGTTCGTCTGGTTGATACCTCTCCCGCCGCTGCTCGCCTTCTTTATCATTCTGCTCTTCACGCGGGGGAACAAGCGCCTGAGCGACATCGTCGCCATTGCGTCTATCGTGCTGACGTGGGTGCTTTCGCTCGTCGTGTTCTTCAGCGTGCTTGGCATCGAGCACTTCGGCGAGACGGTGATCGAGAGCGCGGTGACGTGGCTGCCGCTCGGGCCAACCGCCGAGACGAGCTTCCGCATGGGCGTGCTGGTCGACCCGCTGACGGCGGTGCTGCTGTTCTTCGTGCCGCTGACCGCCACGATGATCTTCATCTACAGCTCGGGCTATATGGCCTCCGGGCACTACTGGACGGCGGTCATCCCTTCCGAGGAGCACGAGTCGCCTGAGGCGCACGGGGCGGAAGCCCACGCCGCCGAGTCGGATAACGGGCACGGGCATGACGCCGAGGTGCTTGTGGACGACTTCGGCCAGAAGGTGACGCGTTTCGACGCGACCGCGTGGAAGGCCCGCTTCATGGCCTTCATCTCGCTGTTTGCGGCGGGGATGCTCATCCTCACGGTTGCCGACAACCTGCTCGCGCTGTTCGCGGGCTGGGAGATCATGGGCTTCTGCTCGTACGCGCTGATCAGTTTCTGGCACAACCGCGTGTACCCCAACCAGCCGAAGCGCATCACGCCGAACATTGCGGGCATCAAGGCGTTCATGACGACCCGCGCGGCGGACGTAGTGATGCTGCTTGGCATCGTGTGGCTGTGGAGCTACACCGGCACGCTGAACTTCCGTGAGATCCTGTACGACCCGGAGACGCTCGCCGCGCTGGCGAACCCGGCCTTCCCGAACCTGGGCATCGGCCTGTCGGTCGGCGGGGCGATTGGCCTGCTGCTCTTCGCGGGCACGGTCGGCAAGAGCGCGCAGTTCCCGCTGCACACCTGGCTGCCCGACGCAATGGAAGGCCCGACGCCGGTCAGCGCCATGATCCACGCCGCGACGATGGTGTCGGCGGGCGTGTACATGATCATCCGCATGTTCCCGCTGCTCACCGTCGGGTTTGATGGGCACACCTTCACGCCGACGATGATCGTGATTGCGACCATCGGCGCGTTCACGGCGCTGTTCGCTGCGACGATTGCCCTGGCCCAGCGCGACATCAAGAAGGTGCTGGCCTACTCGACGATCAGCCAGCTTGGCTACATGGTGGCCGCCGTCGGCATCGGCGCGTATGTCGCAGCCGCCTTCCACCTGATGACGCACGCCATCTTCAAGGCGCTGCTGTTCATGGGCTCCGGCTCGGTCATCCACGCGATGGAGCACGGCGAGGAGCACGCGCACGAGCACGGGCACCACTTCCCGCTCGACTTCGACGCGCAGGACATGTTCAACATGGGCGGCCTGTGGCGGCGCATCCCGGCTACGGCGTGGACGTTCCTGATCGGCGGGCTGGCGCTCGCTGGCTTCCCGTTCGTGACGGCGGGCTTCTGGTCGAAGGACGAGATCCTCGCCGACGCCTGGGCGCACGCGCCGATTGTGTTCGTCGTGCTGGCGATTGCCGCCTTCCTGACCGCGTTCTACACGATGCGGCAGATCGGCCTGACGTTTGCGGGCGAGCCGCGCACGGCTGCGGCAGAGGAGGCCACGCAGACGGACTGGCGCATGAACCTGCCGCTCATCGTGCTGGCGTTCTTCTCCATCATCGCGGGCTGGATCGGCATCCCGGTGGGCTTCCTCGGGCTGGATGGCATCTTCAGGGCCAACCGGTTCCATGACTTTGTCGCGGGCAGCCTGCTGGAGCACCCGGAGACGCTCCAGTTCAACTGGATCCCGCTGATTACGTCGATTGTGGTCGCGCTCGCCGGGCTGGGCCTCGGCTGGCTGATGTATGTCCGGCGTCCGCTGCGGGCGGGCGAGGAAGACCCGCTGCTGCGCGTCCTCGGCCCCTTCTACAACCTGTTTGCAAACAAGTACTACATCGACGAGGCGTACGACTTCCTGTTCGTGCGGCCCTCGCAGTGGTTTGCGCGGAACGTGTCCTACCTGCTCATCGACCGGGGCATCATCGACGGGATCATCCACTTTATCGCCCGCTCGACGGAGTGGTGGGCGCTGCGCAACAAGGACTTTGACACTTACGTCGTCAACGGCGGCGCGGATGAAGTGGTCGAAGGGATCGGCGGGCTGAGCAACGCGTTCAAGTATGTTCAGTCGGGCCGCCTGCAGCAGTACCTCGCCGTCGTGCTGACGGGCGTGCTGATGCTGGCCGGTATCTTTATCTGGGCGATCTTCCTGCGGTGATCGCCGGCGGGCGTTCGTCCGCGGAAAGAGGTAGTTGAGCGAAACATCGCCTCGTCACCATCTGCCATAGGGCTATATGCCATGTGCCAGCCGAGGTGACTGCTGAGGAGAGACAGAGTTAAATGGCCTTTGGCGAGTTCATCAACGAGTACATGCTCACGCTCATCACGTTCGTCCCGGTGCTCGGCGCGCTGATCCTGATGATCCTGCCGACGCGGCGGAACGACGTCTTTCGCTGGGTGGCGCTGATCTTCAGCCTGATCCCGCTCGCGCTGTCGGTTGCGGCGTGGATCATGTTCCAGCAGAACCCGTGCAACGCGCTCACGCTCAGCGCGTGCTTCGAGCAGAAGGTGATGTGGTTCCCGCTGCTGAACGCCAGCTACCACGTCGGCGTGGACGGCATCAGCCTGACGATGGTGCTGCTGACCGCGCTGCTCACGCCGCTGGCGATCATCATGTCCTGGAACATCGAGGATCGCGTCCGGGTGTATATGGCGCTGTTCCTGCTGCTCGAGATGGGCATGATGGGCGTGTTCGTCGCGCTGGACCTGCTCCTGTTCTTCGTGTTCTGGGAGTTCGGCCTCGTGCCGATGTACTTCCTGATCAACATCTGGGGCAGCGCGAACCGGCGCTACGCGAGCTTCAAGTTCTTCATCTACACGATGGCCGGGTCGCTGGGTCTGCTGCTCAGCATCCAGCTCATCGGCCTGGTGACGGGTACGTTCGACCTCACCGAGATCATGGCGGTCTGGCCGCAGATCGAGCAGAGCGTGCCGGTCTTTGCCGGGGTGAGCATGTCCGTCATCAAGAGCGTGGCGTTCTGGCTGTTCACGCTGGCCTTCGCCATCAAGGTGCCGGTCTGGCCGTTCCATACCTGGCTGCCCGACGCGCACACCGAGGCCCCGACCGCCGGTTCGATGTTGCTGGCGGGCGTGCTGCTGAAGCTCGGTGCGTATGGCTTCCTCCGGCTGGTGCTGCCGCTCTTCCCGTACGAGGCGCGCTACTTCTCGCCGGTGCTGGGCATCCTGGCGGTGGCGGCGATTGTGCTCGGTGCGTACTCCTCGTTCGGCCAGACCGACTTCAAGCGGCTGGTCGCCTACAGCTCGGTTAACCACATGGGCTGGGTGGTGCTCGGCATTGCGGTCGCGGCGTTTGTGGGGATAGGCGGCGCGTACTCTGGCGAGCAGAACCAGCTCAACGCCATCATTGCGGTGAACGGTGCGGTGCTCCAGATGTTCAACCACGGCATCAGCGCCGCTGCGATGTTTGCCATCGTCGGCATGCTGTACGACCGGCTGCATACCCGCGACCTGCGCGAGATGGGCGGGCTGTGGGTCGTCGCGCCGGTGTATGGCGGTATCATGATCTTCTCGTCGATGGCCTCGCTCGGCCTGCCGGGCCTGAACGGCTTTGTCAGCGAGGTGATGGTCGCTCGCGGCGTGTTCCCGGTGGACCCGCTCTTCACGGTTCTGACGGCGATCAGCATGCTCGGCCTGCTGTTTACCGGGGCTTACATTCTGAAGGCCATCCGTCACGTGCTGCACGGCCCGTTGAACGGCGAGGCGGTGGCGCGGGCACACGGCGCGTCGCTTGAAATCAGCCTGCGCGAAGTGATCGCGATTGCGCCGCTCCTGGTGCTCATGCTGGTGATCGGTGTTTTCCCGACCTGGATCGTCGGTGTGATCAACGCAACCGTTACCCAGTTGTGGGGCCTGGGCCTGTAGGGCGTCACGGTATGGAAACCCGGATGCGTTCTCACCCGGCAATATGGATCTGCCCGGCTGCACCTGAGCGGTCCCGGATTACCTGTCACATGAAGGGCTAGCAAGCATATGGACTTTCCTTTCCTGACGCTCATCACCTTCATCCCCGTCGTGGCAGCGGTGATCATCCTCCTGCTGCCAAGCGATGTGGGGCTGGACCCGTCGAAAGATGCGGCGCTGATCAAGCGGCGGCGCGAGAGGGTCCGAGTGATCTCCGCCGTGGCGACGGCGATCAGCCTGCTGCTGTCGCTGTACGTCTACATCGGCGTGTTCAACGCGGTCGAGGCGGGCGCGCAAGAGCTGTTCTACTTCGAGGATGGCCGCTGGAACTGGGTTCCGAGCCTTGGCATTGGCTACCACATGGGGGTAGACGGCGTCAGCGCGCCGATGCTCCTGCTGACGGGGCTGGCCTCCTTCACGGGCGTGCTGATCTCCTGGGGGATTGAGGACCGCGTGCGCGAGTTCTTCGCCTTCTTCCTGCTGCTTGTAGCAGGGGTGTACGGTGTGTTCGTCGCGCTCGACGTCTTCCTGCTGTTCTTCTTCTATGAGCTGGCCATCTTCCCGATGTACCTGCTCATCGCCACCTGGGGCTGGAAGGTCACGCGGGAGTACGCGTCGATGAAGCTGACGCTGTACATCCTCATTGGGTCGATTGTGGCGCTCGTCGGCGTGATCGCGATGTACTTCGTCGCGCAGGACGCCGGGCTGGAGATGACCTTCGACCTGGTGGACTTCATGCGGGCACGGGATGCCGGCGCGTACGATGTCGAGTTCCAGCTTCCGTTCGGGCTGGGGCTGGCCAGCTTCGCGAAGATCTGGTTCCCGTTCATCTTCCTGGGCTTCGGCATCCTGGCCGGTGTGTTCCCCTTCCATAACTGGAGCCCCGACGGCCACGTGGCAGCACCGACCGCCGTGTCGATGATCCACGCGGGCGTGCTGATGAAGCTCGGCGCGTACGCGGCGCTCCGCATCGGGGTGATGCTGCTGCCGGAGGGCGCGCGTACCCACCTGCCGTGGATTGTGCTGCTGACGCTCATCAATGTGGTGTACGGCTCACTCATTGCGATGGTCCAGCGCGACTTCAAGTACGTCATCGGCTTCTCGTCGGTGTCGCACATGGGCCTCGTGAGCATGGGCTGGGCGACGATGAACGTCATCGGCATGACGGGCGCGGGCCTGCAGATGTTCAGCCACGGCGTGATGACGGCACTCTTCTTCGCCGCCGTCGGCATGGTGTACGACCGGGCGCACACGCGAGACATCCCCTCGCTGGGCGGCTTTGCGCAGAAAATGCCGCTCGTCGCTGCGGCGTTCATCCTGGGTGGCTTCGTCAGCATGGGCATGCCGATGCTGTCCGGCTTCGTCGCGGAATTCCCGATCTTCGTCGGGCTGTGGCAGGCGTCGCAGACGCTCCAGCTTCCGAGCGGCGTCCCGGCGACCTACTACGCGGTCATCGCGATCGTCGCTGTGGTTGGTATCGTCGTGACGGCGGCCTACGTCCTGCGCGTTGTGCAGCGGGTGTTCTTCGGCGAGTTTGAGGCTGAGAAGTGGCACGGCGAGATCACCGATGTGACGCTGAAAGATAAGTTTGCACTTGGCCTGCTGTCGCTCTGGCTCATCCTCGTGGGCGTGTACCCCGCGATCATGCAGCCGATGGTGACCGCTGGTATAGAACCTATCGCACGCCTCCTGGGAGGTGCCTGAGTGTTTACTGAGCCGGTATCCTTCACTGATGTGATCATCCCGATCTTGCCTGAGGTCGGCCTGACCCTGCTGCTCATCCTCGTCGTCGTGCTCGACCTGGCCTTCCGCCCGGTGCGCCGCCGCGCCGTCGGCGTCGTCACCGGCGTCGGGATGCTCGTCATCCTCGCGGTGAACGTGGCCGTCGGGCTGACGTTCGTACGCGATGAGGCATTCGCCGAGCCGGTGCTGGGCGGGATGATCCATTTCGACATGGTGTCGGTCATCTTCCACTCGGTGGTGCTGCTCGCCGGCGCGCTGACCAGCCTGATCTCGGTGGACTTGCCCGGCGTGGCCCGCAAGGGCGAGTTCTACGCCATCCTGATCGTTGCAACGCTGGGCCTGAGCCTGATGACCACCGCCAGCGACCTGGTTATGCTGTTCCTGTCGCTGGAGACGGCGTCGATCAGCCTGTACGTGCTGGCGGGCTTCCTGCGGGAGACACGTCAGAGCACCGAGGCGGGCATCAAGTACTTCCTGTTTGGCGCGGCGTCGGCGGGTGTGTTCCTGTACGGTCTGAGCCTGCTATTCGGCTTCACCGGCACGACGAACATCTATGACATGGCGGAGCCGCTCGGCGCGCTGATCAGCGGCAATGCGGAAGGCATGTTTGGCCTGATTATCGCGCTGCTGTTCATGCTCGTCGGCTTCGGCTTCAAGATCTCCGCCGTACCGTTCCACTTCTGGACGCCGGACGTGTACGAGGGCGCGCCGACCTCCGTCACCGCTTTTGTGAGCACCGCCAGCAAGGCGGCGAGCTTTGCGCTGCTCGTGCGCGTGTTTGCCATCGTGTGGCCTGCCGAGGCCGCCCCGTACTGGACGGGCCTGCTGGCCGCCATCGCCGTGCTGACGATGTCGCTCGGCAACCTGCTGGCGCTCGTGCAAACGAACATCAAGCGGCTTCTGGCCTACTCGTCGATTGCACAGGCGGGCTACACGCTCATCGGCGTGGTTGCGCTGACGGAGACCGAGCTGGGTCTGGCGGCGGTGGCCTTCTACCTGCTGATGTACGTGCTGACGAACATCCTGGCGTTCACCGTCATCATCGCGGTCAGCAACACGACCGGCTCCGACCAGATCGCGGACTTCGCCGGTTTGAGCCGTCGCAAGCCGTATCTCGCGCTGGCGATGGTGCTGGCGCTGCTCAGTCTGGGCGGTGTGCCGCCGCTCGCGGGGTTCTTCGGCAAGTTCTTCCTGTTCGCGGCGGCGGTGCGTGCGGGCTACGTGTGGCTCGCAATTATCGGCGTGCTGAACTCGATCCTGGCGCTGTACTACTACCTCACCGTTATCAAGGTGATGTATGTGGACCCGCAGGTGGACGACGCACCGGTGTTCCTGCGCCCGGCGTCGAGTGCGGTGGTGTGGATCACGGCGATCGGCGTGCTGGTGATGGGCACCCTCGCCGGGCCGTGGTGGGACTGGGCGCTTGACGCCGCGACGACGTTCGCGGCGGTGCTGCCGTGACGCTGGAAGGGGGGCTGCGCACGCACATTCTTCAAGCTCTTTTGGTGCAGAATTACTTTGATCGCTATCACCTTTTGTGATACTATCCACGAGTTGGGTAGCAATTTACCGAGCCACTGGAATGGATCCGAATAATTGGCGTACGCAATCGATAGGAGGCCTGGTCGCACTGGGGACCAGCGTCACCGGTACCGGTTGTATGACCGCTATCCTCCTCATCGGGGCCATCTTTCTGGGCCGCCAGTTGGATATGTGGCTCGGTACAGCGCCCTGGATTCTTCTGGTATTGCTTCTCATAAGTATTCCGCTCAGCCTGTTCATGATGGTACGCTCCGCGCTCTCTGCCGCGCGCACGGCCCAGGAGCAGTATGAGCGGCACCAGCGTGAGCGGGATGCCGAGGAGTTCTCTGACCGGGCACGCTAAGCTCGGGCCTGTCGTACGTATCTAGCCATGGGAGGACGCTCGTTGAAAGGACTTCTTTCACTACTCCTGATACTGGGGATTGCCGCCCTCGTGTGCGTGGCGCCGGCCGTGCTCCTGCCGCAACTGGACATCCCCGTGGCCTTCCCACATGTCCAGGTGCCACCGGAGCCGATCTTCACGGAGCCGCTGTTCACCATCGGCAGCTATGAGTTCTACCTGGTGAACACGCTCCCCTCGATCCTGCTCGCCGACATCGTCCTGCTGCTGCTGGCGTGGTCCGCTGGGCGCAAGGCCAAGCGGCGCATGGAGCAGTACCAGGCGAATCCAAACGCCGTCGACGAGAAGGGCCAGGATATGATGGTTCCTTCCGGGTGGTGGAATGCCTTCGAGATGATCATCGAGTACTTCTACAACCTGGTGAGGAGTATTGCCGGGCCGGGGTGGGTGAGACCGCTCTTCCCGTTGATCATGACGATCTTCCTCTTCGTGCTGACGGTCAACTGGCTGCACTTCGTACCAGGGGTTGACAGCGTTGGCCTTCTCCACTGTGCCGAGCCCGGCTACAAGGGGTTTGCAGCCGAAGAGATGGGTAACACCGGTATCTATCGCCTCGCTTTCAACGGGGCGAGCGCCATCGGCACGGCACCGGAGTATAGTGCGGAGCGCTGTGAGGCCGCCCACCACGGTGAACTCGCAGAGGGTGAGGACATTCTCTACGTCCTGGCCCCGTTCGTCCGTACCGGTTCGACGGACATCAATATGCCGCTGGCCATCGCGATCATCTCGATGACGGCTGTGCAGTTATTTGGTGTCCGGGCACTGGGGATACGCTACTTCCAGAAGTTCGTAAATCTGGAGGCGCTCACTCAGGGCGGGCTCGGCATCGTGACGTTCGGTGTCGGCCTGCTGGAGATCATTTCCGAGCTGTCGAAGATCCTGTCGTTCACGTTGCGACTTTTCGGTAACATGTTCGCAGGTATGATTCTGCTCTTCGTGATGATGTTCCTGGTGCCAGGTGGCGTGCCCGTCCTGTTCTTCCTGCTTGAGGTTCTGATTGGCCTCATCCAGGCGCTGGTGTTCGCACTGCTGTCACTGGTGCTCATCTCCGTCGGGATGGTTGGCCATGGTGACCATGAGGAACATGAACCGGGTGAGGAGCCGGAGCACACGGCTGGCGCGCAGATCCGACCTGACGTTGATGGCGCAGAGGCCGTCCAGGCAGGTTAAACCGTTACAAAAAGAAATAACTCAATCACAACCTTTCTAGGAGGAGTATCTACCGATGGAGCTTTCAGTCGAAACCGCACGCGCACTTGCTGCTGCCTTCGCTATGGGGATCGGCTCACTCGGGCCGGGCCTGGGGATTGGTCTCCTGTCTTTCGGCGCCATGCAGTCAATTGGTCGTAACCCCGAAGCGACCAACCTGATCCAGACGAACCTGATTCTCGCCATCGCGCTCACTGAGGCTATTGCGATCTACGCGCTGGTTGTTGCGCTGGTTCTCATCTTCGTGGGTGTGGCGTAGA
>ERZ773359.1469-NODE-1469-length-32427-cov-6.063697_pt1 | contig 32427 bp, 25 predicted proteins | sample MGYA00374955_ERZ773359 | MGnify/ENA primary metagenome ERZ773359 (study PRJEB29098, sample SAMN04486028) | biogas fermenter metagenome | study: EMG produced TPA metagenomics assembly of the Biogas fermentation microbial communities from Germany - Plant 4 DNA1...
TAGTAGAGTTAATGTATGTAGACTTTGTAAGCGTAGCAATGGACCCAGTAATGAATCAGGCTGCAAAAATGAGATACATGACAGGAGGACAAGTTAAGGTACCCTTGGTAGTTCGTGCCCCAATGGGATCTGGAAGAAGAAATGCTGGTCAGCATTCCCAATGCTTGGAAACACTCTTTACTCATATTCCAGGATTAAAGGTAGTTTGTCCTTCGACGGCAAAAGATGCCAAGGGATTGATAAAAGCTGCCATTCGCGATGACGACCCGGTTATTTTCTTGGAGCATAAACTTCTTTATGCAAGAAAAGAAGAAGTACCCGAAGAAGAATATATAATTCCATTAGGCCAAGCAGATGTTAAACGAGAAGGTAAGGACATAACAATAATCACCTGGTCTCGACAGGTATACTTTGCATTGGAAGCAGCAGAAGAACTGGCGAAAGAAGGAATAGATGCGGAAGTATTAGACTTACGTACATTAGTTCCCTTAGATTGGGAAGCAATAAGAAAATCGGTATGTAAGACACACAATGTAGTAGTTGTTCATGAAGGTGTAAAAAGAAGCGGCTATGGAGGAGAATTATCTGCTCAGATAACGGAAGAATTATTTGATGAATTAGATTCTCCTGTTACCCGTGTGGCGGCATTAAATGTTGTACCACCCTTTGCACCTACTTTGGAAGATGCATTTTTTCCGCATCCTGAAGATATTGTAAAAGCTGTTAAGAAAGTATTAAATAGATAGGGAGGAATATAATGGCTACAGAAATTAGAATGCCCCAGCTTGGGCTAACCATGGAAGAAGGAACTATAGCTAAGTGGCTGAAAAGAGAAGGGGATAAAGTAAGTGTGGGTGATTTATTAGTAGAAATAACCACAGATAAGCTATCAAACGAAATAGAAAGTGAAGTTGACGGTTATTTATTAAAAATAGTTGCCCAAGAAGGAGAGGATATTCCCGTAAAAGGTTTAATAGCCATAATAGGGGAAGAAGGAGAAAAGATAGACTTAGCTGTAGACGATAAGATTGAAGCAACAAAAGATGAATTAAAGGTTGAATTAACAGGAATTGCATCAAAAGAAGAAGACAAATCGGCAGTGACAGAAACAGGACGTATTAAAGCATCACCTTTAGCTAAGAAGACAGCTAAAGATCTAAAGATAGATTTAAGGGAATTAACTGGCACGGGACCGGGAGGAAGAATTGTACAGAGAGACGTCCTAGCAGCTGCAGAAAAGAAGAAGTTACAACCGTCTATAGAGGAAACAATACCAGCTCCTCAGCCTGTAACTGTTACGGAAGTTCCTGGGGATATAGTTAAACCACTTTCCAATATGCGCAAGGTAATAGGAAAAAGAATGCAGGCAAATAAGCAAATTGCACCTCACGTTACTATTACAACGGAAGTTAATGTAGATAAGACAATTGCCTTAAGAAACAAACTAAATGCAAAGAATTTAGAAGCAAGATTCAGCTATACTGACATATTGATAAAAATGTCAGCAACAGCTTTAATAAATTATCCAGTAATGAATTCATCCATAACTGAAGACAGCTTTATAATTCATGACAGAGTAAATATAGGTGTTGCCGTTGCCTTAGATGAAGGACTTATAGTTCCTGTAATAAGGGATGCAGATAGAAAAGGATTAAAAGCAATATCTGCAGAAACTAAAGAACTTATTGCAAAGGCGAGAGAAAATACTCTTTCACCTGATGAAATGAACGGTGCTACATTTACAATCAGCAATTTAGGAAACTATGATGTAGATGGATTTACTCCAGTTATAAATTTACCAGAAGCGGCAATTTTAGGAGTGGGAAGAATCGTGAGAAAGCCTATAGTTAATGAAAATGATGAAATAGTTCCTGCTTCAATGATGGTTCTTAGCTTATCCTTTGACCACAGAGTAGTAGATGGGGCTACAGCGGCAGAATTCTTGAAAAAATTAAAAGGATATTTGGAAGATCCGGACAATATGTATGTTTAGAAAACAAGCGACCTAAGGGTAGCATTATTACAAAGAAAATAAAACCGGACGGTGAAGCATTAGTCCGGTTTTATCGTGGTGGTTACATAGTGACATAATTTTGCTAAAGGGGTGAAAAAGCATAATATTGTAATAATATATGCTATAATTATGAAAGTCGATGAACTAAAAGTAAGTGAACAATATATTTGGCTTATAGATTTTATGAGACCCATAATGAAAGAAATTTGCAAAATATTTCTTTGTAGGGAATACAATGTACTACTAACAGATGAAAATTCTCGTATCTTAGCTGTCGAAAGTAGTAAATCTTTCAATGATTCAGAAATAGAAATAAATGAAGACAGGGAAATAACTCACGATAATCAATATGAATTCAAGAGCAAGGAATACAGTAGTTTCGTAAATACCTCTCTTCCAATAAAAGATGATAATAAAATAGTGGCATACCTTATAATAACTGGATATACACTTTTTAATGAAGAGCTGAAAAAAAGCCTCACATTATTAAATAGAACAATTGAAATGTTTATTCAAGTATGCAAAGAAAAAAACAAAGCAGAAAAACAGAATAAATTATATGAGTACTTATTAGACGCAACCGATTCCGGCATACTTTCCGTGGATATGAATGGAATTATTACTCACGTCAATGAAGAAGCTGCAACAGTTCTTAATGCAGGCAATGATGTTATTGGAAAAAATATAAGCGATATTATTGATGTAGTGCCAACTGTTTTGCGAGTTTTGAGAACTGGAAAAAGTTACATTAACAAAGAGATAAGAATAGAGAGGAACAATAACTTTCTTCATTATTTAACATCTGCCTTTCCTTATACGGACTCAGGAAAAACTATGGGTGCGATTCAGATTCTGCGAAACATGGATGAAATAATAAAAGTGTCTAATAGAATATATAATTCGAAAGCAAAATATAAAATTTCAAATATTATTGGAGAAAGTCCAGAGATCTTAGAAGTAAAAAAAATGATAAAGTTTGCTGGGGCTAATGCTGATTCTGTCTTGATAATTGGTGGAAGAGGGACGGGTAAAAGCATAACTGCTCAAGCTATTCATAATTGTAGCAACAGGAGAAATGGCCCATTCATTATCTTAAATTGCAGTCAGATTCCTAAAGATTTAATAGATGTTGAATTATTTGGCTATCACGAAGACGTATTTGCAAAGGATGGTCTAAGTAGTCATCCAGGGAAACTTGAATTAGCAAATGGCGGTACTCTTGTTTTAAAAAATGTAGATTGTATACCTTATAGTGTCCAAATCAAGCTTTCAAAATTTATAAATCAAAAAAAGGTCGTAAGAAATTGTGGTTTTAATGAAATTCCATTTGATGTAAGAATAATATGCACTTTAACTACAGATTACAGTGAAATAAATGATAAAAAGAACTTAATTGAGGAATTTTACAAAACTATAAGTAGTATAAATATTTTTCTGCCAAGTCTGAAGGCAAGGCAAATGGATATTGAATTAATTGCGGCAAACTCATTAAATCAATATAATGTGGCTCATGGAACGAATAAAAAGCTATCTAAAGAAGTTATGGGATATCTAAATAATCATAATTGGCCAGAAAATGTTCGTGAATTAGAGAATGTAATTGAATATGTCTACTACAAAGCAGAAGGAGATGTAATATTACCCGAGCACTTGTATGAAATTATAAAGGACAAAGATAGGCAGAACAAATTCTAAGCACCTTGTGTAGATATTTTAATTTGACTTATATTACTTCTAAAGTTATAATTATTAATATGAAAAGGTTTGCGGAGGGTGAAAGGAGAAAACTATTATGGTATCACTAACTGTTCAAAAACATGAATATGTATTGAATGGGTGGAAAAGGTGTGATTATCTGAAAACGAATAAACTAAACAACTTTTGCTATTACAATATTTCTTCTTTTGATTTAAATAATTTGATAAATGAAAACAAAGATTTAACAAAGATAGCTCATCCTTTCATGGAACAATTGAAAACGTTAATTAGCGATTATTTGCTGATAGCTTTGGTAAATAAAGATGGATACATTATTGACCACATACAACATTCTTCAATTAAAGAATTGAAGGGTGTTAATTTCAATGTAGGTGCACGGTTCAGCGAAGAGTATAACGGCAACACTGCAATAAGTACTTCAGTGATTGAAAATAAACCTATTTGTCTGGTAGGAGATGATCATTATTGTGATTGTTATAAAGATTTCGCTACACTGAGTGCACCCATTTATAGTGACGGTAAAATTATAGGCCTTATCTCCGTAATACTTGGTAAAGACAAGTTGCCAGAAGGTGCATTGGGAATTATACAATCGGTGGCAAAAATAATAAGCTTAGGATATAAATCTGAAAAAAACAATAAGGAGTTAAACTTAAGATATAAACTTCAAAATGCAATTGTAAACTCTATTACTGACGGATTGCTAATAGTAGACCGGAACGGATACTTAGAATATATTAATCAAATTGGTGCAGAAATTTTGGGTATTGATAGAGAAACCTCAATAGGCAGACATGTTTCTGAATTAGTGGACTTTAAACCCGTAGTGTTAGATGTATTGAAGACTGGCGAAGGGTATGTAGATAAGGAATTTATATTATCAGGTAAATCAGGCGTAAAAACTCATTTTATCAAGACTGCAGTCCCCATTAAAGATGAAAATGGCAACATAGTAAATGTGGTGGATACATTTAGGAAAATAAAAAGAGTTAAGAAGCTTATAAATGAAATGACAGGTGCTTATGCAAATTTTAAATTTGATGATATTGTAGGTGCAAATTCTTGTCTATTAGAATGTGTTAAGTTAGCAAAAATTGCAGCAAACAGCATGTCAAACGTATTGATAGAAGGGGAAAGTGGCACGGGAAAAGAGTTAATTGCCCATTCAATTCATAATTACAGTGATAGAAGGAATCAACCCTTTGTAACAATAAACTGTGGAGCCATACCCAGGGAGCTGTTGGAATCCGAATTTTTTGGTTATGAAGCGGGATCTTTTACAGGAGCATCCTCTAAAGGAAGAACAGGTAAGTTTGAACTTGCTGACGGGGGAACAATATTTTTGGATGAAATAGGAGAAATGCCCTTAGACATGCAGGTTAAGCTTTTAAGAGTACTTCAAGATAAAAAAATAACTCGAATTGGTGGACATAGTGTTTTTGATGTGGATGTAAAAATAATCGCTGCTACAAATCGAGATTTGTTAAAAATGTGTGAAAAGGGTCTTTTCAGAAAAGATTTATACTACAGAATTAACGTTTTATATGTAAAAATACCGCCTTTGAGAGAACGAAAATCGGATATACCTTTGTTGGTGGAGCATTTCTTAAAAAAATACAGTTACCGTCTTAATAAAAATGTTACAGCTATTTCACCCGATGCACTAAATTATATTTTAGAATACGACTGGCCGGGTAATGTAAGGGAGTTAGAAAACGTTTTGGAGAGGGCGATAAATATATGTGAAAGGGATATAGTTACTTTAAAAGAATTAGAGAGCAGTATTCTGCAGCCTTGTAATGCAATTAGTATAGAAACAGGCAAGAATATAAATGATTGTGATATTATTCCTTTGGAAATATTAGAGCAAAGAGCTATTGTGCAAGCCTTAATCGCTACTAATGGAAATATATCACAGACAGCAAAACTGCTAAAAGTAACAAGAAATACAATATACAATAAATTGAAGAAACATGAAATAGATGCAACAAAATACCAGGTATTAAGCATGTGATTAAAGTTTGAGCATTGCTAAAATATTGAACAATATAGTGTACTAATATTACACAGTAAATATATAACTAAAATATATTAAGAAATTACTATATTACAAATAATGAAAACTATTGTTGAATACTCAATAAATAGTTTTTTTTTAAGTCAAACTTCTAATAAGAACTTGCTGTTGGCATAAGTATTGCTATTATATACAATAAAGCTTAATGGACAATTAAGCAAAACGTTTTATTAAATATTTAGGAGGATAGAATGAAAAGAATATTACCATTAATTCTTGTTGTAGTCTTAGTTTTAAGCTTAGGGCTAACTGGCTGTGCAAAAGAAGGAAGCACACAACCGCAAGGTGATTCAAACCAAGGTGGGTCAAGTCAAGGTGAAAAAGTAGTGTTAAACATGAGTGTTACTTCAGCAAGCGGTTCAACATGGGAAAAAGGTGCATTGTATTTCGCAGATTTAGTTAAAGAAAGAACTAACGGGATGATAGAAATAAACGTTTACCCCAATGAACAGCTCTCAGGTGGTAACCAAGGTAAAGGTGTTGAAATGTTGATGTCTGGAGCCACAGATTTATCATATCACTCTAATATTATATATTCTATAATGGATGAAAGATTTGGTGTTATAAGTTTACCTTTCTTGTTTAGTTCAGTTGAAGATGTGGATGCTGCTTTAGCTGGAGCAGGAGGAGAAGCAATTAATAAAATACTACTAGAAAAAAACGTTGTAGGATTAGGTTTTGGTGAAAACGGTTACAGGCAACTAACTAATAGTAAGAGACCTATTGAAAAGTTAGAGGACATGAAAGGCCTTAAAATAAGAATTCCCGGCATGAAAATGTATACCTCATTGTTTAGAGCCTTAGGTGCAGACCCCTTAACTATGAACTTTGCAGAAGTATTTACAGCCTTACAGCAAGGAACTATTGATGGACACGAAAACCCCATAGATACAATATATTCTGCAAAAATACATGAAGTTCAAAAATACTTGACTATGTGGGACTATTCATATGACGCTATCATCCTTGGTATGAACAAAGATAGATTTGAAAGCTTTGATGCTGAAACACAGCAAATTCTATTAGAAGCAGGAAAAGAAGCCTGTGAATACCAGAAAAAGATAAACAGAGAACTTGCTGACGAACAAATTGAAATATTTAAGGAAGCAGGAATGGAAATTAACGTATTGCCTGAAGAAGCAAAGGGTCCTTTCAGAGAAGCTGTTCAATCTGTTTATGAAGAATATGAACCTATTATGGGCGCCGAGTTAATTGAATTATTTAGAGGTAAATAATATAAGTCCTGTTCAAACAGGACTTATATAGGAGGGAAAAATACATGAAAAAAATCTTAGATAGTTTTGAAAACTTTATTTTAGCTATCGGTCTTATAATAATGACTTTTATTACAGTTATAAATGTTATATCTAGAAAATTTTTAGGACTGTCAATGTCCTTTATGGAAGAATTAACAACTGCCATGTTTATTTTAACAACCTTGATTGGGTCAGCAAAGGCAGCAAGAAGTGGGAGCCATTTAGGTTTAAGTTTAATTACGGATTTCCTTCCCAAAAAATATCAAAAGTATGCTGCACTAATTACATGGATTACTGCTGCAGTTTTCTCCTACTACTTAATTAGATACGGATTTGTAATGGTTCAATCTGAAATAAGAATGGGTATGAGAACCCCTGCACTAGGATGGCCTGAGTGGTGGTTTGGTATGTTTGTACCAGTCGGTGGAATCTTTATATTTATTAGGTATACTCAATGGATTATCGAAGAGTTTAAAAAGGAGGTAGAATAATATGTCATCCGCTGGATTGCTGTTTATTGTCTTTGTTGTATTGCTTTTATTGAATGTACCTATAGCTTTAAGCTTAGGAGTTGCCTCAATAATGGCGATGGTATATATTGGTCTACCCCTTGATATGTTTCCTATGCAGATATATGCCAACATAGGTAAGTTTGCATTGCTTGCTATCCCCTTTTTCATATTAGCCGGAAACACTATGGAAAAAGCAGGTATATCTGAAAAGCTAATAAATTTAGCTAATAAATTTGTCGGACATAGAAAAGGCGGACTTGCCATAGTTGGTGTTGTTACATCATGTTTCTTTGCTGCTATTTCTGGTTCAGGTCCTGCTACGGTTGCCGCTTTAGGTGTAATTATGATACCAGCTATGATTAAGGCAGGGTATGGAAAAGGAATGTCATCCGCCCTTATGGCTACGGCAGGCGGTATTGGAATAATTATTCCTCCTAGTATCGCCTTCGTTGTTTATGGAGCTATAGCAGGAGTTTCGATTGGTAAAATTTTTATAGCAGGTATTGTACCTGGAATTTTGATTGGTATTGCTTTAATAATTGCAAGTTTAATCATAGTTAAAAACATGGATATTGAACAGCAGGAAAGATCTACAGGCAAAGAAAAATTAGAGGCATTTAAAGAGGCATTTTGGGGTTTAATGATGCCTGTAATAATCCTTGGTGGTATTTACGGTGGTTTCTTTACTCCTACAGAAGCTGCTGCAGTGGCGGCTGTATATGGAATATTAGTTGGAATGTTCATATATAGAACCCTTAGTTTGAAGGAATTATACAAACTATTAATTGAATCAGCAGTTGGTTCAGCTATAGTAATGTTTATTGTTGCCTGTGCAGGTTTCTTTGCATGGTTTATTACTACTCAAGGTATTTCACAGATGGCAAGTAATTTCTTATTACAAGTGTCAGGGAACAAGTATGTATTCTTACTGATAGTAAATATAATCTTGCTAATTGCAGGATGCTTTATAGATGCAACTTCAGCTCTTTACATATTTACACCAATAATGTTGCCTGTTGCCGTTGCATTAGGATATGACCCTATCGCTTTAGGTGTTGTTATGACTGTTAACTTAGCTATAGGTCAAGTTACACCACCTGTTGGAGTAAACTTGTATGTAGCATGTGGAGTTTCAAAAATTAGTTTAAAGGAAATATCCAAGGCTGTTGTTCCTTTTTTAATAGCCACCGTAATAGTTTTATTATTAATAACCTATGTACCGGATATAATATTGTTCTTACCTAATTCAATGGGAATTAAATAAGATTGATTGTAAATAAAATTTAATTTGTATTGATAATTTGAGCTTATGACATAATTTAATCAGAGGAAGAGATAACATGGTAGGACACCTATGATAAATTTTATCCTAAGCTCTTTCTTATAAATACAATGGTAGAATTAATCCCTATGTTAAAAAGTACAAGGAGATGACAATGATTAATTTTGCAGAAATTGCAGAGGGAAATATTAAGAGAATTTATGCTATAAGACTTAAACCTGGCACTGACTTGTTGAAGGGTTTAGAGGAAGTATGCAAGGAAAAACAAATTAAAAATGGTGTAATCCTAAGCGGTATAGGGAGTATAGACGGTGTGAAATTTTGTAATCCTGTAGAAATACCAGAGAAAAAAGCAGGATATGGATACGGCGAAATCTTGCACCTATCAGGTCCCATAGAGTTGACTAGCGCTACAGGCTTAATTTGTCACGACAGCAGTGGTGAAATAAACCTGCATGTGCATATCTCTTTAAGTGATCGCTACGGCAATGCTCACGGCGGTCATTTAGTTGAAGGAACAAAAGTTCTATTGACAGCAGATTTGGTAATAGGAGAAATAGAAGGATTGATTATGGGTAGGGAATTTGACAAGGACTTAGAAGTTCCCATATTCGCACCTAAACAAGGCTAAATATTAATTCTTAATAGCAATATACTAGCTGCTACTACCTAAGGTAGGAGCTTAAGAAAAGGAGTAAGTATGAGTAAAAAAATAAAAGTAGTGGTAATAGGTGGCGGTCCTGGCGGATATGTAGCTGCTATAAGAGCAGCACAGCTTGGAGGGGAAGTTACCTTAATAGAAAAGGAAAATTTAGGAGGAACTTGTTTAAACGTAGGTTGTATACCGACTAAGTCATTGCTTCACTCTGTGGAACTCTATGAGGAAGCCAAAGAAGCGGCTAAATACGGTGTAACTGTAAGTGATGTAAAAGTAGACTTTACAAAAGTTCAAGAAAGGAAAAAAGCAGTTACCAAACAGTTGGTAAATGGAATAAAAGGACTTTTGGCTGCAAATAAAGTTAAAGTAGTTACAGGCGAAGCATCTTTTGTAAGTAATAATGAGGTTGAAGTTAAAACAGATAAAGGAAGAGAAACTATAAAAGCTGATAAATTTATTATTGCAACAGGCTCCCTACCTGCTAAGCCACTAATTCCTGGAATTGATTCAAAACAATGTATTGATTCAACGGGGGCCCTAGAGCTTTCAGAAGTTCCACAGTCCATGGTTATTGTGGGCGGAGGAGTTATAGGAATTGAAATTGCAACCTTGTACAACGCTTTTGGATGTAAGGTAACCGTGGTTGAAATGCTGGATGAAATATTGCCTATGATGGACGGTGAGCTTACGAAAATAATTCGCAATAAGCTAAGTAAAAAAGGTGTTGAAATATACACAAGTGCCAAGGTACTTTCCTTTAAGGATGTAGGTGCAAATGTTGAAGTTACCGTTGAAATGAAAGATGGTACAAGGAAAGTGTTCACAGGAGAAAAAGCACTTATTTCCATCGGAAGAAGAACTAATACAGAAGTACTTAAGTTGGAAAAAGCAGGAATCAAGCATGATAGAGGAAGAATTGTCGTTAATGATAAATTAGAAACTAATGTTCCTGGAATTTATGCTGTTGGTGACTGTATAGGTAAAATAATGCTTGCACACATAGCATCAGCCCAAGGCGAAATAGCTGCAGAAAATGCACTAGGCCAAAACAATGTATTTGACAGCAAGACTAATCCTTCTTGTGTATATACAAAACCTGAGTTTGCAACAGTGGGATTAACTGAAGAAGCAGCCAAAGCTCAGGGTGTAGATTACATTGTCGGCAAATTCCCCTTAGCAGCGAATGGTAGAGCGATGATTATGGGAGAGGAGGGCATGATTAAAATAATAGCAGGCAAGAAATATAAAGAAATCTTAGGAGCTCATATTGTTGGTCCAAGGGCAACGGATATGATTGGAGAGTTCTCATTAGCTATCGGAATGGAGGCTACAATAGATGAAGTTATTGCAACTATTCATGCACATCCAACAGTTGCCGAAGCAATGAGGGAGGCTGTTTTAGCAGTTGATAAAAGAGCAATCCACATACCCAACAGATAGAGCTATAACTAAGAATCAATTTTTTGAGTATTTTCTAAGTAAACTATAGGAGGTTATGATGTTTAAGTATAGTAAAGATTTACTAAAAACATTTTATTACAAGATGTATAAAATACGAAGATTTGAAGAAACAGTAGAAAAATATTTTCTTGACGGAGAAATACCAGGTTTTATTCATTTGTACATAGGTGAAGAGGCTATTGCAACTGGCGTATGCACACTCTTAGACAAGAATGACTATATTGCCAGCACCCACAGGGGACATGGTCATACAATTGCAAAAGGCGCTGATTTAAACAGGGTTATGGCTGAAATTTTTGGGAAGAAAACAGGTAGCTGTAAGGGCAAGGGTGGTTCCATGCACATTGCCGACTTTTCTGTCGGAATGTTGGGAGCCAACGGTGTTGTTGGAGGTGGATATAACCTGGCAGCAGGAGCAGCACTGGCAATTAAGAAGCAAAAAAGGGACAATGTATCAGTAGTTTTCTTCGGGGATGGAGCTTCTAATAGGGGAACATTTCACGAAGCAATGAATTTAGCCTCTGTGTGGAAACTACCTCTTATATTCGTTTGTGAAAATAATCAGTGGGCATCTACAACACCTTATAGAACATCTACATCTGTAGAAGATATTTCCTTACGAGCCATAGGATATAACATGGAAAGGAAGATAGTAGATGGAAATGATGTATTTGATGTATACGAAGGATTTAAAGAAGCACTAAATTACGTGAAATCAGGGAAAGGTCCCTACTTTATAGAAGCTAAGACTTATAGAATTAAAGGCCACTTTGTAGGGGATCCGGAATTGTACAGAACCAAGGAGGAAGTTCAGAAAGTTTTTAGAGAAAACGACCCTATTAAGCGATTTGAAGAAAAAGTATTAGGTGAAAATTTATTAGATGAAGTAGAGCTAAAAGAAATCAAAGATAGAGTAGAAATAGAGATAGAAGAAGCACTGAAATTTGCTTTTGAAAGTGAATATCCTGAACCACATGAACTTTACGAAGATTTGTATGTATAGGAGGAAGTTATGAGAAAAATTACATTTGCACAGGCTACCTTAGAAGCAACTGCCGAAGAAATGAGAAGAGATAGTAGAGTTTTTGTACTTGGCGAAGATATCGCCAGACAAGGTGGAATATTCGGTCAATTCAAAGGTCTTGCCCAAGAATTCGGTCATGACAGAATAATGGATACACCAATTTCAGAAACAGCAATCATTGGAGCGTCAGTAGGAGCTGCAATGGCAGGCATGAGACCGGTTGCAGATATGCACTTTGCAGATTTTATGGGTGTTGCAATGGACGAATTATTTAACCAAATGGCAAAAATACGATATATGTTCGGCGGACAAACCACCGTTCCCATGGTAGTAAGAGCACCTGATGGTTTAGCTTCCAGTGCTGCAGCGCAACATTCTCAAAGTATCGAAGCGTGGTTTATGAATATACCAGGTATTAAGGTCGTTGCTCCGTCAAATCCTGCAGATGCAAAGGGATTATTAAAATCCGCCATTAGGGACGATAATCCAGTAATATATTTTGAAAATAAAATATTGTACAAAGAATCAGGAGAAGTACCTGAGGGAGAATACCTAACACCTATAGGTAAAGCAAAAGTTGTTAAAGAAGGTAAGGACATAACCATCATATCTTATTCAATTGGTATGAAAGATGCCTACATAGTAGCAGAAATTCTAGAAGATAAAGGGATAGAAGCAGAAATAGTAGATTTAAGAACCTTAGTACCTTACGATAAGGAAACAATACTTGAGTCTGTAAAGAAAACAAATAGATTGGCAATAATCCATGAAGCGGTAAAACAAGGGGGGGCAGGAGCTGAAATTGCAGCCTTTGTAGCTGAAAATGCTATAGAATACTTGGATGCTCCAATAATGAGGTTTGGTGCACCCTTTGTACCAGTACCCTTCTCACCTCCATTAGAAAAAGCCTACAGATTAAATTCAAAGAAAATTGCAAAAGATATTTTGGTTAACTTTAATTATTAATCTCCTCCTCATTTTTAAAGCTCTTTGTCATTGTTGGGGTTTTCAAACCCCATTCCGCCCAACAATCTCTGTTCGTTTTGTTGGGCGGGGTTTTTTTTTTGTCCATAGGCATATTGCTGATTAAAATCAATTGAAGACTTTAATACATTTGTTAAGCCGCTGTTTTCATAGTTATATCCCATATCAACCACAGTTATGTCCATATACTCGGTATCATGAAGCAAGTCAATATCTTCCCCTACGGTACCGTCATCATTGATAATTCGCACTAAGGGTCTGGATACATTTTCAGGGTAATTCCTGATTACAACAGCTAACTGGTTATTGCTTAATTTGACAAATGTTCCAACAGGATAGGCAACAATAATTTTCATAAAATGTTGTAATATTTCATAATCAAAATGCTTGTCACCACATCCCATTAAATATTCTACAACTTCATTTGGAAAAACAGACTTTCTGTAGGGTCTGTCGGAAGTTAAGGCATCGTATACATCGCTTATGGACAATATCTTTGCGTAAAAATTTATATTATTATTACTTTTACCGTGAGGGTAGCCTGTACCGTCAATTTTTTCATGATGGTCCTCAATAGCTCTTAAAACTTCCGTTGATACAAGGTATTTTAATTGTTTCGTTGCATTTACAGGATGTTCTTTGATAATCTCATATTCTTCATTTGTAAGCTTACCCGGTTTATTAAGTATTTCTTTTGGTATTAACATTTTACCTATATCGTGTAGCATACCTGCCAATCCTAATTCATTGAGTCTTTGTTCGCTTAGCCCTAGGGATATTCCCGTAGAAATACTCAGTATGGCAGAGTTTAGACAGTGTTGAAATGTGTAAGTATCATAGTTCTTAAAGTCTATTACATTGTATGCTAAACTATCTTTATGCAACAATTCTGTTACAATGTTATTGACAATAGAGGACAATTTCTTGATCATATAAGGGGATACTTTGCCTGAGCTTAGTTTAAACTCATAGTAAGTATCACGAATTTCTTTTAGTGCTTTAGTTTTTAAATTATCACTAATATAAGGTTCTATATTAATATCAGAAAAGGCTTCGCTTTCTATGTAAACTCCCTCTATCTTGTGATACTTGATTCTATTGATATAAGTATTGTTTAGAACTTGCCCTTTCACCAACATAAGGGAGCAAAAATTGTTGCTGCTATATAGGTAAAGATCTTTTGCCAATATCATACCGGGTTTAAGGTATTTCGTTGTAATGTATAGCATGAGTCTCTCCATTCAGTGAAATCTAAGTAATTATATCACATGATTTTACATAATTCTACATTATTTTGACAAATTCTCCAAATAAATACCCTGCTAAATAAAAAAGTTATGTACTATATTATATTTTATATTCTATATTGTTTATACCAGATTCGGCTGGGTATAAAAATGATTGCAGTAAGTTTGAGAAAAATGAGTTGTTGGAGCAAAATTCGACAATATGCATCAATTGAATGTAATATAATTACATTTATGAGATTTTTCGATACTTATACATAGAAAGGGGTGATAAAGTTGAAAAAGGGAAGGGTTATTTCTTTTCCAAGAAATATCAAGATTGAAAACCCCGTGAATTCCCTTAATGTGGTGGCTAAAGACGCAGAAGAAGTATTAGATGTACGTGAAAACCACGATGAATATAGAAGTATAGTAGATGCTGTAAATAAGCCATTGAATATTATTCATGGCAACACACAATTACTTGAACTTCTTATAGAAAAGGAAAATATAACAAATAATTATCAATTAGATCGGTGTATGGACTCTATTAAGCAAAACTGTTACAAGCTGACTAAGATGATAAATAATATAATAGAAATACAAAAAATCGTCACTAAAAAGTTTAGTTTGTGTTACAACGTTGTAAATATTGTAGAAATGGTAGAAAATACAGTTTTAAACGTGCCTAAAGTTATTAAAGATAAGAAAATTATCTTTGATACGAATCTTGAGGAAAAGTTTATACTTTGTGATGTGGAAAAGATTCAAAAATCCATTCTAATATTATTAGGGACTGCTGTAAGGTTTTCCAATGATGAAGATATAATTGTAAAATTAAAGGGTAAAGATAGCTATATTAATATAATTATTTCTTTTAAAAACAAAGATAGCAAAGACTTGAATTATATTATAAATAAAATGGACAACCTTAGTACAGAATGTCACGACGATATTTCCATAGGTTTTCACATATGCAAAGCCATCGTAGGATTTCACGAGGGATCTATTGCTGTTGGGGGTACAGAAGATGAAATCAGTTTCAATATAGAACTGCCTTGCGGAGATAGGGAACCCATATATTATCTATATGGAAACAACAAAATAACTAACAATGAAAACACCATAGAAAAAATAAAGATTGAATTTTCTGATATAGAGTAATTAAACTGCTTATGGGCAGTTTTTCTTTTTCTTGCAAAATAATCAAATTTATAATAGTATTATCCTTAGAATGGAATGATATATAGGAGCACCTTTCTGCCATATAATAAAAAGAAATCTGCTGCATATCAATAAAGGAGGTAGTTATGTCGATTTTAGCAAGTTATATCTTACCCCATCCTCCCTTGATTATTCCCCAGATAGGGAAAGGTGAGGAAAGAAAAATTCAGAAAACTATTGACTCCTATGAGAAAATTGCAAAAGAAATAGCTGAGATTAAGCCAGATACAATAATTATAACCACTCCTCACTCAGTAATGTACTCAGACTATATTCATATTTCACCGGGTAAAAAGGCATGGGGAAGTTTTCGGGATTTTGGTTACGGAAATATTACTATTGATGTGGAATACGATGAAGAATTAGTAAGAGAAATTTCAGAAGAAGCAGAAAGGGAAGGAATTCCAGCAGGAACCCTAGGTGAAAGAGATAAGAATTTAGACCACGGCGTCATGGTGCCCTTGTTTTTTGTAAACAAGTATTATACAGATTATAAAATTGTACGAATATCTATTTCTGGACTGTCCTACTTAGACCATTACAAATTCGGCAAATGTATAGGTAAAGTTACAAATAATAAGGATAATAAAGTTGTTTTCATTGGCAGTGGGGATTTATCTCATGTACTTAAAGCCGAAGGTCCTTATGGTTTTAGAAAAGAGGGACCTATATTTGACCAGGAAGTAACCACTATAATGAAAACAGGAAACTTTTTGGAATTACTTAAATTTGATGAAGATTTTTGTGAATTAGCTGCTGAATGTGGACTACGCTCCTTTATAATAATGGCAGGAGCTTTGGACGGTAAAAAGGTAGACTCGAAACTTCTTTCCTATGAGGGACCTTTTGGAGTAGGTTATGCAGTCGCATCTTTCCTAGTCAGGGGAAATGACAAAAACAGGCATTTTGATGAAATATTTATTAAGGAAGAGATGGAAAGGGTTGAAAAATTAAAGGGGGAAGAAGACGAATATGTAAAACTTGCCCGTAAAAGCCTTGAAAGTTACGTAATGAAGGGTAAAATAATCACCAGACCAGATAATTTAAGTCCTCAACTAACTAAGAACCGTGCAGGAGTATTTGTATCATTAAATTTGGACGGAAAATTAAGAGGCTGTATCGGAACCATTTCTCCTGCAAGAGATTGTATTGCAGATGAAATTATTTATAATGCCATTAGTGCTGGCACTCAAGATCCCCGTTTCAATCCCGTTATTGAAGAAGAGTTGCCTAGGCTGACATATAATGTAGATGTATTGGAAGAAGCAGAAAGAGTTAAATCTTTAGATGAATTAGACCCACAGGAGTACGGCGTAATAGTTTCGAAGGGTTCTAGAAGAGGGTTGCTGCTACCTAATTTAAATGGAGTAGATACTGTGGAAAAACAGCTTTCCATAGCCTTACAAAAAGCAGGTATTTCACCAAAAGAAAACTATACTATAGAAAGATTTCGGGTGGTGAGACATAAGTGAAAGTTCAGTGCCAAATCTGTCCCCATCACTGTAAATTAGAAGAAAATCAAAGAGGGTTATGCAGGGGAAGAGGCAATGTAAATGGTGAAATTGTAGCTTTAAATTATGGACTGATTACAAGTATTGCTTTGGATCCCATTGAAAAAAAACCTTTAAGAAACTTTTATCCCGGAAAAAACATACTGTCCATAGGTAGCTTTGGCTGTAATTTAAAATGCCTCTTTTGTCAAAACCATCAAATATCCATGGTATCTGAAAATGATATTCCTGTAAAAAAACTATCACCGGAAGAACTAATAGAGATTGCCATAGATTTAAAACCAAGGGAAAATATAGGCATTGCCTATACTTACAACGAACCCCTTATAGGGTATGAATACCTAAGAGACTGTGCCAAGTTGGCAAGAGAGAACAATTTAAAAAATGTAGTAGTTACAAACGGTTTTTTTTGCCAGGAACCTATGAAAGAACTGCTACCCCATATAGATGCTTTAAACGTTGACTTAAAAGGATTTAGTGATGATTTTTACAAAAAAGTAGGTGGGAAATTAGATACTGTAAAAGACTTTATAGAGCTTGCGGCAAGATATTGTCATGTGGAGGTTACCACCTTGATTATTCCAGGAGAAAATGACAAGGAAGATGAAATAAGAGAACTTTCAAAATTTTTGGCTTCTATTAATCCTGACATACCTCTACATATAACAAGGTTCTTTCCTAACTATAAGATGATGGATAAAAGGCCTACTGAAATAAAAACCATTTTTCGTCTTGCCAATATTGCAAGAAAAAATCTTAAATATGTTTACGAAGGGAATTGTAGATAGCCCTATTGTTTAAAAACCTAAATAATTAAGGATGTAGTTATGAATATTATGAACAGATTTTTAAAAGGAATTGCTTTAGGAGCAGGGGCAATAGCTCCCGGTGTTAGCGGCGGTGCATTAGCTGTAATTTTTGGATTATATGATAAAATTACATACTTCATTGCCAATTTTACTGAGAATTTCAAAGAAAACCTTCTTTACTTTCTCCCTGTAGGCTTAGGTGGAGTTACAGGAGTTTTATTATTTTCGAAAATTATAGAATATTTATTCAAATATCATGAAATTGATGTAAGATACGCTTTTACAGGGCTTATGTTAGGGACAATTCCCTCAGTTGTTCATCAAGCTAATAAGAAGGGTTACAGAAGAAAGTACCTGATTCCATTTTTTCTATTGTTTACTTTAACCTTGGTGGTTGTCTTCATTGAAAACAATTATGAAGGTTTTGTTAAATCCGTTGAAACTACGCCCTTAGAAAATATTTTTTACGGTTCAGTTGTAGGATTCGGTACCATTGTACCAGGAATTAGTGCTTCTCTTATTCTTATGTACATTGGTGCCTATGAAGTAGTTATAAAGGCAATTTCAAATATACAAATAGATATTTTGTTCTATTTAGGAATAGGATTTGCTTTAAGCATCTTATTGTTTGCAAAGTTAATTTCTTTCCTCTTTGAAAGGGCTTATGGCTTTACCTACTATGCCATAATGGGTTTAGTGGTTGGTTCCATTATATCTATATTCCCTGGATATGAGCTGAGTCTTGGGTATGCATACAAATTAATTCTAATGATTGCATGTTTCATAATTTCTTACTCTCTTAGCAAAATGACTATTAATACGGGCAAGTGACTAAATATAGAAAAAATAAATTAGTATTTCCAATACGTAATAGCAATGAAAAAAATACAAAAATTGTAAAAAGTCATTGACTACGGTTCCTGTAGGTAGTATAATTGACTAAGGAAAATGTTTTAGGAGGTAAATTGGTATTTAGTGGGGTTATACAATAATTAAGTTGCCTAAAAGACATTTTCTTTATTTTTATTCTATAAGGAGGATTTATTTATTATGCTTACCTTTATGATTGGAATGTTAATTCTAGTCGTCGGCGGATATTTATACGGAAACTATTGCGAAAAAGTTTTCGGTCCCGATGACAGAGAAACTCCGGCAATTACTAAAGCAGACGGAGTAGACTTCGTTGCAATGAAAAAATGGAAGAACTCATTAATTAACTTATTGAACATTGCAGGTACAGGCCCAATTTTAGGACCAATACAAGGAATACTATTCGGCCCCATCGCATTCATAACTATACCCATAGGCTGTGTTCTTGCAGGTTCAATGCACGATTATTTTTCCGGAATGATCTCCATGCGTAATGGCGGAGCTCAGATGCCCAGACTTATTAGGAAATATTTAGGCGATAAAGTGTTCGGTTTATACAATGTAATTGTTTGGATATTGATGTTATTAGTAGGTGTTGTTTTTGTTTATACTCCAGGAGACCTTATTGTTTCTGAATTAATTGGCCAGCAGCCAGTTCCAACTAACCCCACAACCTGGATTGTTTATGCTGGAATTTTCTTATACTATGTTGTAGCGACTATATTCCCAATTGATGCTATTATAGGAAGAGTTTATCCTGTATTCGGAGCTTTCCTTATTATTTCAGCAGTTGGTATATTCTTTGGAATATTGTTCGGTGGCGGGCAGTATTTAACTAACCTGTCTTTTGCCAGCAACCCCTTTACACAGCATATAGGAGGACTTCCCTTTATCCCAGTATTCTTTATTACGGTAGCCTGTGGTATATTATCAGGATTCCATGCTACACAGAATACTTTGATAGCAAGGACAGTTTCCAATGAAAAAGAAGGAAAAACCACTTTCTTCAATATGATGCTTATAGAAGGTTTCATAGCAATGTGCTGGGCAGGCGGAGCCATGATACTTTTCAACAAGGGAACAGATATGTCTACAGGTGCAACCTTGATGGTTGGATTGATTTCAAGGGATTTCTTAGGAAATATAGGAGCTATCTTTGCAATAATTGGAGTTATAGTACTTCCAATTACATCAGGAGATACAGCTTTTAGAGGACTCCGTCTAATGGTTGCAGAGCAATTTAACATAGACCAGGGTCCTGCTGCAAAGAGAGTTAGCTTAAGTATTGCATTCTTTATCCCTGCAGCTATAATTCTTTATATTGCAAAAACTAATCCTGCAGGATTCAATATCTTATGGAGATACTTTGCATTTACCAACCAATTCGTTGGAACATTTGCTTTGGCAACAATATCAATCTATCTGTATATAAACGGAAAGAACTACCTTGTTTCCTTAATACCTGGTACATTCTACTTCTTTATTACTTTAAGTTTCATTTTACACGCACCAATCGGATTTGGCTTGGAGTCAAGACTTGGAATGGATCCAAACAGCTACACCCTATCCTATATAGTTGCTGCTGTTCTATGTGTAGGATATATTTGGTTCGTAAGAATGAGAGCAACAAAAGAAAGAGAGCACATATTACAAGACGTTCTGTCATAAGAGAACTCACAGGGGCTGCCAAGAGGCAGCCTTTTTTGTATGCCCCAATCTTCTGTATACCAATGAAAACTCATTTACAAATAGTTTAATATTTGATACAATTTACTTAAGTACCTCAGAAAAAGGAAGAATTATGGGAAAGATTATCAGCTTTTTATTAAGTAGAGTAACCTTAGTTTCATTAGCAATTATAGCTCAAATAGTTACCCTGGCCTTAATGGTATGGAGGTTTACCAATTATTTTGTTTTATTTGATACCATTTTAATGGTCATAAGTGTTCTGGTGGTATTATTTATATTAAACAAACGAAGCGACCCTACCTATAAAATAGCCTGGATAATTCCTATTATGGTTTTTCCTGTTTTTGGAGGGTTGTTTTACTTAATGTTTGGAGGAGCAGGGCTCTCTGACCGAATGAGGAAGAAAATGCATTCCATAAGCGATAAAATGAAGGAAAGTCTGCACCAGCACCACATCACCCTGAATAATCTTCAAAGAGAAAGTATTACTGCATATAACCAGGCTAAATATATTGAAAACTATTCTAATTGTCCCGTCTATGACAATTCGCCCACAAAATTTCTTTCCTCGGGAGAGGAATTTTTCAAACACTTGACAGAAGAATTAAAAAAAGCCGAAAAATATATTTTTCTTGAATTTTTTATTATAGAAGAAGGGGTTATGTGGAATACCATATTAGATATTTTAAAGGAAAAAGTAAAAGAAGGTGTGGATGTACGAATTATATATGATGATTTTGGCTGCGTTACAAAATTGCCATATAAATATAATAAGATTTTGGAGTCTTATGGAATTAAGTGCTGTGTTTTTAATCCCTTCCTACCCATACTGTCCTTCCGCTTAAACAACAGAAACCACCGGAAAATAGTAGTGATAGATGGTAAGACTGCTTATACAGGCGGGATAAACTTAGCGGATGAATACATAAATGCCGTTGAAAAATTCGGACACTGGAGAGACAATATGCTGGAAATCAAGGGAGATGCTGTATGGAGTTTAACGGTAATGTTTTTGTCCATGTGGAGTTATCTCAGGAAAACTGATGAAGACTATTACCAGTTTAAACCCTCGGACTATGACCACAGCGAAGAATGTCATGGATATGTACAGCCCTTTGATGACAGTCCCTTAGACGACGAACATGTATGTGAAACAGTTTATTTAAATTTAATTAATCAAGCTAAAGAATATATTTATATTGAAACCCCCTATTTAATTGCAGACAATAAAATGATGGTTGCTTTGGCTTTAGCTTCTAAGAGAGGAGTGGATGTAAGAATATTGACTCCTCATATACCAGACAAGTGGTATGCATTTGCAGTAACTCAATCTAATTATGAAGAACTGCTGGATGCCGGAGTAACTATTTACCAATATACTCCTGGCTTTAACCACGGCAAAACCTTTGTAGTGGACGATACTTACGCGGTGGTTGGAACAATTAACTTGGATTACAGAAGTCTTTACCTGCACTTTGAATGTGGTGTATGGATGTACAATACGGAAAGTGTTCAGCAGGTAAAAGAAAGTACCCTAAATGCTTATAAAATAAGTAAGGAAATAACTATGGAAGATATTAAAAATACACCTAAAATAAAAAAAATAGGAAGAGGTATATTCAAAATCTTCGCTCCCCTAATGTAAACCATGGGGACCGGAGTTAGTAGGTCAATAGCTAAAGGAACCGCATAGAGGTTTGGAAAATAAAAAGATTACATCGAGGAGAAAACAAATTGGAAAAGAACTTGAAGTTTTACTGGACACTATTTATTTCTACTTTTTCATTAAGTGCTTTTACCATTGGTGGAGGATACGTAATAGTTCCTCTTATGAGAAAAAAGTTTGTGGAAGAACTGAAATGGATAGATGAGGAGGAGATGCTCAACTTAGTAGCCATATGTCAATCTGCTCCAGGACCTATAGCCGTAAATACTTCCATTATGGTAGGCTATAGACTGGCAGGATTATTTGGGGCCTTACTTACAACTATTGGTACAGTTCTACCTCCTTTAATAATAATTACTATTATAGCAAAATTTTATACAGCTTTTAAAGAAAACACCATTGTGAACGCCCTTCTTTTAGGAATGAGAGCAGGGGTTGCAGCGGTAATATTAGACGTAATTATTAAAATGACCGATAATATTATTAAAAGTAAGAACCTTATCTCACTGGCAATAATGATAGTTGCATTTATAGCTGCTGTAATAATTGATGTAAATGCTGCCTTAATAATAGTATTAAGTGGTGCTTTCGGAGGATTTTATTACAATTACTTTAAAAAGGCAGGTGGAACAGAATGATATACTTAGAAATATTCTGGAGCTTTTTTCAAATAGGATTATTCAGTATCGGTGGCGGATATGCAGCTTTACCCTTAATAGAAAACCAGGTTACGAAAGTTCATGACTGGCTTACCATGGCAGAATTTGCAGACTTATTAACCATATCCCAAATGACTCCCGGGCCTATTGCTCTTAATGCTTCAACCTTTGTGGGAACCAAGGTTGCGGGACTTCCGGGAGCAGTTATTGCAACAGTGGGATGTATTACTCCCTCTTGTATTATTGTATTAATTCTAGCATATTTTTATTTCAAATATAAAAATCTTTCATCAATACAGGGAATTTTAAAAGGACTAAGACCAGCAGTGGTATCATTGATAGCTTCAGCAGGTTTATCCATCCTTTTGCTTGCAATGTTTAACGAAGAAACAACTTTAAATAATATCCAACTACTAGATATTAATATACCTTCAATCATTATGGTGGCTTTAGGATTATTCATTCTTAGAAAATATAAGACTGACCCTATATTAGTAATGATTGGAACTGGCCTTGTTGGTATTATAATATACGGAATATTCTGATAACCGTACCCAGTGGTTTCCAGGCGGTTTGGAGGAAAAGATGACTAAGAAATTTACTCATTTACACTTACATACAGAATTCAGCCTGCTTGATGGTGCTTGTAGAATTAAAGAGTTAGTTAAGAGAGCCAAGGAATTAAATATGGATTCCTTGGCTATTACAGATCATGGCAGTATGTACGGAGTGGTGGAGTTTTTCAAACAGGCGAAAAAAGAGGGCATTAAACCAATTTTAGGTTTTGAGGCATATGTTGCTAGTCGTAAAATGACGGACAAGGATCCTGTAAAAGATAAAAACCAGTACCACTTAGTCCTGCTTGCAGAAAATCAGGAAGGCTGGCAAAACTTAATAAAACTTTGTTCCATTGGTTTCGTGGAGGGTTACTATTACAAGCCCCGATTAGACCACGATATATTGAGAAAATATAGCAAGGGAATTATTGCCACCAGCGCCTGTTTGGCAGGGGAAGTGCAATCTTACTTATTGGAAAATAATTATGAAAAGGCCTTAAAAACTGCCTTGCTGTACAAAGATATCTTTGGGGAAAATAATTTCTTTTTAGAAATGCAGGACCACGGTATAGAGGAACAGCAAACCGTCAATTCATTATTGACTAAAATAAGTAAAGAAACGGGAATAAAGCTTATTGCTACCAATGATGTTCACTATATAAATAAGGAAGATGCCTACTTCCACGATATTCTTCTGTGTATTCAAACCCAGAAAACCATTACCGATGAGGACAGGATGAAGTTCCCTTCCCAGGAATTTTATCTAAAATCCTATGAGGAAATGGCAGATCTTTTTCCGGAGGAAGTGTTACAAAACACTGCGGAAATTGCTGAAAGATGTAATGTGGAATTAGATTTTAACACAGTACACCTTCCAGAATTTGAAGTCCCCTCAGGTTATAATAAATCAGAATATTTCAGAAAAATATGTATGGAAGGACTGAAGGAAAGATATAAAAAAGTTACTCCCGAAATATTGGAAAGACTAAATTATGAAATAAACATAATAGAACAAATGGGATATGTAGATTACTTCCTTATAGTGTGGGATTTTATTAAATATGCCAAAGATAATAACATTATGGTAGGACCTGGCAGAGGCTCAGCCGCAGGAAGCCTGGTAGCTTACTCTATGAAAATTACCAATATTGATCCATTGAAATATAATTTGATTTTTGAAAGATTCTTAAATCCCGAGCGTGTAAGTATGCCAGATATTGATGTTGATTTTTGTTACGAACGAAGGGAAGAAGTAATCGATTATGTAAAAAGAAAGTACGGCAAGGAAAAGGTAGCACAAATTATTACTTTCGGAACCATGGCAGCAAGAGGTGCCATAAGGGACGTTGGCAGGGCCCTTAACATGTCCTACGGAGAAGTTGATTTCATAGCTAAAAAAATCCCCATGACCTTGGGGATGACTATAAAAGCTGCCTTGGAAATAAATAAGGAGTTGAGTGACCTTTACGACAGCGAACCAAAAGTAAGGGAGCTAATTGATTTGGCCCTAAAGGTGGAAGGTTTGCCAAGACACTCTTCCACCCATGCTGCAGGAGTACTTATTTCCAAGGAAGATGTTACCAACTACGTTCCCCTTTCAAGGAACAAAGATGTTATAACTACCCAGTTCAACATGATTGAACTGGAAGAATTAGGCCTTCTGAAAATGGACTTCCTAGGTCTTCGTACCCTTACGGTAATTCGGGATGCCATTGAATTAATTGAAGAAAATCACAATATTAAAATAGATTTCAGCAACTGTCAATACGATGATGAAAATGTATATAAGCTCTTTGCCAATGGGGATACCTTAGGAATATTTCAGTTTGAAAGTTCCGGCATGAGGGCTGTTTTAACTGAATTAAAACCTACGGAATTCGAAAACTTGTCAGCGGCCAATGCCTTGTACCGACCAGGCCCCATGGGACAAATACCCGTTTATATTAAAAATAAGCTTAATCCCGAAAGTATTACCTACTTACATCCTAAATTAGAGCCCATATTAAATGTAACCTACGGCTGTATGGTTTATCAGGAGCAGGTAATGCAAATAGTAAGAGATATAGGCGGATTTACTATGGGACGCTCCGACCTCTTGCGCCGTGCTATGGGCAAGAAAAAAATGGATGTTATGTTGGAAGAAAGACAAAACTTCATATATGGTAAAAAGTCCGAAAGGGGGGAAGTAGAAATTACAGGTGCTGTAAACAACGGTGTAGATGAAAAAACAGCCAATGCAATATACGATTTAATGGTGGAATTTGCCAACTATGCCTTTCCCAAGGCACACTCCGTAGCCTATGCAGCCTTAGCTTATGAAACGGCATGGCTTAAATGCTACTATCCTGTAGAATTTATGGCAGCCCTTCTTTCTAGCATAATGGGAAGCTCCGATTCGGTATCCCTTTACATAAGGGAATGTAAAAGATTGGGTATTGAAATACTTCCTCCAGATATAAATGAAAGTTTTGCTAAATTTACAGTGGAAAAGGGAAAAATACGCTTCGGTTTGGCCGCCGTAAAAAATGTGGGAGCCAACGTAATTTCGACCATAGTATCCATACGTGAAACGAAGGGGAAATTTATAAGTTTTACTGATTTTTGCACAAAGGTTGATACTACGGTTTTAAATAAAAGACAGGTGGAATCTCTTATTAAATGCGGAGCCTTTGACTCTTTCAAGGTAAGACGTTCCCAGCTCATGGCAATTTATGAAAAAACCATTGACTCCATTATTTCTCATAAGAAAAAAAATATAGAAGGTCAATTTTCTCTTTTTGACACCTTGCAAGAAGATGTTGCCATTAATGAAGAAATTCCTGACTTGCCTGAATATAACAGAAAAACAATTCTGTCCATGGAAAAAGAAATATTGGGAGTCTATTTAAGCGGACATCCCCTTTCCGAGTATGAGGAAGTGTTGGAGAAATATGCAACCACAAATACAAATGAAATCGCCGAATTAAGGAATACTCATGAGGATAATTGGAAACTAAGGGACGGCAGCCGAGTTATAATAGGTGGTATAATTATTAAAAAGCAAAATAAAATAACTAAGAATAACAATATGATGGCCTTTATAACCTTGGAAGATCTCTACGGTACTGTGGAGGGAATTGTTTTTCCTAAAGTATATGATAATTATAAGGATATTTTGCAGGAAGACAGTATTGTACTGGTAGAAGGAACCTTGGATACTAGCGAGGAGGAGTCCGCCAAGCTTCTTATTAACAGAATTAAGGAACTTAAAAAGGAAGAAGAAATACTGCCTCCAATTCAGCCAAAGAAAGTATATATAAAAGTTAAAGATATGGAACAGTATAAAAATATCAAAAGGGAGCTGTTTTCCCTTATAAATAAGCACAAGGGGGACAACACCTTGATAGTATACAACGAAAAAGATAGAACAAATTTAGTTTTATCAGGTAAAAACAGGGTAAATATAGAGGATAAGAGATTAAAACAAGGTCTTATTGAATTGATTGGAGAAAAAAATATTGTAATAAAATAAATCAGCAGGGGAGGCCAATATGAAAAAAATAGGGGTACTTACTAGCGGTGGTGATGCACCAGGCATGAATGCTGCCATAAGGGCAGTCGTAAGGTATGGAATTTATCATCATATAAGTATTGTAGGAATTCACAACGGTTTTAAAGGACTGGTGGAAGGGGATTATACGGAAATGAATCTTTCCTCTGTAGCAGATATTATCCACCGGGGAGGAACCGTCTTAGGAAGTGCAAGAAGCAAGGAATTTATGGAAGAAGAAGGGCTTAAAAAAGCATTGAGGAATATGAAGTATCTGGGAATAGAGGGTTTGGTGGTAATAGGAGGGGATGGTTCCTTCAGAGGGTCCTTGGAATTAGAAAAAGCAGGGATTCCCACAGTTTCCATTCCCGGAACCATAGACAATGATTTGGCCTATACAAAGTATACTTTGGGTTTTTTTACAGCCCTTTCCACTGTTCTAGAATCAGTTGAAAAAATAAGAGATACATCTTCTTCCCACGGCAGAACCAATGTTATCGAAGTAATGGGCAGAAACTGCGGAGATATAGCCCTTTATGCAGGACTTGCAGGAGGGGCGGAAATGGTTATAATACCTGAAATTGAATATAATATAGATGAAGTATGCGACAAAATTATGCAGGGAAGAACCAGGGGCAAGAAACACAGCATAATTATTCTAGCAGAAGGCGCAGCAGATGCCAAGGAAATATCAAAAGAGATAGAGGAAAAGACGGGAATAATTACAAGGTATTCCGTATTAGGGTATACCCAGCGAGGAGGAACACCATCTGCCTATGACCGATTAATAGGGAGCCAGATGGGTGCCATGGCAGTTAAATTACTAAGTAACAACCAAAGAAAAAGAGTTGTGGGAGTTACGGAAACTGGAATATTTGACATGGATTTAGAAGAAGCCCTTTCCATAGAAAAAACCTTCGATAAAACCATTTATGAATTAACAAAAATATTGTCTATTTAACATTTTATTTAGCGTAGGGAAGAATCTCATAAAGAAAGGAGATAATATGCTAAACATGAGAAAAACAAAGATTGTATGTACAATCGGTCCCGCTTCAGGGAATGAAGAAATAATTAGAAAACTAATATTAGGGGGAATGAATGTAGCAAGACTTAACTTCTCCCACGGGACCCATGAAGAACACAAGGAAAAAATAGATATAATTAAAAAAGTAAGGAAAGAACTTTGTACTTCTACCGCCATAATGTTAGACACTAAGGGTCCTGAAATAAGGTTAAGGGACTTTGAAAATGGCCAGGCAGAACTGATTAAAGGCCAGGAATTTATACTTACGCCCAAGGATGTATTGGGAAACGAAAAAATAGCAAGTGTTACTTACGAAGATATAGCAAAGGATGTTAAAGCAGGAGATACAATTTTACTTGATGATGGACTTATAAGTTTGGAAGTTATAGAGGTAATCCATGAAAGGGATTTAAAATGCCTAGTTAAAAACGGAGGAATAATTAAAAATAAAAAAGGAATTAATATACCAGATGCCCAAATAAACTTACCTGCTCTGACCGATAAGGATATTAGCGATATTAAGTTTGGAATAGAAGAGGGTATAGATTATATAGCCGCTTCCTTTATAAGAAGAGGAGAGGATGTAATTTCCATCAGAAGAATTTTGGAAGAAGAAAATGCCGGTCATATTATGATAATTTCCAAAATAGAAAACAGACAGGGAGTGGAAAATATAAATGAAATAATCGAAGTTTCCGATGGGATAATGATTGCCAGAGGAGATTTAGGGGTGGAAATACCAGCGGAAGAAGTTCCCCTCGTACAGAAAACTCTTATTAAAAAATGCAATGAAGCAGGAAAACCAGTAATAACTGCCACCCAAATGTTGGATTCCATGATTAGAAATCCAAGACCTACCCGTGCGGAAGTTTCTGATGTAGCTACCGCCATCTTCGAAGGAACAGATGCCATAATGCTATCTGGAGAAACTGCTTCAGGTAATTACCCCCTTGAAGCTGTGGAAACTATGGCCAGAATAGCAGTTATGATTGAAAAATCACTAAATTATGAAGAAATACTAAGGGAAAAAAGATTTACCCATAGCCCCACTGTTACAGATTCAATTAGCTATGCTACCTGTAAATCTTGCTTAGACCTGAAAGCCTCGGCAATTATTTCAGCTACATCTTCAGGTTATACAGCAGCTGCTGTTTCCAAATTCAGACCTATAGCTCCAATTATTGCAGCCACTCAAAAAGAAGTGGTTATGAGGAAGTTAGCTCTGTTTTGGGGAGTATATCCAATTAAGATAGAACAGCTTTACTCTACAGATGATATAGTGGAAAGATCTGTTGAAAAAGCATTAGAACTTAACTATGTGAAAAAAGGAGATTTAACCATTATTACAGCCGGCATTCCTGTAGGAGTGTCTGGAGCCACAAATATGTTAAAGGTACATATTGTAAGTGAACTCCTCTATAAAAAAGTAGGAGTGGGCAAAGGTACCGTAATGGGAAGAGCAGTAGTTGCCAAAAATGAAAAAGACCTTAAAGATAAATTCAAAGAAGGGGATATTTTGGTAATGAGATCCACCTATAAGGAAGTTGTAGGATATATGGAAAAAGCCTCAGCTATAATTGTAGAAGAGGGAGGATTGACATCCCATGCAATTATTGCAGGATTAAACTTAGGCAAAGAAGTGGTAGTGGGAGCAGAAGACTGTACTAAAAAAATTAAAACAGGAGAGCTCCTTACAGTTAACGGCAAATTAGGTGTAGTCTACAGAGGACAGGCAAATATTAAGTAAGGGAGGATAACCATAGATAAGTATAAAAGTATTTTCAGAAATTACTTGCCCTTATTACTAGGGCTTTTGATAATTTTATTAATAGTATTTAATCCCGGAGTTTTCAACCGGATTTTTACTTCCTGCAAACCTTTAATATATGGCTTAATAATTGCCTACCTTTTAGACCCCCTGGTAATGTTTTTTGTCCGCAAATTAAGGGTTAGAAGGGTACAGGGAATATTTCTATCCTGTTTAATATTAATAGGAATTGTCGGTGTTTTAATTTACAAGATTTTACCTCAAATAGCTGAAAATATAAATAATATAACCTCCTTTATAATGGAAGGAAATATTGACGTTGAAGAAATAATAAGAGGTATAAGAGACAAAATCGACAATGAATATGTTGAATATATTACTGACTACATACTGTATGCAGGGGTAAGTGTTAGAAACATATTAAATAAGATATTGTTATATATGTACCATAGGCTTATGTCCTTAATTTCAAATTTGGGCTCTGGCATGTTTACCATGGTAATCAGCTTTATAATCAGCATATATATGCTGGTTGAAAAAGAAGATTTGCTTTTGGGAGGGAGGAAGTTAATTCACGCCTATTTTGAAGAAAAGAGAGCAAGAAATATATTAAAGGGCTTTTCACAGGGAAATAAAATATTTAAGAGTTATATAAACGGTAAAATATTAGACTCTACCCTTGTGGGAATAATTTGTGTTATAGCTTTCTATGTGGCAAAGGTGCCCTATGCACCACTAATGGGAGCTTTAATCGGATTTTTTAATATAATTCCTTATTTCGGTCCAATAATCGGTTCCCTGCCAGTAGTTGTAGTATCATTTCTATTAGATCCGCCCAAGGCTTTAACTGCTATTTTAATTATAATCATTGTGCAGCAAATAGACGCTAACTTCCTTGACCCTAAGATAGTAGGAAGCCATGTGGGAGTCAGTCCCTTTTGGATTATTGTCAGTGTAACCTTAGGAGGAAATCTCTTTGGAATTCCTGGAATGATTATAGGTGTTCCTATAGTAGTTTTAATAAAAACAATAATAGAAGAATCCATAGAAATGCGCCTTATAGAAAAAAGAAAAAACTAGTCCATATGGGGTACCTGCAAAAATAAATAAACAAATATTTATAAATTCCTTATTTTTATTGTTTAAAATTTATCGAACAGGGTATTTATATATTGATTAATATTTTTAAGGAGGAATTTATGAAACTGAAAGGAAAAACTGCAGTAGTTACTGGAGCAAGTTCCGGTATGGGTAGGGATATTGCATATTATTTTGCAAAAGAAGGAGCTAACGTGGTAGCCGTTGCCCGCCGTATTGAAAGATTGAACCAATTAGTAGAAGACACAAAAGATTTTGAAGGTAAAGTTATAGCTTATGCAGCTGATGTAACTGACAAAGAAAAAGTTGAAGGAATGATTGATGAAGCTATTAAACAGTTTGGCAAATTGGACATTTTAGTAAACAATGCAGGTATTATGGACGATATGAGTGCAGTTGGTGACATAAAGGATGAAATGTTTGATAAAGTTTTTGACATTAATGTAAAATCAGTAGTATATTCCATGCGCAAGGCTGTAAAACATTTCGAAGAATCAGGCGGTGGCGTAATTATCAACGTTGCTTCTGTAGGAGGACTCTACGGCGGTGTTGCCGGTGCTACATATACGGCAAGCAAGCATGCTGTAGTAGGATTAACTAAGAATACTGCCTTTATGTATGCTTTGAAAAATATTAGATGTAATGCAATATGCCCTGGTGGAATTGAAACAGAAATAGGAACAGGCGAATTTATGAAGGACATAAATCAGGAAGGAGCCCAGAGAACTGGAATAGGAATGGTACTGAACCCACGCTTTGGAAAAGGCAGCGAAATTGCTACAGTAGCAGTATTCCTGGCAAGCGATGATGCATCATATGTCAATGGTCAGTGCATAGCAGTTGATGGAGGCTGGAGAGCATATTAATACAAACAAGAACCTGGCAACAGGTTTTTGTTTTTTATAACCTGTACCCTAAGACTAGTAAATTTCTTCGTTGAAACATTAGTTAAATTATTATATAATTATGGACAAGAATATACCTGGGAGGTAGTTAGTTATGGACTTTTTAAAAGAAAGTTATAAAGTTAAGAGTGCAACAATAATAAAAAACCTTCAGAAAAGAAATATGGAAGGCTACTATTGTGAAACAGTGGAAGAAGCAGTAGAAAAAGCTATGTCCATGATTAAAGAAGGAGATTCTGTTGGATGGGGAGGCTCTACCACTATTGACCAAGTAGGAATTAAGAAGCTTTTAGAAGAAAAAGGCATTAAGGTAATAGACAGAGACAAGGTATCAGACCCGGCAGAAAAAGTAAAAACAATGAAATTAGCTTTAACAGCGGATGTCTTTCTTACCAGCACCAATGCAATCACTATGGATGGAGAACTAGTAAATATTGATGGTAACGGTAATCGAGTGGCTGCTTTCTGCTATGGTCCCGACAGCGTTATTGTAATCGCAGGAATGAACAAGGTAGTAAGAGAATTAGACGATGCTGTGAAGAAAATAAGACTTGATGCAACTATACCAAACTCTTTCAGGACTAATTCCAAAACTCCATGCCATTATACAGGAATATGTACAGAATGCACTACTGATGATACCTTATGCGGTCAAATCTTAGTAACAAGATTCTGCAAACCTAAAAATAAAATCAAAGTAATATTAGTTGGTGAAAATTTAGGTTTTTAAGATGCCCTAACCCTATTTTTCCGACCGAAGGGAGAGAAAAATAGCGGTAGGTCATTTGCAATGAGTTCCCAATTTCTGCGACCAAAGGGAGCAAAGAAATTGGTGAACGAAACTGCGAGATGCCCTAACCCTATTTTTCCGACCGAAGGGAGAGAAAAATAGCGGTAGGTCA